>ENA-OQIJ01000406-OQIJ01000406.1-human-gut-metagenome-genome-assembly--contig:-NODE-406-length-10354-cov-8.134350_pt1 | contig 10354 bp, 16 predicted proteins | sample MGYA00242582_ERZ504747 | MGnify/ENA primary metagenome ERZ504747 (study PRJEB26092, sample SAMD00036435) | human gut metagenome | host: Homo sapiens | study: EMG produced TPA metagenomics assembly of...
CGATCACGAACACCGCGACCAAGCAGGCGAGTACCGGCTCGAACGTGATGGTCGTGGCCGGGCTCATGGTCGCTGTGGCGTTGGCGGCGCTGGTGACGCTCGCCATAGTCCGCACACGCCGCAACCGGGATTGACACACGACATTACACTATCCGAACCGCTATGAAACCGGCCCGTTCCCTGTGTAACTTGCAGAGAACGGGCCGGTTTCGCATCTCCGGATCGAGCGCCTCCTTCTTACGATGGCAGGCCATTGCCGCGTGAGGGTTCCATTCCTGACAGGTGAACGGTGATATGAACGGGTGCGACATCGGGGGATACAGCCTATGCAAGCCCGCTACCGAGGGGGCAAGCCGACGCCGGCGGCATGACGGTTGGAGGGCCGACACCATAGTGGCCGGATTCCTCGTACATGTCCGCTTGTGGGCGTTGCGGCGTGCGGATATGCGTGACCTTTCCGGACGGGGAACCGACGCCACGTGCGAGGAGAAACGCGAAGAAGTCGTACTGCCATGTATCAAGACGCTGACCGGAGAAACTCATTGGATGCATCGTGCCCCAGCGGATCAAAGTCTATTGGCTCCAACCTTTTGACGAACATTCCGAGCGTGGCGCGAGTATGAAGGCCTTGGCCTGCCTTTTGGCGTTCACGCTTGCGGGGAATGCTTTGGGATGTGTGCCTTTAACGTCCATACGTCGTCCTCCAGGCTGGTCGTCAGCGTGCCGCCAAGGGTGGCGATGATATGACGGTGGAGCTGCAGGCCACGTCCTGATACCGTACGGTCGTCGGGACGGCACATGTTCATCTGCACCAGACGGATTCCGTCATCGCTGACGGCGAGCTCAAGGGAGAATCCCCCGTCGGTCGGCGAGGCATGGGCCCGGATGTTGGAATACACCTCGGCGAGCAGCGAGACGATCTCGTCCGCCGCCGCCATTGGGAGCACGGCATCCGGATCGATGGTGACGCTGGCGGAACCCTCGAAGCCATGCCTGCGCAGTTCGGCCTGCCTGGCCTCGACCAAGCCGCGGATTGTCTGCCCCCACCGCCCGGTCTCGTACGGGAGGCGGGATCCGGTCCGGTTTGCCCCCGGAGTATGTCGATGACCTCGTGCGCGCAGGAGACCGATTCACGGGTCTTGTCCCGGATGGATGTCAGGAGCAGGCGCTCGTCGGGGTCGCTGCACGACAGGAGGTGCGCCTCGCAAAGCATGCCGATCGATGCGAGGTTATTGGTCAGGTCATCGTGCAAACGTCTGGCGAGACGCATATTGCGTTCCAATATCGCGATGCGCTCCTGGGTGGTCCGCAGGCGGAGTCGCTGTTCGCGTGCGGTATCGTCAAGCCGGTGCCTTCTGAGCGCGTATCCCGCGACCGTGGCTGCGATCTGCATGACGAGCACCGCGATGACCGCGCGTGGCTCGCTTGTATCCCGCAGGACCGTCAGGGATAGGAGCAGCACGTTGCAGGACTGCGCCAGTAGCGTCATCCACGGGGACAGCAGGAAAGAGAGCACGCCCCAGACCAGGCAGGAGCTGAACAGCAGGTCGGAGGCCGAACCGGTCGGTAACCAGACGAGTATCCACCAGTAGACGATGAGCAGCAGGCTCGCCGTTTTTGGTCTGAAGGGCAATGCGCCGCACAGCAGGATGTATGGGATGAGCGGGATCCATGACCGGCCATCCGCCAGATTCCCGCCGACGGCCGTGAAGTACAGGTCTGCGAGCATGGCGCAGCAGCAGGCCGTCAGCATGAATCTCCTGCCGGGCGCGCCTACAGCGCCGTCCATGTCTCGCCCCGTCATGGTCAGTGCCTCGGCCTGCTCAGTTCGAGCCACATCGATACCAGCTGGACACGGTTCCTGGCCCCGAGCTTCTCGCAGGCACGCTGCAGGTAGGTGTTGACGCTCGCCACGGTGAGCCCGGTCTGTTCGGCGATGAGTGTGGACGTGTTGCCCTGTCGGCATAGCTCGATGATTTCGATTTCCCTGCCGCTAAGACGGGCGATTCCCGTTTTCGGCTCCCGGAGGATCCGTGCGAATGCCTGGGCGGCGGTCGGGAAACGAAGCCCCTCGAAGGATCCCGTGCCTCCCGTGGCGGCGAGCCTGATCGTGTCCTGCAGGCCCTGGAGATCGTTCTTGCTTACGATCGCTTGGGCTCCGGCCGTGGCGGCGTCGGCCGCATACTCGTCAAGGGGGAACGAGGTCATGGCCACCAGGCTCGTACGACGGTCCCTTTCGCGTATCGTCCGTATGACGGAGACACCATCGATATCGCCCATGGACATGTCGACCAGCAGCACGTCGGGCCGTTCGCCCGTCATGCATCGTGCGATCGCCGTGTTTGCGTGTTCCGTCATCCACGCCAGCGTGATGCCGTCGAGCGTCTGATCCAGGTACGCTTTCAGGGCGCACAGGGCGAACCTGTCGTTGTCTACGACGCCAAGGGTCTTCATGCGTATGCCCATTGCCTCGAACATGCCTCCCGATCGTATCCAACCGATGATAGCAGCGGGACCCGGTGTACGCCGTGAGACGAGAGACCGATGCGCCTCGTCTGATTTCATATGACACCCGTTTGCGCGGGCATGCTCCGGGCGCATACTCTCACCATGACGAGCCGGCCGAAGGAGGTGAGACTGATGCTCGATCAATTAATCGATTTTTCAGGTTGTCTACCGTTTTATGTGTCGGACAGGGTCGATGAGATTAGGCTCCGCTATGGAGGATGGTTTCTCGTACTTCTGGCGGTTCTGCTGACTCTCGCCACGGTTTTGTTCGCGGCGATGGCCTCCTACTGCTTCTTCTACCAGCATGGTGCGTTCACCGGCCACTGGTATTGGGTGAATTGGGGAATCGAAGTTGCCGTCGAATGCAGAACCTGACGGTTTGCCAAAACGTCCCTGTCCGCGGATTCGAAGCGGGTAGGGACGCATGCATAGGAGGGAATCATGCTGGACATACGTGACGTTTCATTCGGCTACGGGCGTTGTGGCGAGGTGTTGCGATCCGTGTCCCTGCACGTCCCGCAGGCGAGAATCGTGGGAATGATCGGTCCCAACGGCTCCGGGAAAACGACCCTGATCAATCTGGTATGCGACGTGCTCGACCTGCGGGAGGGGAGCATCACCATGCTCGGCCGGAAGCATACCTCCGCAGAGGCCAAAACCGGCATCATGCATGTGGGAGGCAACGATGATGTGCCAGCGTTCCTGACCGGATGGGAGTATGTGTCCACCCTCGCACGGCTGTACGGCGTGCGTGCGGATCGCTCCGAGGTGGGCCGCATGTTCGCCCTGTTCGGCATGGAGGGCGTGCAGGACAGGCTCATCGACTCATATTCGCATGGCATGAGGAAGAAGACCCAGCTGTGCTGCGCGTTCCTATTGCACTGTCCGTTGACCATCGTGGACGAGACGCTCAACGGCATCGACATAGACGCCTGGTACCTGTGCGTCGAACAATTCCTTCGCATGCGTGGGAGGGGTCTGTCGATGCTGATATGCAGCCACGATTTCGCATTGCTCGAACGGACCACGGACCAGATCGTGCTGTTGCGCAACGGGCGTATGAGCGCGCCCCTGCCCACACGGTCGATAATCGACGGGTACGGCGGAATCGCCGAATGGTACCGTGTCAGGACATTGGAGGCCGAACCATGACGGGAAAGGCCCGTGCCGGAATCATCCGGTTCATGGTCGTGTTCACGCTGCTGATGAGGTTCTTCCGGCGTACGCTGATCCAGTACGGGGCGTTGCGCAGCGGGATGGTCCGTTGGTCGCTGACGGCTTTGGCCGCCGCCTGGATGGTGTTCAGTTGCGTCGTGGCGTATTTCTTCCTCCGACCGTTGGGCGCCGATCGGGACAAATGGTCGATGATGCTCGACCTGTCATGGGTTTCCACGATCCCATGGGTCATCGGCGTGTTCCTCTTGGTGAAGATGCTGTTCTCCAAAGCCGACGGCGCGCTCAGGATCGTTAGCGGTCTGCCTGTCACGGGCATATTGCGTGGGCTGACGATCAAGGCGAGCGAGATGGGTGTGGTGCTGGCCGCCGTGACGGTGTCGGTGTTATCCATATCCGTCTCACTGCTATTGTCAACCGGGGTCGATGCGATCGGCCTGGCCTGTTTGCATCTCCTGCTGCCGGCCCTGCTGCTGTACGCCATGCTGAGCCTGGCATGGGATCTGATCGGTCGTGCGATGCGCATGCTCGGACTGCCGCAGTTCGCGTCGGTGACGGCGATCTGCGGCTTGGTGGCCATGTTGGTCGGCTATGCGATGCTCGTGCTGCCTTTGGTGATGGACATCCAGGAACGCTGGCTGGGTGGGGATGATGCCATCCTATGGGCCACGGTGGTCGGTGACCTAGCCGTCCGGATCGGCGGACTGCCCACGGGAATCGGCGCATCGGCACTGCTCTTGGCCGTCACGCTTGCGGACGTGGCGGTCTCACCGCCCCGATACCGCGAGCAGGCGGACTATCTGCCCATCCACTGCCCTGCGGCCGGACGGGGTGATATCACCATGTTCGCCGCGTACGTGCTTCGGTCCAAGGACACGTTCCTGGAAAGCATCCTTGCCGCCGCCCTGGCCATCGTGCTATGCGTGTGGGGTGATACCGGATTCGCCACACTGCCCGCATGCATCGTCACGTTCACGGGTCTGTCCCAGTTCGCCAACGGCATTGTGGTGATATGGAACCTGCACCGCGGATCGGCCGCATACACGTATCTGTGCATGATCTGCTCGCAATTGGCCGTATACGTTCCGATATGGCTGGCCATAAGCCTGCTCACCCTGCCATGGGGTGGGCCGACCCCGCTTGGCTGCCTCTACTCGCTTGCCGGCATCGTCGCGGGCTCCATCGTCTGCACGATGCTGGGAATTGTCTTCCCGATGACGAAACACAATCCACTCACCGCCATCGTGGGGCTCGGATCCTTCGCGCTTGCCGGAACCCTCCTGCTGTTCGCCATAGGTCTGCTCGATCTGCGTGGGCCGATCCTTGCCGTCGTGCTCGTCGCGATACTGGCGGCGATGATCCTTTACTCCATCCTCGGCATACAAACCCATCAAAGGAGCATGCGATATGAGCATCGCTAAACATATCCTCATGACGATCTGCGCGGGCACCGTCCTCTGGCTCATGATGCTGGTGGGAGGGCTCGTCTGGGCGATGCTCTCCACGCCAGGCAGACAGCAGCATACGGACGCACTCTGGGGGGCTGTCTACTTCGAAACGAGACCCTCGACGAACGGGATCATGATGCAATTCGGATTGGGCAGCCCGCGATCCGCCCTGATGCTGCTACTCGCGTGCCTTGCGGTATGCGCCGTGGTCGGTCTGATCGTGAGGGTCTCCATCAAAGGGCATGCGGCGGCGCACATGCTTCCGCGAGATACGCGTTAGCGGGAGTGGAAGGCGATGAGAGTCCGGGATGTTGATCTCGCTCATCCGCCACGGTCGTATGCGATGCTGCTGGTCCGTCTCGCCATCGCCTGCTTCATTCCCTTCGCGCCGGTGTACCTGCTTGTGGTGGTGACGGGAATCATGGTTGGGCTCGATCCGTTGCTGGTCGGGATGTTGCGTCTCGCCTTCACGGCATCGGTTTCCATGACCATTCATGAACTGGTGCATGCATGCCTGTTGTCTTGGCGTAATCCGGATATGCGGGTGTCCATTTCGACGGACTGGTTACGGATGATGGTCTACAGGAAAGCCCCGCTGCCGATACTCCAGGCTCTTGCGTGCGCCGTGCTTGGCCCGTGCGCAGGCGTCATGACGGCCATGTGCCTGACGGGATTATATGGCCCATCTTTCGGTTGGCTGGTCGTCATACAGCAGATGGTATGCCTGATCCCGCCTTGCGATGATGGTGTGGCGGTTGTCCGATGCATATGGACGCTTGTCTCACGAGGTAGAAAACGAGGCATTGGATGGAAAGAGACTCGTTGAATCCGGTGCCGATGCCTCGAGATGGGACAGACGGAGTTTCTACCTGAAGGATTTCGATGCCGGTGGCGTCATCAACAATAGTGTAGTGTGTGCAGGAACGAGGGACAGAAAATTCCTCCCGTCAGACAAGCCGACAAGCCGGTCGTATCGCATTGGCTCTCCGACGTCCACACTCCGGTCCGACCCGACATTGAGATCGGGAGTGTCAGGAGTATCATGACGGCCATGGTCGCAAGGATACGCATTTTCCCTCCTTCGGGTGGGCACAGTGATGATTGGAGATATCGCTTTTCCCTCAGAGCAGGCTGGATGGCAGGACGACCATCGCCACGACGTACGGACGGGCGGGACGCGCATGAGTGCCGCCGACATCCACCTTGTCATAGGAGGGACGACATGAGACGGGCACGCAAGTCAATTAAGATGATAGCCAATGCGATTGTGATCCGCCCACAGCACCATACCGTCTGGGACAGCATCCGATGAATGACATCCATGATGAGCTTCCTGCATCGCTCGGTACAAGGCGAGGAATGGGAACCTCCCAGCCGATAGATGGAGGCCGCTTCCCCACTCATTGAACGTGAAACGGTGAGCGATTCGTCGGACCATCTCCCCTGATGAACACATCCTGACCTCCCAAACAAGACTCCGTCCCATCGCTGTGTACGAGACGATGGTGCTAAGCATATCGCCGGATAATGGGCCGTCGCTGGCTTCTGTCCCCATTTTTGGGGACAGAAGCCAGCGACGGCCCATAGACCACATCCATCATTGAAGGTGCCTCGTTCTCAATGATGAGGAGAACTAATAAAACATGTTGTGATGTCATGCAATGTTGCGTGGTACCACAAGAAGAAAGGAATGCGATCATGAAAAAAGCGAGGAGACTTATTGCGGTAATGGCTGCGATTATAACCGCCATAGCCTTGTCCCCGCCGGCGGTGGCGGCAGAATCGGCGGGTGTCGGCTCGCTGTCATCTACGCTGGCGATCATTCCTGCTGTAGATGGTACCCGCACTCTCAAGTCCGACGGCGTGAACATCTATGCGAACCTGTTGCCGGGTGACACGTTCATCATCAAAGATGGCACCGCCACTCTCGCCAACGACAAGGGGACGGATATCGCATCCGTTACGGTCAATCTGCCCGCCGGCAGAAAGCTAATTTACGATCAGACCACGAAAACACTGAAAATGACGGTGGTGAGATCCGCTGGTGTGATGCTTCGCCGTAGGAACTGCACCAACGATAAGTGGGTTAAATGGATTGTCCGTGTGTTCGGCAACGGATTCGTATGCACTCCAGCAACACTCGCGGCCGCAGGACTTACCGGACCTGTGGCTGCAGCTTTCATTGCTTCAGGCTGTGCTGGAGGAGCGGAGGCACTAGTCACTATGATGTCATGCTAAGGAGTTGATATGGGTCGCATACGCGAACTGGTCCGCAGGGTCGGCGAGGCGAACCGTAAGCCGGTCGGGAACTCGTCGTTCAACGGGCACGGCCTGAGCGCGATGCTTACGGTCATCTATGGGAGCGGGATGGTGTTCCAGTCCATCCGTGAAAAGGACCTCGTCATGCTGTCCGCGTCGTTGCTGGTGGCATTCGCGATCCTCCTGGCCTCGGAATACGGCCTGTACCGCGTCACGGACCCCGCCCTGACAAGAGCCGGCCGCAGGCGTGTCTCCTGCGTGCTGCTGGCACTCGCCCTCATCATGCTCGTCGTCTTGATCTGCCTCGTCCTGCATTGAAAACCGTTGTGGGATGCCTCGTCGAGGGCGTTCCGCAACAAATCCGCAATCGATGATTCCATGAAAGGAAGGACTCATCATGAAAAGGCAGACGGCGTTGTACATGCTTGAATGGTTCGTCTACACCGTTGTGGCGGTCGGATTCGGCCGCGGCGGTCTGGCTGATGCCGGCCGGCGGCGCGGTCTGGATGGTCGTGTGGATCATGCTGGGGCTGTGTGCGGTCCCGCTGGTGCGTGTGGTGCGCTATTACCCGTTCTGGAGCATCGTCGTGTCGGTTGTCACGCACCTGCTGGTCTGGCTTTCCCTGGGGATGGGCAGGCATGGGTGGTTTATGGGCGGCTGGCTGAACCCACGGACGCTGGGATGGGTCCAGGATGCCCTCTGTCTCGTCTACGTGGTCATTCTCGCGGCCGCATGGCGGAAGGACCCGGGCGTGGGATGGAAGACGCCATCCGGGTCTTTCCGCCCCTGATGCCGACATGGCAGGGAACTGATTGGCGACGGACTTGGGGTCGTCCTTTTCTCTGCAGATTGTGGGGTAGCGATTATGAAGGCCATCTGGTTCAAGGAGTTCCGCCTGTACACGTCGTTTGACAGGGCTCTGTGGTGTGCGCTGATCTGGCCGTTCATATTGGCCCTGAACCCGCTCTTCTTGGAGGCGGGGGAGTCGTTGTCCACCGCGATGATCGACGCGCCCGGGTTCGCCCTGCTTTTCTCGCTCTGCGTGGATTACACCACGTACGACGACTACCGGTCAGGGGTGTTCGAGCTGATCGTGCAGGCCGGCCTGCCGCTGCGCGAATATCTGACCGCGAAACTCTGGTTCTATGAGGCGGTTTCATCGGCGTTCCTGCTGGTATCCCTGGTGGCGGGACTGGCCGTGGACCATTGGCAGCCATCTGACATACCCGTGACGGTGATGCAGCTTTTTATGGCGTTCGTGCTGAACGGGGCGTGGGCCGCGTTGGGTACGCAACTGGCGATATGCCTACGTCTGCTGAACCCGGATTCGGCGTTGTACCTTACGCCGCTGGCACTCGCCCTGTGTCAGGCCAAGGCGTGAAAGGATCTGGGAACACAGGACTTTTTTCGGCATCGGATAGCTGCCGGACAGATCCGGAAAGGTTTCTCCGAGGGATTCCATGGCGGCGGCTGCGTCCGGACCTTCCGGGCGTGACAGGCTCATGACGCCGTTTTCATCTCTGGAGACCTGGGCGCTTCTGACATTGACCTCTTCGGTCAGCCAGGAGCAGATCCGGGAGAGATCCTCCGCCGTACATGGTTCTGCGGAAATCCCGGTCTTTTCCGAGAAGGAGACCCTGTGGTAATTGATCCCGCCGCCGAGCATGAAGAAGAAGGCAAGCAGGGAAGCCGCCAGAAGGATTCCGGACAGCCAGGAGAGCAGCCGCTGACCGGCGTTTCCTTTTTTGATGATCCGGCGGATGGTGTACGCCGCAGAAAGCAGAAATCCGAGAATCAGCAGATAGAGCCCGATTTCCGCCAGGGAAAATGGCACGCGCCCGGTCAGCCCTGAGATGGCAGCGGCGGCTGGCTGGTAGATCTGGCTGGAATACCATTCCGCGGCGGCTGGGACCAGCGTGGAGACCAGAAGCAGCGCGGCGCTGAGCAGAAAGAGGATCAGGGCAGCGGCGAAGCGGTGTCTGGCAGGGGAATGGGATGGTTTGGCTTTTTGAGATTTTTTCATTGGTATACCTCCGGTGTATCTATTTTAACATGGGGGAGGAGGGGAGGGCAACGGCGTTTGAAAGTGTTGATTGGCACAAGAAGCATCATTTTCTTGCGTATCTGGTTAAGAAAATCGAAAAAAGATAAAATATTGGCAAAATAAAAAATGGGGAGAATAAAATATAGAGAGTATATTTCTTTCTGTAAGAGGGAAATATGAATGATAAAGAAAGTACACTACACGAGCAATACTGAACGTTTAATTTAAGTTTTTGCGGAAAAAACACAAATTCAATTGATAAACGGTTGTTTGTATGATATACTTTTTTTAGGAAGAGGGTATGTAATGTTATTAGAGTTCAGCTGTTCTAATCACAGATCAATTAGAGATGAAATTCTTTTTTCCGCAATAGCAGGGTCAGACAAAACTCATGCAGAAAACATAGAAAAAGCAGCAGATGTTGAGGTTCTGAAATCATCTGTTATCTATGGCGCAAAACGGCTCTGGAAAAAGCAACTTTATCGATGCGATAGCATTTGTAAAAAATCTTGTTTCAAATAGCATTAACCATCAACCTGGACAAGGAATTCTGCAAGTACCTCATAAACTGGAAGGCTACGAGCGAAAAAGTAATTATAAGATTCAATTTGTAGTTGATGGAATTCGATATGCATTCGGGTTTTCATTAAGAAATATGCTCGTGGTAGAGGAATATCTTTATTATTTTCCCAATGGTCGTCAAACAAAGGTTTTTGAGCGTGATGGTGAAGAGTATTCAGCGGGTCGTAACTTTCGCAATCGCTTTAATAGCTGTAAAGATGTCCTCAAGCCTAATCGCTTAATGTTGTCCTGTGCTGCAAATTTTAGTTCTGTTGATGAAGTAACTGCCGCATATCGCTTTTTCAATGACGAGTTAGTAATTTACAATTCGGGTAACCAAGAAAATTGGATGAATTACTC
>ENA-OQIJ01000407-OQIJ01000407.1-human-gut-metagenome-genome-assembly--contig:-NODE-407-length-10341-cov-3.249559_pt1 | contig 10341 bp, 11 predicted proteins | sample MGYA00242582_ERZ504747 | MGnify/ENA primary metagenome ERZ504747 (study PRJEB26092, sample SAMD00036435) | human gut metagenome | host: Homo sapiens | study: EMG produced TPA metagenomics assembly of...
CCTTGCCAATGCAACCCGTTCACGGGCAATCACGGAAGCTCTGCCCCTCATCCGGCCCTGCGGGGCCACCTTCCCTCTTGGGGGAAGCAAAGCGGGCGCCGGGCATGCCCGGCCCCTACAGCGCTATTAACAATCGGGAAGGGTAACAATATGGCAAAAGAAGCAAAAACCAACGCAATGCGGATGCTGGAGCGTGCAAAGGTCGCCTACACGTCCCACGAATACCCCCACGAGGAGGGCCAGGCCGTGGACGGCGCAAACGTGGCGCGGCTGACCGGGCAGGACCCGGCGCGGGTGTTTAAGACGCTCGTCACGCAGGGCGCGGACCGAAACTACTATGTGTTTGTCGTGCCGGTGCTGGCCGAGCTGGACCTGAAAAAGGCCGCTAAGGCTGCGGGCGTCAAGAGCGTGGCCATGATCCACGTTGCCGACATCAACAAGGTCACGGGCTACATCCGCGGCGGGTGCAGCCCTGTGGGCATGAAAAAGCAGTTCGTGACCGTCTACGATGAGAGCTGCCTTGCGCAGCAAAAGATGCTCGTCTCGGGCGGGCGCATCGGCACGCAGATCGAATGCGCCCCGGCGGACCTCATCAAGGTCACACGCGGCAGGACGGCGGCCATCACACAGGAGCACGAGGCATGATGCGGCTGGACAAATACCTGGCCGAGCGCACCGGCATGACCCGCAGCGAGAGCCGCAAGGCCGTAACGAAGGGCCGCGTCAGCATCGACGGCGCAGTCTGCCGCAAGGCCGACACCCAGCTGGACGAGCACACCGCCGCCGTGGCGCTGGACGGCGTGCCGCTGGCGGGCGCGTACCGGAAATTTGTGTATATCATGCTCAACAAGCCCGAGGGCGTCGTCAGTGCCAGCCGCGACAAAAAGGACACGACGGTGGTCGATCTGGTCGCGGCGGACTTTCCGCGGCGGGAACTGTTCCCCGCGGGGCGGCTGGACAAGACGAGCACCGGCTTTGTGCTGCTGACTGACGACGGCGCGCTGGCGCATGACATCCTCTCCCCTGCCCACCACGTCGAGAAGCAGTACGTAGTCACGCTGGACACGCCGCTGACCGACGCGATGCGCCGGGGCTTTGCCGCGGGCGTCACGCTGACCGACGGCGAGACGATGGCTCCCGCGGGCGTCGAGCCGCTGACCGGCGACGGCCTGACCGTGCAGGTCACGCTGCGGCAGGGCGTCTATCATCAGATCAAGCGGATGTTCGGCGTGTTTGATGCGGGTGTGAACGCCCTGCACCGTGAGAGCATCGGCGGCGTGGCGCTGGACCCCGCGTTAACGCCCGGCCAGTGGCGTGAGCTGACAGCGGAGGAAGTGGAACGGCTGCGCGGTGCGGCAAGATAAAAAAACAGGCGGTCTCTCCTCTGCGGGAGGCCGCCTAGTTGTTATTCATGGATATACACGGTTTCGCTGGGGATCAGGGTCAGGCTGAAATCCTCGGCGGCGACAGCGACACCCTCGCCGCCATTACTGGCAGCATCGCTGAGGCATTCTACGGCGTGCCGGAGGAACTGCGGCACGAGTGCCGCAAACGTCTGACGCCGGATCTGGCGGCGATTTTGCGCCGGTGGGAAAGCGCGCTTTACAACGAAAAAATCTGTGGTAGAATTTGAAATGGAGAACAAAATAAGGAGAGGCTTCCATGGCAATTTTGAACTTTTCCGATGTGCTTAAAAATGTAGGGCTTGACCCGAAAGATGTCAAGCTGATCCGTCATGCATTATCTGACGAACGTTTCAGAGAATGTTATAAAGCCGGTATGGCGCGTGAATATACACAGCACCAAAAAAGACGGGTTCAGCAAAGGATATTCCTACTGGATCACATTCATCAGCGATGGCGGTACATACGCGAGACTGCACTCTTGTTATCGTGTCAATGGTTCTGTGCCTGATACACCGGATGTATGCCCTGCCGGATTACCTGACTGTGAAGCCATGGAATACCGTGGCGAAATGGCGTTTTTTGATTTGCAATATGTGGATTTGCTGAAAGAGTACGAAGGAAAGCTGGTGATTGACTGGGGCGGGTCAGCTCGGATGTGGCATCAAAAAGCTACACCGAAAAGCCCATCGTGGCAATTGAGTCAAAGAACCAGAAGCCTTTTGTGGGATTTGAAAATCTTATTCTATCCTTCGATGAACTAAAAGAAGTTGTCGAAAACGATACGGACTATGAGCTGTGGCAGGCGGCCATGGCTGCGGTCAATGCGGTCTATCTGATTGTGGACACCAAGACGGGAGACAGATATGTCGGCTCGACCTATGGCTATGACGGCCTGCTGGGGCGTTGGTCTGTTTACGTCGCTACGGGCGGTCACGGAAACAACAAGGGAATGATCAGCCACTTGAAGTCTGTAAATCATAGTTGCCACGATTTGCAGTTTTCAGTGTTGCAGGTTTTGTCCAAGGCACTTCCAGACAATCAAATCATTGATGCAGAGGCCCTTTGGAAGAAAAAGCTGCTGACCTATGAACCATTCGGAATGAATCAGAACTAATCTTCCTTGCAGTATCCTCTGGATAATACATGGCTCTCACTTTCCTTTGGCAAAGCGACTGTTTCAGCCCGCTTTTCAAGTAGGGCGGCAAATTCCATCAAGCGCCCTCCGAAAGACGCGTGACGGCAAAAAATCAGCCATAATCAACCTTTAAAACTAAAACAGCAAAAAAGCAAAGGGGCATGTGTCTTAACGGCACATACCCCTTTTGGTCAGAAACTCTTGTCCGGCAACTGCCATATTATTTGTTTCGTGAAACCTGTTTTATGGACAGCTACCCGTGGGGGAAGCCTTTTTCATCACGCATTTTTCGTGCGCTGGGCGGCGGTCTTTTTGTGGAGCTGTTCGGCCAGAATAACCATGCAGATCAGCATCACCAGCAGTGCCCACGGATACAGCTTCATCGTGATATTCTGCGCCAGAACGCCGAAAAGCGGTGAAAGGAGCGTGCTGCCGGTGTAGGCGGCGGCCATCTGCAGGCCGGTCATTGACATGCTGAGATTCTTGCCGAAGTTGGACGGCGTCTCGTGAATGATGCTGGGGTAGATCGGTGCGCAGCCCAGTCCGGCGACCACAAGGCCGACCGGCAGCAGCGCATTGCCGAAGGGCAGCAGGATCAGCACAATACCCGCGGCATTCAGAAGCTGTCCCATGCGGATCATCTGCTGATCGTTGAATTTCATCGTCAAAAAGCCGCTGAAAAACCGTCCGACTGTGATGCCTGCGTAAAACAGGCTCGCCCAGCTGGCGGCGGTCATTGCGTCCAGACCGCGGGTCAGGGTGCAGTAACTGGCGGCCCACATACCGGCGATCCCCTCGACACCGCTGTAAAACGCAAAACAGAGCATTACCTCCGGCACACCGGGGACTTTCAGCAGTTCGGAAATCGTGCGGTGTTCCGGGGTAAACTCCTCCCCCGCTCCGGCGTCGGCGGGGGTCTGCCACAGCGGCAGGCTGAACAGTAGCAACGCCGTCAGCACAAACTGCAGAACGGACACTATGCGGTAGCCGTTCTGCCAGCTGCTGCCCGCCAGCGCCCAGCCCATGATGACCGGGCCGCCCGCCGCGCCGATGCCCCACATGCAGTGCAGCCAGCTCATGTGGCGGCTTTCATAGTGCAGGGCCACATAATTGTTCAGCGCGGCGTCCACACTGCCGGCGCCCAGGCCATACGGCATAGCCCACAGGCAAAGCTGCCAGAACTGCGTGCAGGTCGAAAACCCAAACAGCGCCACGGCGGTGGTGGCGACGCTGAGCGCTGTGACCCTGCCGGTGCCGAGCTTATTGTTGAGCCAGTCGCTGGCCAGGCTGGACACGATGGTCCCGACGGAGATGATCATGGACACGCCGCCCGCCCAGGACACGCCCGCGCCGAGCTGCGGATACATGCTGGGCCACGCCGCGCCCAGCAGCGCGTCCGGCAGGCCCAGGCTGATGAACGCCAGATAGATGACCGGCAAAAGCAAAGATACCATACGAAAAACCTCTTGATTTTCTGAAATTGTGATACATTATATCATCAAAACAGGTGGAATAATGCTGCAAAACCGCCGGATATGCAGTACGATTTCGCCAAACCATAAAGGGGCTGCCGCACTAGGATTTTTTCCCTGTGCAGCAGCCCCTTTGTATTACGGCTTCAATCAGCCGTTATTCTTGCGGGTCTTGATCTCGTCCACGACCTGGTTGATGAAAGCATCCAGATCCATCGTGGTGGTCTCGCCCTTGCGGTCACGGACGCTGATGTTGTTGGCCTCGACCTCTTTTGCGCCCAGAACCAGCATATAGGGCACGCGGTCAACCTGCTGGGCCTGGCGGATCTTGTAGCCGATCTTCTCGTTGGACTCATCCAGCACAACGCGGACACCGGCGGCCTGCAGCTTGGCGGTGACGTCTTTCGCATAGTCCAGCGTCTTTTCGCTGACGGGCAGGACCTTGACCTGCGTCGGGGCCAGCCAGGTCGGGAAGCGGCCCTTCGTCTCCTCAATCAGGTAAGCCATGAAGCGGTCCAGAGAGCCGAGGATCGCGCGATGCAGCACGACGGGGGTCTTTTCGCTGCCGTCCTTGTCCACGTAGGTCAGGTGGAACTTGGCGGGCAGGCAGAAGTCCAGCTGGCAGGTGGACAGCGTGTACTCGGCGCCGACGGCGGGCTTGACGTTGACGTCCAGCTTCGGGCCGTAGAAGGCAGCCTCGCCGATCTCCTCGGTGAAGTGGATGCCCAGCTCGGTCAGGACCTCGCGCAGGGCGTTCTCGGCGTGGTTCCACATGGCGTCGTCGTCATGGTACTTCTTCTTGTCGGCGGGGTCGCGCAGGGACAGCACGCAGCGGTAATCCGTGATGTTGAAGTCCTTGTAGACGTCGAAAATCAGCGCGCAGACGTTGGCAACCTCGCTCTTGATCTGCTCGGGCGTGCAGAACAGGTGCGCGTCGTTCTGGCAGAAGTGGCGGCCGCGCTCGATGCCCTTCAGTGTGCCGGAGGACTCATAGCGGAAGTCGTGGGCGATCTCGCCGATGCGGATGGGCAGCTGACGATAGCTGTGGGGCTGGTTGGCGTAGATCATCATGTGGTGGGGGCAGTTCATCGGGCGCAGGACGTAGCTCTCGCCCTCCATCTCCATGGCGGGGAACATGTTCTCGCGGTAGTGGTCCCAGTGGCCGGAGGTCTTGTACAGGTTCACGGTGCCGATGCAGGGGGTCATGACGTGCAGGTAGCCGCGCTCACGCTCCTTGCCCTTGATGTAATCCTCCAGCTGCTGCCAGACGGTGTAGCCGTTGGGCAGGAACATCGGCAGGCCGCGGCCGACGAGGTCGTCGGTCATGAACAGGCGCATCTCCTTGCCGATCTTACGGTGGTCGCGCTCACGGGCCTCCTGCTGCTGCTTCTCCCAGGCGTCCAGCTCCTCCTGATTGTGGAAGGCAACGCCGTTGATGCGGGTCAGCATCTTGTTCTCTTTGTCGTTCTTCCAGTAAGCGCCGGACTGCTGGGTGATCTTGAACGCCTTCAGCGCCTTGGTGTAGCACAGGTGGGGTCCGATGCACATATCGACGTACTCGCCCTGCTGGTAGAAGCTGAACTCGGTCTCGTCGGCCAGGTCGGCGATATGCTCGATCTTGTAGTGCTCCTGACGCTCCTCCATCAGCTTGACGGCCTCGTCACGGGGCAGGATGAACGGCTTGATGGGAAGATTCTCCTTGCAGATCTTCTTCATCTCTTTTTCGATGGCGGCCAGGTCCTCGTCGGTCAGCTTGGTGTCGCCGAGGTCGACGTCATAGTAGAAGCCGTTCTCGGTGGCAGGGCCGAAGGCAAAGTCCGCCTGCGGATAGAGGCGCTTGATGGCCTGCGCCATGATATGGGCAGCCGTGTGGCGCAGAACGTGCAGTTCTTCCTCCTGCGGGCACTCGGCGACGGTACCGTCCTTGTAGATGATCTTCATAATTGTACGCTCCTTTTGCAATTGCACAAAAATGCAAATAAAAAATGCTCCATCCCTCGCTTACAAAAGGGATGAAGCATATAGCTCCACGGTTCCACCCAAATTGCGCTTATATCTTATATTATAAAGGAAAGCGCCGCTCGTACCGGCTGTAACGGGCCGTACCCGGCGGAGGTTCGCCCCCGCGCTCGGCAGTGGTAAGGCTGCGGGCCACTGTAAAACCGCTTGCACCACGCGGCGTACCGCGGCGGTTCTCTCTTGTGCAGGACCTCGTATCCCGTTTGTCTGCCTCATGGCTTTGTACAGGATGAAGTTAAGTTATTTATAGCACAAGTGCGGCTTTAAGTCAAGTAGAAAAATTTGGAATGTTGAGGTTGTAGGGGCCGCACATGTGCGGCCCGCAACGTAAAGGCAAGCAGGCGTCTGTCATAAAGCTGCGGGCCGGGCATGCCCGGCCCCTACATTTATACCTCCGCCAGTTTGCACAAAAAACTTTCCACTCCCCTGCCCTGCCCATGTAAAACGACGAAGTTATTAAATATTCATTGACTTTACATATTTATGCAATTATACTGTGTGTATCAACTAAGTGAGGGCTTAGCTGTGTACTTATTTATTTTACAAAGAATTAGAGGGAAAATCACATGAAAAAGCTCACTGCTCTGATGCTCAGCTCCGCTATGATGCTGAGCCTGGCCGCCTGCGGCGGTTCCGCTTCCACCGAGGAGGCCGCTTCTGCCGACGCTGCCGCGCTGACCACCGTCAACGCCGGCAAGCTGACGATGTCCACCAACGCCGCCTTCCCCCCGTATGAGATGACCACCGACACCGGTGATTTCGAGGGCATCGACATTGAGGTTGCGGGTGCCATCGCCGAGAAACTCGGCCTGGAGCTGCAGGTCGACGACATGGACTTTGACGCCGCCCTGCTGGCCGCCCAGAACGGCAAGAGCGACATGGTCATGGCCGGCGTCACCGTCACCGACGAGCGCCTGAAGGTCATGGACTTCTCCGACACCTACGCCGAGGGCATCCAGTCCATCATCGTGCCTGAGGACTCCGACATTGCCACCGCTGACGACCTGTCCGGTAAGGCCATCGGCACCCAGCGCGGCACCACCGGCTACATCTACTGCACCGATGACTTCGGTGAGGAAAATGTCATCGCCTATGATGACGGTCTGACCGCTGTGCAGGCCCTGAACAACGGCCAGGTCGATGCCGTCGTCATCGACAACGCCCCCGCTCAGGAGTTCGTTGCGGCCAACCCCGGTCTGAAGATCCTTGACACCGCTTACGCCCAGGAAGATTACGCCATCGGCGTTGCCAAGGGCAACACCCAGCTGCTGGACGCCATCAACGGCGCTCTGGAGGAGCTGCAGGCCGACGGCACCCTGCAGGCCATCGTGGACAAGTACATCACCGCTGAATAAGCGCTTTGCAGCAAGCGGAAAGGCACGCCGGTACCCCGGCGCGCTTTTCTTTTATTTAGTGTGGTTTTTCCCGAAAATATGGTATAATACAAATATCGCGCTGTAGGGGCCGCATATATGCGGCCCGCAGCCTTCCCGCAGGCAAGAGTTTGCCGGAAAGCCGCGGGCCGGGCATGCCCGGCCCCTACAGGTGTGCTGAATTCAAACAGAAAGAAAGGTTGTGTTGCGGATGGAAGCACAGTTTGAAGCGCTTTCGGAGCTGGTCAAAAACGGCCAGAAGCTGAACTTCGGGCAGGACTTCTTCGTAAAATTTTACCAGGCATTTCTCTACTCGGACCGCTGGCAGCAGTACATCAAGGGCGTGGGCACGACCCTGCTGGTCACGGCCATTGCACTGGTGCTGGGCGTTGTGCTGGGTGCCATCGTCGCTATGGTCCGCGTGGGTTACGCGCAGCAGAAGCCCCACCACCGCAACCCGATCCTGGGCATTTTCAACGCCGCAGCGCAGGTGTATGTCACAGTCATCCGCGGCACGCCTATGATGGTCCAGCTGCTCATCATGAGCATGGTCATCTTCGCCAGCAGCCGCAACTTCACGATGGTTGGTGCGCTGGCGCTGGGCATCAACTCGGGTGCCTATGTGTCGGAGATCATCCGCGGCGGCCTCATGGCCGTTGACCCGGGCCAGATGGAGCGGGACGCAGCCTCGGACTCAACTACATGACCACGATGTTCGAGATCATCATCCCCCAGGCCATCCGCTCCATCCTGCCGTCGCTGGGCAATGAGTTCATCATGCTTTTGAAGGATTCCTCGCTGATCACGGTCATCGGCGGCAAGGAGCTGCTGTATGCCGCGCAGGGGATCATGAACCGTACCTATGAGCCTATGTTCCCACTGCTCGGCGTGGCCGCGACCTATCTGGTGCTGGTCATGCTGTTCAGCGCGCTGCTTGCAAAATTTGAGAGGAGGCTGGCGCAAAGTGATAGACGTTAAAGGACTGCAGAAGAACTACGGCGGCCTGCAGGTGCTCAAGGGCGTGGACCTGACCATCAACAAGGGCGACTGCGTTGTGCTGGTCGGCCCCTCGGGATGCGGAAAATCCACGTTCCTGCGCTGCCTGAACCGTCTGGAGGAGCCGGACGGCGGCCATGTCATCTTCAACGGCAAGGAAGTCACCGACCACGACATTGACCATGTGCGCCAGAAGATGGGCATGGTGTTCCAGCATTTCAACCTGTTCCCCCACCTGACGGTGAAGAAAAACATCACGCTGGCCCCCGTGCGTCTGGGCCTGATGAAGCAGCCCGAGGCCGACAAGAAAGCCATGGAGCTGCTGGAGCGCATCGGTCTGGCCGACAAGGCCGACACCTACCCCAACATGCTGTCCGGCGGGCAGAAGCAGCGCATTGCGATTGTGCGCGCGCTGGCCATGAACCCCGACGTGCTGCTGTTTGACGAGCCGACCTCCGCCCTTGACCCCGAGATGGTCGGAGAGGTTTTGGAGCTGATGAAGGAGCTGGCCCGCGGCGGCATGACGATGGTCTGCGTCACCCACGAGATGGGCTTTGCCCGCGAGGTCGCAAACCGCATCATCTTCATTGATGAGGGCATCGTCAAGGTCGATAAGCCGCCGAAGGAGTTCTTCGCCAACCCCGAAAATGAGCGCTTGAAGGCATTTTTGTCAAAGGTGCTGTAAATTTGTATAGAAAGCGGTCTGCCGATGGATTTTCGGCAGACCGCTTTTTTGCCTGCGGGGACGCCCCCCCCCGGGCGGATATGGAATCCGCCCCTACGCTTTCACCGCGCACGATATTCTGCTACTATAATATACGCCCCGGCAAGTTGATTCTTTGCGCAAAATGTGGTAAAATAGCACTATTACTATGGATAACTATGCAACCACGATTTTACACATAAGGAACAGGTATTTTTATGGCTGAAAATCTGCAAACCACCCGCCCGGCTGACGAGGGCTGGACTACGGTCATCCGGCCCAAGACCGGCTGGTTCGACATCGACCTGCAGGAGCTCTGGCGCTACCGCGACTTAATTATGATGTTCGTCAAGCGCAACTTTACCGTGCTGTACAAGCAGACGATCCTCGGCCCCGCGTGGATCATTCTGAACCCGCTCATCACCACCGTGATTTTCAACGTTGTGTTCGGCGGCATGGCCAACATGCCCACCGACGGCGTGCCCGGCTTTTTGTTCTACATGGCCGGCAATACGGTGTGGACCTTCTTTGCCAACTGCGTCAACAATACAGCCAATACGTTTGTGACAAACTCACAGATTTTTGGCAAGGTGTACTTCCCGCGCCTGACGATGCCGGTCAGCCAGGTGCTGACAAGCCTGATCAACTTCGGCATTCAGACGGTCATGTACCTGATCTTCTGGGTGTACTTCTTTGCCACGGGCAGCGGCGTCACCTTTACGCTGTGGGTGCTGGCTGTGCCGTTCGTCGTGCTGGAGGTCATGCTGCTGGGCCTCGGCGTCGGCATCATCGTGTCGTCCTTAACGACGAAGTACCGCGATCTGGCGATTGCCGTCGGCTTCGGCGTGCAGCTCTGGATGTACGCCTCCCCCGTCGTCTATCCGCTGTCGATGCTGGATAACTCCCCGCGCCTGCGGGTGCTCGTCCAGCTCAACCCCATGACGTCGCCGATTGAGATTTTCCGCATGGCTACCTTGGGCACCGGCACGGTCACGACGTTCGGCGTTGTGTACAGCCTGATTTTTACCGCTGCGGCGCTGGTTTTGGGCGTCGTGCTGTTCAGCCGCATTGAAAAGACCTTCATGGATACCGTGTAAGAAAGGGGCGCGTAACTATGTTTGCAAATGAAAAACGCCCTGTCATCGAGGTCACGGGGCTGAAAAAGCAATACAAGCTCGGCCAGATCGGCGGCGGCACGCTGACCCACGACCTGCAAAGCTGGTGGGCCCGTGTGCGC
>ENA-OQIJ01000408-OQIJ01000408.1-human-gut-metagenome-genome-assembly--contig:-NODE-408-length-10336-cov-4.141542_pt1 | contig 10336 bp, 12 predicted proteins | sample MGYA00242582_ERZ504747 | MGnify/ENA primary metagenome ERZ504747 (study PRJEB26092, sample SAMD00036435) | human gut metagenome | host: Homo sapiens | study: EMG produced TPA metagenomics assembly of...
ATGCTGCACAGTGAAAAAATCAGTTCGCGGCTTTTCCGGCAGAGCAGGGGAGAGCGCAGAGGGGAAAAAGGCTTATTGAGAGAAATTTTCTGACAACAGAAGAAAAAAACAGAAAAATTCTCCTTTTTGTATTGCGAGTTTTATTCTAAACAAAAAATTCTCCAGAAATCTTCGATAATACGTAAAAGTATACGAAAAAAGCAAAAAGTATTGCGAGAAATCTTCTCCACTGCAAAAATAGCACAAAAGAAACAAAGCGTAATAATTTATATATAATATACAAAATGACAAATAAAATCATGTGCATCCGGGGAAACCGGCAGGGAAGGGGAGAGGGCCGGCAGGAGAAGCACAGCTTTTCTAAAATGCAGACTGCCAAAAGGCGACGCAGAGCCGCAGGCAATTATTTTTATAAAAATGCAGAAAAAAACTCTCAATAGACGCCCGCGGTGGGACTATTGAGAGTTTTTTTCTGCAAAAAATAAAAGAAAATTCAAAAAAATAGCAGCAGCCCGCAAGGGCCGTCGGAACCCCCTTATTATCGGGAGCAGGTCACAGCATCTGTTGCTGTATAGTCAAACAGGCCGTCGTTTTTCTCCTCCAGAGCCTTGATCATGTGATAGGTGTATTCGTTGTAGGGCGTCGGGATGCCTAACTCGCGCCCCATGCGCATGAGCGCACCGGAGAACATATCGATTTCTGTGTGCCGCCCGGCGTCGAGGTCCTGCAGGGTGGAGTAGCGCGCGGTGGGCGGCACGGTGCTGCCGTGGGTGGAGGCCGCAGCTGCCTTGGAGAGGTCGATCCCCTTGGCGGCGGCAATGGCCTCCAGCTCGCGGCGCAGGCCGTCGCTGATGGCCTTTATATGGGCACTGTCGCTGTAGCAGCCGACGCCCGCGCCGAGGATCGCCTGCGGCAGATTGTTGCAGACGTTCAGCCGGAACTTGGACCAGATCTCCTCGCGGATATGCTCGGTCACACGGAAATGAATGCCCGTGTCCGCAAACAGCGCCCGCACCGCCTGCACCCGGTCACTGTCAAACGGTGCGGTCAGCTCCCCGTAGATGATGCCGAGGGTCGTCTCCGGGTCAAAACGCACACCGTCCTCGGTGCGGTGGGAGGCCACCTTGATGAGCGCGGGCAGCACATGAGCCGCGCCGACCTGTACGGCGATGAGCTCCTCGCTGTCAACGCCGTTCATCAGGCTCATGACAACGGTGCGTTCACTCACAATGGTGCGGATGCTGTCCAGCGCGCCGGGCAGTGCGCCGTATTTCAGCGCGACGATCAGCAGATCGACGCCGTGGGCCTGCTGCGGGTTCCAGACCTGCGGGTGATAGACCTGCCCGTTGATCGTGCAGCCGTTTTGCCGCAGCCGATCGGCGCGGGAACCCTCCGCCACGACGCCAAGCTGCAGGCTGTTGGCAGCGGCCTTGTCGGCCAGGCCCCACAGCAGATAGCAGCCGACGGCTCCGGCCCCCAAAATAGCAACAGATTGAATTTTCATCGTCTACATCCTCCCGTCAGTCGGCACGGCCCGGCTGGATGATGCGGATAAGCTCCTTATCCAGCTGTAGGGTGCAGTGCCACGGATTTACAATAATGCCCGCGATTTCCGGTGCGGAGAGCGCTGCGGCAAACAGCTTGTCAATGTCTGCAAGGAAGGTCGATTTCACCGTATCAGGGCTTTTCATCTGCTCCTCAAACGAGGTGAAGGCGTACCACCAGCTTGCGCCGTCCGCCGTCGTCACGACCCGGGGCTGCACCTGCCCGCCACCGGGGACAGGCTCGACGGCCACGATCCACTGCCCGCCTGCCTGCATACAGCGGCGGACGACGGTCAGCGTGTGGGCCAGCTGCTCCGGGGTAGGGGACTGCTGCAGCTGCAAAATAGCAGTTTCGATGGTTTGATTCATCTGTAAGGATTTATCTTGCGGCATCGGGAACATCCTTTCCGATTTACGATTTGTCTGTTTCCTTTAGGCGATACCGCACAATTCCCGCCCAACGGCTTACGCACCGCTCCGGCGGCTGCGGCACTTAGAATTATGCGGTATTGCCTTTATTATACCAGCGATTTTCCAAAATGCAAAATTTCCGCGGAACGGAATTGACGAACCCGCGCTGCCGCGGTACAATGCAAAGTAACCAATCAAACAGATAGGAATAAACAACAGGGGTGATCTACCAATGCAGCCGCTTTCTGACCGTACCGCAGGCTTTACCGATTCCGTCATCCGCCGCATGACCCGTATCTCCAACCAATACGGCGCGGTGAACCTTTCCCAGGGCTTCCCGGATTTTGACCCGCCCAAAGCAATTCTGGACCATCTGGCCGAGGTCGCGCACGAGGACTACCACCAGTATTCCATCACCTGGGGCGCGCAGAACTTCCGCGAGGCGCTGGCCGCTAAGCAGACCCGCTATATGGGCCGGACAATTGACCCCAACAGTGAGATCGTTGTGACCTGCGGCAGCACCGAGGCGATGATGACCGCCATGATGACCGTGACGAACCCGGGGGACAAGATGGACATTTCCGAATTCGGCTATGACAGCGATTTGAAGTTCTGCGAGGAGTTGGCCGCTAAGGTCGGTGTCGGCGCGGTGCCGGGATCGAGCTTCTTCCGGGAGCCTGTCAACCACCTGATCCGCTTCCACTTTGCCAAGAAGGACGAGACGCTGAACGACGCGCTGAACCGCCTTGAGGCGCTGCGCAGCAAAATTCCGGCAAGAGCAGCGCGGTAAGGCTTTATAACTCCGTGGCAAATTTAAAATGTAAAAGAGCAGCCGACCCGCTGACAGGGCTACAGCGGGGCGGCTGCCTTTTTTATCGTGCGGTTTTCGGTTTATAATCGCGCATTTCCGGGATCGCTCCGCCTGCCACGGCCCACAGGTACAGGCTGGCCACGCTGCAATAGGGGCTGAACCGGCGGCGGTACTTTTCAAACAGCTTGCGGTCAATTTTGCGGTGGTGGTAGACCATCCGCAGACCGCGCTGGATGGCAAGGTCGTCGTAGCTGAAAATATTGGGCCGCTGCATACAGAACAGCAAAATCATCTCCGCCGTCCAAACACCGATGCCCTTCAGGGCACTCAATTCGCGGATGGCGTCCTCGTCGCTTTTCTGCCGGATGCCCTCCGGATCGAACGCACCGCTGTGGACGCGCTCGGCAAAATCGGTGATGTACTCCGCCTTGCGAAAGGTCATGCCCAGCGCCTGCAATTTGGGAACACCGGCAGCCAGGATCGTCTCGGCGTTCACGGTGCCCAGTGCGTCCTGCATCCGCTGCCAGATCGTGGCCTGCGCCTTCGTCGAGATCTGTTGGCCGATGATGTGATGCACCACCGCCGAAAACAAATCGGTATCGACGACGCGGTCCACATGCCCGATTTTGTCGATGACCTCACACAGCCGCTTGTCCCTGGCGCGCAGGCAGGCAAGCTCGGCTTCCCCGTAGGCAAAAAACATCGGTGCTCACTCCTTTACGGCGTCGGGCAGTACGTCGCCCAGCGCCAGCACGGCATTGCGCACGCATTCGGGGCAGGGGCAGAGCGGCACGCCGGTGGCAACGCCCTTCAGCTCCTTGCAGATAGTCGCGCCGCACTGCTGCTCAAAGCTCCGGACCAGTGCGCGTGCCACAGCGGGCGTGCCGCGGCCCTCTGTCAGGATGCCGGCCACCATCACAGCGCCGATCAGTGCGCCGCAGGTGCTCTCCAGGCAGCCCATACCGGCAGCGTAGCCTGCCGCCAGCATCCGCAGGGTGTCGCCCTCCACGGGCAGCTTGTCCTCAAATACCTTTACAACAGACTGGGTGCAGTTGCACTGCCCGGTGGCTTTTAATTCTGCAGCTGCGGCTGCACGTTCGGTAAGGGTCATGGTGCAAGCCTCCTTGTCAGTGGCAGTGATGCCCGCCGCAGTGGTGCTCGCCGTCGTGGTGGCCGCAGTGAACAGCAGTGGGGTCATGGACGAGCTTTCCGGCCAGCAGCGCCAGCACGGCCTTGTCGGCGTCGCCGCTGACACCGGCGTACAGCCTGATGTTGGCCCCGGCTACGGCAGTCTGTGCGCCCGCGCCGATGCTGCCGCAGATCAGCGTGTCAACGCCGCCGCGCATCAGAAAGGCCGTCACGGCGCTGTGGCCGCTGCCCGCGGTCTCGACGACCTCGGTGTGTAAAATCATGCCGCTCTCGATGGTGTAGAATTTAAACTGCGGTGCATGGCCGAAGTGTGGGAAGACCTGGCCGTTTTGATAGGGTATTGCAATTTTCATGGTAGTGCTCCTTTATCTGTCATTACCCATGATTATAGGGGATTGGCGGGAAAAAGGCAACAGTCCTGGCTATTTTGCAAAATACGGATAGAGGTTTGCAGCGGAATGCGGTATAATGATAAAAAGGCTGCGGGCCGTTACGGCCTGTTTTTCAGCCGGTGAGGTGCCTATACGATGACATATATTCAGCATTATGACGCCCCGTTGGGCCGTATCCTGCTGGCGGCGGACGAGGTCGGGCTGACCGGGTTGTGGTTCGATGGCGCGAAATATTATGCCGACGGACTGCCCGCCGAGCATACCGAACGGGAAACGCCGATCCTTTCCGAGGCCCGGCGCTGGCTGGACCTTTACTTTGCAGGGCAGGAGCCGGGCTTTCTGCCGCCGCTGCACCCGGCTGGCTCGACGTTTCAGCAGGCGGTGTGGGCGCTGCTGCTGCAAATTCCCTACGGGCAGACCGTGACCTACGGTGAGCTCGCACGGCAGCTTGCGGAAAGCAGGGAAGGCCCCGGATGTCCGCGCAGGCCGTGGGCGGCGCTGTCGGGCATAACAAAATTTCTATTATCATTCCGTGCCATCGCGTGGTCGGCACCGGCGGCAGCCTGACCGGATATGCCGGAGGCATTGACAGAAAGGTAAAGCTGCTGGCGCTGGAGCAGGCCGACATGACCCGCTTTTTTGTGCCCAAAACGGGCACGGCACTGCTATAATTTGTACAGTTGATTACAAAATGTCATACCGTGATAAAGGAAGGCACAAATTATGAAGCACCGCATTGTGACCGCTGCGCAGATGAAGGAAATCGAGCGTGCAGGCAACGCACACGGCCTGCCCTATCTGCAAATGATGGAAAACGCCGGGCTGGCCGCCTACACCCAGCTGCGGGCGCGCCTTCCGCTGGGCGGGGCGTTGCTCATCGTCTGCGGCAAGGGCAACAACGGCGGAGACGGCTTTGTGATGGCCCGCGCCGCCGCCCAAGATGGCTGGCGCGTGGTCGTCCTGCTGGCCGAGGGCGACCCTAAAACGACCGATGCCATGACGAACTATGCACGCCTGGCAGACCTGCCGATCACCAAATGCCGCGATGCGGCAGCGCTGGCAGCACAGCCCTTTGACGCCGTCGTGGATGCTTTGTATGGCACCGGGTTTCATGGCAGCCTTCGCCCGGCCGGGCTAGCTGCCTGTGCGCTGATGAATCGTCAGCGGGAAAGCGGCGCATTCGTGCTGGCCGTCGATCTGCCCAGCGGCATCAACACCGATACGGGTGAGGCCGCCGAGGGAGCCGTCCGCGCAGACCTGACCGTGACGTTTGACAGATGCAAGCCCCTGCACACAGCTCCAAGCTCCGCACCCTTCTGCGGTGAGATCGTCTGTGCCGACATCGGCATCCGGGACGAATGGCACCCGGCAGGTCTTGCACAGCTTTAAACGCGGAATTTTGCCCTTACAAAAAAAAGCACTTTCCCTTATTTGCATTGCAAATAAGGGAAAGTGCTTTTGTCTTGCTCACTATGAGGTTACTATCGCAAAGGATACGGTCAACTCCCAATAGCGAAAAGATAATACGGCAGCCTTCACTTTTTCAGCACCACGCACTCATAGGGGCGCAGCGTGTCGGCGGTGTCGGGGTAGTTGCCCAGCAGTTTCTCGGCATCGGTCCAGCCTACGGGCAGGGGCTTGGCAATTTCCCGCTCCCGCAGGTTGCAGAGAACCAGCAGCTCCGTCTCGCCGTCGTACCGGCGATAGGCTAACAAATCCGCGTTGTCGGGGTACAAGAACTCGATTTTTCCCGCACTGATGACCGGCATTTTCTTGCGCAGGGCCACCAGCGTTTTGTAAAAGCTGCGGATGGAATCCGGGGCGTCCATTTGGGCAGCGGCGTTGATGGCCTTGTAGTTGTCGGCAATGCCGATCCACGGCGTACCGGTGGTAAACCCGGCGTTCTCGCTCGCGTCCCACTGCATCGGGGTGCGGCTGTCGTCGCGGCTGCGCTGGGCGATAATGTCCAGCGTTTCCGCCTCGGTTTTATCCTGTTCGCGCAGAATTTTGTAGTAGTTGAGGCTCTCGACGTCGCGGTACTGCTCGATTTTCGTGAAGTGCGGGTTCGTCATGCCCAGCTCCTCACCCTGATAAATGTACGGTGTGCCGCGCATAAAGTGGATGGCCACCGCCAGCATCTCGGCGCTTTCCTTCCAGTAGGTTGTGTCGCTGCCAAAGCGGCTGACCGCACGGGGCTGGTCGTGGTTGCACCAGAACAGCGCATTCCAGCCGCCGTGGGCCTGCATCCCCTCCTGCCAGGTCTGGAACAGTTTCTTCATGGCGAGGTAATCAGGCTCCCTCAATTCCCACTTTTGCCCGTCCTTGTAGTCGACCTTCAGGTGGTGGAAATTGAAGCACATCGTCAGCTCGTGGTTGCTCTCAGCGGTGTAGCCGATGCAGTTTTCCAGCGTGGTGGAGGACATTTCGCCAACGGTTATCATACCGTCGATGCCGCCCGCGGCGACCAGCTCCTTCAGGTACTTGTGGACGTTGCGGCCATCGGTGTAGAAGCGGCGGCCGTCGCCCTCGTAGTCGTCCTCATAAAATTCCGGCTTGGAGATGACATTGATGACGTCAAAGCGAAAACCCTTGATGCCCTTCGCCTTCCAGAATCGCAGGATGTCGGCCATTTCCTCCCGTACGGCGGGGTTCTCCCAGTTCAGGTCGGCTTGCATGACGTCGTAAAGATGCAGATACCATTTGCCAAGGCACGGTACGTATTCCCACGCGGGGCCGCCAAATTTCGACACCCAGTTTGTCGGGCAACGGTCGGGCGTGCCGTCCTTGAAGATGTAGTAGTCCTGGTACTTTTTGTCGCCCGCCAATGCTTTTTTGAACCACTCATGCTCGGTGGAGGTGTGGTTGAACACCATGTCCAGCATCAGGCCGATGCCGCGCCTGTCCGCCTCGCGGATAAGCTCCTCCAGATCCTCCATCGTGCCGTAGCGCGGGTCGACGGCACGGTAGTCGGCCACATCATAGCCGTTGTCGCGCTGGGGCAGGGGAAGAACGGCGTCAGCCAGAGATAGTCAACGCCCAGGTCGGCGAGGTAGTCCAGTTTCGCGGTGACGCCCTTCAAATCGCCGAAGCCGTCACCGTTCGAGTCCATGAAGGATTTCGGGTAAATTTGGTAGACAACTTTATCTTTAAAATCATTCATGGTACACACCTCACAAAATCAGGCAATGCCTTTCTTTTTGCCGACGCTGACGGTCAGCACAAAGGGTACAACGATGGCAATGGCCATGCACAGCGCAAAGCTGAGCATATAGGCAGGCTGGATGGACAGAATGCCGGGGATGCCGCCGACGCCGATGGCGTTGGCCGTGGTGGAAGTAGCCACGCAGACAGCTGCCGCGATGGCCGAGCCGATCATGCCGCAGATGAACGGGAAGTGGAATTTGAGGTTGACGCCGAACATAGCGGGCTCGGTAACGCCGAGGTAGCAGGAGATGCAGGAGGGTACGTTGACCTCCTGGGCGTCAGCATTTTTGCGCTGTAAGTAGATCATACCGAGGACTGCGGAACCTTGGGCAATGTTGGACAGCGCGATCATCGGCCACAGCATCGTGCCGCCGAAGTCGGCGATCAGCTGCATATCGATGGCGTTGGACATGTGGTGCAGGCCGGTGATGACGAGCGGAGCGTAGACAAAGCCGAAGATAGCACCAAAGACCACGCGGAAGGAGCCGGAAATGCCAGCGTAGACAACATCAGAGATGACGGAGCCGATCTTCCAGCCGATGGGGCCAAGGATGGTATGAGCGACGATGACGGACAGCACCAGCGAGCAGAACGGTACAACGATCATCGAGATGACCGGCGGGCAGATCTTGCGGAAGAATTTTTCCAGATACACCAGCGTGAAAGCGGCCAGCATGGCGGGAATGACCTGTGCCTGGTAGCCGATCATGTTGATGGTGAAGAAGCCAAAATCCCATTTCGGAATGTCCGCCGCTGCCGTGGACGCGACAGCGTAGGCGTTCAGCAGCTGGCCGGAAACAAGCGTCAGGCCAAGGACGATGCCCAGGCTCTGGGTCGTGCCCATCTTTTTGGTGACGGACCAGCAGATGCAGACCGGCAGCATGTGGAAAACGGCCTCGCCGATCAGCCAGAGGAAGCTGTCCACGCCCGACCAGAACTGGCTGATGTCGCACAGCGTCTGTGTGCCGTTATTGAAGAGATAGATGCTGTCGATGCAGTTGCGGAAGCCCAAAATCAGACCGCCCGTAATGATGGCAGGGATCAGCGGGGCGAAGATCTCGGCCAGCACGCTCATAACTTTTTGCAGGGCGTTCTGGTTCTGCTTGGCCGCGCTCTTGACAGCCTCCTTGGAGACACCGTCGATGCCGGAGACCGCGATGAAATCATTGTAGAAATCGTTGACCGTGTTGCCGATGATGACCTGGAACTGGCCTGCCTGCGTGAAGGTGCCCTTGGCGGATTTCAGCGCCTCGATCTTGGCAACGTCCGCCTTGGCGGGATCGTTGAGGACAAAGCGCATACGCGATACGCAGTGGGATACCGCCGCAATGTTCTCTTTGCCGCCGACGTACGCAAGCAGCAGCCGCGCGTCCTGTTCGTATTTACCCATAGTGTTTTCCTCCTTTTGCCCGGTAGAGCGGGCATCTTTGAACTTGTTCATACAAGTTCTCCTTACAGCCACAGAATACCAGACTTGTTCATACAAGTCAATATGCTTTTGCAAAAAAGCAGTGCAGTACGCCTATTTTCGGCACTGCTCACAAGTTGCTCACTTGAAATTTAGCCGAAAAGACGGTATACTAAAGTAAACGTTTGAACAAGTTTCGAGGTACACACCATGCCAAAGGCAAAATATGAGGGCATTTATCACAGCATCAAAAAACGCATTGAGGCGCAGGATTACCCCTATCAATCGCTGCTGCCCAGCGAGAATACGCTGATAGAGGAATACGACTGCTCCCGCAACACAGTTCGACGCGCATTGGCGGAGTTGGTAGCCGACGGCTATGTGCAGACCATGCAGGGGCGCGGCGTGCGGGTCATCTACCAGCCGGTGGGCAAAACGACGTTTACCATCGGCGGCATCGAGACGTTTCAAGAAACCGCCCGCCGCAACCGCCTTCACGCCGTGACGAAGGTCACGAAGTTTGAGACTGTCATCGCCGATGAGTGCTTTGCCGCCAAGAGCGGTTTCTCGGTTGGGGATGAGCTATGGAGTATTGAACGCGTGCGGTATCTCGACGGCAAAGCGCTGATTCTCGATGTCAACTACTTTTTAAAGGAGTTTGTCCCCGGCCTGACGCCGCAGATCGCGGCCAGCTCAATCTACGATTACATTGAGAACACACTGGGAATGCAGATCATCACCAGCAAGCGCCGCATCACGGTGGAACATGCCACCGCCCGCGACGAAAAGCTGCTGGACATGGGCACCTATGGCTGCGTGGCCGTCGTCGTGAACCAGACCTTCAACGCCGCCGGTCTGCTGTTTGAGTACACCCAGTCCCGCCACCAACCGGACTATTTCTGCTTTCAGGACATTGCCACGCGGAAAAAGTGAGCGGCAGACACCCGGCGCAGGGGTATCCACCTGGGATTTTGCGCTGGGCAGGGGCTCCGGCAAAATGGGTTTTAGGGTGTCCCTGAATCAGAATCTGTTTTGCAGATGCAATGCTTGCTAACCATCGCTTACGCTCTGGTTACCCCCAGCTGATTGGTGCATGATTCTATTCAGCAAAGAACAAGAAGGATGGCCACAACGGTCATCCTTCTTGTTCTTTGCTGCATCTATTTTGCCGACGCCCAAGACTTCAGAACGTCGATACGCCGTTCAACACTGTCCTCAATTGCCTTTATGCGCGTTGCATCGATGAATTCCGATGCCCGATTGTCAGAAAAAGCCGCCTCGATGATATCCCTGACCCCGCTGAGCTTATCGAAATCGATCCATCCAAAATCAGTTACAAGCCCAAGCTGCTCGATATGACGTTTTTTAAACGGCTTACAGGCGGCATCTTTTTCGGATTTCATCTGCTGCGGCAGTT
>ENA-OQIJ01000411-OQIJ01000411.1-human-gut-metagenome-genome-assembly--contig:-NODE-411-length-10275-cov-3.066023_pt1 | contig 10275 bp, 9 predicted proteins | sample MGYA00242582_ERZ504747 | MGnify/ENA primary metagenome ERZ504747 (study PRJEB26092, sample SAMD00036435) | human gut metagenome | host: Homo sapiens | study: EMG produced TPA metagenomics assembly of...
GTTTTACCGACATCGTGAAAGCGAACATCAACGACCTGCTCGACCGGGCGGAAGATCGTCCAAGATGATCGACCAGTACCTGCGCGACATGACCGAGAGTCTGGCCGAGGTGAAGAAGGAAAACCGCCGGCGTCATGGCCGAGGAAACCCGCACGAAGCGCCTCGTTGACGACAACGCCGCCGACATCGCGAAGTACGATGCTCTGGCCCGCAAGGCCCTCGAGGCGGGCAACGAGGACGACGCCCGCACGCTGCTCGCCAAGAAGCAGGAGCTCGACAAGCACGGTGCGAACCTGCAGGTTGCCTACGAGGCCGCCCAGGTGAACGCGAACAAGATGCGCCAGATGCACGACAAGCTGGTGGACGACATCGAGCAGCTCAACGGCCGACGCGAGGCCATCAAGGCGAAGGTGGCCGTGGCGAAGACGCAGGACAAGGTCAACGGCTTCGCGTCGAGCGCCGACAAGGCCGCCGGCACCATGAGCGCGTTCGACCGCATGGAAGCGAAGGCCGACGCCATGCTCGACCGCGCGAACGCCATGGACGAGCTCAACCGTCAGCCCGTCGACGAGGCCGCCGCGCTTGAGGCCAAGTACGCCAACGCCGGCACCGACGTTGCCGTCGAAGACGAGCTCACCCGCCTCAAGCAGGAAATGGGCCTGTAAGCACATGCGTTCTGGGCAACGAAACAGCAACTGAATCGTAGAGCGCTCATGTTTTCAAGCATGGGCCTGGGCAGATGCCCCTATAATGATCGGACAGGCAAACATCCCGAAGGAGGCCGTCATGGGCAACAAATTTGGAGCTTTTTTGGTCTGGTGGGTTGGCCGGCGCGGTTGTCGCGCTGCTGTACGCCCCCCGGTCCTGGTCAGGAAACGCGCGCTATGGTCACCGACAAAGTGAACACGGCGTGGGGCGAAGCGCAGGAGCTGGGTGCGCAGGCTGGCGCAAACGTGCAGCATGCGTATCATGATGCCACGAACAAGGGCCAGGAAGTCGTGCAGGACGTGGCCGCGAAGGGCCAGGAGCTGTACGGTCAGGCCTCGCAGCGCGTGCAGGAAGCAGCAGACAACATCAAGCCGGCGTTCTCCCAGAAGAACGACGAGCTGCGCGACAAGATCGAAGCGGCGCGTCAGCGCATCGCCTCGCAGGTTGCCAAGAACGCCGAGCAGGCGCACGACGCGGTCAGCGACACCATTCCCGTTGCCGCCGACACGGCGCACGACGTGGTTGACAAGGCCGAAGACAAGGCGCAGGACGTTGCCGACACCGTGAAGGACAAGGCGGAAGACGCTGCCGAGAAGATTTCCGGCGACGACAAGTAACCACAAGCATGAACTACGAAGCGGCGAGGTGGAACGCGGGCACGTGCCCCGTTCCGCTCGCCGCTTCCTGAATATATGACGTGACGACAGCGCTGGGGGGCTGCGGTACAATCCGCGGCAAATGCGCAGGTAGTCAGGTGGAGAAGAAGGTCATGGCAAGCAAACTCATCACCACGCAAGAGCTCACGGGCGTGCGCGTCCTGGGCGGCAAGAACGGCACGAAGCGCATTGGCAAGGTGCGCCGTTTCGTATTCCATCCCAAAGAAAAGCGCTGCGTCGGCTTCATCGTGAAGCGCCCCGACCTGCTGTGGATGTTCCGCCGCAAGGACAAATTCGTGTCCATTGAGGGCTACGACATCGTGGACGGCCGCATCGTCATCCGCAACGTGCCCGAAGCCACCGACAAAGCCGCGTGTAAAGCGCTCGGCGTCAACTGGGACGACTGCGTGCTGTGGGTGGGGCTGCCCGTCATGTGCGAGGACGGCACGTCGTTCGGCACGGTGGGCAACGTCACGTTCAACCGCATCACGGGTACGATCGACTCGTTCGACACCGATTCCGGTGCGACGGCGAATGCCCTGCTGGGCAAGCGAACCGTCCCCGCCGACCTCATCAAGGGCTTCCGTCGCGGCATGGGCGTTGCGCTCGCCCAGGTGGGCGACGAGGGTCGCGCCACCGACGACGTGGTGCTGGGCGCCATGCTGGTGGACGACGCTGCGAAAGACCTCGTTTCCGAAGGCGGCGTTGCCGAGAAGGCGGGTGCGGCTACCGCCGTGGCCGTGGACAAGGTGCAGACCACGGTTGACAAGGCAAAACCGGTGGTGAGCGAAGCTGCCCGCAAAACCGGCGAAGTGGTGAACAAGGGCGCGTACGCTACGGGCAAGCAGATTGCCGCCACGAAGGGCATGTTCTCCGGGTTCAAGGAAGAGTACGACAAGGCGCGCGGCACGAAGCCTGCGGAGGACGAAAAGGCGCTTGAGGCCTCGAGCGCCGACGTCGACATCGACGTGGCCGAAGTCGATACTGACGTGGAGACCGCGGCTCCCGCGAAGCCCGCGCCGAAGAAGGCGGTCGCCAAGAAGCCTGCTCCCAAGAAGAACATGTTCTCGGCCTTCAAAGAGGAATACGACAAGGCTCGCCACGATGACTAAACTCAACAAAGAACTCGATGAGCTGCACAAAAAGGCCGAGCAAGAGGTAGAAGTGCGCGGTCGCAAGATGGAGAAGGGCGACATCTTCAAATTCGTCGGCCTCATCGCCTTCTTCGCCATCATGGTGCTCATCGTGGTGCTGTTGTGGCCGTATTTCCACGACCTGTTCGAGCCGGGCGGGCTCGACCGCATCATCAACGACGTGCGCGATGCGGGCCCCGTCGGGTTCCTCATCCTGTTGGGCCTGCAGTTTTTACAGATCGTCGTGGCGTTCATACCCGGCGAGGTCGTGCAGATTGCGGCCGGCCTGCTGTACGGGCCGTGGCTCGGAGCGTTCGTCATCCTGCTGGGATGCATCATTTCGAGCGCGTTCATCTTCGCACTCGTGCACAAGCTGGGCGCGCCGTTCGTGCAGAGCATGGTGCCCACACAGTACCTTGAGAAGTTCCGCAAGTTCGAGCGCACCGGCAAGCTCAACATCATCGTGTTCATCCTGTTCCTCATCCCCGGGTTGCCGAAAGACGTGTTCACGTACCTCGTGCCCCTCACGGATATGCGCATGCGCACGTTCCTCTTGCTGTCGAACGTGGGGCGCATTCCGGGCATCATCGTGTCCACGTACGCGGCGGACGGGCTGGCCGAAGGTCGCTTCCTGGAGAGCGCCATCATCTTCGGCGTGGCCGCCGTCATCGCCGTGCTGGGCATCGTGTTCCGCGAGCGCATCATGAAGATGCTCGAGAAGCATTCGCACAAGGATCAGTAGGCCGATCAGGGATTTCCGGAACTTCATTCTCATATCTTAAGATTTACTGAACCCCCGTTACGGTATTGTGACGAAACAATCCGCGGCCAGACGCTGCGCACTACTATGGCGTTAAAGGATACCGACGTATCAATGCAGGATGAGAGGTAGGTCCATCATGGCCACCAACGAACCTTTGAACAACGCAGTGGACGAAGTTGCCGCTGCTGAAGCGGAGCTCAAGGCCGCTCAAGAGAAACTGGAAGCTGCGAAGGCGAAGCTTGCCGCCGAGTCCGACGATGCGTGTCCCATCGAAGAGGTGACGGTGACCACCGTTGTCGTTGACGAGGAGACGGACGAGGTCGAGGCCGTCATCGTGGAGGAAGTGTCGGCGCCGGTGTGCGACGTTGATCCTGCGGCGGTTCCGCAGGAGGCTGCGCCCGAGGTCGAAGCTGATGCTGAAGCTGCGCCTGCTCCCAAGCCCGAGCCTGAGACTGAGCCTGAGCCCGATTGGGTGCCGTACTCCACGGCCCCGCAGGCGGCTCCGTCGTACGCAGCGGCCCCGCAGAGTCAGCCGCAGCCGCAACCGCAGCCGCCGACCGGTGCCCCCGCGCAGCCTGCCGGCGCGCCCGTGCCGCCTGCGGGCGTACCCGTCGGCGGTGCCGCCGCCCCGGCTCAGCCCGCGCCCGGCTACTACGTTGCGCCCGGCTACGGCCAGCCGCAGACGCCGCCGCATGCCGGCCCCGGCGCCGTGCCGCCGCAACAGCAGCCCTACTACGGCTATCAGCAGCCGTACTACCAGCAGCCCTATGCGCAGCCGATGGTCACCACGAAGGACCACGTGGCCGCGGGTCTGCTCGCCATCTTCCTGGGCGCGTTCGGCATCCACAAGTTCTACCTGGGCTACAACACCGCCGGGTTCATCATGCTGGCCGTCACCATCATCGGCGGCGTGCTCACGTTCACGCTCGCGTCGTGGGTGATCTGGATCATCGCCATCATCGAGGGCATCCTCTACCTCACCAAGTCCCAATCCGAATTCGAGCAAATCTACGTGCTGAACAAGAGGGAATGGTTCTAGGGGGTTCTGGCGCAGCACGAGACGCGCATGGCTCTGCGAGGCGCCCCCGCTGGGGGGCGCCTCTTTTCGCGCTTCGCGCGAATCGCGGCACGTTCGCGGGGTTTTTCGGTGAAACGACGTGTCCGGCGTGCCTTTTTCGCTAGAATGACCGTATCGATAAGGCGATGAGCCTCATCCGTTGAGTTGGATCCTATAAGGAGGAAACCATGCCCAAAATCACTCGTGACCAGGTGAGGGTGCCGGCTGACGTCATGCCGGAATCCCGTGACGAGTACATTGAGAACTACATGAAGGCGACGCGCGGAACGGGCCGTCTCATGCTGTTCGCCTGTGATCAGAAGATCGAGCACCTCAATAAGGACTTCTACGGTGAGGGCATCGACATCGCCGACGCCAAGCCGGAGCACCTCTTTGAGATCGGCCGTCAGGGCGTGTGCGGCGTGTTGGCCGGCCAGCGTGGCCTCATCGCGCAGTACGCCGCCGACTACCCGGAGATCAACTACCTCGTGAAGATGAACTCCAAGACGAACCTCGTCGGCCTCAAGCAGGACGATCCCTATTCGCCGCAGCTCTACGATTTGGATGCCGTGCTGGCCATGCGCGAAGCCGGCGTGAACGTCGTGGGCATCGGCTACACCATCTACCTGGGCAGCGAGTACGAGTCCACCATGATGGCCGAAGCCGGCGAGCTCATCGCTCAGGCGCATGCCAACGGCCTTCTGGTGGTGCTGTGGATGTACCCGCGCGGCAAGGCTGTCGCCGCCGAGAAGGACCCGGACCTCATCGCCGGTGCGGCGGGCGTGGCCCTGTGCCTCGGCGCCGACTTCGTGAAGGTGAACCCGCCGAAGCCCGAGGACGGCTCCGCGCCGGCCGAGGCGCTCAAGGTGGCCGCCATGGCTTCCGGTCGCACGGGCCTCGTGTGCGCGGGCGGCTCGACGGTTGATGCCGAGACCTTCCTCACGCAGCTCTACGACCAGATCCACATCGGCGGTGCCTGCGGCAACGCCACGGGCCGCAACATCCACCAGCGCTCGCTGGCCGAGGCCGTCCGTCTGACGAAGGCCATCAGCGCCATCACGCTGGCCGACTACTCGGTCGAGGACGCCCTCGACGTGTTCAACGGCGACGAGGACTTCTCGCTGTAAGCTCTCACCATACGAGCATGGCAAGGGCCCCTTCGCACGAAGGGGCCCTTTTGCGTACGGCTCGCTATTCCGCATTCAGTCGTGTCGGAATGTTTCACGTGAAACATTTGTTCCGATTATCCTTTGACGCTTGGCAGCGCAGCTCGTTCGACATGAAAAAGCGCATCGGCCCGGTCCTGGGGGACCCGGTCGATGCGCTTGAGGGAGGGGAGGCGTTCCTTATGCGGCAGCGCCTTCGCCGAACAGCGCGTTCGCCACGGCGAAGCCTTCGCCCTGCACGCCGATGCCGCAGCTGCCGATGATGGTCTCGCCGATGGCGCGCAGGCCGGGAATGGCCGCGCCGCTCTCATCGAGCACCTGGTAGCTATCGTAGATGTCCACGCTGAGGCCGCCCACGGTGATGTGCATGGCCCAGGTGCGCGGGCTCGCGTAGAAGGGCGGGTTCTCGATGGGGCTTTCCTCGGAGAACGTCGTGCGGCCGAAGTCGGGGTCCTCGCCGGCGCGGGCGATCTCGTTGTAGCGCTCGACGGTTTCCTTGAGCGCCGCTCCGCCGCAGCCGATCTGCTCGCCCAGCTCCTCGATGGTGTCGGCGCGGTACAGCTGGCCCTGGTCGATGAGGCTTTGCAGGCTGTGGCCGTAGCGGTTCACGTCGCCGTTCACGCGGCACGTATCGGCATCGGAGATCATGAACATGGACTGGTCGGTCTGCTCCATGATGTGCTGCGTCATGGTGTAGCGGTCCAGCACTTCGTTCATGAAGCGCTTGCCTTCCTTGTTCACGATGACGCAGTCGATGTCGTCGCCCACGGTGGTCTCGTCGGTGGAGTTCTTGCAGTCGGCGAAGGGGAAGGGCATCTGCGTGTCCATGAGCGCCACGGTGCCGCCTGCGGCCAGGCCCATCGTGATACCGTCGCCCGTGTGGCCGTACGCGTTCGTGGTGGGGATGTCGACGCCCTCCTTGAACGGCCACATGGTGTTGTATTCGCGCAGCATGTCGGGGTTGCCCGAGAAGCCGCCCGTGGCCAGGATGACGCCCTTTTCGCCGCGCACGCGATACGTTGTGCCGTCGGGGCCGATGCCCACCGCGCCCACAACCTGGCCGTCCTCGATGATTAGCTCGTTGGCGGGCGTGTTCAGGTGAATTTCAACCGGGTAGTTGTTCTTTTCGATGGTGTCCTGGTAGAACATGAAGTAGCCCTGGCCGCACACGCCTTCCTTCGGCGACGTCCAACGCGGCCACGAGTAGCCCACGATGCCGCAGAGGTCCTTGAAGTTGAAGCCCTCGGACACGAGCCACTCGTCGAGGTCGGCGATGTTCTCGGCGGCGCGCAGCATTTCCTCGTACTCGCCTTCGCCTTGCAGCTTGTACTGCAGCGCGTGCAGGTAGATGGAGTCGAACACCTTGTCGCTGCCCGACGCCTTCCACGCGTCGTAGTCGGCCTGCAGCTTCTCGAGGTACTCCGCGGGCATCACCTCAGGCGCCTTTGCCAGCTCGTCGGCCAGCTCCTTCGTGTAGCTGTCGGTCATCTTCTCGCGCAGGGCGTCGGGGGCGTTCACGTACTCCAGGTAGCCGCCGGACACAAGCGCGTTGCCGCCGATGGTGCAGCTTTTCTCCAGCACGACGACCTTCTTCGCGCCCAGGCGGGCGGCGGTCAGCGCGGCCACGGTGCCCGAAGCGCCGGAGCCCACGATAACCACGTCGGCCTCGATGTCCTCCACGGCGGTCGACGGCGAAGGCGGCACGTACGAACCCGCCAGCGCGTTCTTCTTGCCGCCGGCCTGCTTCACGCAGTCGCCCACGGCGTTCTTGATGGCCATGCTGGTGAGCGATGCGCCCGTGATGGTGTCCACGTCGAGGGACTGATGCTCCACGATGGCGGCGGGAATGCGCTCGATGGCGGCGTCGGAGATGAACTTCGTCTCCTCGTGCTGCGTGACGGCGACGGCGGTGATGGCATCCTCGCTGAAGGTGGCCTCCACGTGCACGGGGCCGAACTTGCCCTGGCCGAAGGCCGTGTACGTGCCGGGTTTGAAGCCGCCCTTCGCGGATGCGCTCGCTTCGGGCGCGCATCCGGACAGGCCGAATACGGCAACCGATACGCCTGCCACCGTCAAGGTCTTCATGAAAGTGCGGCGCGTGAGTCCCAGTTCGTTCATGGTTCTCCTCTTCCTACTCCTCATCGTGCTTTTCCGAATCGGCCGCTCCGTTGTGGTTGGCGGTCGTCGCCCTCCCTGGCGAATGAGCAGAAGGTACCCCGCTCGTCCGAATGCGACAATGGTTTTCGGGGATGAATGGGCGCATGAACTTTGTAACCCGGTTGTAAACCGCCCAGGTGAACGCACCTTTTTGCGAAATGGTACGACCGGCTGCATGGGGCATGCCGCGTTTGGTACAATGCGGGAATGGAGAATCCCGACGGCCATACAGGGGAGCAGGCCGCCCTCCCGATTTGCTGCGCGACGCCCAACGGCGCCTTGTCGAGCTGCGCTATCTGTCGCTGTGCTTCTTCGGATTCGCGTTCGTGCGTGCGTGGGACGATGTCTCGTTCGCGCGCTTCGCCGGGTTGTTCCCGGACAGCCCCTTGTTCGGGCAGGATATCATGAACCTGGGCATGCTGCCCGTGTTCGTAGTGTGCGTGGTCGCCGCGCGGAAACTGGCGCCGCTGTACCAACGACGGGCGCTCGTGATTGCGGCTCCCGTGTTCATGATCGTGTCGGTGCTGCTGGTCGAGGCCGCCGGCGCGCTTCCCGCGTTCGCCCTCCCGCTCGTCGTGACGGCTGCCGTGACGGCCGGTCTGGGCGCGGCGCTCTCCATCCTGCAATGGGCCGAGCTGCAAAGCTGCCTCAACCCGTTCCAGATCGTGCTGTACGTGTCGGGCGCGTTCTTCTTCGGGTCGGTTATCAGCTGGATGACGCTGGGCATGGGGGAGTCGCGCCTGCTTGTGGCCATGTTGGCGTTGCCGCTGCTGTCGTACGCGTGCCTGAAGGTGGGGTTCTCGAAAATCCCCGAGGTCGATTTGCCGAAGCGCACGTGGGGCAAGCTGCGCTTTCCGTGGAAGCTGGTCATCGTGCTGGGCGTGTACGAATTCGTGCTCGGCGTGAAGCAGGGCGCGGCGACGTTCCAGAACGACCTGTTCATCCTCGGCGTGATGCTGGCCTCGGCCATTCTGTTCGTGGTGGCCTACTTCTTCTCGCACAAGTTCGACTTTCACGCGCGTGTACCGCACGCCGTTCGTGCTCATGGTGTGCGGGTTGCTGGCCACGCTGCTGTCGTTCTCGTCGAGCAGCGTGGTGTCCGATGTGCTCGTATCGGCCGGCTACGCGTTCATGTTCCTCACGCTCACCGTGCTGCTGTGCGACCTGTCGCATCGCTACGGCGTGTCGGCGGCGCTGCTGTGCGGCATCGAGGAGTTGGTGATGTTCACCAGCATGGGCGGCCATCTGGTAGCGGAAAACCTGCCCGTCGACGACGTGGCCGTGTCGGTGGTGCTCGTGATCCTCGTGGTGGTGGCCAGCATGGTGCTGCTGTCCGAGCGCGAATACTCGCGGTGGGGCGCGTCGTTCTTCGGCGTGGGGAAGCTGGCGCAAGACGGCGACGAGCAGGGCCGTTTCGCCGCCCGCTGCACCGAGCTGGGCGAGCAGTATCGCCTGAGCCCTCGCGAAAAGGAAGTGTTCCAACTGCTGGCCCTCGGCAAAACCGCCGCCGACATCGAACGCGAGCTGTACATCGCGAACGGCACCCTCAAGTCCCACACCAGAAGAATCTACCAGAAACTGGGAATCCACAGCAGAGTGGAGTTAGAAGAGCTGCTGAAGGCGGAGTAGGGCCACCCCTCCCTTTCCATGGCGCGCCCAAGCGCATGCCTGACCTACTGAGCCCCGCGCGCCTACCACTCAACCCGCAGGTCCCCCAAAAAGCCCGCGCGCAGGCCCATTCGCCACACACCCTCCTGCGGGCAAGGGATAGGGACCATCCGCCGCCATTTATGTCTTAAATGAGAATTAGTATCAATTAGTATTCCATTACATTACGGAACAAGGTATCGTGATCTCCATCAAACAACACGCCGCAGCGCGCAGGATGCGTCGGCGGCAAGAGGGAAAGGCTTACGGCATGGCCGATCACATCGATACCACCAAGCTCACCAACGAAGCAGGCAACCCCGTTGCCGACAACAACCATACCCTCACGGCGGGCGAGCGCGGCCCCATGATGCTCCAGGATAACTGGATGATCGAGAAGCTGGCGCACTTCGACCGCGAGGTCATCCCCGAGCGACGCATGCACGCGAAGGGTTCCGGCGCGTACGGCACGTTCAAAGTGACGGGCGACATCAGCACGTACACGAAGGCGAAGGTGTTCCAGCCGGGTGCCGAGTCCGAGGTGTTCGTCCGCTTCTCCACCGTGGCAGGCGAGCGCGGCGCGGCCGACGCCGAGCGCGACATCCGCGGCTTCGCCATGAAGTTCTACACGCCCGATGGCAACTGGGACCTCGTGGGCAACAACACTCCCGTGTTCTTCCTGCGCGACCCCAAGAAGTTCATCGATCTCAACCACGTGGTGAAGCGCGACCCGCATACCAACATGCACTCTGCGCAGAGCAACTGGGACTTCTGGTCGAGCTTGCCCGAGGCGCTGCATCAGGTGACCATCGTCATGTCCGACCGCGGCATCCCGGCCAGCTACCGTCACATGCACGGCTTCGGCAGCCACACGTTCAGCCTGATCAACGAGGATAACGAGCGCGTGTGGGTGAAGTTCCACCTCAAAGACCCAGCAGGGCATCAAGAACCTCACCGACGAAGAGGCCGGCCAGATCATCGCGGGCGA
>ENA-OQIJ01000412-OQIJ01000412.1-human-gut-metagenome-genome-assembly--contig:-NODE-412-length-10267-cov-5.123964_pt1 | contig 10267 bp, 14 predicted proteins | sample MGYA00242582_ERZ504747 | MGnify/ENA primary metagenome ERZ504747 (study PRJEB26092, sample SAMD00036435) | human gut metagenome | host: Homo sapiens | study: EMG produced TPA metagenomics assembly of...
GTTTGGAGCCATTACTGTGTTCTCCAGCGGGCTTTCACTTTCCGCCCCGGCCGGGACGATCGCATATTCTCCGGCGATCTCCCTGAGTATGTATCTGAATTTGATCCGGTATTTCTTCTTTTCCCTTTGATAACTGTCACCGCTGAGATATCTGGACAGTTCGTCATCGGACAGCTTTGCAAGTTCGCTGCCGCTTAGCCCGCCTAGATTACGGACAAAGTGGTATTCCGGGCTTTTGTATTCTTTCACATAGCACCTTCCTCACTTTTCCTGGATATCTCTTAAGTAGGGACATCAATCAAATAGTACACTTTATGAATGTTTTCGAAATCAGCCTGTATCACCTGCATAAACGCCGGAAATGCAAAGAAATTCTTACAAAAAAACGGAAAATGCTTGCCATTTTAAGAGATATGCATTATAATGTTATCTGTAAATTTGATGTTATAAAGTGTACTATTTGACAACTTATTTTTTCGGTGTTCTGTACATCCGGGCCTTTCGGTAAAACGTAGATTCACTCATTCCGCTGCGTTCGAGGGCTTCCTGGATGTTTATTTTTTTCTTTTCCCACAGGTGTACGGTCTTCTCGAAATGTTCCGGCGTTTCCAGCGGCGGCCTTCCAAAACGGACGCCCCTGGCTTTCGCCGCTTCGATCCCTTCCGCCTGCCGCTGGCGGATGTTGGTGCGCTCGTTTTCCGCAACGAAAGAGAGTACCTGCAGCACGATATCACTCAGGAAGGTCCCCATCAGGTCTTTCCCCCGCCGGGTGTCCAGAAGCGGCATATCCAGGACTACGATATCGATCCCTTTCTCTTTCGTGAGGATCCGCCACTGGTTCTGGATCTCCTCATAGTTGCGTCCCAGACGGTCTATGCTCTTGATATAGAGCAGGTCGTCTTTTTTTAATCTCCGGACTAGCTTTTTGTACTGGGGACGGTTAAAGTCCTTTCCGGATTGTTTATCCATATAAATATTTTCCGGCGTTACCCATGCCTTCAGGGCAGCCAGCTGCCTGTCTTCATTCTGGTCCCGGCTGCTGACACGGATATAGCCATATGTCATTGCCAATCGTTCCTCCTTTCCTGGCGGATGCCGGGAAAAATATCCCGTCCCGCCACTGTCTGCCGTGCCTGCCGGAAGGCAATAAAAAAGACAGTGCATCGTTTGCTGACACACTGCCTTCCTGGATTTTACCAGGTTTTTACCGTATTTTCTATTTTCTTCTGCCTTCCGGCATGTTTACGGTCTTAAAAAGTATCCTTATTCTTTATGCCGATAGTTCCCCGACAAAGTTATACACGATCCTGACTTCCTGCACCTTCTGGCCTTCCACCTTTTGGATCTCACCGACCAGGATCTTATGGATCAGACGGTGCAGCACCGTCTCGTCCAGTTCCGTGATGGCGGCGCACTGCCGGATCTCCGACAGGAACGTCTGCACTTCGTTTTCCTGCTCACTGGAACGGCGCTCCATATCGGACAGTTCCCGGAGCCTGCACTGGTTCCCTTCCTGCTCCTGTTCCAGGGCGGCAGTCAGCTTTAAAAAACGCTGCTCTGAAAGGATCCCTTTGGCTTTGTCCGTATAAAGGCTTAGGAACATGTCGTCGATTTCCTGGTTGCGGCTCTGGAGCCGTTCCCTTTCCCTGTGCAGCCCGTCCGTGTCTGCCAGATACCGGCTCTCCATCCGGCGGCTGAGGCGCTGGTAAAAAGCATCAGCGTCCTTCATAGCCTGGCCTGCCAGTTCCTGGATGTCCTTCAGCACCAGGTCATACAGGTCCCTGGCCTCGATCTTGTGGCTGGAGCACACCTTGCATCCCATCCGGTTGTAAGTCTGGCAGATATAGTATGCCCGGTCAATGGGTTCCCGCATTTTCCCGGTGAAGCGGTTCCGGTCTGTCCTGCCCACCTTTTCATACCGCACCTGCATGGATTTTCCGCAGGTGGCGCAGTAGATGATGCCGTGGAAGATGTTGTAGTAGGGGCAGGCGTTCCCTTCCATGATCGTGGGCCTGCCGTCGATCAGTTCCTGCACCCTCTGCCATTCCTCCGGCGTCACGATGGCCTCATGGCAGCCCTCGATCACTTCCCACTTGTCACGGGGGATGATGTCATAAGTGTTGGAGCGGATGCCCTTCTGGTGGGTCCGGCAGACCAGATGCGCCCCCTTATAAAAAGGATTCCGCAGGATATGGCAGATCCTGGTCACGCCCCAGGCGTAATAGTTAGCGCCAAATTCCGTGTTCGCCCGCACCTGGGTGATCGGGATCTTTTCCTCCATCAGCCGCTTGGCGATCCTCATGGAACCCATCCCATCCAGTGCATAGTCATAGATCTTGCGGATGATGGGCGCTGTCTCCGGATCCAGGATGAGATGCCCCTTGTCCTGTGGGTCACGCATCAGGCCGAAAGGAGGCCTCCCGCCGCAGAACTTCCCCTGCCGGGAACGGGCCATGCGCCCGGCCAGTACCTTTTTGGAGATATCCCGGCTGTACATATCGTTCAGGATATTTTTAAAGGGCGTGATGTCCATCTCCTGGCGGGTCAGGCTGTCCACACCGTCCGTAATGGCAATATAGCGTACCTTGTGCTGGGGGAAAAAGATCTCGATATAGCTTCCGGCTTCGATATAATTCCTGCCCAGCCTGGACAGGTCTTTCGTGACCACGCAGCCGACCTTGCCCGCCTCAATGTCAGCGATCATGCGCTGGAAGGCCGGGCGGTTGAAGTTGCGGCCTGTATAGTCGTCGTCCACATAATACTCATACCGGAACATCCCGTTCTTTTCTGCGAAGTCCCGAAGCATGGATTTCTGGTTGCTGATACTCATGCTCTCATTGTCGCCGCCGTCATCCAGAGAGATCCGGCAGTAGAGAGCGGTGATCTTTTCATAGACTTGTTTTTTCCTGCTCATAGTGTTCTCCTTCTATGAACAGGGACACGATACTATGATAATACCATGTCCCTGCCCCTGGTTCAACCGTTTTTACGCAGCTTCCTTCCTGGTTTCCCGGGTGTCCAGCCAGTCCTCGAAACGCTCGCAGGCCTGGCGCTCAATGGCCTGTTCAAAGGCTTCCCCCATGGGCTTCTCCCCGGAGAACTCCCGAACCACGATAAAACGTATTTTCTTGTTCTGATTTTTGCTTTTTTCCATAGACTGCCTCCATAAAGTGGCAGGCCGGTGGGCAGCACCGGCAACGAAGTCCGGCAACGAGCCTCAAAAAACCTGTAAACTACCGTCTGGCCTGCAAATCTTATTTTATAAATTTTCTTGAAAAATCTCGTTGCTTTCGTTGCCGGAGATAAGGATAAATATTAAAATATCCCTTATTTACTGGCTTTTCCCGTATCCAGACAGGGAAATCCCCGGCAACGAACCCGGCAACCAAGTGGCAACCATCCCGGCAACAGACTGCTAATTTTATGCGATCCACTCCTTGGGAAGTTCCAGCTGGCGGCATTCTTCTTCGCTCAGTTCCACAAATCCATCTTCGTTGCCGGGCAGTTCGTTGCCGGAAGTGTCCCGTTCCCAGCCTCTCTGCCTGCCATATCCTGCGAACATCCTCGGATTGGAGAAAGGCTTCCAGACCGTCACCACCGTGTTCATGATCTCGTTGATATTGTGCAGCTGCCACCGCTTCGGCTCCTCATAGGTGTGGCCCAGCGCCTCCTGGAACAGCTGTCTGGAGCAGACCATGCTGCCGGTATAGTGTTCCAGGAAGCCCTGGATCTGCCCGGCCTCCGTGTCCTCCGGCATGAAATCCTTCTGCACCACCGCCAGTTGCCGCTGGATGGGCTTGCTGAACTTCATGGAATAATGGCCGCTGCGGTAGATGGTCATGGCCTCCGCCCAGACCTGCAAAAGATAGGCTCTGGAGGCGTCCTCATCCTCCAAAATGTGAACCTCCGCATTCTCCGGGTAAATCATGATCGGAAGGAACCGCCGGTTCCCGGCCCGGTCAAGGGGCAAAAAATCCAGGGTGTTGGAAGAACCGCCGAACACGCACTGCCGCAGCCGATCTTTGGGCTGGGCCTCGTAGGGTGTACGATAAGTTTCCTTCTGTCGGCTGATGAACGAACGGATTTCCTCAATGCTTTTGGCGCTGCTGGTAGCCAGCATCTCCGACATCTCGATGATCCAGTGGCCCTGCAGCTTCAGATACACCCGGTCATCGTCCAGTTTTTTCAGGTCATCACTGAACCACTCATCCCGGATCGCCAGCAGACGGAAGAAGCTGGATTTCCCGGCCCCCTGGCCGCCCACCAGACAGAGCATTTCCTCGCATTTGGAGCCGGGAGAAAACACCCGGCGGATGGCACCCAGCAGGAAATGCTTCAACATTTCCTCTACATAGTCGCTCTGGTCTGCACCAAGGAAATGATGGAGGCAGGAGCGGATGCGGGGCGTCCCGTCCCACACGAGGCCGTTCAGCACGTCCCGGATGGGATGGTAGCAGTTCTCATTCGCTACAATGGACAGGGCTGCTGTCATTTTCTTCTCGCTGGTCAGACCATAGTTCTGCTCAAAATATAGAAGCAGGTACTTCACATCCGTATCCGTCAGGGAGCTGGTATCCCTGCGCCAGCCCAGATCCCTCACAATGTCCACCCGGTCTGTCAGGAGGTTCAGCCGGATGGCGTCCCGCAGCAGCGGGTCATGGCAGAACACCGTCCGGCAGTTGCCGATGGTGTTGGCGGGCTGGCCTTTCTCTGTGACGGTCAGGCTTTCCCGCACTTCAAGAGTGCTCTGCTCCGGCGCTAAGGCTTCGGCTGCGCTCATAACAGCCTGCCGGGTGGCTGGCGGTAAACTCTGATAATCGCTTTTCAATCTTCCTCACCTCTTTTCCGTGCTCAGCGACAATAGATGCCCGTTCCTCCAGACTGCCGGACAGGAGAACATCCAGCAGATATTCGGTACAGGTTTTTTCGTGTAATGCTTCCAAAAACAGCGGGTTCCATGCTTCCTCCGGTGTCTGCGGGGCGTACTCTTTTTCCCAGCGTTCCAGCAGATGGAGATAATCGCACAGCACCCGGAAACATTTTTGCTCTGCCTGCCGGTAGCGCAGTTCCTCGCTGATTTTTCGTCTGACCGGCCTACTGCGGGACGGATCATAGCTTTTGCCGTCATAGTGGACAGAGAAATCCTCCGCCAGCTTCAGCGCCGCCTCCTTACTGCTCAGACCGAACAGACGGGCGGTAAAATCGATCACATCCCCGTCCGCCTGACAGCCGAAGCAGTGGAACCGGCGGTCCACCTTCATGCTGGGATGCCTGTCATCATGGAAAGGACAGCAGGCCATCCCATTCCTGCCAACCTGCACCCCGTAATACTCCGCAGCCTGCCTTGTGGTGACAGACTCCTTCACCGCTTCAAACACATTCGATTTTCTCACCTCCAGACTTAAGAAAAGGCACCCGGTTTCCGCAGAAAACAGATGCTTCATAATTCCATATCGTTTTTCTTTGCAGGGGCGGTCCGCCCCTCCCGTTCCCAGCGCTCCCGGTTCTTCCGGTCAGCGTCCGCTTTTGCCCTTGCCAGACGGTCTTTTATTGTCTCCCTGGCTTTTTCTTTGATCTGTACCTTCCCGGCCTGTTCGGTCTCCGGCTGCATGAGTGTTTTCTGGATGTTTGCCAGGGCGTTCTGCATGGCATTTTTGATCTTCTTGATCACTCCATCCAGGCGGGCGGCGGCGTACTCACGCTCCTTCTTCGGGGCTTTCCGCTCCGGCGAAAGCACCCACTTCTTTGTCTCCTCGATCAGGCGGATATCTTCCTTGTGGGTTTCCTTGCGGACGGTGTCGGTCACCACCTCCACCGCCTTGTCATAGGCTGCATCGGAAACATCATCTAACAGCATTTCCACGTCTTCGATTTTGAGCGTCAGTTCTTCCAGCTTCTGCTCCTGAGCCGCCAGCTGCTCCTTCTGCTTCATCAGGATAAAATCCTGCTTTTCCAGATACTCCCGCCCGCCATAGGACGGCTCCTGTTCCAGGTGCAGCCCATGGCGCTTTGCTATCTCAAACAGGAGGGTCCGGCAGACCGCATCAAAGGTCTGCTTCCGGTTGTTATGCCTGCCTTTTGGCTTCTCCGGGTGCGGCAGGGGGATGCCCAGTTCCTCCAGCGCCTTCTCCTGCTGGGGACACAGTTCCCCGTAGCGGTTCCCACAGTCAAACACATGGCGCTCATGGATATGGGGCGTGGCCTCGTCCAGATGGAGCGCCCAATCTAAGATGTGGACATGGGAACCGAAGCGGCGCTCAAACTCTTCCTGGAACTTCCCGGAACGCATGGGTGGTGAAGCCACGGTAACAGTCCCAGTAGATATTTTGCCTGGCCCGTCCGGCGTCAATGTGTTCGCTGTTTTCCACATCGAATCGGCGGTCATTGTGGCGGGGATTGTAAGCGCCATGCCTGCCGGAGCGTCCGTTGTGCCGTGTCAGTTTCAAACGATTTTCCTCCTTCCTCCGAAGATGTCCCGGGGACGGGGAAGGGCGGCGAAGCCGCAAATCCTGCGAAAGTCTGCGTCAGGTAATACCCAGTACAAGCTGACGCAGACATCAACTTTCCCTGGGCCAAGGTTTTCCACCTCTGGACACCGGAGGAAAGGCTTGCCGCCTCTCCACACCGCCCAGGCGCTGCCGCCCTGTACCAGGCCAAAGGGCATTGCCCCTTGACTCTAACAAAGGGCTGGCTGCCCTCTGTACTCCCGCCGGTGAAGCTGGCGTTCACCCAAGGAGCGGTTCCCGCCGGTTTCACCGGTTCCGTATCCACACGTTTTCGCCCATAAGCGGGATCTGGATACGGAATACGCCTGCGGGGATTGCCGGTTAAATGCCGGATACAGACTCTCTGTTTGTCCCGTAAACGCCCCGAAATCATGCGGTTTTCTTCCCTGGTGTCAAAACCTGAAAACCATGTTTCCTGGCGTAGGCACTGGCGGCAGCTTTCCGTTCCTCACTGTAGGGCGGCACCAGCCGGATGGACAGCCGGGATTTGTCCAGCACATAGGCCACGCCGCCCTCCGGTGTACTGCGCTCCAACCGGCACATCAGCGGATAGTTCCGGCTGAAATCGGCAAGCCTGCGCTTCAGGCTGGCGTTGAAGGTATAGATACTGGCAAGGCGCTCCCCCTCGTTCCAGTTGATGATGGTTTCCTTCTCATATTTAGACAGCTTCGTCATACATTCCCTCCTCATAATCCGTATTGGTTTTCAGTACACGAAGGCTACGCTTGAGACGGCGGCACTCGTCCATCTCCCTGCGCAGATAGTGGTAAAAAGCTTCATACCAGCTTTCCCCGGTCTCCGTGTCTATCTTCCGAGCCAGCCTCAGCATCCGGCGTTTTGCCTCCGGGTCAACAGCCATCGCTGCCAGCCACTTCAGCCGGGTCACCGTATGATTGCGGCTGGGGCAGCCGAAAGCATACAAAATCTTCTTTTCTTTTCTGCTCAATGTCATAATGATATTCCTCCGTTTCTTTGCTGCGGGGACATAGCCCCCGCATGATAAACTTGTTGCTGTGTGCCGGTCTGCCCGCAAGCCGTTCCTGCCCGGAATCTCTCCCGGCGTATTGCCCCCTTTGGTGCGCTCCTGTCATGGCGTCACTTCTCCGGAGGGGATGTCCCCTTGCGCCCGGTCATTCAGTTTTAAGGTCCTGTATCTGTCTTACAAGAACCATTTTACCGAAAAACCGGGCCGCCTTTCTATGTCCAAGACGTTGGAAAACTTCCCAAAATCCCTATATTTCCACGCTTTTGGAATCGTGTTATAATGGGTGCAGCTACTTCAGGAAATGTAAGAGAGAGGGGGCATTGGATGCACTATAAACTGACGATCCCGGAACGGCTCCAGGACCTACGCAAGGAAAGGCACCTGACACTGGAACAGCTGGCGGAACAGACCGGCCTGTCCAGATCAGCACTGGGAAAATATGAGAGCGATGACTATAAGGATATCAGCCCGTTTGCGATCGCAACGCTGGCGGAATTTAATGGCGTGTCTGCCGACTACCTGATGGGGCTGGCGGAAAATAAAAATCACCCAGACACAGAACTCCAGGCCCTGCATCTGAGTGACGATATGGTGGAACTTTTGAGCAGCAGAAAGATCAATAACCGGCTCCTCTGCGAACTGGCTACCCATCCGGATTTTCAGCGGTTCATGACAGATATGGAGATTTTTATCGACCGGATCGCCGATATGCGGGTGGAGCAGATGAACCTGGTTCTGGAGGCAGCCCGGCAGGCTGTCCTGAGTAAATATGCCCCGGGAGAGAACGACCTCTATGTGCGGACGCTGGAACTGGGGCAGGTGCAGGAGAGCGACTTTTTCAGCCATGTCCTGCATGAGGACCTGGACGGCATCGTCCGGGATATCCGGGAGGCCCACAGGAAAGACAGGACCACCGCCGATGCGCAGCCCTCGCTGGAGGATGTGAAAGGGTATTTGAGCAGGCCATAGGGCAGGGCAGCGACATGGAAATGTTGATCCATGCGTTCTGCGATAAGCTGCAGATCCCCTTTGAGAAGATCTCTTCGGAGGATTTCTCGGCATTCCTGCGGATACTGAGCCTGTCCCGGATACTTAAAAATCCCAATAATATGCGGGGAAAAGCCAGGCCACAGCCGAACTACACACCTAGGCGCAGGAAACGCAGGTAGCAAAAAAGCCATCCACCGTTAAAAGTGAATGGCCTCCGTGTTTCCCGGCTCCGGACCGGAACTATTTGTTTCTATCCCGCAGCTTCACCTGCTCCCAGGCTTCCTGACAGACGAGCAGCCCTGCTGAAAACCCATATTTAAAGTGGCTTTCGTTTTCCTCGCACTGGACGATTGCCTCCTGTGTCCGCAGTTCTTCCACCAGGTTATAGTCTTCCTTGCTCAGCCGTTCCGATAAGGTCTCCATCAGATCGGCACAGGCTTTGACCGCCTGCCTGTATTCCTGCGAATCAGCTACCACCGTTTCACAGGGATAAAACTCTCCGTTATACATGGCTTCCAAAATCATTGCGTTCCCTCCCTCAACAGTAGACCAACTCTGCCAGGACGATTTCCTCGGCTCTGTTGTGGATGGAGTTCATGGAGCGCACCCATGCCATCTGGTCGGCAGCTTTCAGGGCTTCTGTGACGCCCTCCTGCTGCATCATGGCTTTTTCAATGATTTCTAACCGCTCCCGGCAGGCGGTGTCGATTTCCTCCAAATGGGGAACAGCTTTTCAGTGACAATGAGATCGGTATACAGAATGGGCCGGTGTTCTTTTAGGTAGGCACGGCGCAACCGGCCATATTTCCCGATATGGTACTCTTTGGTGTCCGATAACACAAGGTCGGGAATGAGATAGTCGCCGCATTTGGTGTAAGTCAGTTCCATACAAGGCTCCTTTCGTGGGAATGTGGTTGACAGTTACGGTAGGTTTGAGGGCATCCCTCCTTTATCATAACTGTCTTTTCATTCGCCACAAATGAGCCGCCAGTCATGATGTAATGTTTTTGGGTGTAATCCACCCTCTATACATTACATCATGGAAGAGAAACAGGTGAAACTTTCGGTGGAGGATACTGGCCCCGGGTTTTCAGCTGCGGCCCTCGCCAAGGGCGGCCAGCCCTTTTTCACCAGTGATGCCAGCCGCCCTCAGGAGGGGCATCTGGGGATGGGCCTGTTTTGCGCCGCACAGACTGCAAAACAGCATGGTGGTTCTCTTCATCTTTCCAATACCTCGCAGGGAGCAAAAGTGGAATTGAATTTGCCGGTAACGAATATGCGGGAATAACAATAGGTGTTTTAAAAGTCTTTGATTTTTATGCTCTGTGGGTGTGGTGAAATCATAAAAGGATAGAAACGCTATTGGGTATAACGCGGGGATCTGGTTAAACCATGCGATCTACGGCTGGGAAAATATTGCGGAAACTGGATTTTTCATTTTAAGATAAGAATTGTTTATTTGGAAAAAATAAAATTTTCAACTTAAAAAATTGACAAAACCGCTGATTAACGATACAATAAAACCAAGCAAGAATCCAAGGCTCATTTGGTGTTTCGTAAGTTCCTACACCAAGTGGGCCCTTTTTTCTTCCTAATCTCAAAATTGAAATAATGTTGTGAATAAAAAGCCATCTGGTGATTTTATCGGCGTGATTATCGCTGAAGCATCACAGGATGGCTTTTTGTTTTATAAATATCTTTAAAAAGGAGACGTAACAAAATGAATACGAATATGAAAAATCAAGGCTCTACCTACCGCGAAGTGACCGCTGAAGATACTGTCATT
>ENA-OQIJ01000413-OQIJ01000413.1-human-gut-metagenome-genome-assembly--contig:-NODE-413-length-10266-cov-2.828879_pt1 | contig 10266 bp, 8 predicted proteins | sample MGYA00242582_ERZ504747 | MGnify/ENA primary metagenome ERZ504747 (study PRJEB26092, sample SAMD00036435) | human gut metagenome | host: Homo sapiens | study: EMG produced TPA metagenomics assembly of...
CGCCCGCGCCCCGCACGTCCTCGGCGCCGTCCCCGTCCCCGGCGGCTACGCGGTGCGCATCGTCGCCGTGCGCGCCGACGGCAGCGAGCTCGCCGCGCACTGCACGCGCCGCTACGCCGTTGCGGGCACCGCCGCGCGCGACGTGGCAGGCGAAGGGTTCGTGGCGCGGTACTTCTCCCCCGACCCCGACGAGCCGCGTCCCGCCGTCATCGTGCTGAGCGGCAGCGACGGGCGCATTGAGAAGGCGCAGATCATCGCAAGCCTGTTCGCCGCGCACGGCTTCCGCGCCCTGGCCGTGTGCTACTTCGGGCTGGACGGCGCCGCGCGCTTTCTCGACCGCATCCCACTCGAAATCGTCGAGCGCGCCTGCGCTTGGCTCGGCGAGCAACCCGAGGTGGACGCGCGCCGCATCGGCGTGTTCGGCCGCTCGAAGGGCGGCGAGCTCGCCCTGGCCGCGGCATCGCGCATCCCCGCGCTGGCCTGCGTGGCGGCGAACGCCGCAAGCCCGCTGTGCTACGAGGGGCTGCGCGGATCGCTGCCGAGCCGCCACGCGTCGTGGACCTGGCGCGGCACCGAGCTGCCCTGCGCGAAGATCCCGTTGGCCGCCCTCGCCTGCACGCCCTTCGTGCGCGCGCGGCGCCCCGACAGCTTCACCGCGTGGCTCTACGGCGAGACGCTCGGCCGCGTTGCCTTCGACGAAGTGCGCTTTCCTCTCGAGCGCATCAGCGGCCCCGTGCTCGCTCACCTCGTCCGTCGGCGACGAGGTACTGGCCCGCGAGCCTCCACGGCGACCTCGCGATGGGCGCCCTCGACGCCGCCGGCTTCCCGCACGTCCACGAGCACCGCCGCTACGAGGGCCGGCTGCCACACGCTCACCGTGCCCTTCCAACCCGCGCCCGCCCTCGCCCGCCGGCACCGACCTCGACGCCTGGGCCGCCGCCACCCAAGCCGCCTGGCACGACACCCTCGCCTTCTTCGAGGAGTATCTATGAAACACCGTGGGAAATGTTTCACGTGAAACATCTGTTCCCCTTTCGGTCTGCGACGGCAAGCGCGGACGTGCATACGGCACGGTGCGCGCGGTAACGGCATGGTTGCCGATGGCGGGGCGGTGCGGGGGGCGTGCTATGTGGGGGCATGGAAACGAATCCTTACAACGACGACCCGGCTTCCGGGCGTATGTCCGCGCGGCGAAGGTTCGTCGTGGTCGGACGCTGGGTGCTGGCCGTGGCGTGGGCGGCCACCGTCTATCTCATGCCGAGCGTGGCCGCGCCGTCCACCATCGTGTGCTTCGTCGAATTCGCCGTGCTCAGCTTCCTTTTGGCCAACGCGCTGTGGCAGCATATGGGGCTGTTCACCTCGTGCGCGCTGGCCGTGCTGCTCACGTGCATGCTGGGCATCGCCGACGGCGTGGTGTCGCTGCTGGTGCCCGACCACCTGTTCAGCTTCGTCGACTGGCTCGTGGGCTCGGCCGGTGCCGTCGTGGGCGGCGTGGTGGCCCATCCCGCCCTGCGCGCCATCGACAGCTTCATCAGCTCCGACCTCTGAGGGCGAACGCCCTCCCTCATCCCATCCGAAGGTTACGGGTGCTTCTCGGGGCGGCCACGTGCGCGCGGCGTGCGCTGCGGCGCTCGCCGTGTGCGCTAGGGTGACGAGTCGAACGAACACCCCGAGCAGAAGGAGACAGCCATGAACGCGAAGGAAGGCAGCAACCGGCCCGCCGCGCTGGGACGCGGACTCGACACCCTCATGGGACGCGACGACGACGTCCAGGAAGATTGGAAGGAAGCGCAGGAGGCCGTGGAAGGAGACGAATTCCAGGAGCTCGACGGTGGCGAAGCGCCCGAGGAGCCCGGCCGCGAGCAGCGGCCCGCGCCCGATGCGCCCGCGCGCAGCAAGGACCGCTCGCTCGAGAAAAACGCGTGCCTCGTGGGCGGGCTCATCGCGAGCGGAGCGGCGGGCGCCGTCGCCGTTGCGGCGTTTACCCTGCTCGGCGTGCGGGCGGTGCTGTCGATGAGCCGCCGTCGCTGGTAGCGTCGCGCCCCTCCATCCCCCCTGCCCCCTTGAGAAACGCCGCCCGCCCGGGCGGCGTTTCCGCGTTCGGAAGCGCGCCCGCCGCCGTTTTCTGCTACCGTGGTGGCGAACGCAACGAACGGGGGAAGGACCAGCTATGCGCATTCTGCTTGTCGAGGACGACGGGGCCATCGTGGCCAGCTTGACCGATTTGCTGCGAGCGGAAGGGTACGAGATCGACGCCGCGGACGGCCAAAACGCCGCCGTCGAGCTGCTGCGCGAGGCGCGCTACGACCTCGCGCTCGTGGACGTGGCGCTCGCGCAGGGCAACGGGTTCGCGGTGTGCGCCGCCGCCAAGGCGTGCGAACCCGCGCCCGCCGTCATCTTCCTCACCGCCTCCGACGACGAGTACAGCACGGTGGCCGGCCTCGACATGGGCGCCGACGACTATATCGCCAAGCCCTTCCGCGCCCGCGAGCTGCTCTCGCGCATCCGCTCGGTGCTGCGGCGCACCGCGCACACGTCCTCACTGCTGCGCCTGGGCGACGTGGAGATCGACGCGGGCTCGGCGTGCGTGCGCAAGGCGGGCGGCGACGTGGCGCTCACGGCGCTCGAGTACCGGCTGCTCCTGCTGTTCGCGCAGAGCCAGGGCAAGCTGGTCACGCGCGAGCACGTGCGCAACGCCATCTGGGACAGCGCCGGCGAGTACGTGAGCGACAACACGCTGAGCGTGTACGTCAAGCGCCTGCGCGACAAAGGTGGAGGACGACCCTGCGAAACCCCCGGCTCATCCTCACGGTGCGCGGGCTGGGCTACCGGGCGGGAGCGTGAGATGAAGCTGCTGAGGAATCGCGCGTTCGCCGGCCAACTCGCGCTGCTCGGCGGCGCGCTCGCCCTCGTCGCCGTGGCGGCGGGCGTGGTCGAAGGGCCGCGCGCGGGGCTGTGGGCGCTCGCCGCGGACGCGGTGGCCTGCGCGCTGTTCGCGGCGTTCTCGGCGCACCGCTACGGCCAGATCGCGCGTTTGGCCGCCGAAGTGGACGAGGTGCTGCACGACGGCCGCCGCATCGACTTCTCCGATTATCGCGAAGGCGACCTCGCCGTGCTCAAGAACGAGCTGGCCAAGATGGTGGCGGCCCTGAGAACGGCAACCGAGCGCCTCGAAGCGGAGAAGCACGCCCTGGCCGATGCGCTGGCCGACGTGTCGCACCAGATCAGAACGCCGCTCACGGCCATGGGCCTGCTCATCCCCGCCGCCGAGCGCACCGAAGACGACGCCGAGCGGCGGCGCATCCTGCACGAGCTCGAAACGCTGACGGATCGCGTGGGCTGGCTCGTGACCGCGCTGCTCAAGCTGGCGAAGGCCGATGCGGGGGCCATCCGCGTGCAGGCCCGGCCCGTGGACGCGGCGCGCCTCGTCTCCGACGCGCTGGCCCCGCTGGCCGGCGCCTTCGACCTGCGCGACGTGACCTGCACGGTGGACGTGGACGAGGGCGCCTCCTTCGTCGGCGACGCCGCGTGGTCGGCCGAGGCGCTGGGCAACATCCTCAAGAACTGCATGGAGCACACGCCGGCCGGAGGGGCCGTGCGCGTACGCGCCTCCGTCGACGCCGTGGCCTTCCGCCTGCGCGTGACGGACACGGGGCCGGGCATCGCGAGCGAGGACCTTCCCCACCTGTTCGAGCGCTTCTACCGCGGCGAGGGCTCGGAGGGCTTCGGCATCGGCCTGGCGCTCGCGCAGGCGCTCGTGACGGCCCAGGGCGGCTCGCTGCGCGCGGGCAACGACCGCGACGGCGGTGCGCGCTTCGACCTCGTGTTTCCCAAGGTCATCGTGTAGCGCGACCCCGCTCGAAGTTCGCTACGCGGGCGTTTCTGAAGACAACATGACAATTCTGTCACGGAGCGTTCATGCCCGTGCAAGCGCCGTGGGCGCACACTGTTCCGCAGACCGTAAGCGAGAAAGGCTCATCATGGACATTCTGACCATCGACCATCTCACCAAGGTGTACGGAAGCGGACGCACGGCGCTCAAGGCGCTCGACGACGTGTCGTTCTCCGTCGCCGCAGGCGAGTTCGTGGCCATCGTCGGCTCGTCGGGCTCCGGCAAGTCGACGCTGCTGCACCTCATGGGCGGCGTCGACCGCCCCACGTCGGGCACCGTGCTGCTGAACGGCGCCGACGTGTACGCGCGCTCCGACGAGGAGCTGGCCGTGCTGCGCCGCCGCGAGGTGGGGCTCGTGTACCAGTTCTACAACCTCATTCCCGTGCTGAACGTGGTGGAGAACATGACGCTGCCCGTGCTCATGGACGGCCGGCCCGTGAACGAGCAGCGCCTCGGCATGCTGCTGGACGGCCTGGGTTTGCGCGGGCACGAGCGCTTCCTGCCGAACCAGCTGTCGGGCGGGCAGCAGCAGCGCGTGGCCATCGGGCGCGCGCTCATGAACGCCCCGGCGTCGTGCTGGCCGACGAGCCCACCGGCAACCTCGACTCGCGCAACTCCGGCGAGATCATGGCGCTGCTGCGCGAGTCGAACAAGCGCTTCGACCAGACGCTCGTGGTGATCACCCACGACGAGGACATCGCGTGCATGGCCGACCGCGTGATCGCCATCGAGGACGGCCGCATCGCCTCCGACGAGAGGCGGCGCTAGATGGCCGGCATATTCACGCGCTTCACCCGGCGCACGCTCGCGCGCAACCGCGTGCGCACCGCCGTGACCGTGGTGGGCATCGCCCTGTCCACGGCGCTCTTGGCAGCCGTGCTCACGAGCGTGGCCAGCGTGCAGCAGGGGCTGTTCGAGCGCACGCTGGCCACCGAGGGCTCGTGGCACGTCTACTCCCCCGACGTGACCGCGCAGGCCGTCGACGCCTTGAAGGACGCCGACGAGACGCGCGCCCTCGCGACGTTCACGCTGTACGGGACCGCCGCGCTCACCGAGCAGGACGCCCGCTCCCTGGGCAGCTTCATCGGGGTCAAATCCCTGCCGAGCACCGTCAAGGGCGCGGACGAACCCGACGGGGCGCCCTTCGCGCTCATGCCGGAGCTGCTCGAGGGGCGCGAGCCCGAAACCGCCGACGAGGTGCTGCTGCCCGACTACTTCAAGGGCGAGACGCTGGGGGCCGACGGCGCGCCGGGTGCATCGTCGAACGGCCCGCTCGAGGTGGGCGGCACCGTCACGGCCGACTTCGGCGCCCTCGCCGCAGCGGACGGCGAGACGCGCATCGAGGAGGCGCGCGAGCGCACGCTCACCGTCGTGGGCTTCTACCGGCATCAGCCGGGCTTCCTCGGGAACAACTACACCGCCGCCGAATCATCCGCGGTGGCCCTCACCGTGGCGGACGCTGCGGAAGGAGCCGGCGCGGCTTCCTCGCCCGCCGCCAAAACCGGCGTCTACGTGGTGACGCAGGGCGTGTCGAGCCTCGACGGCATGCACGCGTTCTTCGAGCGCACCACGGGCGTCGGCGAGGCGGCCTCCACCCTGTACCACACGAACCTGTTCCGCTACCTGGGCGTCTCCGACGGCCGTGCCATCTGGGATGCGCTGTGGATGGTCGCCGCCGTGCTGGCCGCCGTCATCGTGGTGGCGTCGGTGTCGCTCATCTACAACGCCTTCGCCATCTCGGTGGCCGAGCGCACGCGGCAGTTCGGCCTTTTGGCCTCGCTCGGCGCGTCGAAGCGGCAGCTCAGGCGCACCGTGCTCGTGGAAGCGCTGCTGCTCGGCGCCGTCGGCGTGCCCGTGGGGCTGCTGGTCGGCGTCGCGGGAACCGCCGGGGTGTTCGCCGTGTCGCAGGAGGCGTTCGCGGCCATGCTCGGCGAGAGCGGCGGCCTCTCCCGTGCACCTGAGCGCGCCCATCCTCGCCGCCGCGGCGGCGCTCTCGTTCGTCACGCTGCTCGTGAGCGCGTGGGTGCCGGCCGCGCGGGCGGCGCGCGTGTCGGCCGTCGACGCCATCCGCCAGACGCAGGACGTGCGCCTGTCGAAGCGCGCGACCCGCAAGGCGGCCTCGGACGGCGCGGGAAGCGGCGGCCCCTGCGCCGTCAAGCTGGGACTCGCCGGAAGGCTGTGCGGCATCCCCGGGTTCGTGGCGCATCGCAACCTCTCGCGCGCCGCGTCGCGCGGACGCACCGTGGTGGCGTCGCTCGCCGTGAGCGTGGCCCTCGTGGTCACCACGGGCAGCGTGGCGCTGTACCTCGAGCCGCTGTCGCAGCGCGCGGGCGGCTCGGGAGGCGCCGGAAGCGGCGCGGACATCGTGGCGTCGGTCTACGCCAACAACGAGGGCATGCGCGAGAGCGCCATCCTCTCGGACCGCGCCGACGAGTTCGACCGGTTCGTGGAACGCGCGAGCCGGATCGAGGGCGTGGAGCTCATCGGGTCGACGCGTCAAGGGCAGACCGAATGCGTCATCCCGGCCGACCTCATCACGCCCGAGGCGCGGCAGACGCGCGAAGCCTACCAGGAGCAGATCGCCGCCGACTGGGTGCCGCGCACCTTCGACGCCCTGGGCGCCTACTACGGCGAAGTCACCCTCTTCTACCTCGACGCGGGAGCGTGGGAGGCGCTCGTGGACGAGCTGGGGCTCGATGCGGCGGCGTACTCCGATCCGGCGAACCCGCGCGCCATCGGCCTCGACGTCTACCAGGATACCCTGCCCGACGGCTCCTACGTGTCCGCCAAGCCGTTCGCCGGCACGGGACCCGTCACCCTGTACGCCATCGAGGAGCGCGAAGGGTTCTCCTCGATGGGCATGACGAAGGGCGACGACGGGGAGCCCGCCGTGTGCTACCTCGACCAGGAGGCGGCCGACGGCGCGGGCGGCGGCCTGATCTCCGTGCCGGCCGACGAAGCCGCCGCGGCCTACCCGCTCGAGATCGGCGCGCTCGCCGCCGACGAGCCCGCCGCGGTGAACGCCGCCGCAGGCGGACAGCGCTTCCCGGCCCTGCTGCTGCCGGAAAGCGCGGCGGCCGGAGCTGCCTCGGGAGACGGGCAGGCGAGCCCCTACGCGTACACGTTCGCAAGCCTCTCGTTCACCGCCGAGGACCACGCGCAGGCCGTCGCCGAGCTCGAGAAGCTGGTGAAGGACTACGACGGCCTCTCGGTGAACGTGAACGACATCGTGGAATCGGCGCGCCAGAACCGCCTCATCTTCCAGTCCATCCAGCTGTTCGTGCTGTGCTTCTCGCTCATCACCGTGCTCATCGCCGTGGCCAACGTGTTCAACACGCTGGCGAACGGGATCATCCTGCGCACGCGCGAATTCGCCACGCTGCGCTCGGTGGGCATGGGCAATCGCGCCTTCGCCCGCATGCTGGCCTACGAGTGCGCCAGCTACGCGCTGCGCGGCTTGGGAATCGGCCTCGCCGTTGCCGTGGCGGTGGCGTTCCTGCTGTTCAAAGCCACGTCCCTGGCGTTCGCCGGGCTGGCCTTCACCCTGCCGTGGGGCTACGTGGCCCTGGCTGCGGGCATCGTGTGCGCGGTGCTCGCCCTGAGCGTGGCCTACGCGCTCCACCGATCGCACGCCGCCAGCATCGTGGAGTCCCTGCGCTCCGACGCCATCTAGGCGCCCCCGCCGGACGGCCCCTCCCCCCGAGGAACGGGCCGTCCGCGGCGCCGACCCCTCCCGGCGGCGCCCCTCTCCCGTTCGCTTCCTCAGCGGGCGGCTTTGAAGGTGCGTACGGTCGCGTCCACGGCATCGATGGCGAGCGCGACCAGCACGAGACCGCAGAACGCGGTTTGGATGTTCGTGACGGCCCACTGCACGGGGCCGTTCAGCGGATCGCCCGACGACTGCAGTGCCTGCATGACGGCCGTCCCGTCGACGATCTGGAAGTTCGTCAGCCAGAACACCACGAGCACGGCCGCCAGCGCATCGGAGACGAGCGTGACCGCGAGCAGCCGCGTCGAGTAACGGCCCTCGACGAGCTTGAAGCTCTCGGCGGCCACGCAGATGAGCGTCCAGGCGATGACGACCCAGGCCGATGCGCGGATGGCGGCCACGTTGAACGGGTCGAACGGCACGCCGTCGCCGCGGTGGCTCAAAGCGTTCAGCACGTCGGGGAACAGCAGGAGCACCGCCGCGCCCAGCACCGAGAACACGATGCCCGCCACGGCGTCGCCGCGCGTCGAGGGCTTCGCCTCGCGCGGCACGGGCGGAAGGTCGTCGAGCGAGCCCATCATGGACACGTCCACCTCGATGCCCTTGCGCGAGAAGACGGCGAACAGCACCGTCACGAACGAGAACGCGAACGAGAGGGCCGCGATCCAGCCGCCGACGCCCTCGACCGCCTGCAGGGCCAGGTTGTCGCCCGGTTCAACGAGCATCGACAGGATGCCCGCCACGGCCATGCCGCCCGTCACGCAGATGAGGACCAGCTTCAGCACCGCGATGTATTGGGAGTAATACGGCTGCCCGATCAGGCACTTCCCTTCGCCGTTCGTGTACTTGCGCACCATTTCGGCCGGCGTTCCCAACTCGGTGAGCACCACGCGCACGTCCTTCGGCGTGGGCGCGAGCCCGCCGCAGCGCTCGTCGAGCATGTCGGAGATCAGCGTGCGCAGCTCCTCGGCCACGTCGGCGCGCTGTTCGGCCGGCAGATGGCGCGTGATGGCGTACAGGTAGCGCTCGATCAGGTCGTTATCGTTCGACATGGGTGCGATCCTTTCCCGCGGCGTCGGCGTCGCCGGCGCGCTCTTCGGCATGTTCGGTATGCAGCAGCGTGTTCACGCCCGCGCAGAGCGCCTGCCACTGCGCCTCCACCTCTCCGAGCACCCGCACGCCCTCGTCGGTGGTTCGGTAGTACTTGCGCGGCTTCGATGTGCCGTTGTCCCACTCGCTCGTCAGCAGCCCCTGCGCCTCAAGGCGCCGCATGAGCGGGTACAGCGTGTTCGCCTCGATGGGAATGCCGTGATCGGCCAGCGTCTTCACCAGCGCGTAGCCGTACGCCGGTTCGCGCAGCTGCCCGAGCACGAGCATGACCAGCGTGCCGCGCCGCAGCTCGAGGACCATGCTCGATACGATGTCGTCGTGCGCCACGTCTCCCCCTTTCCCCATTCGTTCGATAGTGTGTGTTGCACACTATAACATACGATACACGATAGTGTGCGATACACACCATAAACTATTTGGATCGCGCTTGCGTGGCGCTGAGCGCAGGCGCGTCGTGCTACCATATTCCTTTATATGATCGCATGTATCATGGAAAGAGATGGCGCTATGAACCAGAAGCCGAACGCGTCCGTATGGCTCTCGAGGATAACGGCGGTGGTGCTGGCCGTGCTGATGACCGCCTTCTTCGTGATCACTATCAACAACATGATGACCATCAGCAACCGCACCGACGAGATCAAGAGCAGCCCCTACCCCGTGTCGGTGGCGGCCGGACGCGTGGAAACGCTGCTCGTGCAGTGCCGCACGCTCTCGGGCCGCCCGCTGCTCTCCCGCAGCGACGAGGCCCTCGACGCCCTCGCGCGCTCCTACGACAACGTCGACGAAGACATGCGCGAGAAGACAGCGTTCATCGCGAGCGAGCACGACGCCGACCCCGCCGCCGCGCAGGCGCTCGAGGAGGGCTACGCCGACCTCGACGAGCTGCAGGAGCAGCTCGTGGCCCTCGCGCGCGACCCGTCCGTCACCGACGAGGAGATCAGGGCCTTCACCGACGAGCGCATCAATCCCGCCATCGAAGACCTGCTCGGCCTCGACATCGGCATCCTCGACCAATCCACCGCCTCGGTCGAAGAGCTGTACACCGTCGTCACCGACGTGGGCATGCAGACCATCGCCTGGGCCGTCGCGCTCATGGCGGGCGTGACCGTGTCGGTGGGCGCCTACCTCGTCCTCATCCGCCGCAACCGCAAAAGCGAGGACGAGTTGCGATCCGACCTGCAGGAAGCGCTTGCCCTCGCGCAAACCGCGAGCGCGGCGAAGTCGCAGTTCCTCTCGAACATGTCCCACGACATCCGCACGCCCATGAACGCCATCGTGGGCCTCACCTCCATCGCCGAGGCGCACCTCGAAGAGCCCGAGCACGTGGCCGTCTGCCTCGACCGCATCAAGACGTCGTCGCGGCACCTGCTCAGTCTCATCAACGACGTGCTCGACATGGGAAAGATCGAAAGCGGCAAGATCGTGCTCAACGAGGACCGCTTCAGCTTCCCCGAGTTCGTCAACGGCATCGTGACCATCGCGCAGCCGCAGGCGCAGGCGAAGCAGTCTGACGCTCGACATCACCGTCGGCAACGTGCAGCAGGAGAACGTCATC
>ENA-OQIJ01000414-OQIJ01000414.1-human-gut-metagenome-genome-assembly--contig:-NODE-414-length-10260-cov-1.902398_pt1 | contig 10260 bp, 11 predicted proteins | sample MGYA00242582_ERZ504747 | MGnify/ENA primary metagenome ERZ504747 (study PRJEB26092, sample SAMD00036435) | human gut metagenome | host: Homo sapiens | study: EMG produced TPA metagenomics assembly of...
AGATTTAGTATATTCTGTTTAATGGGTTAAGTCAAATTCATATATTTTATCATTTCGATTCAAAATATTGATAATATAGGGGAGAGAGGGAAATTCATGGAGCTTCGGCAGCTTGCAACCTTTATTCGGGTAGCACAGTTTAAGAGTTTTTCACGCGCAGCAGAGAGCCTCGGCTACTCACAGTCGGCGGTAACGGTGCAGATACGCCAGCTGGAGGAGGAACTGGACACGCGTCTGTTCGACCGCATGGGCAAGCGTATCGCGCTGACCGACACGGGCGAGCGTTTTCTCAGCCATGCGTGCGACGTGATGAATCAGGTCAATCAGGCGCGCATGTCGGTCACATCCACGGCAGAGCTGCACGGTTCGCTGCATATCGGCACGATTGAGTCGCTTGCATGTCTCAAGCTGCCGACGGTGCTGCATCTGTACCGCAAATTCAACCCGAAAGTGTCTATCCGCATCACGGTCGGTGAGCCGGAGGATTTGATCGAGCACATGGAACGCGGCGAGCTGGACATGATCTATGTGCTCGATGAGCCGCTGTACAGCAACAACTGGAACAAGCTGATGGAGCAGCGCGAGGAAATCGTATTTGTGGCATCTGCATCGCTGCGCGAGGAGCTGGGCGGAAAAGAGCTGACGATTGAGGAACTGCTCACGCAGCCTTTTTTCTACCGAGCAGGATAATTATCGCCGTGTACTCAACCGCCGTCTTGCCGCGCGGCGGACCATCCTTACGCCGTCGCTCGAGTGCGGTGATACCTCGCTGCTCATTCGCATGCTTGAGATTGACCGCGGTGTATCCTTTCTGCCGTGGTACGCGGTCGAGAACAGCGTAAAAGAGGGAAGGCTGATCCGCTTGTCGGTCGAGGACTGCTATATTTCGCTCTACCGCCAGATTTTCAGCCACAAGGAGAAATGGCGCACACGCGAAATGGATGAATTTGTCCGCGTGGCAAAGCTGGCGGACGAGGAAGAATAAGGGCATATAACAACATCCCACTTGCTGAAGCACAGCAAGCGGGATGCTTTTTTATTCCATGACCGCCTGTACTACCCAGCGGGTTGCATGCCCGTTGCCGGTGCAGGTGGAAAGCGTGAGGATATGGTCGTTTACGGCCGGTACTGCGCCGGTGCGGATCACCGACAGGGAAACGCCTTCGTCAATGAAGGCTTTTTTGATCGTTTCGTCGGAAAACGCACTGTAATACGCGGTTCCGTCAAGCGCTGCCTCATAGGCCGCGTAGATGCTGTACGCATGGGTTCCGCTTGCATTGGTCACATATACCTGCGGATGTGCCTGCAGGAAATCCTGCTTTTTGTAGTGCTTCAGCGCGGCAAACATCGAGCCGTTGTTCATCCGGTGACCGTACACGATGGTGTTAAAGCCGCTGAAATCGGCAGAGCAGCGGCAGTCCATGAAAATCGCGCCGACTGCGCTGCTGTTTTGGTTCCAGGTGTGTGTCAGATAATAGTCGTTGTCCGTGCCCTGCACCAGCGGATAGGAAATCTCGGTGCCCGGAATGGCAATCCAGCCGATGACATCACTGTTGACCTGCTGCAGAGCAGGCAGGTCCATCTGCTCCAGCGCCTGTGCATATGGGTCGGCAGACGGAGCGGGTTTGGGTTCGGTCTGCGTTTTCTGCGGCGGCGGTGACTGCTGCGATTTTCGGTTTTTCAAAAGGTAGGTGAGCAGACGGAGAAGCGGACTTCGGCAGGATTTTCGGTGCAGCGGCGGAATCCGTGCTGTCAGCTCCATCGCCTACGCAATGCGGCCGCAGATGGTTTTGAGTCGGATTCCTCTTCCATACCTTTGCGATTTCCCCGGTTAAATGATACAATCAAACCACAAGGTTTCATTCCATCAAACGGATTCCGAAGGGGAGTCCATCCCTTATCACATAAAGGAGCATCAGTGCATGAACCCAGTTTTTGTTATCGGACACCGCAATCCGGATACGGATTCCATTTGCTCTGCAATCTGCTACGCGCACCTCAAGCGCAGGCTGACCGGCGGAGAATACATAGCCTGCCGCGCGGGTCACGTCAATGCGGAGACCAAATTTGTGCTCGAACGCTTCGGCGTGGAGCCGCCGCGCTACATCAAGTCGTTTGAGCCGCGCCTGAGCGATGTGCAGTACCGCGAGGTGCCGGGCATCAGCGAGGAGCTGTCGCTGCACCGTGCATGGGATTACATGAACGAAAATGATATTCAGACGCTGGCCGTTGTTGATGAGGATCGCCGCCTGAAGGGTCTGCTGACGCTGGGCGATATTGCGCGTTTCTACATCGAGGATCAGGACGCCAATGCGCTGGCGGAAGCCAAGACCAGCTATCGGAATCTGGTCGATGTGCTTGACGGCACGCTCGAGGTTGGCGATATTGACCAGCGGTTTGAGCAGGGCAGTGTGGTCGTTGCGGCGGCTAATCCGGACGTGCTCGAGGACTATATCGGCAAAAACGATATGGTTATTCTCGGCAACCGCTACGAAAGCCAGCTGTGTGCCATTGAGATGAGCGCCGGCTGTATAGTCATCGGCCTCGGCTCCAAGGTTTCGCGCACCATCCGAAAGCTGGCCTCGGAAAACGGCGTTTCCATCATCGCCACCCCGTATGATACCTACACCTGTGTCAAGGTTATCGGTCAGGCGGTTCCGGTGCGGCATGTGATGCGGAAAAGGGTCTTATCACTTCGAGCCGGAGAAACGGTTGAGGATGTAAAGCGCACGGTTTCCAAAAAGCGTATCCGCTATTACCGCTGATGGATGAACAGGGACGATACGTCGGCATGTTCTCACAGCGTAACCTGCTGGATCTGGAGCGTCCGTCGGTCATTCTGGTCGATCACAACGAGCGCGATCAGGCCGCCGAAGGTATTCGTTCGACCAATATTGTTGAGATCATCGATCACCACCGCATTGACTCGGTGGAGACCAGCGGACCGATCTACTTCCGCAATCAGCCGCTCGGCTGCACCGCGACCATCATCACGCAGATGTACCATGAGCACAACGTGGAGATCGAGCCGAAAATCGCGGGTCTGCTGTGCTCGGCCATCCTGTCGGACACGCTGATGTTCCGCTCGCCGACGTGTACGCCGCTTGATCGCATGGCTGCAGAAGAGCTGGCGAAAATCGCCGGTCTGGACATCAAGCAGTATGCAACAGAAATGTTCCGTTCCAGCTCGCGTCTGCTCGATCGCTCGATGGATGAGCTGTTCCACATGGATTTCAAGTATTTCCAGGCGCAGAATCAGAAGATTGCGATTTCGCAGGTGACGAGTGTCAGTGAGAACGAGCTGTCCGGCATCCGTGATAAAATGCTCGAGTACATGGAAAGCTGCCTGGCATCGAGCGGTCTGTCCATGCTGTTCGCTATGCTGACCAACATTATCGAGGAAAAGACAGAGCTGCTCTACGTCGGCAAGGGCGCGCAGCAGCTGGTTCGTTTGGCCTTCAAGACCGACTGCGGCGAGCATTCGGTCGTCCTGCCCGGCGTCGTCAGCCGGAAGAAGCAGATGGTGGCGCCGCTTGTCAGAGCCATGGAGCACGACGAGGAAATTGAGTGAGATTTGCAGAGTAAAAGCGGGAGAAACCAAAGGTTTCTCCCGCTTGAGGCTGTCGCGCGATATGATAAAATTGATTTAATACAAACTTTTTCGACAAAAGGAGCGCAGATGTTTGCAATCTGCGCTCCTTTTGTCGATACTTGTCGATTTACTGCGGCTATGATATACTGATAGTGCTACACCCCCATAAAGGTAGAGAAAGGGGGTGTGCACGATGTCTATCACTTTGTCTTTCCTTATTTCTGTTGTGGCGAGTGTAGTTGCATATTACATTTGCAAATGGCTGGACAGAAACAGTAACCGGTAGTCAGCCTGAGGAATAAGCCGTCTCATACCAAACGGCATAGAAAAGCCCCGGTGCTGGAACACCGGGGCTTTTCGCGTGCACGATGTGCACTTTTTGCTTTCCTTGTGTAATCATATTATACCGCATATCAACAGCCAATGCAAGTAGATCCGACTGCGCCGGAAGATATTTCTCTGTCTCAGTGAGGGAATATACACAATATCATGGGCGCTTATTTGGATAGTTTTTATACTATGGTTAAATATATTTGGCTCATTCCTCCAAAGTGTGATATGATTAAATCATTCAGGAGAGAACAAGAAACGGAGAGAAAACCATGAAACGATGGAAAGGGGCGGCATTGCTGCTGCTCTGCACAGTTGTGCTGCTGCGGCTGCTGCAGGGATTGGCACAGCCGGAAAAAGAGAATGCCCATGTGCCGGTGCTCGGCATTGTCACCACGGCGGCAGAGGATGACCGGCGCGAAGCGCAGTCCGAAGCGCTTGTACATGCGGCGGAGGAACATGGCTTCAAAGTGCTGGAAATGCCGGTCAAGCGCACGCAGGAGGCACAGATTGAAGCCGTGCGTGCGCTGATCGTGTATCAGGTGGACGCAATCGCATTTACGCCGCTGGTGGAAAGCGGCTGGGACAACGTGCTGCGCGAAGCAAAATCCGCCTCCGTGCCGCTGCTGTCGATAGACCGCGCGATACGCGGCGTAGATGATGTGCCGCTGCAGCATATAGGATTTGATTATGCGTCGCTCGCCGAGCAGGCGGCGGATGCGCTTCTGCAGCAGCGCATGCCGCGGGACGGTGTACTGGAGCTTTACGGCACGGTAAATGCTTCGGATGCAAGAGAGATTGCACGTGGCTGCCGCACGTCTCTGGAGGAACACGGATTGACCGTAACCTACAGCCTGTGCGGCGACGGCATGCGCTCGCGCGGCTGTGAAATACTGGAGGAGATGGAGGACCATCTGGACGAAATCGGCTACATTTTCGCCCAGAATGACGCGATGGCGCTCGGTGCGGTGGATTATCTGCACAGCCACGGCCGCAAACCGGGCAAGGATGTGCTGATTTGTGCGTTTGGCGGTGGTGCGGAGCTGCGCGCGCTGCAGAAAAAAGGGGAGGTTGCCGTAATCGGTGCGCTGGATGACACCCAGCTGGCCGAGCTGACCGCAGACGCAGCCCAGCAGATTGCGAAGGCACCGTGGAAGCCCTATATCGCTCTGGCGGACACCGCCGTGCTGACGGAGGAGGGAACAGCCGATGCGTAAATCCCATCACAGCCTGCACGGCTTGCTGCGGCGGTCGCTGCTGCGCAGTGTGGTCTGCATGATTTTGCCGGTGTGCGTGCTGGCAGGTCTGCTGGTTGTGCTGACACAGCGCTATGGCGCGGATATTGCATTGACGACTCGTGCCTCCGAGGTGCGCACTGTGCTGGTGCAGGACTTGCCGGATGAGGTGTGGAACGTGGTTTCTGGCCGTATTTCCTTCGAGGATGGACGGCAGCGGATGCTGATCGACAGTGCTCTGTGGGAACTGAACGATATGCTGGACAGTGCCGGAGAGGACGAGGCACAGTACCTCAACGCGGCGCTGCGCGCCATCCGCACGATCGACAGCTACGTTGATCAGCTGGAAACGCAGATGGACGCCGGTGCCGCAGTCAGCCGCAACGAATCGCTGTACCGTGAGATTCACAGCGTCGGCCATCTGGCGGGCAGCATGCTTGACCGCTATATCGAGAATGAGATCGCCCGCATGGGCCGTTTCAACGCCCGCATTCAGCACGGACTGGGTGCGGCAGCGCTTGCACTCATTGCGCTGGTCGGCGTGATGATCTGGCTGACTATTCGGGCATCTGACAATCTGGAAGGTGCGATCGGCGCGTCTTTGCGGCAGCTGGAGCAGTTTGCCAACCGCATTGCCGCCGGTGAGCTGACCGAGCGCGTCCCGCCGACCGAGATCGACGAGCTGCATCTGCTGACACGCGATCTCAATACAATGGCGGAGCAGCTGGGTGCGCTCATTCATGAGCGGGTCGAGCAGGAAAAGACCATCAAAAAAGCTGAACTGCGGGCGCTGCAGGCGCAGATCACGCCGCATTTTATGTACAATACGCTGGAAACCATCGTCTGGCTGGCCGAAGAGGGCCGCAACAGCGAGGTCGTTGAGATGACGATGGCGTTCACCGGCTTTCTGCGCATCTCGCTCAGCCGCGGCGCGGATTACATCACGGTCGAGCGCGAGGAACAACACGTTGCAAACTATCTGCAGATTCAGTCGGTGCGGTACGCGGCATCATGCGGTATACGATTGATATTGATCCCGCGCTGCACGAGCGGTATATGCTGAAAATCGTGCTGCAGCCGCTGGTTGAAAACGCGATTTATCACGGCATTAAGCGCAGGCGCGGCAGAGGACAGATTACCGTGACCGGCCGCAGGCAGGCAGGCGGCATGTACTTCGCCGTGGAGGACAACGGCATGGGCATGACACCCGAGCGTCTTGCCGAGGTACGGGCCTCGCTGCAGAACGGCGCACCGCTTGACCCGGACGGCAAGGGCGGCTACGGTCTGCGCAATGTGGAACAGCGTCTGCGGCTGTATTACGGCTGCGGACTGACGATCGAGAGTGAATACCGGCACGGCACACGCATCAGCTTCACCGTACCGGACGAACAGGAGGGGAAAACGCTATGATGCGTGATTTATGCGGATGATGAGGAGATCATCCGGGATGGCATCCGCAACTGCATTGAAAAGGAGCAGGAACGCTTTTTGTTGCAGGTGAAGCGCCGGACGGCGAAATGGCACTGCCTATGCTGATGGAAATGAAGCCGGATGTGCTCATTACGGACATCCGCATGCCGTTTATGGATGGTCTGGAGCTGGCAAAGGTTGTGCGGCGCACCATGCCGTGGCTGCGTATTGTGTTCCTCAGCGGACACGATGAATTTGAGTATGCACAGAAGGCGGTTTCGCTGCACGCGGATGCGTATCTGCTCAAGCCGGTCAGCTCGGCGCAGCTGCTTGAAACGCTTGGACAGGTTGCCGAGCAGATTGAGCAGGAGCAGCAGCAGCTTCGCTCGGAAGGTGCAAACAGCCGCAGCGAACACGAGGAGGACGTGCTGCGTGAGCATTTTCTCAACGACCTGCTCTCGGGCAGCGTGCCGACTGCGGAGGCGGCTGTACAGGGAGAACGCTGGGGGCTGCTGCTGACAGCGAAGCAGTATCTTGTGTGCATCGTGCGCCTGCCGGAAAATGCCGTGCAGGAGCAGGTGCGCGCGCTGACCGAGCGTCTGTGCGGTGAGGAAAGCGAGGTCTGCGCCTTTTTCCGCGGCAGCCGCGACTGGTGCTCCTGCTGCGCGGAGAGACCGAGGAAGCTGTGCGCGAAACCGCCTACGAGTTCTGTCAGAACCTGCGGCATGAGCTTTGTCAGGTGCTGGGTTGGAACGCGCTGTGCGCGATCGGCGCACCGGTCTCCCGTGTCAGTGCCCTGCCGGAAAGCTACCGCACAGCGAAGGATACACTGCTGCAGGCCTCCGCATGTGCGGAGGACGGCGTATTCGGCAGCACGGACTTTGCCGGTGTGCAGCATGAGTTCGATTTCTCGGCGGGCGGCTCGCTGGCGGACAAGCTGCGGCATGCCGCCCCCGAGGACGTGCCGCGTATTGTCGAGGGCTACTTCGGTGACTCTGCGGCGCAGGACGTGCAGAGCGTGCTGTACCGATATTATCTGCTGATGAACCTGCTCGTCACGGCCTCTCAGCTGGCTGATGAGGTGCAGGCAGGCAGCATTCCGCCTCCGGAGGATCCGCAGGCGGTGCTCGGTCAGGCGGCGACGCTCGAGGGCACAAAGGCCTGTGCCGCCGAGGTGCTTGGCCGCATGACTCGTCTGTGTTATCGCCATCAGAATGTGCGATACAGCGCGGAGATCAGCCGTGCAAAGGAGTTTATCCGCGAAAATTATGCGGACAGCGGTATTTCGCTGCACATGGTGGCGGCAGAGGTCGGGTTCAGTCCGAACCATTTTTCCACCGTGTTTTCACAGGAGACCGGTCAGACCTTTGTCGAATATCTGACCGCTGTCCGCATCGAGGCGGCAAAGCATCTGCTGACCAAGGGCAACAGCCGCATGAGCGATATTGCGTTTGACGTCGGTTATCAGGATTCACACTATTTCAGCTATCTGTTCAAAAAGCACGTCGGTGTTTCGCCGCGCGAGTACCGCAGCCGGTCGGAAGAAGGGTAAAATAATATCGTAAGAAATTCACCGTTCAGGAACGGCCTTCTTGAATGGTAAAATTTTATCGGATGATGGACGGTAGAGCGAAGCCGCTTAAACTGTTATAGTATAAGGGCAGAGAAAAACTGCCCCGCCTTTTGTATCGAGGTGGAAGCTATGAAAAGAATATGTTTTCTTCCTGTTGTTCTGCTGCTGACCGGACTGCTCTGCGGCTGTACGGGTCAGCAGCAGAACGATCCCTTACCGCAGGAGCACAATCATGCGATGGAGAGGGGACAGAAACACTGAAATATGACCATCTTACCGTTTACAGTCCGCTGCCGGAGTCGGAAACGCTGCTGTACTGCAGTGCCTTCCGCAAGGATACCGGCATTACCGTGGACTGTATTCATCTTCCTGCCGGAGAAATGACCGCGCGGCTCGAGCAGGAGCGGGACAACCCGCAGGCTTCTGTGCTGCTGGGCGGCTCGGCGGATAACTATATTCAGCTGCGAGAGGCCGGTCTGCTGGAGGCGTATCAAAGTCCCGAGCTGACCGATGTGCCTGAAGCCTATCAGGATGAGCAGGGCGTGTGGAATCCGATCTACATCGGCACGTTGTGCTTCGCCTGCAACACCGACTGGTTTGCACGGACGGGAACGCCGATGCCGACCTGCTGGGACGATCTGCTGTCGCCTGCACTGGCAGGGCAGATTGTGATGGCAACTCCGAAAAGCTCGGGTACCTCGTATACTACGCTGGCAACGCTTGTGCAGATGCGCGGAGAGGACAAGGCATGGGAGTATCTCAAAAAGTTAGATCAGAATGTCGGAGCATATTATACTGCATCGAGTACAGAACTGGTTAAACAGGTTAGCACCGGCGATTATGCTGTTGCGATCGTGTTTTATCACGATGGCCGCCGTGCGGTATTGGATGGCTATCCGATTGAATTATGTACACCGACAGACGGCACTGGTTATGAGATCGGTGTCTGTGCACTCATCCGCAATGCACCTGCAGGAGAACGCGAAAATGCATGTACTTTTCTTGATTGGATGACTTCGGCACGCGGACAGGAGTGCTACATCGAAGCCAAAAGCTGTCGCCTTCCGGCAAACAGCACCGCCCGTGCAGCAGATGGACTGCCGTCGTTGGATGAGCTCAATCTCATTTCCTATGATGCAGAATGGGCAGGAGAAAATCGCAGCCGTCTGGTTCGTTATTTTACAGAGAATATTATAAACCAATATTGAATGCACACCGGCCCACCGGTTCGCAGATAAACTGATTGATGAAGGAGGAATATCAAGGAGTAAAGAATAAGAAAGAAAAAAGAGAGGAGAAATGAAAAAATGAAAAAACTACTTAAGCGTTTATGCTCTGCTATGGTCGCAGCTGTTATGGTCATGACCATGGCGCCGGCTGCATTTGCGGCTGACGGCGGCGCACAGTTCCAGAACGGCCCCTACCTTCTGGCACCAAAGACCAACAGCATGGTCGTCGTATGGGAAAGCACGGAGAAGGTCTCCGCGACCATCGCATACGGCACCGACGAGAGCAAGCTCTGTGACCCGATCAAGGTGGAGATCGACGCAGACGCACCCGACTTCAAGGGCAGCAAGATGAACCTGTTCCACTACAAGCTGGACAACCTGACCCCCGGTACCCGCTACTACTACGAGGTAAAGCTCGAGGGCGGCGCGACCTGCAAGGCCAGCTTCAAGACCCTGAGCGAAAAACCGGATCAGATCCGTCTGATCACCCTGTCGGACTCGCACATTTTTGCGACCCGCGCAGAACTCGATCAGGCCATCAAGGAATTTGACCCCGACCTGCTGCTGCACTGCGGCGACCTTGTAGAAGGCACCGGCGCACAGGCAGAGCAGTTCAGCTTCTGGTTCCAGGGCAAGGTGGAGAACGACTACATCCACTCCTATCCGGTTGTCTATTCTTCCGGCAACCACGATCAGGGCGGTATATACTTCAACACCTATGTATACTCCATTCAGGATAAAGAATACGGCGCAGAGGTCGAGGGCGACAGCTCCTTCAATTACGCCGGTCTGCACATCGTTACTATGAACAGCAACCCGTGGGGCCTGTTCCAGATGAACTCCGAGGCGACCGGCCAGCAGGCTGACGCAGCCACCATCAAGACCATCGAC
>ENA-OQIJ01000415-OQIJ01000415.1-human-gut-metagenome-genome-assembly--contig:-NODE-415-length-10215-cov-3.257930_pt1 | contig 10215 bp, 8 predicted proteins | sample MGYA00242582_ERZ504747 | MGnify/ENA primary metagenome ERZ504747 (study PRJEB26092, sample SAMD00036435) | human gut metagenome | host: Homo sapiens | study: EMG produced TPA metagenomics assembly of...
GCAGCTCCGCGCCCGTGCTCGAGATGCGCACTGCGAGCTCGTCGTTTCCCAGCTCGAACATTCCCGGTTCCCGCATAGCGCGCCCCTTTCGTCAAAAGATTCGATTGGGAACATCCTACCCTACCGTCAGCGGTTGATGGAAGGTCCTTCGCATAGCGAAGCAAGATATCGATCCGCAAGGAACACCCCTTCCGTCAGCCGCAAGACGAGCCCCTTTGCGCGGTTTGCGGTTTTTCCCACCAAAATGCTTGACATTCGCGTAGCGGGCGTTCAGTATTGCGGGTGTTTTGCAGCGAGCCCTTCCCCGGCCCGTTGGACCGAGCCGTGAAGGAGGTGCCTTTTGGACGACAGTTGCTCAGCCATCCCGCTACGTCAGGGGCATCGTCCGACGGCTCGCACCGTGCGCTCCTAGCAGCGCCTCCGGCGCATCCAACGCATCCGATCCCCCTTCGACAACCCGAGCCATCCGCCCCGTCGATCCTCCTGTGCGCCCGCACAGCCGCCTCGACGCGCTCGGAAACACGAACCGAAGGAGGTGAGAGCCGTGAAACCCCGCAAACCCCCGCCCGGCGTACTGCCGGAACGGCAGAACGGCGCGTCGGCGTTCGGCTCGAGCATCGACCGATCGCGATCGCCTGCATCCTGACCGGCATGCGTCGGAACCGCCTGCGTGCGCAGGCCCGGTTCGGCGCCTCATCAAGCCGTCGAGCCCCACCGTATCGAACGAGGCTTTGCCTCACGAAACGAAAGGGGTGAAGCGATGAAAAAGCTCGCAACCCTCAACCGCACGGGAGAAACCTCCACCGTGCGCGCATCAATGCTCGATTCCGCCGCGACGTGGCGCATCGAGGACATCTACGACCTGTTCGGAACCACGGCGGGCGGCCTCGACCGCGCCCACGTGGAACAATCCCGCGAATCGTACGGACGCAACGTCGTCGAACAGGGAAGAAACGACGATCTGCTCCGGCGCATCGTCAAGGCGTTCATCAACCCGTTCACCTGCATCCTCATCGCGCTGGCCATCGTATCGACCTGCACGGACATCGTCTTCGCCGCACCGGGCGATGCCGATCCGACCACGGTCGTCATCATCTCGACGATGGTGGCCATCTCAGGCACGCTGCGCTTCGTGCAGGAAGGCCGCAGCGGAAGAGCCGCCGCCCGCCTGGCCGCCATGATCAGCAATACCGCTTGCGTCATACGAGCCGAGGACGGCGAGCAGGCGATCCCCATCGAAGATCTGGTTGCAGGAGACCTCGTCCGCCTGTCTGCGGGCGATTTGATACCAGCCGATATGAGGCTCGTGCAAACCAAGGATCTTTTCTTGAGCGAAGCCGCGCTCACCGGCGAAAGCGAACCCGTGGAGAAGAGCGCCGAAAACCGCGACGTGGCCTTCATGGGTTCCACGATCGTATCCGGCAGCGCTACGGGCATCGTCGTGCTCGTAGGCAACGACACCTTGCTCGGAGCCACCGCCGCGACCCTTTCGAACGAGCCTCCCCAAACCTCCTTCGAACTTGGCGTCAGTTCGGTTTCGTGGGTGCTCATCCGGTTCATGCTGGTAATGGTGCCCGTCGTGCTGTTCATCAACGGCTTCACCAAGGGCGACTGGATGGAGGCGGCCCTGTTCGCCGTGTCCGTGGCCGTCGGCCTCACCCCGGAGATGCTTCCCATGATCGTGACCACGTGCCTGGCGAAAGGCGCGGTCAGCATGGCGAACGAGAACGTGATCATCAAGAATCTCGACGCGGTTCAGAACCTCGGCTCCATCGACGTGCTCTGCTGCGACAAAACCGGCACGCTCACGTTGGATCGCGTGGCGCTGCACCGGTGTCTGGACGTCGAAGGAAACGATAGCCGCCGCGTCCTGCACTGTTCCTATTTGAACAGCTACCACCAAACCGGGTTGAGGAACCCGATGGACAGCGCCGTCGTCGCCTCCGTCGAGGACGGAGCCGAAGACGCTCTGCTGCGCGACCTGAAAACCGCCTACACCAAGATCGACGAAGCCCCCTTCGACTTCGAGCGCCGACGCATGAGCGTGGTGGTGTCCGATTTGTCCGGCGCAACCCAGATGGTGACGAAGGGCGCTGTGGAGGAAATGCTCGACGTCTGCTCGTTCGCAAACGTCGGCAACGAGATAGTCCCGCTGGACGAGCAGATGCGCGCCTCCGCGCTGGAGAGGGTCAAGGAGCTCAATGCCCAGGGCATGCGCGTCCTGGCCGTCGCCCAGAAAGCCGATCCCCGCCCCGTCGGCGCATTCTCCAGCGAAGACGAAACGAACATGGTGCTCATCGGGTACCTAGCCTTCCTCGATCCCCCCAAGGGGAGCGCCGAAAACGCGATTCGCGCGTTGAGGGAGCACAACGTGGACGTGAAGGTGCTCACGGGCGACAACGAGAACGTGGCCGCTGCGGTGTGCCGGCGCGTGGGGGTGGATACCGAGCGCATCGTGCTGGGCAGCCAGGTTGAGGATATGGACGACGAGCGATTGAGCGGAGTCGTCGAGCAAGCTTCCGTATTCGCCAAGCTCTCCCCCGATCAGAAGGCGCGCGTCGTCACGGCGCTGCGTCGCAACGGCCACGCGGTGGGTTTCATGGGGGACGGCATCAACGACGCCGCCGCCATGCACGTGTCGGACGTGGGCGTATCGGTGGATACGGCCGTCGACATAGCGAAGGAGTCCGCGCAGGTCGTATTGCTGGAAAAGGATCTGATGGTGCTTGAGAGAGGCATCGTCGAAGGCCGTCGCACGCACGCGAACACGATCAAGTACATCAAGATGACCGCGTCGTCGAACTTCGGCAACATGTTCTCGGTGATGGCCGCAAGCGCGTTCCTCCCCTTCCTGCCCATGGCGTCCATCCAGCTCATCCTGCTGAACCTCATCTACGACGTATCCTGCACGGCCATACCCTGGGACAACGTCGACGAGGAGTTCCTCGCGCGGCCGCAGAAGTGGAACGCGCGCTCGATAGTGGATTTCATGGTGCGTATCGGGCCCACCAGCTCCGTGTTCGACATCACCACCTACCTGCTCATGTTCTTCCTCGTATGCCCCTTGGTCGCAGGCGCGCCGTTCGACCGGATCACCGATCCTGCCATGCTGGCTCTGTTCGTGGCCACGTTCCAAGCGGGATGGTTCGTCGAGTCCATGTGGACGCAAACGCTGGTCATCCACATGATCAGGACGCCCAAGATCCCGTTTCTGCAGAGTCGCGCCTCGAAGCCGGTGACCGTGCTCACCTTGGCGGGGATAGCCCTGCTCACGTGCATACCGTTTTCGCCGTTGGCGGGTCCGCTCGGGCTTGCGCCGTTACCGCCCGTCTACTTCGCGCTGCTTTTGGTCACCGTCGCCTGCTACATGGCGCTCGTGACCGTGGTGAAGCGCCGCTTCGTCAAGCGCTACGGCAGCTTGCTCTAGCTCAGGGTGGCGCGCTCCCCCGGCGCCAAGGAGCGCGTCGCCATGGTGCGTTATGCGCATCAACGCCGATTGCAGCATCAGCTCAGTCGCTTCCTACTGCTCGCGCTCGGCGATCAGCCCGCGGCGGTAGGCGGCGAGCAGCTCTTCCAGGTCGGCGATCTGCTGTTTGAGCACCGCGCCCGTGTCGGTGTCGGCCACGAGCGTGCGTTCGCCCACAAGCTCCACCACGCGGCGCGACGAGTGGATGTCCAGCTCGTTGATCACGGCGGCGCGGGTGGATTCCAAAGGCTCGTGCGCGGCCAGCACGAAGCCGTACGAATTCGAGATGAGCGTGTAGCCGGCGATGCCCGTGGTGGGCTGGTACGCCTTCGAGAAGCCGCCGTCGATGGTGAGCACGTGGCCGTCGCACTTCACGGGGTCTTCGCCGTCCTTCGCCTTCACCGGCACGTGCCCGCACACGATGCGCGACGTCTCGAACTCGAGGCCGAAGTCCTCGAAGATGCCCGCGAGCACGCCCGGGTCGTTCAGGTAGGTGTAGAAGGGGTTCTTGACCTCCTTGCGCGCCTCCTTCTCGGCGATGAGGTACAGTTCGAACGTGGCCATCTTGCTCTTCGCGAACAGGGGCGACCCCTCCCCCAGCCACAGGTACCACATGAGGTCGCGCCCGCGCTTGCGCTCGTCGGGGTCGGACGCGTTGAAACCGGCGCGCACCCAGCGCTCCATGGCGTCGTAGAGCGCACGTCCCCGGTACTTCTCGCCGAACACGTCCACTTCCATGAGGGAGCCGTCGGCGTTGAGCGGCACGCACGCGTGGAACAGCAGGTTGCCGTTGCTCACCTTGTAGAGGCTGCCCGCCTCCAGGAAGAAGCGCATGTGGCGCTGCAGCTTCTCGCAGCCCGTGAACGCCTGCTCGAGGCGCTGCATGACCTCTTCCTCCTCGGGGGTAAGGCGGTAGGGGTCGGCCGGGTCCACCGTGGGGAACACCGTGTCGGCGAGCGCGTACTCCACGCCGTCCACCACCACGGTGTTGCGCTCGAAGTCGATCTTGTCGAGCAGCTTGCGACTCTCGAGGCCGAAGTCGGGGTTCTCGTCGATGAGCTGGGCTTCCACCTTGAACTGGATGATGGCCATGGCCTTCTGGATCTTCACGTTCATCTCGAGCTCTTGCGGAGAGAGGTCGGGGTTGCCCTTGAGCCCGAACGCCACGCACGGGTCGTCGGCGTAGGCGTCGAGCGCGAACGACGCGAGCGGCAGGATGTTGATGCCGTAGGCGTCCTCCAAGATGGACAGGTTGCCGTAGCGCGCGCAGTTGCGCACGACGTGCGCGATGCACCCGCGCTGCCCGAGCGAGGCGCCCATCCACACGATGTCGTGGTTGCCCCATTGGATGTCGAGCGAGTGGTAGCCCATGAGGGTGTCCATGATGATGTGGGGGTACGGCCCGCGGTCGTAGATGTCGCCGACGATGTGCAGGTGGTCGATGGCGAGGCGCTGGATGAGCATGCTGAGCGCCTCGATGAGCGCGCCGCCGCGGTCGGTGCGGATGACGGCGTCGACGATGGCCGCGTAGTAGGCCTGCTTGTCCACGCCGAGGCGGTTCTCGGTCATGAGCTCTTCGATGATGTAGGCGAAGTCCTTCGGCAGCGCCTTGCGCACGCGCGAGCGCGTGTACTTGCGCGCCGAGCGCTTGCACACGGCCACGAGCCGCGGCACCATGACGGCGTACCAGGCCTGCGCGTCTTCCACCTGCGACAGCACGAGTTCCATCTTCTCGCGCGGGTAGTAGATGAGCGTGGCCAGCGAGCGCTTCTCCTCCGCGCTCAGGCTGTCGCCGAACACGTCGTCGATTTTGAGGCGGATGGAGCCCGACGCGTTCTTGAGGATGTGCGAGAACGCCTCGTACTCGCCGTGGATGTCGGAGGCGAAGAACTCGGTGCCCTTCGGAAGGTTCAGGATGGCGCTGAGGTTGATGATCTCCGCCGACGCCTTGGCGGCGGTGGGAAACGAACGTGAGAGAAGTTCCAGGTACCGCAGTTCGGTCGCATCCATGTCCAGCCTCCTTGTAGGGTTCTTCAACATGCTGATCGCCCTATGATACCCGCATGAGCAGGGTCGCGGGAGCCTACTCCCACATCTTCCATATCTCGGGCGCGTAGCCCACGGTGGCCTGCTTTCCGTTGCGCACCACCGGCTCGGCCAGGACGTGCTGGTTCTCGAGGAGCTTGTCGAACTTCTGGTCGGGCGTAAGATGCGCGAGCAGGGCCACGAGGTCCTGGTCTTTGGCCTTGGCGTCGATGAGCGCCTCGATGCCGCCCGCCGCGCGCGCCACCGACTCGAGTTCGCCCTTGCTCATGCCCTTCTCGCGCACGTCGATGAACTGGAACTTCACGCGCCGCTCCTTGAAGTAGCGCTGTGCTTTCTTCGTGTCGAAGCTCTTCTTGCTTCCGAATACCTGGATGTTCACGCCTCTTCCACCTTTCGATCGTTATATCGGCTCGACGCCGAGGACCACCAAGACGCGCGCGAGGATGTCCGCCAGCGTCGCATCGTCAAGCGATCCCGCTAGCTCGACCGACCCCTCGCGCTCCCGCGCGCCGAGGTCGACGGCGCGGATGGCCTCGCATTGCGCGAACCCGTGTATCGCATTGCCTTCCGCGATGCGAGTATGGAGAGGATAGCCGTTGTCGACCGAGGTCACCGGCACGAGGACGGTCAGCGAGGACATGCGGTTGACATCCCAAGGACTGATCACGATGCCGAAATGGCGTCCGGCAGGCTCATGGCGCGCCGACGGGTCGAAATTGATGCTGACGATGTCACCTTGCTCGTAGATCATCGCGCCCAGGAATCCCACTCGGCGCCTACAAGATCGTCGCTCGGCCAGGCATCGCCGTTTGCAAGTCGGCCGCCCTCGTAGCCTTTAAAGAGACTGTCGAACGTGATACCACGTGCGGGTTCGACGCGACGATGCCGCCGCTCCTGCGGAACGATCTCTATCCTTCCGCTTCCATTCACCTCAAAGCCCACCTGATCGCCGCGCCGCAAACCAGCATCGCGCAGGATATCGCGCGGTATGCGCACCGCTTCGGAATTCCCCCAAGGAGCTATCGTCGTCGCCATGTCACCACCTCGCCTCTCCGGTATCTACGTATGTATCTACTCTGATCATATTAGATCAGCGAACGACGAAAGTCAAACGGCGCAAGACTACCGGAATAGGGTGAACATGCGAAACAAGCTCTCGAACGTTGCACGGCGCCTTCCCTAAGGGAAAGCGCCGCGTCTTGTCCTTATGCTACTTTGAGAAGCTTCTCGGCCACCCTCGTTTGCACTTCGGAGTAATACGCCAAATCTGCTGGCGAGAGGGAGCTCTCGTCGATTTCGTCGATTTTCGCCATGGCGTCCGCGTACTTGCTCATATATTCCGAATAATCGGCAAGAAGGCTCGACGCGTCTTCGGCGCTCTTGTACTTCTCCATGAACTCGACGTACTCGTCGATAAAAGCTTCATAGCTGTCCATAGCGTCTTTGAGGTCGGTTGTCGTGCCAGATGCCTGAGCATCGCTCGGAGGCGCCTCGTCGTTCGAACGAGTTTCCGAACTCGGAGAGGACGTCGAAACCGAAGCGGAATTCTCGGCATCATCCGACGCGGGGGATCCCCCGCACGCAACCAAACCGAACGCCACCATTGCGGTGCATAGTGCCAAAGCGATCTTTTTCACCATTCCTCCTTTTACGTTGCCTTTGCGAGAAGCCCGCCGTTCGAACCTTCGGCTCATAGTCGACAGGTCTCTCGTTCGCTCAGTTTTGTTGGTTTATATACCAACATACCAATCTTAGCATACCTTACGCTTGTCGCCATGGTCGAAGACTCTGTATATAATTACAAACCCGATCTGGGCAACCGCATTCGTGCCTTGCGCAACGAGCAGGGACTGTCGTTGCGCAAGTTCGGCCTGATGGTCGACGTCGACTACACCTATCTGTTCGATATCGAGCGCGGACACGCTAACGCCACCGTGGATACGCTTGCCAAGATAGCAAGCGGTCTGGGCGTGGATATGAAAGAGCTTTTCGATTTCGAGAAATAGGCCGCTTTTATCGCTGTATCGCGACTAAAGCACGAGGTGCTTTACAGTGCGCCACTGATTCGCGTACGGATGACCCACGTACGCATACGCGATATCGACAGGAAGCTCGTTCATGATCCTGTCGAGCATGTCTGTGCGCCTCCCTTCGCGCATGTTGCGCTTTACGGAATCCGGGCCCCGCTCGCCTTTGAGAAACTCAAGGTTGTACAACACGCTCTTCTCCAATTTGGCTGAGGAATCCGTCAAAGCCTTCAGAGCAAGAACCGAGAGGCCCGCTTTCACGCGCTCATCGATGACAATCTCCGATTCTTGGTACAGGTACCACCCTCCGTGTACAAAACCCGTCTGCGCGCACGGTTGATAGCGAAGCGCAACACATGCAGTTTCGTATACCCCAGCTACGCTCTCAAACTCGTTCGCAGGCAGCGAGCGCTCGAGCAAGTGCAGGGGAAACACAATGTTCCTTGGATCCGTCGTACATCCTCTCATGCATCCGGTGAAAACGGATAGATCCCTTTCATTCAACATGACAAGCTCCTCTCTTCGCAATCGGCACGCGAGCGGACAACCGCCCGGGCACCCTTCCATGAGAAGGCGTGTTATTTTCGCGAGCCCACTGCGTATAATGGGAACTTGAAATTCCTTGGAATCGAAACGAAAGCGAACCTGTATGCCATCCATCCAATCAACCATCGCCCAGGAGCTTGGGCTTACCGCGGCGCAGGTGGCCACGGTCATCGAGCTCATCGACGAGGGCAACACCATCCCCTTCATCGCCCGGTACCGCAAGGAGGCCACGGGCGGCATCGACGACGTGGCGCTGCGCGAGCTCGACGACCGCCTGGCCTACCTGCGCACGCTCGAGGCGCGCAAGGCCGACGTGCTCAAGGCCATCGACGAGCAGGGCAAGCTCACCGACGACCTGCGGTCGAAGATCGAGGCGGCCACGGTCATGCAGCGCGTGGAGGACCTGTACAAGCCGTACAAGAAGAAGCGCGCCACCCGCGCCTCGAAGGCCCGCGACGCCGGGCTCGAGCCGCTCGCGCTGCTGCTCATCGCGCAGGCGACGACCCACGGCGACCCGCGCGCGCTGGCGGCGGCGTACGCGAAAGCCGACAGCGCCTACGACACGCCCGAAGCCGTGCTGCAGGGCGCCCGCGACATCGTGGCCGAGGCCCTCGCCGACGACGCCGAGCACGTCGCGGCGCTGCGCACGCTCACCCGCCGGCAGGCCGTCATCGAGGTGACCGCCGTCGACGCGAACGAGAAGACGGTGTACGACACCTACTACGGCTCCTCGGAGCAGCTCGCCCGCATTCCCAACCACCGCATCCTCGCCATCAACCGCGGGGAGAAGGAGGGCAAGCTCAAAGTGCACGTGCGCACGGACGCCGACGCGGCCGTCGCGCTGCTGGAAAAGCGCGTGATCAGGCGTCCGAGCATCTTCGCCGACGAGCTCAAGGCCGCCGTCGCCGACAGCTACAAGCGCCTCATCGCGCCCTCGCTCGAGCGCGAGCAGCGCGCCGAGCTCACCGAGCGCGCGCAAACCGACGCCATCCGCGTGTTCGCCAAGAACACCGAGAGCCTGCTCTCGCAGCGCCCCGTGCGCGGCGCGCGGGTCATCGCGCTCGACCCGGGCTACCGCACCGGCTGCAAGGTGGCGGTGCTCGACGAGTACGGCAAGCTGCTCGACTACACCACCGTCTACCCCACCCCGCCGCGCTCGGACGTCGCGGGCACGCAGCGCACGCTGGCGGGCTACGTGCGCACGTACGGGGCCAACGTCATCGTCATCGGCAACGGCACGGGCAGCCGCGAGACCGAAGAGGTGGTGGCCGACCTCATCGCGCGCACCGATACACCGCTGTCGTACACCATCGTCAACGAGGCGGGCGCCTCGGTGTACTCGGCCTCGCAGCTGGCGAGCGAGGAGTACCCCGACCTCGACGTCACCACGCGCGGCGCCATGAGCCTGGGCCGCCGCCTGCAGGACCCGCTGGCCGAGCTCGTGAAGATCCCGCCGCAGTCCATCGGCGTCGGGCAGTACCAGCACGACCTCAACCAGGCCGCGCTCGAGCGCGCGCTCACGGGCGTCGTGGAGAACGTCGTGAACCGCGTGGGCGTCGACCTCAACACGGCCAGCGCGAGCCTGCTCGGATACGTCTCGGGCATCAGCGCGCCCGTCGCGAAGAACATCGTGGCCTACCGCGAGGAGCACGGGGCGTTCACCGACCGCCGCCAGCTCAAGAAGGTTCCGAAGCTGGGCGCGAAGGCTTACCTGAACTGCGCCGGGTTCCTGCGCATCGCCGGCGGCAAGAACCCCCTCGACGCCACGAGCGTGCACCCCGAAAGCTACCCCGCGGCGTCCGAGGTGCTCCGGCGCGCCGGCGTCGAGCCGGAGGCGCTGACGCGGGGCGGCGTGCCCGACATCGCGCAGCGCCTCGGCGACGTGGGCGCGCTGGCCGCCGAGCTGGGCGTGGGCGCGCCGACGCTGCGCGACATCGTGGCCGAGCTGGAGAAGCCGGGCCGCGACCCGCGCGACGACGCGCCCGAGGTGGTGTTCAGCCGCAGCGTGCGCGACTTCGACGACCTCGAGGCGGGCATGGAGCTGACGGGCACCGTGCGCAACGTGGTGGACTTCGGCGCGTTCGTGGACATCGGCGTGAAGCAGGACGGCCTCGTTCATATCTCGAAGCT
>ENA-OQIJ01000416-OQIJ01000416.1-human-gut-metagenome-genome-assembly--contig:-NODE-416-length-10203-cov-4.419361_pt1 | contig 10203 bp, 7 predicted proteins | sample MGYA00242582_ERZ504747 | MGnify/ENA primary metagenome ERZ504747 (study PRJEB26092, sample SAMD00036435) | human gut metagenome | host: Homo sapiens | study: EMG produced TPA metagenomics assembly of...
TGCCCGTTTGCCTTGCAAGAAACTGTCCCGGAAAATGCGTTGCTGCGGTAAGCTGGCGGGCGACCAATGGTCGCCCCTACACACGCAACAAGGCAAAAATACATTTTTTGACAGTCTGAACCCGAAATATTTCGGGCAACCGCACAGTTCTCTCCCCCACCGCCTGCGGGCGGAGCCCCCTCGCAGAGGGGGCCAAGAGGTAAACACGCCTTTTTCGACAGTCTGAGGGGCGGGATGTATCCCTCCCGAAATGTTTCCGCCGGCGCACCCCTCCACAGCGTAGTGTGCCCCCCACCTCACTCCTAACTCCTCACTCCCAACTCCTCTCTTGACAAATCCCCTTTCTTGCAGTCAGATAGTTTATACTAACCGTTGGAGTATACTAACCTTTGGCGATCCTATCCCGGAAAGGAGCCGCGGGCGCATCCGCCTGCATCTCCGTAAGCCGCGCATGTCGCTGGCCGAGGCGGACCATCTGCAGGACTATCTGACCAGCCTGCCCGCCGCCGACGTCGGCATTGCCATCAGCGACGGCGCGGCCATTGCCCGGGAAATCGCCGACGTCACGATTGCCGCCGACAGCCTGCGCGAGCTGGTGATCTTGAAGTCCATCGCCAACGGCCTGCAGAAGCGCACCGAGAGCAACTACCGCTTTATCATGAGCTTCAACAGCACCCTCATCGTCCTGGGCGCCATGGGCATCCTGCCCCCGGCACGTCCGCGCTTTTGCATAATGCGTCCACGCTGGGTGTCAGCCTGAAAAGCATGACGAATCTGCTGGATTGATACAGGGCAGCGGCGTAGGGGCCGGACATGTCCGGCCCGCAGCTTTCCCGCATACGCCCGTCTGCCATACACCGCCGGGCCGGGCATGCCCGGCCCCTACCGCACATTTTCGCTGCCGCCCCCTCGCCGGGGCGGCTTTTTTCATTTTTACGTCAATTTTACACGCTCCCCTCTTGCCAGGCGCACAAATATTTTGTATAATTAAATTTGTCTGTACTATTGTTTCAACGTATAAGCGAGGTTTTCAAATGCTGACAAAATACCTGAGTGTGTTCTTGATTTCGATGGTCCCCCTGATCGAGCTGCGCGGCGCGATCCCCGTGGGCGTGGCCATGGGCCTGCCGCTGTGGCAGGTGTACGTCATCGCCATCATCGGCAATATGCTCCCCGTGCCGTTCATCTTCTTCTTTGCCCGCAAGGTGCTGGAGTGGGGTGCGGATAAGCCGGTCATCGGCAAGTTCTTCACCTTCTGCCTCGAAAAAGGCCACAAGGGCGGCGCGAAGCTGAAGGCCACGGCGGGCCGCGGCCTGCCTTGGGCGCTGCTGCTGTTCGTCGGCATTCCGCTGCCCGGCACGGGTGCGTGGACCGGCACGCTGGCCGCCAGCCTTTTGGACATGGACTTTAAGTCCAGCGTTCGCGCCTGCATGGGCGGCGTGCTGCTGGCAGGCTGCATCATGGGCGCGCTGAGTGTGCTGGGCGTATCCGCCTTCGGCGCTGTCGCGGCGTGATGCCCCAAAATTATCGTCCCGGGCTGGATGTGGTACGGCTGGCCGCGCTGCTGCCCGTGCTGTGCTACCACTATTGCATCGAGGCCGCGCGCCTGGGCTTTGCCGTGCCGACGGCGCTGATTGGCCGCGGCATGGCCGACTGGGTCGAGGTCGGGCTGGCGTGGTTTTTCCTGCTGTCCGGTGCGGCGCTCTGCCTGCAATGGCAGGGACGGTTTGACGCCCGGCGCTACTTTGTGGGCCGCGCCGCCGCGACCTACCCGGCGTTCTGGCTGGGGTTTGGCGCGCTGTTCCTGTACGGCGAGGTCCTGCACGGCAACAACGCCGATATTCCACGCTGGCGTGTGATTTTTTCAGTGCTGGGGCTGGATGGGTATTTAGCGCCCGTGACGGTCACTTTCTACAAAATCGGCGAGTGGTTTTTGGGCGTTATCCTGATTTTGTATCTCGTGTTCCCGCTGCTGCTCCGGTGCATGGAGACCGCAGCGTACCGCCGGGTGCTGGCGCTCTGCATGGCGGTGCTGGCCGTTGTCTGGCCGCTCGTCTGCCCCGCTCCGTGGGAGGCCGGGCATACGGTGCTGGGCCGCCTGCCCGCGTTTGCGCTGGGGGCGTGGTTCGGCACACTGCTGAAAAAGAACGCTTTTCCGTCCTATCGGCTGTATATCGGGCTGGCGGTCTGCCCGCTTTTGTGGGTGGACGAAGTGCCGCGTCTGGCCGTGCTGTTGGTGCTGGCGTCGGTGCTGTTCTGGGTGGTCTATGCCGCCGGGCAGCACGTACCCGCACCGCTTTGCCCCGCCCTGCGGCGGCTGGCGGGCTGGTGCTACGGCGTGTACCTGGTGCATCATGTCCTGCTGACGCTGGTATTCCTGCCGTTTGTGCAGGGGCACGGCCTGCCGCTGGCCGGGATGTTCCCGGTGTATCTCGCCGCCAGCTTTGTGCCGGCGGCGGTGCTGACGGGAATGAGCAGACCGGTGAGCAAGGCAGTCAAAAAATTGGCATAAAAAAATCGGACGCACAGCTTTTCACGGCTGTGCGTCTGTTTTTGTATTCATAAGGGCAGATTTTGTATCCGCCCCTGCCTGTCTGCCAATGGCGCGGCTTCGCGGGCATTTTCCTCTTACTGCCGCGCCTGCAAAGCTGCCAGCAGCGGCGGGATGAGCTGCTTCTTGCGGCTGACGACACCGGGCAGTTTGGCTATGTTCCCCTCCGGCTCGACGTGGAACGCATCGCGGATGATCTCCTCGGCGTTGTGGCCGTAGAACATCAGGTCGGTGCTCTGGGTCTTCATGTCGGTGAACATGTAGAAGATCAGCGGCAGACCCTCGCGGCGGCTCGCGTCGGGCAGGAAGGGCTGCACAAGCGCCTCGGCGGCGGCGCGGGACTTGTCGGTCATGTAGGTGGACTGGCCGACGCCGAACTTGACGTCGCCGCGGCTGAACGCCTTGAAGTCCGAGCTGAACACATCCTCCGCCGTGCGGCCCGTCAGGTCGGCACCTGCCTCAAACATCTGCTCAGCGTAGGACTGGATGTCCTCGCCCGCCAGCGCGGCCAGCGCCTTGGCGGCGGCTTCGTCCTGCGGGGTGGACGTCGGAGAGCGGAACACCAGCGTATCGGACAGAATGGCCGACAGCAGCAGCCCCGCGATCTCGCGGCTGGGCGTCAGGCCCTGCTCGCCGTACATCTGGTACAAAATCGTGGCCGTGCAGCCCACCGGAACATTGCGGAAATAGACCGGGCCGGTGGTCTCCAGACTGCCGATGCGGTGATGGTCGATGATCTCCAGAATGTCCGCCTGCTCCAGACCGTCCACGGCCTGGGTGCGCTCATTGTGGTCAACGAGAATGACCTGCTTGCGGTGCAGGTTCAACAGGTTACGGCGGCTGACGACGCCGCAGTACTTGCCGTTCTCATCCAGAATCGGGAAATAGCGGTGACGCACGCTGGCCATAACCTTTTTGGCGTCCTCAATCGGCGTATTTACGCTGAATTTCAGCAATTCCTTCGTGCGCATAAAGTGGCGCACCGGCGCGGCGGTGGAGATGAGCCGCGCGGCGGCGTAGGTATCGTAGGGGGTCGCCAGCACGGCGCAGCCCTTTTCCTGCGCACGTGCCACGATGGTGCGCGGCACCGCGGAGCCGCAGCAGACAATGATGGCCTGCGCGCCGCAGTCGATGGCGCACATCTGGGTCTCGTACCGGTTGGAGACCAGCACAAGGTCGCCGGGCTTGACGAGCTCCTCCATGATTTCCGGGCTGGTGCCGATGCAGATATTGCCGCTGTCAATGTGGGCGTCGGCGCTGCCGACCACCAGCTCAGCCTCCAGCGTTTCCAGCAGGTTCGTGCAGCGGGTGTTGGCCGCGGCCAGCACTGCCGTGTCGAACAGGTCCATGTTTGCGTCGGCAATGTCCTTGATGGTGATAAGCCCCTGCAGCTCGTTGTCGCTGTCCACGATGCAGAGCGTGTCGATCTCGACGTCGCGCATCAGGTTCCAGGCCGCGCGCAGGCTCATCTCGCCGTCGATGCCTGCCTGCTTGCGGATGTCGATGTCCTTGATCTGCGGGCTGACGTCGGTGCAAAGCCGCGGCGGCTCCACGCCGAAGTGCTGCAGAACGAACCGCGTTTCCCGGTTCACATGTCCGGCGCGGCGGGCCTCATACAGGCCGGTCAGGCTGCCGCGGTTTTTCAGCCAGGCATACGCCAGTGCGGAGCAGATCGAGTCCGTGTCCGGGTTCTGGTGGCCGATGATGTTGATGTGGCGTACCGTGTTGTTTGCCATAGTGGTTCTCCCCTTCTATCTCCTTGGCCCCCTCTGCGAGGGGGCTGCCGCCGCAGCGGCTGGGGGAGAGAGCTTCGCCATCGTCTGTAGCTTGGGGCAATGGCAGGGTTCTCTCCCTCCGGGCCACCGGGCCACCGCTCCCCCTCTGGCGCAAGCGCCACTCCCCCGTATCGGGGGAGTCTGTCTCGCAGCGGAGGCAAGTCTGCGGTCTGTTTAATTAGTGTAAAATATCACTATAATAATCCATATTATAGCACACATTTTTGCGTTTTGCGATTCTTGACAAATACCACATTATAGCGTATTATAAAATAGTATGTGGATATTGGGGCCTTGCCCCTGCAAATATCAGTATATCGGCATTTTCAATTTGAGAGGGAACGTATATGATTCAGGAAAATCTCCGCAACGTCGCGATCATCGCGCACGTCGACCACGGCAAAACCACCCTGGTCGACCAGATGCTGAAGCAGTCCGGTGCTTTCCGTGCCAACCAGCAGGTGGCCGAGCGCGTCATGGACTCCGGCGACATCGAGCGTGAGCGCGGCATCACGATTCTGGCCAAGAACTGCTCCTGCGAGTACAACGGCGTCAAGATCAACATCGTCGACACCCCGGGCCACGCCGACTTCGGCGGCGAGGTCGAGCGTGTGCTGAAGATGGTCAACGGCGTTCTGCTGCTGGTCGATGCAGCCGAGGGCTGCATGCCTCAGACCCGTTTTGTTCTGCAGAAGGCTCTGCAGCAGAACCTGTCTCTGGTCATCGCCGTCAACAAGATCGACCGTCCCGATGCCCGCATTGCCGAGGTCATCGACGAGATTTTGGAGCTGCTGATGGACCTGGGCGCTACCGATGAGCAACTGGACAGCCCGATGGTGTTCTGCTCCGGGCGCAACGGCACGGCCAGCTACGACTGGACCGACCCCGCCTCCGGCACGGACCTGAAGCCCCTGTTTGACACTATCCTGAAATATGTGCAGCCGCCGGAGGGCGAGCCCGACGAGCCGCTGCAGATGCTGGTCTCCAGCGTTGACTACAACGACTTCGTGGGCCGCATGGGCGTTGGCCGCGTGCAGAACGGCGTCATCAAGGTCGGCAGCCCGATCCAAGTCTGCGACTGGCACAACCCCGACGTACACATGAGCGGCCGCATCACCAAGCTGTTCGACTTCAAGGCCAATGGCCGTGAGCCGATCGAGAGCGCCCAGGCCGGCGACATCGTCGCATTTGCGGGTCTGCCCGATATTTCCATCGGCAACACGATCTGCGACCCCAGCAAGGTGCAGCCCCTGCCCTTTGTCAAGATCAACGATCCCACGGTCGAAATGACCTTCTCGGTCAACGATTCCCCGTTTGCCGGCAAGGAGGGCAAGTACGTCACCTCCCGCCAGATCCGTGACCGACTGATGCGCGAGCTGCTGAAGGACGTCGCCCTGAAGGTCGAGGATTCCGCCACGAACGATTCCTTCCGCGTCATGGGCCGCGGCGAAATGCACCTGTCCATCCTGATCGAGACGATGCGCCGTGAGGGCTATGAGCTGCAGGTCAGCCCCCCGCACGTTCTGACCCACGAGGAGAACGGCAAGGTCATGGAGCCTATGGAGCGCGTTGTCATCGACGTGCCCGAGATCTATCAGGGCAACGTCATGACCGCTCTGGGAGCCCGCAAGGCCATCCTGATGAACATGCAGATGATGAACAGCCGCTCCCGCATCGAGTTCCGTATGCCCAGCCGCGGCCTGTTCGGCTATCGCAGCCAGTTCCTGACCGACACCCACGGCGAGGGCATCATGAACACGATCTTCGACGGCTACGAGGAATGGTGCGGCGACATCCAGACCCGCTCCACCGGCTCCCTCATCAGCTTTGATACCGGCGACGCCGTCACCTACGGCCTGTTCAACGCCCAGCAGCGCGGCACCCTGATCGTCAACGCAGGCGAGAAGGTCTACGCCGGTGAGGTCGTCGGCTACACCCCGACGGGCGAGGACATCACGGTCAACGTCTGCAAGACGAAGCACCTGACCAACACCCGCGCCTCCGGCAGCGACGACGCGCTGCGTCTGGTGCCTGTCTCCAAGTTCAGCCTCGAGGGCTGCCTTGAGTTCCTGGCGCCCGACGAGCTGCTGGAAGTCACCCCCGAGAACCTGCGCATCCGCAAGCGCATCCTGGACCACGACCTGCGCATGAAGGCCGCCAGCAAGAAGAATAAGTAATTTATTCGCATAAAAACGAGCCGTCCCGACGATTGGGGCGGCTCGTTTTGATTTTGTCAAGTTGCAGGGGCCGGGCACGCCCGGCCTCTACGTGCGGAGGTGTGTGGGACGGTGCGTGCCCGCACGCATGGCCCCCGGAGCGGTCAAGACCGCTCCCTACAAATTGCCCATAACCGGCGGTCCGCATTTTACCGCTTCACTCCGTCCACATCTCCACCGCGGTATACTCCCGGCTTCCCGCCAGATACGCGCCCAAATCGATCAGCGCATACCGGCTGGCGGCCACGCCGCTGCGATCAATGTACCCGTCCGTCACCAAAATGCGGCCATCGTCGGTCAGGGCTATCGGGAAATTCCTGTTCCCGGTGGCATCGGACCCGGCCTCCTCATAGGGGACCTCGTACCGTGCGCCGTTGTCGATGCTGTAGAGCGTCAGGGTGTCCTTCCCCCGCCACAGAACCACCAGCTTGAGCCGGCCATCCTGCAAAAACGGCCAGAAGCCGCTGTCTTCCCCGTTTTGGGCGTCGGCGCTGCACTCCTCCTGCCAGGTGCCCGCGGTGCGGTCATAGCTGACCAGCGTGTTCTTCTGGCTGAGCGCGGACACACCGTCCGTGTGGGAGACCCCAAAATACAGCTTGCCGCCGCAGTAGCCCAGATACGATTTGCTTTCGTTGTGGTCCTCGGGATAGTACGGCTCATCGAACACCTTTTCAATCGTGTTCGTCGCCGGATCGTAGAGGTCGTACTCCCGCAGCGAGTTTTGCAGCACGGCATCCCGCATTTCCTCGTTGCCCTCGCCCTCCGGCAGCGGCGTGTCGGACACAATGCGGGTCAGCAGCACCCGGCTGCCGACTGCGCCCAGAACGCTGTCCGGCTGCACAAACGGCAGCGACGCGGTGGTCAGCTCGCCAGTCTGCCAGTCCAGCCGCTTGCAGGTCGTGCCCCAAATGTCATACGCCGCGTACTCGTCGTAGAAATTGGGGTAAAATTTTTCCGGGATGGTCTGCTCCTCGACGCTGCCGTCGGGGCGGATGGCCGTGTGGGCAAACACGGTGCTGCCCTCGGAGTCCCAGAAGTATTCCACCGTGTCCCCGTGCTGCATGATGGCTACCGGGAACTGCCGCGACAGGTCGATGTCGCAGAGCTTTGTCTGCACGCCCGCCGCGTAGTCGAGCTTCAGGATCGGCTCGGTCTCAGGCCCCGAGAACCGGTATCTCAACCGAGGCGGCGCCCTGTGTCCATCGACCTCCGGGATGGCCATTTGCAGCGTCCCCACCGGGAACGCCGCCGCGGCCTCGCCGATGGCTGCGGTCTCGGCGGGCGGGGCAGCTTCGGCGGGGACGATACCTCGGGTGCGGCGGTGCAGGCGGTCAGGGCCAGCGCGGCGGCCAGCAGAAGGACAAGTTTTCTCATGGTTTGTCTCCTTTCAGGTTCCGTTTTCGCCATCATACCACCCGGTTGTGTCCGAGTTGTGACACGGGCGGGGTCTTTTGAAATTTTTTTGCGGCGAAGTTTGGACTGCCTGCAGGGGCCGGGCACGCCCGGCCCGCAGGTTTCCCGCAAGCGCCGTTTACCGGACAGAGCCGTCAGCGTGTGCGCCGTACAAACACACTTGACTTTACATTAAATTCATAGTATAGTAAATAAGTCGCCCGCATTGCGGCGGGGATTTTGGATGTAAAAGTTATGGGGGTCAGTATGGCGGCATTTACTACGTTTATTGAGCAGTTCAGCGATGTTCTGTGGAACTCGCTGCTGCTGTTTTTGTTGGTCGGCACGGGCGTGTACTTTACCGTGCGGCTGCGCGGCGTGCAGGTGCGCCGCTTTGGCGAGGGCTTCCGCCGTGTGTTCGGCGGCTTTACGCTGCGCGGCAAAAAGGCGGACGCCGAGGGCATGAGCAGCTTTCAGGCGCTGACGACGGCCATTGCGGCGCAGGTCGGCACCGGCAACATCACGGGCTGTGCCACGGCGCTGGTCAGCGGCGGCCCGGGCGCGCTGTTCTGGACCTGGGTGTCGGCGTTCTTCGGCATGGCGACCATTTACGCCGAGGCCGTGCTGGCGCAGCACTACAAGACCACGGTGAACGGCCAGGTCACGGGCGGCCCGGCGTACTATATCCGCGCCGCGTTCAAGGGCAAGGTCGGCAAGGTGCTGGCCACGGTGTTCTCGGTGCTCATCATTCTGGCGCTGGGCTTCATGGGCAACATGGTGCAGTCCAACTCCATCGGTGATGCGTTCCACAACGCCTTTGGCCTGAACCGGCTGGCGGTGGGCGTCGTGGTGGCGGCCATTGCGGCGTTCATCTTCCTGGGCGGCGTGCAGAGAATTGCCGCTGTAACGGAAAAAGTTGTTCCGATCATGGCGGCATTTTACATTCTGGGCTGCATCGTCATTCTGGTCATCAACGCCAAGGCGCTGCCCGGCGCGCTGGCGCAGGTGTTTGTGCTGGCGTTTGAGCCGCAGGCCATGGCGGGCGGCATTGCAGGCGTGACCGTGCAGCAGTCCATGCGTTTCGGCGTGGCCCGCGGCCTGTTCTCCAACGAGGCGGGCCTTGGCTCGACGCCCCACGCCCACGCGCTGGCCAAGGTCGAGCGCCCGCAGGACCAGGGCGCTGTGGCGATCCTGGGCGTGTTCGTTGACACGTTCGTTGTGCTGACGCTGACCGGCCTGGTGCTGATCACGTCCGGCCTGATCCCGCAGGGCATGACCGGCACGGCGCTGACCCAGGCCGCCTTCAGCCAGGCGTTCGGCGGCTTTGGGCCGATCTTCATCGCGGTGTGCATGTTCTTTTTCGCGTTTTCGACGATCATCGGCTGGTATTTCTTCGGCCAGTCGAACTTCAAGGCGCTGTTCGGCGAGAAGCTGCTGCCGGTGTACAGCATCATTGTAGTTGCGTTCATTCTGGTCGGCTCGAACCTGAAGGTCGATCTGGTCTGGGCGCTGGCCGACCTGTTCAACGGCCTGATGGCCGTGCCAAACCTGCTGGCCCTGCTGGCGCTGGCCGGCGTGGTTGTGGCGATTGACCGGAAGTGATTTTTACAAGACGGGGATTTGTTCCTTTTCTTAGAAGAAAAGGAACTAAAAAAACAACCTGCCTGCGAGAGGTCGCGGGCAGGATATTTTTTTAGTTTGAGGGGGCAGGGAGGTTATGCAAAGGCCCTGTGGCTTGCCGCCCTACGATGCAAAGGATACGGGGTGGTAATGGCAGGGTTGCGGGCCGGGCATGCCCGGCCCCTACAGGGTGGCGTGAATGAGTTGCGGGCGAAGGCCCGCCCCACGGAATGTGGTAAAGTGGGATGTAGGGCGGCCTGCCCCCAGGCCGCCGCGGGCGTTTGCGGTAATGAGAAGCTCAGCGGATTGTTGTAGGGGGCGGCGTCCCCGACGCCCCGCGGAGGTGCGGGGTTGTGAGCGTGGGCCCACGGTTGAGCGGAGCGAAATCGGGGAGCGAACAATGTTTGCCCCTGCAGGGCAAACAACCGCATGAGCGGGCCAGCTTTGCTGGCTGACGGCGCTCGTTGTGCGCCGTCAAGCGGTCAAGACCCCTCCCTACGATGCAAAGGATACAGGGTGGTAAATGGCGAGGCTGCGGGCCGGGCATGCCCGGCCCCTACAGACTGCCGTAAACGGGTCGCGGACGAGAGTGGCGAGGGAGGGCGGCAGCCCGGCCCCTTTCCCGTTGACGGGTTGCCGCGGTAGGTTG
>ENA-OQIJ01000417-OQIJ01000417.1-human-gut-metagenome-genome-assembly--contig:-NODE-417-length-10200-cov-3.081704_pt1 | contig 10200 bp, 8 predicted proteins | sample MGYA00242582_ERZ504747 | MGnify/ENA primary metagenome ERZ504747 (study PRJEB26092, sample SAMD00036435) | human gut metagenome | host: Homo sapiens | study: EMG produced TPA metagenomics assembly of...
GGCGCAATTCCTTCAGCTTGCCCGCGTTGTTGCTGGCGGCGCAAACGATCATGCTTCGCTCTCCCCTTCCTCTTTTTTTTCGTCCTTCTGCAGGGCGGATTCCGGCAGCAGGCTTTCGACGAAGGTCTGTGCGTCAAATTCCATCAGGTCGTCGATCTTCTCGCCGACGCCGATGAAGCGGATGGGCAGACCGAGGTTCTCCCACACAGAGACCGCGCAGCCGCCGCGGGGCGTGCCGTCGAGCTTGGTCAGCACCACGCCGGTGGCGTTGGCGGCCTTGCAGAACTCCTCGGCCTGGCTGATGGCGTTCTGGCCCGTGATGGCGTCGAGCACCAGCAGCACCTCAAGGCTCGCCTCGGGGCTGGCCTTCTTGACGCTGCGGGAGATTTTGGACAGCTCGTCCATCAGGCCCTTCTTGTTGTGCAGACGTCCGGCGGTGTCGGCAATGACCATGTCGTAGCCGCGGGCGTTGGCGCTCTTGACGGCGTCGAAGATGACCGCCGCCGGGTCCGCGCCCATGCCGGCCTGGACCAGCGGCACGTCGGCGCGCTCGGCCCAGAGCTCCAGCTGCTCACTGGCGGCGGCGCGGAAGGTATCGCCCGCTGCCAGCATGACGCGGCGTCCCTGCTTTTTGTACAGGCCGGCCAGCTTGGCAATCGTCGTGGTCTTGCCGACGCCGTTGACGCCGATGACCAGAATGACGGCGGGCTTGCCGTCCAGTTCCATCGGGTAGCGGGGGGTCAGCTCCTGGCAGATGATGCCGCGCAGCGCGTCCAGCGCCTCCTGACCGGTTTTCAGGTGTTTTTCCTTGACCTCGTCGTGCAGCTCGTCCACCAGACGCACGGCGCAGGCGGGGCCGACGTCGGCCAGAATGAGCTGTTCCTCGAGCTGGTCGTACAGATCATCGTCGATCTGCGCGTTGGTCAGCGTATTGACGATGCTCTGGAAAAAGCCCGTGCGGGTCTTTTCCAGCCCGCGCTTGACCTTTTGTTGCTTCTGAAATTCCTCCTCGGAAATATCGCGTTTGAAAAAGTTGAAAAAGCCCATCGTGGCCCTCCTTACTTTTGATTTGCCGCCCCGCGGGTTTGTGTGGCTTCCCATTGGCGAGTGGTCGTATTGATGTGGCGGGCCGGGCATGCCCGGCCCCTACATGCCATCAGGTAATAAGGTCCGCGCTCACATTATCCAGATCCAAGCGCAAGATCTTCGACACGCCGTCCTCCTGCATCGTGACGCCGTAGAGGACGTCGGCGGCCTCCATCGTGCCGCGGCGGTGGGTGATGACAATGAACTGGGTGCGGTCCGTCATGCGGCGCAGATACTGCGCATAGCGCGCGACGTTTACGTCGTCCAGCGCGGCCTCGATCTCATCGAGGAAGCAGAACGGCGCGGGGTTGACGCGCAGGATGGCGAAATAGATCGAGATAGCGACCAGCGCCTGCTCGCCGCCGGAAAGCGCGGACAGGTTCTTGATGACCTTGCCCGGGGGCGAGACCTCAATTTCAATGCCGGATTCCAGCACGTTCGCTTCATCCGACAGGTACAGCCGCGCATGACCGCCGCCGAACAGCTCCTTGAAAATCTGCTGGAAGTTCGCGTTGATCTGCTTAAAGCTCGCCGTGAACAGCTCCTGCATCTCGCTGCACAGCTCGGCGATCATCTTCGTCAGCTCGGCCTTCGCCTTTTCGACGTCGGTGACCTGCGCCTTCATGAAGTCATAGCGCTCCCTGACCTCTTTATATTCGTCAATCGCGCCAACATTGACGTTGCCCAAGGCGCGGATCTTGCCGCGGACCTCGGTCACGCTGCGGCGCAGCTCGGTCAGGCTCTCAAACGGCACGCACTGGCTGCGGGCCTCGCTCTCGGTCAGCTGGTATTCCTCCCACAGCTTGCTGTTAGTGTCGTTCAGCTCGGTCTCGGCGGCGGTGCGGCGCTCGGCCAGGCGGGCCATCTCGCCGCTCATCCGCTCGCGCTCGTCGGTCAGGGCGCGGTTGTCCTGCCCCAGCTTCGAGATCGCAGCCTCCTTTTCGAGGCGGGCCGCGTTGGCAGATCGAATCGTTTCCTCCGCGGCGGCAATTTTCTGCTGGTTGTCGCCGCGCACGCGCTCCATCTCGGCGATTTTCAGCGCGTTGGCCTCGATTTTTGCCTTGGCGGCCTCAATTGCCGTCTGCAGCTCGCGGGCGCGGGCGTCGGCCTCGCCGGTACGGCTCCGCAAGCCCTCCAGCGCGGCCTCATGCAGGCCGACGTCCTTCTCGTCCGCCAGGCGCTGCAGCTGCTTTTCAGACAGCTCACCGGTGATTTTTTCGCGTTCTGCCGTCAGACTGCCCGTGCTCTCGCCCAAGGCGGCCAGCTCGGCGGTGTACTGCGCCAGCTCGGCCTCGGCGTCGGTCCGGGCCTTCTCGGCCTCGGTGCGCGCGGTCTCGTTCCGGGTCACGGCGGCCTGCTGGGCGGCGATCTCGGCCTCGATGCTCCGGGCCGTCTCGTCGTACTGGGCGGCGGCCTTCGTCAGGCGCTCGAGCTCGAGGTTCGCGCGGACGTGCTCCGTCGCGGCGTTCATGCCCTCGCCCTCGGCACCGGCCAGCTGGGCCGAGAGGTTGTCCACCTCGGCCTTGCGGGCGGCCAATTCCTTTTCCGCCTCGGTGCGTTTTCTGCTCGAGCTTCGTCAGCTTGCTGCGCAGCTCGTCCAGCTCCTGCTTGCGGCTGAACACGCCGACGCTGCGGGCGGTGGAGCCGCCGGTGAACGAGCCGCCCGCGTTGATGACCTTGGCCGTCCAGCGTGACGATGCGGTTCCGGTAGCCGAGGTTCCGCGCCACGGCGGACGCCTCGGTCAGGTCCTCGACCACGATGATGCGGCCCAGAAGATTGTCGATGATATGCTGATATTTCGGGTCTGTCCTGACCAGGTCGGCGGCGACCTCCGCCGTGCCGGTCAGGCGGCCCGTGAAGCGGGAGCCCTGAACGGTGTCCAGCGGCAAAAACGTAGCGCGGCCTGCGCGCTCGTCCTTCAAAAAGCCGATGGCGGCGCGGGCACAGCCCTGGTCCTCGACGACGATGTTCTGCAGCGCAAAGCCGAGCGCTGTCTCAATGGCGGTCTCGTAGCCCTTTTCGACGGTGATGATGCCCGCCACGGGGCCGATGATACCCCGCAGCCGCCCGCCGCCCGCCGCGCGCATGACGGCCTTGACGCTCTGCTGGTAGCCGTCCATGTTGCGCTCCAGATCTTCCAGAATGTGGATACGCTGGGCGGCGGCGGACCTTTCTCGGTCCGCCTTCTGCAGGTTGTCGGCAGCCTCGGCCTGCTGACGGCGGCGGCTGTCCAATTTCAGCTTCAGGCCCGCCTTGATGTTGTCGTTGCGGGTCACGGCCTCCTCGGCGTCCTTAAAGCGGCGCTCGGCGCGGCGGCGTTCCTCGTCGGTGGCGGCGGCGCCTGCTTTCAGCTCCTCGGCCTGGCGCTGTGCCTCGGCCAGGCGGTTGGCCGCAGCCTCCCCTGCCGACTGCGCCGACGCGGCGCTGACCCTGGCGGCGGTGGCGGTGTCCTGCAGGCGGGCCATGGCGGCGTCAATGACGTCGCGGCGCTCGCCGCTGGCAGCGGCCTTTTCCTCAAGGGCACGCAGGGCCTCGCGCAGCTCGGCCACGCGGGCGTCCAGCCCGGCCATGCCGCTTTTCAGCGTCTCGATGGCGGCGCGGTGGTCCGCGGCCTCGCGCTCGATGCTCTCGCGGCCCTGCCCGGCGCGCTCCAATTCGGACGTAGCCTCGTCGATGCGGAACCGGCTGTGCTCGCTCTCGTTTTTCAGGACGGCGATCTCGCTCTCGCTGCCGGCGTTTGCTTCGGTGATGGCACGGATGTCGGCGTTGGCCTGCTCGACGGCCAGCACCAGCTGCTGGGCCTCGGCACGCAGGGACGCGCTTTTTTCGTCAAACTCGTCCAGCTGGCGGCTCAGGCGGTCATAGTCGGCCCGGGCGGCCTCGTACTTGCGCTGCTGGTCGCGCAGCGAGTCGTTGGCGCGGCGGATGGCATCGACCCAAAGTGTGATCTCCAGCGTCTTGCGTTTCTCGCTCAATTCCAGAAACTGCTGGGCCTTCTCGCTGTCGCGTTTCAGGGGGCCGACGCGCTTTTCCAGCTCACCCAGAATGTCCCGCAGGCGCTCTAAGTTGCCCTCGGCGGCGTCCAGGCGGCGCTCGGCCTCGTTTTTGCGGTAGCGGTACTTGGCGATGCCGGACGCTTCCTCAAAAATTTCGCGGCGCTCCGCGGATTTTGCACCGACGATCTCGGCAATGCGGCCCTGCCCGACGATGGCATAGCCGTCGCGGCCAATGCCGGTGTCGAGCAGCAGCTCGTACACGTCCTTTAAGCGGACGTTCTGGCCGTTGATGGAGTATTCACTCTCGCCGCTGCGGTAGTACCGGCGGCCGATCGTGACCTCGTCGGCGTCCATGTCCAGACCGTGGTCGCTGTTGTCGATGGTCAGCGCGACGGAGGCATAGCCCATGGCACCGCGGGACTGGGTGCCGCCGAAGATGACGTCCTCCATCTTGCCGCTGCCGCGCAGCTGCTTGGAGCTGGTCTCGCCCAGAACCCAGCGGATGGAGTCGGAGATGTTCGACTTGCCCGAGCCGTTCGGCCCAACAACGCCGGTAATGCCCTCGCCGATCTCGATCTTTGTCTTATCGGGGAAGGATTTGAAGCCTTGGATTTCCAGTTCTTTCAGGCGCATTCCATGGGTACCTTTCAAAATTCTTAAAATGGTCGTAGGGGCCGGGCATGCCCGGCCCTCAACCTCGCCTTATGTACCCGTAAACGGGTCGCGATTTTTATGCCGCGGGCCGGGCATGCCCGGCCCCTACAGGGCGTCACTTATTGCAGCTTTTCCAGCGCCACCTTTGCTGCGTGCTGTTCGGCGGCTTTTTTGCTGCGGCCACGGCCCTCGGCCAGCAGCTCGCCGTTGCGCCAGACGCAGACCGTAAACTGCTTGTTGTGGTCGGGGCCGGTCTCGCCGGTGACCTCGTATTTCAGCACGGCGGACGGGTCCTGCTGGACGACCTCCTGCAGACGGGTCTTGTAGTCGTCCTCGGCAGTCTTGCCCTCGGTGATGAAGGGCAGGATGAAATTGCGCGCGGCCTCCATGCCGCCGTCCAGATACAGCGCGGCAATGACCGCCTCGAACGCATCGGAGACGACGCTCGGGCGGCTGCGTCCGCCGCCAAGGTCCTCGCCGTGGCCAAGGCGCAGATACTCACCCAGCTGAATTTCCTGTGCGAACTGGAACAGTGCATCCTCGCTGACGAGGCTGGCGCGCATACGGGTCAGCTCGCCCTCGGGGCGGCCCGACTGGTGGAACAGATAGTCCGCTACAACGACGGACAGCACGCTGTCGCCCAGAAATTCCAGCCGCTCGTTGTGGGTCGTGGCGACCTTGCTCTCGTTGGCATAGCTGGTATGGGTCAGCGCAATGCGCAGCAGCGCAGGATTTTTGAATGTATAGTGCAGGACCTCCTGCAGTTCTTCCGGTTTGTGAGCCATATTCTTTCACCTTTCCGGCTAGTCCGTAGGGGCCGGGCATGCCCGGCCCTCAACCTTATCTCGATTGCCCTTTTACGGGCGGTATTTTTTATGCCGCGGGCCGGACATGTCCGGCCCCTACAGGGCAGCTTTACTTTTAAACGTCTGCCTCTTCCTTCTGTGCGGCCACCTCTGCCAGCGCCTTCTCCATCGTGCCGCACAGGTCGTTGGCAACGCAGAGCTTGGCCTGACGGATGGCGTTCTTGATGCCTGCGTGCTGACGCGTGCGCCTTGATGACCGGCTTCGCGGCGCCCAGCAGCGGTGCGCCGCCGACCTCCTCGGAGTCCATCATACGTTTCAGCTCGCCCAGACCGCCCTTGATGCCCAGATAGCTGAGCTTGGTGACCAAATTCTGCAAGAAGATTTTTTTCAGCATCCCCAGCAGCGTTTTGGCGACGCCCTCGGTCAATTTCAGCACGACATTGCCGACAAAGCCGTCGCAGACGACGACGTCCACGTCACCGTCCATGATGTAGCGCGGCTCGATGTTGCCCGCAAAGTGGATGCAGGGGTTTGCCTTCAGCAGCTTGTGGGCCTCGCGGTAGGTCGGCGTGCCCTTCGTGTCCTCCGCGCCGTTGTTGACAAGCGCGACCTTCGGCGTTTCGCGGCCCATGACCTTCTCGGCGTAGACGCTGCCCATCGTGCCGAAGGCGTTGAGCATTTCGGGGCGGCACTCGACATTCGCACCGCAGTCCAGCAGCAGGAAATTCTGCTTGGCGCCGGGCATCGGGGTGGCCAGCGCCGGGCGCTTGACACCCTTGACCGTGCGCACGATGAGACTGGTGCCGACGTGCAGCGCACCGGTGGAGCCGGCACTGACAAAGGCATCGGCCTCGCCGTTCTTCAGCATGGTCAGACCCTTCACAAGGCTGGAATCCTTTTTGTGGCGTACAGCCTTGACCGGGTCATCGTGCATGTCGATGGTCTCGGTGCAGTTGAGGATTTCAAACGGTGCAAGGTCGATTTTATTCTCTTTTGCGCAGTCGCGGATGGCTTTTTCCTCACCCAGCAGCACCAGCTCCATGCCGTCGCCGAACTCCGCCGCAGCCTGGCTCACGCCCTGCAAAACGCACAGCGGGGCGTTGTCGCCGCCCATGGCATCCACTAAAATTTTCATGCTTCGTACTCCTTTACCCACGCCTGCATGGCGTCCTGCGCGGCCTGCGAAAGCGCCATGTAGCGTTCCCGCTTGTCGCGGATGATATTGATCTCCTCGGTGCGGGGCAGGATGCCCATGTTCGCACCCATCGGCTGGAAGTCCTTGTTCGGCGTCGTGATGTAGTCCAGCAGCGCGCCGCACATCGTTGCCGCCGGGGGCGGCGGCAGCTCGCGGTCCTTGAGCCGTGCAAGCATCTGGTGCGCCGCCAGCAAGCCGGACGCCGCGCTCTCCATATAGCCCTCAAAGCCGGTGATCTGCCCTGCAAAAAACACGTTGGGATGTTCTTTCAAGAACTGCTGCTTTGTCAAAACTTTCGGGCTCTCCAAAAAGGTGTTGCGGTGCATGACGCCGTACCGCACAAATTCGGCGTGCTCCAGGCCGGGGATCATGCTGAACACCCGTTTCTGTTCGCCCCATTTCAGGTTGGTCTGGAAGCCGACGAGGTTATAGAGCGTGCGGGCCGTGTTTTCGGCACGCAGCTGGACGGCGGCCCAGGGGCGGTGGCCGGTGCGCGGGTCGCGCAGACCGACGGGGCGCAGGGGGCCGAACCGGATCGTATCCGCGCCGCGGGCGGCCATGACCTCAATGGGCATACAGCCCTCGTAGACGGTCAGGTCGCCGTCAAAGTCGTGGAGCGGCGTGCGCTCGGCGGCAATGAGCGCCGCGTGGAACGCCTCGTATTCCTCTTTATTGAACGGGCAGTTCAGGTAGTCCGCCTCGCCGCGGCCATAGCGGGACGCGGCAAAAACTTTGTCATAGTCAAGGCTCTCGGCGGTCACGATAGGCGCGACAGCGTCATAAAAGCTCAGCCGATGGTCGCCGGTCAGCGCGGCGACGGCCTGTGCCAGTGCGCCCTCGGTCAGCGGGCCGCTGGCGACGAGCACGGGTGCGCTCTCGTCCAGCGCCGTGACCTCCTCGCGCCGGACCGTGATGTTGGGGTGGTTTTCCACCATTTCGGTCACGGCGGTGGAAAACACATCGCGGTCCACGGCCAGCGCACCGCCCGCCGCCACGCGGGCGGTCTCGGCGGCGTCCAACAGATGGCTGCCCATCATCTTCATCTCAATTTTCAAAAGGCCCGACGCGGAGTCGGGGCGCTCGGCCTTGAGCGAGTTGGAGCAGATCAACTCCGCGAAGCCCGCGCTTTTATGGGCCGGGGAATATTTTGCGGGCTTCTGCTCGTACAGTTCGACCTGCACGCCGCGGTCCGCCAGCCAAAGCGCCGCCTCGCAGCCGGCCAGACCGGCACCGATGATTTTCACTTGCATAGTTTCTCCGTAACGTCTCTGTTTTCCGCAGGTTGTAGGGGCGGATACGCGCATCCGCCCGCAAGTCGGCAGCCTGTCCGCGGGTCGATGCAAGCATCGACCCCTACAGAAGTGCCGAAAGCGGTCATTTCTTCTCAATCGCCTTCACAAACCCGCACCCCTCTTTGGCGCAGTAGAGCTGGCCTTTCTTTTTAAAGAGGGTGCTGCCGCACTGGGGGCACTTTTCGGGCACCGGCTCGTCCCAGGTCATATAGTTGCACTTGGGGTAGTTGCTGCAGCCGTAGTAGACGCGGCCCTTGGCGCTCTTGCGCACCAGCATGTGGCCGCCGTCCAGCGGGCAGAGGCCGCCTGTGTCCTTGACCAGCGGGTGGGCGTTGCGGCACTCCGGGAAGCCCGAGCACGCCACAAACTTGCCGTAGCGGCCAGATTTGATGACCATGGGCCGCCCGCATTTTTCGCAGATCTCATCCGTGGGGATGTCCTCGACCTTGATGCGCTTGCCTTCCATATTCTTCTCGGCCTGCTTCAGGCTCTTTTCAAAGCCCTGGTAAAAGTCGTCGATGGTCTTGACCCAGTCCGCCTGGCCGGCTTCGACAACGTCGAGCTTTTTCTCCATGTCAGCGCTGAATTTCACGTTGACGATGTCGGGGAACTGCTCCATCATGACCGTGTTGACGGCCTGGCCGAGCGGGGTGGTTTTCAGCTTCTTCTGGTCCTTCTCCACATAGCCGCGGTCCACGATGGTCGTGATGATGGGCGCATAGGTGGACGGGCGTCCGATGCCGTTTTCCTCCAGCGCGTGGATCAGCGTGGCCTCGGTGTAAAGCGGCGGCGGCTGGGTGAACTTCTGGTCCGCGTCAGCTTTTTGAGTTTGAGGGTCTGGCCCTCGTCCAGCGGGGGTCAGGGCGGTCTCCTCTTTTTGGCGTCGTCGGTGGATTCCTCGGTACAGCGCGGTGAAGCCGTCGAACGAGACGCGGAAGCCCGACGCACGGAACAGGTAGTCCCCTGCCGTGATGGACGCAGAGACGGTGTCCTGAATGCAGTCGGCCATCTGGCTGGCCATAAAGCGGCTCCAGATCAGGCGGTAGAGCTTTGCGGTGTCGCCGCCGATGCTCTGCTCGACCTCGTCGGGGGTCAGCTCGGGCATAGACGGGCGGATGGCCTCGTGGGCGTCCTGCGCAGCGGTGGCGGAGCGGCTTTTCCACTTGCGGGCGGTCTTGCAGACGTAGTTGTCGCCCCAGCGCTCCGCAATAAAGGTCTTGGCCGCGGCCTGAGCCTCGGCGGCAATGCGCAGCGAGTCGGTACGCATATAGGTGATAAGACCCACCGTGCCGTGGCCCGCAATGTCCACGCCTTCATACAGCGTCTGGGCGGCGCGCATCGTGCGGGTGGCCGAGAATCCGAACGCGCGGCTCGCGTCCTGCTGCAAGGTGGACGTGATGAAGGGCGGCGAGGGCTGGCGGCGGCGCTTGCCCTTTTCGATCTTCGTGATGGTATAGTCCCTGCCGTGCAGCGCGGCCAGGATGCCGTCGGCCTGCTGCTTATTGGTGACGGTCAGCTTTTTGCCGTCGGCGGTGGCGGCCAGGCGGGCCGTGAACTCGCCCTTCTCGCCCTGCGGGTTCAGCAGCGCGTCGATGTTCCAGTATTCGTCGGGCTTGAAGTTTTCAATTTCCAGCTCGCGGTCCCGGATCAGCCGCACGGCCACGCTCTGCACACGGCCCGCGGACAGACCGCGGCGGACCTTTTTCCACAGAAACGGGCTCAATTTGTAGCCGACCAGACGGTCCAGCTCACGCCGGGCCTGCTGGGCGTTGAACAGGTCGATATTGATGGCGCGCGGGTGGGCCATGCCCTCCGTTGACGCCCTTCTTCGTGATCTCGTCAAAGGTCACGCGGTTGGGTGCGCTGGGGTCCAGCCCCAGAATGTTCGCCAGATGCCAGCTGACTGGCCTCGCCCTCGCGGTCCGGGTCGTTGCCAGCAGGACGCCGTCGCACTTTTTGGCCTCGGCCTTCAGCTCCTTGACGAGCTTCTGCTTGCCCTTGATGGTGATATATTTCGGTGTATAGCCATTTTTCGACATCAATGCCCAGCGTGCTGGCGGGCAGGTCGCGCACATGGCCCATACTGGCCGTGACCTTGTAGCCGCGGCCCAGATACTTGCCAATGGTCTTGGCCTTGGCAGGGGATTCCACGATGACTAATTTTGGCAT
>ENA-OQIJ01000418-OQIJ01000418.1-human-gut-metagenome-genome-assembly--contig:-NODE-418-length-10146-cov-7.000100_pt1 | contig 10146 bp, 3 predicted proteins | sample MGYA00242582_ERZ504747 | MGnify/ENA primary metagenome ERZ504747 (study PRJEB26092, sample SAMD00036435) | human gut metagenome | host: Homo sapiens | study: EMG produced TPA metagenomics assembly of...
GTGGGAGTCAGCGCCGGGCAGGTATATGTGGGGAATCTGGAACTAAACAACATTTTCCGTACAGATGCAAACCAGCGATACGGTAAAGGCTGAGACACTCCTCAACGGACTGACGTCCGGTTTGGGGTGGATCGTTGGCGGAATTTTGGATTTGACGACTGCAATCATCACGGTTGGGAATGTCAAGTTGAATCTGAAAGAGACCCTTTCAGGGTTGCTCAATGCCCGCGCGGAAAACCCCACCCGTTTTGCGACAGGTGCGTTTGCTGGCCGAATTGAAGGCGATGTGCGCGTTCAGGATTGTCTTGTGACCAATGCCACCGTGACCAACAAGAATGATTACACTGGAGGTTTTGTTGGTTACTCCGTGGGTGTAACGGAATATGATGGCCTTTCAGATGCCCTTGGCCTTACGGCCAATGTGCTCGCATCGCTGTTGAATGCCATCCCGGGACTGGGTCTGGGTGATCTTATCACCGTATTGCTGGGCAATGCTCTGCCTGTGGGAAATCTCGTCCCCACCGGTTACTATAATCCCATCATTGAGAACTGCCAGGTGCGGAATCTGAACGAAGCTGTGGAAAACCATGTGCTGGGAAGCAGTGAAAGAAACTATGCAGGTGGTTTTGTCGGTGCGCAGGTTGGCACACAGATCGCAGACTGCGCGGTGTTGTGCAATGCGGAATACACGGTGCAGGCTGCCAACTATGCCGGCGGCTTTGCCGGTCTTGCCCGCGATGCAGAAATCAAGGGGTTGTTGACAGATATCGGTGTGGAATTGGTGCGTGTGACACAACCGCAGAGCCTTCTGCTTGAGTGTCAGATTCAGGCTCCCGGAGTTAACGTAGCAGGCGAAAACAATCAGGGTGGCTTTGTGGGGGCGCTTGCCAACAGTTACGCTATCAATGACAATCTCAGTGCGGAATTGTCTGTGACTGGCACTGGTAGCTGTGTCGGCGGATTTACTGGAATTGCCACAGTGGGCTGGATTTCCAATCTGGGGCAGGACAGTACCAGTAATTCCAGCCTGCTGAGTACGGTCAAAACGCTTCTGGCAGGTCTGATTTCCTCTGACCCCAACAAGGCACAGATGCTCCTTTCTCTGGTAGGCATTCAGCCGTCTGCGGTGATGGGGTGCGGGATCAGCGGCAGCAATATTCAGGTATCGGGCGAAAATAATTATGTAGGCGGTATGATTGGCAAGGGTGACGGCGTTTATCTGACGACATCTTCCCAAAGTCAATTGGCTGAGCTGTCTCTGTGGAAACGGTGGGACGAAAACAGCAATCCGGCAATGGATCCCACGCAGATCAGTGAAGAAAAAAATCAGATAATTGGTCTTTCTTCTGTCACGGCCACCGGTAACTATGCCGGCGGTATTGCCGGTTCGCTGGGGACAGCCAGTGTAGCGGGTTTGCTGAACGAAACCTTCGGAGTAGCGTCCTTCCTTGGCTTTACTGTGGATAGCTTTGCGCTATCCGGTCCGGCAGCGGGCCTGACTGTGACGGCAGATCGATATGCAGGCGGAGCCTTTGGCGAGGCCGTGGGCGGCAATGCATCCAATGTGTCTGTGAGTAACCTTTCCAGTGTGACTGCGGGCAATTATGCAGCTGGATTCGTAGGGGTTTGTGGTCCGGGGGATCTGGCCGGTACTGGAGGCCTTACCTTAAATTTGTTGGGCCTGAACAACCTTCTAAAGGTAGACAGTCTGCTCTCAGTGATTCCCGGTGTCAAAGTAGAACTAACGGACTGTTCGGTGACAGGTCTGGATGCTGGTTACATGGTAAAGGTGACCCAAACAGATACTACTGTGGCCCAGGACTATGTGGCTGGCGGATTTGCCGCTCACTGCAACAGTGCCAAGCTGATGAACTGCTATATTGTCAAATTGGCCAGTGTAACGGCTGCGGACCAACAGGGATACGCCGGTGGTTTTGCGGGCGTTTCCCGCACCGGCGGACTGGCAGACCTGGTTAATGAAGATGGAAACCTGGAGGTGGGAGAAAGCCTCATTTCCGTGGAGAATCTGCTGGGTACCATTGACTACATGATTCCCACCTACACCAACTGCACCGTCACTTATGTGGACGGCGGTTATGTCCAGGCCGATGTGGCCGGTGGCTTTGCCGGCGACTTCCAGAGCGGCAAGGTGAATAACCAGAGCCGTGGTGAAGGAAATTACTACGCAGTCTACAACATCGACCATGTAGACGGCCAGACCTATGCCGGCGGCTTCGGCGGCAAGGTATATTCCGGCGCGCTGGCCGATGCCGGCGGCGGTATCTCCATTCTGGGCGGCAGCGGCCTGAGAATTAGTCTGACCGATCTGCTGAATGTCATCGAGGCATATGTGCCGTATGTGTCCTATGCGGGTGTCTATTCAGAGAACGGCTTCACCGTCACTGCCACCGAGCTGGGCGAGAACGATGTCTATGCCGGCAGTGCTGGCGGTTTTATCGGCTATGCCAGCGGTGCACAGATCTCCACCTGCGATGTGACCTATCTGAAACATACCAAGGTCACTCCGCCCGATGATCTGGAAGCGGTGAATGCGCCCAGCTACTTTGATAACAACAGCGCCTACGCCGTCACCGGCGGGCGGTATGCTGGCGGCTTCATCGGCTGCATGGATATCGGCAGTGCCGCCTCGCTGGGCGACGGTCTGAGCGTACTGGGTGATCTCCTCGATCTGGGAAATCTGCTCAGTGCCCTCAATGTAGTGGTTACCACCATTGAGCACTCCGATGTCACCGGTGGTCCCGGCGGCTATTCCGTTCTGGCCACCGCTAACGCTGATTCCAGCGCTCTGGGCTATGCTGGCGGCTATGCTGGCGCCATCTACGGCGGCCACATTCAGAATTCCAACGCCCACAACTTTGAATACATCATCGGCCAGATTGCAGCCGGCGGTTATGTGGGCGAAATGAAGCCTGGCGATGTGACCCGGGTAATGGAAGATGCCGGTATTCTGAATGAATTGATCAGCGCGGATACCGCTCTGGCATCCCTGCTCCAGACCTTTGTACCCACCATCCGCAACAGCAGCACCGACGCGGTGCCCTGCGGCGGCGTGGTACGCGCCCAGGCAGCCTCGGATGAAAGCATTCAGCGCGGCATGGCCGGCGGCTATGTGGGCCACAACATGGGCGGCAGTATCTGGGGGCTGAATACAGACACCTGGAAAACCGCCTCTGATCCCTACACCGGCCCCACCAGCATCTGCAAGGCGGAGCGCCTCCGCTCGGTATACGGCGCAGAATACGCCGGTGGCTTTACGGGCTTTATGCAAGCCGCCGACACCGCCAACGTGGGTGGCCTGAACATCTTGGAGGGATTGATCAGCGTCCACAACATCCTGGGAGCGCTCAGCGTGGTTTACCCCACCCAGAAGAACACCGCAGTGTACGGCCCTCTGGCCAATCTGAATGTGGACACCTGGAACAAGTGGGTGGAATACATCGGCAAGTACGGCGGCTACGGTTATGAGCTGGCCCAGGCTGGTACGGTGACGAGCCAGGAAGAGCTGAACCAAAAGCTGGCCAACTATATTTATGGTTTCAACGTGGTGGCCGGGCGCAGCATAAAGGGGGAGAACCTTCCTCATCTCGGCGGTGACGCCGGTGGCTATGTGGGCATGATGCGCAGCGGTACGCTGACCAACTGCATGGCTTACGACGTGAAGCTGGTCAGCGCCCGGGGCGCGGCCGGCGGTTATGCCGGCCGGATGGAGAGCGGCGGCGCGGCCGACTTCGGCGGTGTGAATATTATCGGTTTGAATCTGAATATCGGCCAGCTGCTGCAAGTGGCACAGGTCTTTGTGCCCGCTGTGCGCAATTCCTCCGTGCAGGGCTATACCTCCGGCATGACGATAACGGCCACCGGTACCCCCGCTGCGGGGGATGACGTGGGCTATGTCGGCGGCTTCGTCGGCGCGGCTTACGGCGCACAGATCCAGCTCAACGATAACGACCTGCCCAACATGGGCGAAGATTCCGTGACCTGGCAGAGCAGCGATAAATACCCTGCACCCACCGCCAGCTGCGATGTGCAGAATCTGCGCCGGGTCACCGGACGGAATGCCATCGGCGGTTATGTGGGCGTTGCCTCGTCTTCTTCCCTGGCCAGCGTCAACACCAACGCCTCCAGCGGCATCCTCCAGGGGATTCTGAATAGCCTGATCGATAAAGCGGGTGACCTGGTCGATCTGCTGCCGGCCATCTACACCACCATCCATAAGGCATCCGTCTCTCCGGCGGACAGCCAGTGGGGCTTTGTGGTGGATGGCACCTACCAAGAGGGTTCCACAACCCGGTATGCCCCCTATGCAGGCGGGTTTGCCGGATTCGTTCAGGCGGCCTCCATCGGGGAGAAAGCAGATGCCGGAACCACGGAAGAACAGCAAACACAAACAACGTACAGCGTAACGGTCAACGGTCTGCGCAGCGTGCAGGGCGGTTTGTACGCCGGCGGCTTTTTCGGCATGGCCGATGTGGCCGGTGTGGCCGAAGTGGGCGGCACCGATGCCGAAGGCAGCACGGTGGATGTGATCGGTCCGCTGATCCAACTGGGCAGCGTTGACGCACTGGATGTGCTGCGCTGCTACATCGACCAGGTGGCAGTCCACGGCGTTGCCGAGGGCTTTGCGGTCCGGGCTTACAGCACAAACGCCGGCGAAGGGCTATATGAAGAAACCCGCCAGACCGGCTGTGCCGGCGGCTTTGGCGGCGGCCTGATGAACGGTACCGTCCGGAACAGCGCCGTGACCAGTCTTTCCAGCGTCCAGGCGCTCAACTATACCGGCGGCTTTATCGGCCATATGGGCAAGAGCGGCGCGGTGGACGTGGACGAAGCGAACCTGCTGAACAAGTTCCTGAGTGCGAACGCCGGCGTGATCGACCTCTTCGGGTCTCAGGTGTTTGATAGCACGGCGGCTGGCATTCCGGCAGGTGCTACCATTCAGGCTACAGGCGGCAAGGAACCCATTGCCGGAGGCTTTGTGGGATACAGCGACCTGGGCCGCATCAAAAATGACCATGTCACCGATCTGAAAAAGGTCACCAGCGACCAGATCGCCGGCGGCTTCATCGGCAAAACCGACATGGCCTATCTGATCAGCGTGGGGGCGGATTCGCCTTTGCTGAACGGTGTGCTGTATGTGGTCAACGAGCTGGTCAAGGCATTGTATCTTGGTAGCGATCAGTTGGAAAGTATTAACCTTGCACATATCAATCTTGGCATTGCAAGTGTGGACGTCCTGTGGGATGGAAATGTTGCCAAAGTCAATCTTCTTGGCATACAAATTTCGGTGGCGCTCTCCAAAAAAGCAGAGGGCAATGACCAGCAGACCGATGTGGCCATCATTACCATCGGCGATTCCGAGATCCGCCTGCCCTGCACGGAAGGTGGCGTGAACGAGGACGATCTGAAAAACGTAGAGATCAACCTCATCAAGGGCAACCGTACCGAGCTGGACAACTGCTCCGTCACCGGTGTGGCCAATGGCTACGACGTGTTTGCCGGCGGCGCCACCCAGGATACAGACGGCACCCATGCAAACGGCATGGCCGGCGGCTTTGTGGGCTACAACCACGAGGGCAAGATCAGCAACTCGGAGATGGTGCTGTGCGATACGGTGCGCGGAACAGCCCTAAAGGTAGGGCCGTTTACCGGTTACAACGATCTGAAATCCGTGTATTGGTTCAACACCATTGCCTCTATCGAAGGCGAAGGAAATACGTACTCCATCTATCGTCCGCTGGAAGCGGCACTGACCAACATCAACACAAACGGCGGCAATCCGATCGGTGCTGCTGTAGTGGAATATCCGCAAGAAGCCCCGGTCTACAACCGTTATGTGATCCAGCACATCAACTCCTTTGAAGATGTGCTGGATACCGGTAAGGAGCTGAGCGTCTACGACATGTTCAAGGCGCTGGAAGGTGCCGATGAGGTCGGCGAAAATGACGAAGGTGAAACCACCGCCACACGGGAGCTGAATGCCTATATCAGCGACGCTCAGGCGGTGCTGATGCAGAATGCTGCTTCCCCGGACAACCCGCCCACCCTTGTGCCGGAGCCCGGCGTAAACGCCGACCCCTGCTACGAGAATGTGGACCTGACCATCCACAAGGTCTGGGACGACTGGTTCAACTTCGGCCAGACCCGTCCGGACAGCATCACCCTTACCATCTGCCGGCAAGAATATAATGCCGATGGCACGCCAATCGGCGCAACAGAAACCTATAAATCGGTCACCTTGACTTCTGCGGACCAGGATGGCCCCTGGTCTGCGGTTTGGAGTACCGTGCTGAAGAATGTGCCCCTGTATAAGTACGAGGATGCCAATGGAAACGGTGTACTGGACTACGAAGAAACCATCACAGCCTACTACGTCTACACGGTGAAGGAAGAGAACGTGCCGGCCGGATACACGGTCAGCTACGAATTCTACGACCCCAACCATGCAGGCGATTATGAACTGACCGTCACCAACAAGCTGAACATTCCGCTGCCGGACACCGGCGGTGCGGGCGACAGCCTGTTTGTGGTGGTCGGGGTAGGAATCCTCCTGCTGGGGGTGGCGCTGGGTAAGCGCCGTACCCGTAGAAGGGGGGCGCAGTAGTTCTTTGACTGTCCGCGGCGGTTTTCGACCGCCATACACCCTTGAACCAAAACCCAAAAAGAAAACGAAAGGAAATGTGAAGAATGAAAAAGCAAATGAAGCGCGCAACAGCGGTTGCACTGGCAACTGCCATGACGATGGGTATGAGCTTCCCCGCTTTTGCAGCGGGCAATGGCGGCGACCGCACCCTGGTTGTCACCGGCGAAACCCTGGACAACAAGAAGGTTTATGCCGTCCAGATGTTTGATGCCCGTGTGACCGCAGGCGACAGCGGCAGCAACACCTTCGATAACTACGAGTTGGTCAATGCGGAGAAGTGGTTGGAATTCTTCACCGCTGAAACAGGGGCTGGCGGCATGGGCCTGACCGACCAGGATGCGGACGCGGATGTCGACGCGGATGATGTGCGCGCTTATCTGGAAAAGATGACTGCCGAGAGCACTGATGTGAAAAACCTTGCCGACAAGGCTCAGGCCTGGGTGCGGTCTCACAGCAGTGACTTCACTGTGATTACTTCTGATGATGAGGAGAAGCCTGTTTCCGACAAGGAGACCTTCACTGAACTGCAGGCCGGCTACTACCTGGTGTATCCCGAGGGTGGTTCCACCGGTACCGGTAACCGCGGTACCGATGCCATGCTGGTGAACGTACCCACCGACGCAAATGCCGAGTGGGCTATGAAGAGCACCTTCCCCACTGTAGACAAGAAGGTTGATACCAACGAGACCGTAGGGGACACCCATGAGGATGCTACCGACAACGGTTCCGCCCAGGTTGGCGATGTGGTCACCTTTACCCTGGCCTCTGCCGTGCCCGATATGAGCGATTACACCACCTTCTACTTCGCCTTCAACGATACCCTGTCCAACGGCCTGCAGGTCGTAAAGAGCGATAAAACCAGTGTCGCTGATGGTGACAACCTTCAGATCGACAACCTGACCGTCACCATCGGCGGTGAGACCGTCACCGGTTACACTGTTTCTCTCCATAGCGGTGTACTGAAGGTGGCGTTTGAAAACCTGAAAGGCGTTACTCAGGCAGCTCAGCCTGAAGACATTGGCAATCCCATTGTGGTCACTTACCAGGCCATGATCACCGAGGCTGCGACTACCGAGAATCCTGCGGACAACACCGTTAAGGTGGAATACAGCAACGACCCCACCACTGGTACCAAGGGTGAGTCTACCCCCGACGAAAGCAAGGTCTTTACTTACGAGATTGATGTGAATAAGTGGTCCACTGAGGCCGGTGGCATTACTGGTAATCTGCCCGGCGCTGAGTTCAAGCTGACCACCGATAAGGCCGGCGAACAGGTTGTCGAACTGATTGCCACAGAGGACGGATACCGCGTGGCCAAGCCTGACGAGGGTGGTGTCAACTCTTTCACCACCACTGAGGAGGGCGACATCACCATCTCCGGTCTGGAAGCCGGCACCTACTACCTGCACGAGGTGGCCGCTCCCGAGGGATATAACAAGCTGAAGGCCCCCATTACCATCGTGATCACCATGACCAATGATCCGGAAGTCGGCGACGCTACCATCACCGTGGATGGTGAGGCTGCGACCGGCGATGACGGCACCACCGTGGACGTGGAGAACAAGAAGGGTATCGAGCTGCCCGAGACCGGTAGCATCGGCACCATCAGCCTGACCGCCGCCGGTGTGGCCATCGTGCTGGCCGGCGTGCTGGCGCCCCGCAAAAAGAAGTCCGAGCAGGAGTAATCCATGAAAAAAGATACGCTGTGGCGGCTGGTCCGGGTGCTGGTGATCCTGGTGGGCATTGGCGTTCTGGCCTATCCCTCCCTCAGTGAGTATCTTGCCGAGCGAAATAGCAGCCGGGTCACCTCTTCCTATGACGATACGGTCGCTCGTGCCGAGCAGGCCCGGCTGGATCAGCTGCTGGCTCAGGCGCAGGAATATAACCGCCAGCTGGCGGGCGCCAGTGCCGGGCAGGCTCCGCTCAGCGATGACAATGGGAATCCGATCACTCCGGAAAGCTACTGGGATCTGCTCAATGTGGATTCCAGCACCGGCATGATGGGTTACATTGAGATTCCAAAGCTGAACACCACCATCCCCATCTATCATGGCACCGAGGAGGCAGTTCTGCAGGTTGGCGTGGGCCATCTGCAGAACACCTCCCTGCCGGTAGGGGGCGAATCCACCCATGCGGCGCTGTCCGGCCACCGGGGCCTGCCCACCCGCAGTCTGTTCACTGATCTGGACAAGCTGGAAGTGGGCGACACCTTTTATATTCGTGTGCTGAATCAGACACTGTGCTATACAGTGGATCAGATTCAGACCGTACTCCCTTCAGAGATGGACGCACTGGCCATTGAGGAGGGCAAGGACTATGTGACACTGATTACCTGTACACCTTATGGAATTAATTCCCATCGGTTGCTGGTGCGCGGCGTACGCACACCTTATGATCCGCAGCAATACCAGGAAGAAACGGCGGAGACGCTTTCTTTCTGGCAGCGTATGCCGATCCAGTATCGGCACATGCTTACCGGAGCCGCTGTGCTTGTGGTGATTTTGCTGTTGCGCTGGGTCGTAATTGCGCTTGCAGGTTTTGTGAAAAGGAGGAAACAGCAATATGAATAGCAACAGGATTTCCTCAAAAAATCGCTGTTGGATCATTCTTCTTCTGGTAGCAATGCTGTTGGCATTCCTCCAGCGGCCGGTGTATGCGCAGCAGTTGACGGGAAGCCTTCAGCTGGATTGCCATGTGAACGTGGACAATCGTTCCATTCCGCTTGCGAACGACACATATGCCATTGTGAAAATCGCAGATATTACAGTGCAGGAAAATCCGGCAGCACTGACTTACCAGACAACAGAGGAGTTTTCTGATTTCCAGTACGATTGGGCGAAGCTCGACGACGATGCCCGCCGTCAGGCAGCTCAGGAGCTGGCAGCATTTGCTAAGGAACAGCCAGAGCTGTTGTCCACTACGAAAATCACAGACAGGAATGGTGACTTGACCTTTTCTCAGCTGGAGCCGGCGTTGTACCTGGTAGTCAGAACGCAGGTCGATGTGGCGAACCGTGCCTGTCCACTGGACCCGTTTCTGGTGGATATTCCCACCATTGTGAACGGTAGACTGGAATATACGTTGACCGCGATACCGAAATTCGACTATCAGAGCATCCGGCTTCGGCCCTGCAATGTGACCATCTACATGGGCGGCAATGAAGGCTATGATGCGGTTGGCGGTGTGCAAACCACTTCTCTGCCGAAACCGATGTTTGTGATCGAAGCTCCCGAGGGTGTGGCTGTGGAAGATCTGACATTGTTGTATCATGACGATCCTAACTATACCGGTAATCCTGGTAAGCGATTCGAGTGGAAGCCGGTGGAAATCGGCAAGGACGAGGAAGGCAATGTCTGCTATCGTCTTGACCGCAAGGATGGCACCAATGAAAACTTCCATGTTCAGTATTATGCAGATGGAGAACCTGTACAAATGGATGAGTTTCAGCCGGAGTTGGAAGAAGAGCTTTATAAAATGTATACCAC
>ENA-OQIJ01000419-OQIJ01000419.1-human-gut-metagenome-genome-assembly--contig:-NODE-419-length-10138-cov-3.736190_pt1 | contig 10138 bp, 8 predicted proteins | sample MGYA00242582_ERZ504747 | MGnify/ENA primary metagenome ERZ504747 (study PRJEB26092, sample SAMD00036435) | human gut metagenome | host: Homo sapiens | study: EMG produced TPA metagenomics assembly of...
GGTTGCCAGCTCCACATTGTCTGAAGCATGAAATCACCTCCTCTCTAGCTTTTTATTAAGCAGGACGGATCGTTGAAGGACGCAACCACCACCGCGTCGGGCGCCAGTTCTTTCAGCTCCTCGATGGGGCCGTACTTCAAAGCGTTGAAGATGCATGCCCGCACGCAATACGGCTTGTCGCCAGGCTCGATGCCCGCGCCGAGGCAGCAGTCGCACTTATCCATGGCTTCCGCGCTGTAGCGCGGCACGTCGTAGGGACACGCCTGATAACAATACTTGCAACCGATGCAGACGTTCTTGTCCACCGAAACGATACCGCACGCTCCCTTTGAAATGGCGCCCGCCGGGCATACGCGCTCACAGCTGGGCTTGACGCAGTGCATGCACGACGTGGACACGCTCATCTTCTCGCCCTTGTCGTTGGCCACCACGGTGATGCGACGGCGATCAGGCGTTTCGTCCGCCAAACCGTTCTGCTGGCGACACGCGACGACGCATTTCTCGCAGTTCACGCACTTCGATGCGTACACGAGAAAGCCGTACTGCACGCCGGCGTCCGCGCCGTCGGCCGCCGACGAGCCGCCTTCCGCCAAAGCGCGACGAGGAGCCACGGCCCCGCCCACGATGACCGCCGAAGCGCCCAGGGCGAGAGCGCCTTTCACCAGCGTCCTGCGCGAAACCTCCAGTTGCTGCATGTTCTCCCCCTCCTACCGTATGTCCAGCTCGACGAGAGCGGGCTGCGGGCTGACTTCGCCGCGTTCGTTGACCGAACGCACGTGCATGCGGTACGCGCCAGCACGCGGAGGCGTGAAATCGAACGTCCACATCAGGTTCTGGTAATCGTTCGTGCCTTCGGCCGCGTACGTCGTCCAGTGTTCGCCCTCGTCAAGCGAGAACTGGATCACCGCGATGCGGTGGCCGAAGTCGTACGCCGTGCCTTTCAAATGCAGAACCTGGCCCGCCGTGCCTTGCACCGTGGGTATCATCGAACTTCCCCTCCGAGCAGCACGCCCACGTTCGGCAGATTCTCGTACGCCGCGCGCGCCTCGTCGGAATGGGGGCTCGGCGGCGGCGTTTCGCGCTCTTCGAGGGTGATGCTCACGATGTCGCGTGCAAAATAGCTCGCCGCGGTGGAGCCCAGCCACAGCTGGTTCACCCCGCCCATCACATCGGAGATGGGCGAGCCGTTCACATCGAACACCAGCGGGCAGTAGCGCATCTTGAGATAGCTCAAAGGCAGCGCCACCTCGTAGCCATCGGAAGATGCGAACACGATCGTGTCCGCCTCGGCGGACGGCTGCGCCAGTTCGACGATCTTCAAAACGGAGATGCCTGTGACTTCGGCATTCGCGACGGCGCGCCCATCAGCCGGGTTGCCGGCGCACGAGCAGCCCATGACCACGGTCTGCAGCTCTTCCTTGTTGGAAAGATCCTCGTACGTTGCCGTATAGGCGTGCTCCACATCGCCCTGCACCGCAATCGACCAATCCTCTACCGTCGAGGCCTCTCCATCGCCCATCGGATTCGCACCGCACAAATACGCGGAAGCTTCGCCCAAGTTCTTCTTGATGTCGTCGGTTGACGTCACTTCGGACTGAGTGAAGGAAAACTCGCCTTCCACTTTGTCCATACGCACTACGAAGTCATCGACGGAAGCGCTTTCCTGCTGCTCCGCCGCCTGAGCACCGGTCGCGGGCTGCGCCTCGGTCGGAGCGGTGGCGGCCAACGCGACGCCGCCCATGCCCGTGACCGCCAGTATCGAGCTTGCTCCCATAGCAAGCGTCTTCTTCAAGGTATCCATGCTCTGCCTCCTCGCCTGGCGTCCGCCCCTGCGGACGCCCGTATTGCATGCTTACGACATCTGTTTGACGTTGACCATGACCTTATCGGGCTCGTAGCTCACGCGACCTTGGTCGGTGGTCGCACGCACCTGGAACAGGTAGCCGCCCGTTTGCTCGGGAGCCGTCCAGGTGAAGTGCCAGTACACCCAGCGGTACTTGTCGGAATCGGACGTGTCAAAGCTCGTCCACGTCGTGCCGCCGTCCATCGAGAACTCGACCGAGGTGACCTGCTCGTCCATGCCGTAGGCATAGCCTTCGAACTCGTACTTCTCTCCGGGGGTGATGATCAGGCCCTCGGGGGTTCCCATGATGCCCGTGACCGGTTTGCTGCCGAAGCCGGCATCGGTTTCTTTGGCGGGATGCCAGTGCCCGATGGCGGTCGGTTCGCTTTCAAGGCCCATACCGTCGTTGAGATGGTACTCGTCATCGGAAATATAGATTTCGCTGACCCAGCGCCCACTGTTCGAAATGGCATGTCCCGGCCACCACATGCGGCACGGAAAGCCCTCTGCTCGCGTGAGCGGGCGCCCGTTGATCTCGTAGATGAGCAGGCCGCCTGATTCCACGCAGTCCTCGATGGACGTGCCACTGCCGTAGCCGGTAGGCCCGCCGGTTCCCCAACCTTCGGGGTCGTGGGCGGTAATGGTGGTGGCGCCTTCCTGCACGCCCGCCTGTTCGAGAATCCATTCGATGGGAATGCCCTTCACCTCAGCATTGGCAATCCATTCGCCACCAGAACCGCTGATGTTGCACTGCATGGTGCTGACGCTCGTTTCGATGGGAGCGTTCTCGATAAGCTCGGCCAGCGTCCACTCCTTCGGGTTGTCCAGCATGCCCGTGACAGCAATGGACCAATCTTCGTACTCGGACACGTCGGTAGGCTCTTCTTGGTAGGCTTTGTCCAAGCTCTCGCTGTTGGGCCCGGCGTATTTCGTCATCTCGACGGTGTCGCCCGCGATGGTGTCCTGATCGTAGGCGAATTCACCTTGGACGTTCTTTACGTCGACCATGCCGTTGAATGCGTCGTACTTTGCTTCTTCCCACAGCCGCATGCCCGTGCCGTTTGAGGTGACGGCGTGGCAGCTCATGCAATCGCCCTTGAAGGAATCTTTACCATGAATGCCGTGGATGAGGTTGCCGAATTGATACGGCCCTGCAAGCGTCTCGCCTGTGGTCTCGTTGTGGCACAGCAGGCAATCCGTGACGTCTGTATTGGTGTTCAGACCGTTTTCTATATCCCAGTGGCGGGTAGGGAGCTTCTCCAGAACATCGACGAGGCCATCTTGATGGCATGACTCGCAGCCTCGATTCTCGGCATTGAGATAATAGAGGTTGTAAGCGGTCGGAAACGCCCAGAACGCGCTTCCGCCGGCATCGTCGGGAACCTTCTGCACCTGGCGGCCGTCCTCGAGCGTCTCCACCATCGGAGTGTAATCGTCGCAGAGGTCGGTCATCTCCTTCTGGATTTCCTCCAAGCTTGCAGCAGATTTCTCGTCCCCCGTAAGCTCCACCGTACCACTTTGCGACGAGTCAGTCGTCTCTTGTTCCACGGCGGGAACGCATGCAGCGAGGGAGGCCCCCAGAGCGCAGCAGCAGATCGCTGCGCCCCACATGGCCGGTTTTCGCATCGCCATCGCCCTCTCCTTTCTTCCGTTTGGAATTCCCCTGGGGATCGATACCGGAGACACAACCCGGCCTTCACCCCTCTTCTCGTATCCTATCATAAATCATACAAATTTGTGATACTTGTCTTACAGGTATATGATTCTTTTTTGAGAATAGAGAAGGGGCCCGCCGCGCATCCGGCAAGGCCCCTACCATGAACAAGCCACCGACGATCGCACGATCGGCATCGTGCGCAGGGCGTCTACCCCTTAGTGAGCTTTTCCAAGCCCTCGAAGGCCTCCGACAGGGCGCTCGGGATAACCACGAGGCCGCCCTTCTCCTTCACGCTGTCGGACACGAAGCTCATGGCGCGCAGCTGGAGCGCCGCGTCTTCGCGCCCGTAGGTGCGGGCGGCGTCCACGAACATTTCGGAGATCTCCTTCTCCACCTCGGCAAGGATGACGCGCGCGTTGTATTCGCGCTCGGCACGCGCTTCGGCGGAAAGAGATTCCTGCAATTCGTCGGGAATCTCGATGTCGCGGATTTCCACCGACACCACCGTGATGCCCCACTCGTTCGTCTTGCGCTCAAGAATGTCGGCCACCTCGCGGTCGATCTGTTCGCGGCGCGTGCTCAGCTGGGCTATGTTCACCGCGCCCATCACGTCGCGCAGCGTGGTTTGCGCCGCCCAGTAGACGAGCCGCACATAGTTCTTCACTTCCGAGCAGGCCTTTCCCGCATCCCACACCGTCCAGAACAGCACGGCGTCCACGTTTACGGGAACGAGATCGGCCGTCAGCACGTGCTCGGCCTTGAACGCCGTCGAGCGCATGCGCATGTCCACGGTGGCCGCCGAGTACTCCACGAGCGGGATCATGAAGATGAGACCGGGGCCTGCCACGCGGTTGAACTTGCCGAAGCGAAGAACAACCGAACGCTCCCACTCCAGTACGACATGCATGCAGCTGAACAGCACGCCGGCTGCCAACACGCCCACGATGGCGACCGCGAGCGATTGCAACAGCCACGCCACGCCCGCGAACAGCGCGCATACCAGCAGCGTCAACACCCATCGAAGCGCCGTCGCGCCGGTTCGGCTCGTCGTCGTCTCGTCGAATTGCGCCTCGGTCGCAATCACGACGTCGTCGGCGCTCACCTCGTCCCGCTCATCGAAATACGGCTTTTTCTCGCCCATGGCTCTCCCCTTGTCACTCGTCGAGCGTCGCAAACGCTTCCTCGATCCGCGTCATCGCATCTACGCGGGAAATCCCCGTTTCCCGCACCACGCGCACCAGCTCCTCAATCACGACGTCCACCGGGGAATCGGGCAGGTTGAGTTCCTCCCGATCGATTTCCGCAATGGTCGAGCGCTTTCCGCGCCCCGATAGAATCAGCCCGTCGGTCTCGAGGTCCTGATACACCTTGTGAATGGTGTTGTAGTTCACGCCCAGCTGGATGGCCAGCTCGCGCACGGTGGGCAGCGTGTCCCCTGGCCGCAGCCGCCCCGATCGAATGAGGAAGATCATGTGGTTGCGGATTTGAATCCACACGGGAACGCCCGATGTATCGTTCACCCGCAACGTCTCGAACACGCGCGCCCAGCCTTCCTTTCAAAGTATCATCCATTCGTATGATAACACAAGGGAATGCCAATGAATCGTCTCAACAAACGACGAATGCGGCCGTCGATACGACGGCCGCATTCGATAAGCGGGGCACCAGAAGTTGAACTTCCCCCTACATCGCCGCCAAGTCTCCGGCGGCTTTCACTTTCACGCGGTTCGTGTGACCCGGGTAGTACGCCAGGGGCACGTCTTCGGCGTCGATGATCTCCACGGTGTCGCGCACGGCGCCCGCCTCCACGGCGGCGTCGACGGCGGCGGCGCGCGCGATGGCCAGCGCCTCGTCGCGCGGCGTGACGTCGTAGTCCACGAGCGCCTCGTACACGCCGCTCACCTTCGAGATGGCCGAGCCGATGGCGTTCGCGCAGCCCGCATGCTCGGGCGCGTCCACCTCGGCCGTGCCGGCCAAATCGTGCGGCAGCACGATGGCGCCGCCGCCCACCAGCACCACGTCGATGTCGTCGCTCGACACCTTCATCACGTCGACGGCGTCCTCAACCAGCTGGCGAATGGCCGCCATGGCGCGCTCGGCCACGTCCTGCGGGATGGCAGCCACGAGCGCCTCGTCCCCCACCGACGCCATGCCCAGGCGCACGGCGATGTCGGTAGCGGTCATCGTGTCGCCGCCGAACACGAGCGCCTTGCTCGCAATCTCGTAGCCCACCGAGTCGGGCCCCACGGTTACGCTGCCGTCGTCGGCCACGCGCACGATGGAACCGCCGCCCAGGCCGATGCTCACCACGTCGGGCATGCGGAAGTTCGTGCGCACGCCGCCGATGGTGACGGCCACACCGCTCTCGCGCGGGAAACCGTGGCTCAAAACGCCCAGGTCGGTGGTGGTGCCGCCCACGTCGATGACGATGGCGTCGTCGCGATGCGACAGGTAGCTCGCGCCGCGGATGGAGTTCGTCGGCCCGCACGCGATGGTGAGGATGGGATAGCGGCGCGCGTGCTCCATGGTCATAAGCGTGCCGTCGTTCTGCGACAGGTACACCTCCGCGTTCACCACGCCCTTGTCGGCCAAGCCCGCCGCAAAGCCCTCGGTGAAGCGCCGCGCCACGTCGTACAGCGCCGCGTTCAAAATGGTGGCGTTTTCGCGCTCGATGAGGCCCATCGAGCCGATCTCGCTCGAGATGGACACGTGCACGTCCTCGCCCAGCACCTCGCGCGCGATCTCGGCGGCGCGCAGCTCGTCGTCGTTGCGCACGGTGGAGAACACGCACGACACGGCCACGGCTTCCACACGGCCTTTGACGCCCTCGAAGAAAGCGCGGCACGCGGCCTCGTCGAATTCCGCCAGGCGCTTGCCGTCGTACTCGAAGCCGCCCTCGATGATGATGGAGTCCACGCACACCGCCGCGATGTCGTCGGCCCAGTCCACCATCGGCGGGATGCCCACCGTGGCCGGCGCGCCGATGCGCAGGATGGCGATGGGCGCAAGGCCCTTGCGCTCCACGATGGCGTTCGTGCACTGGGTGGTGCCCAGCATGGCCTGCCCGATGAGCGCGCGATCGACGCCGCTCTGCTCGAGTACGGCGTCCACTGCGCCCATGATGCCCGTATAGATGTCACCCGACGTGGGGTTCTTCACGGCGGCCACCACGTCCAGGCTCTCGTCGATCAGGACGGCGTCCGTGTTCGTCCCGCCCACGTCAATGCCCAGCTTGTACATTTACGCTCCCTTCCGCGCCGAGCGCTCTTCCACGGGGATGTAGTCGGTGTCGATGCCGAAGTAGCGCGGGCCCACCAGCTCGATGCCCGCCGGCGTGCGCCACATGTCGAAGCACTCGAGGCCCACGCCAGCACGCGCTTGCCGTACTTGAGCGCGTCGGTGGGGACGGGCGTGAACGTCTCGGTGTCCACGAGGCAGATGAGGTCGGGCGCGGTGGCCACGATCTCGCCGTCACCGTGCAAGCCAGGTTCTCGTTCTGGAACTCGACGAACGCGCTCGAACCGCGGTCCTCGCCGATACCCTCGAGCACCACCTTGCCGAAGTTGAACGCCCCGCGCGTCTCGCGCAGCACGTCGGCGATCTTGCCCTTGAACAGCTTGTGGCCGCCCGTGAACTGCAGGAAGTACTCCTCGGGCGTGAGGCCGGCCGCCGCTGCGCCCTCCTTCGCCGTGCGGATGGCGCGCCCCAGCTCCTCCGAGCGCGTCACGATGCCATGCACGCCGTACTTCTTCAACGTGTCGGCGTCCATGCAGAACAGCGCGATGGTGATGGTGCCGCCCATGGTCATGGTGGCCGCGCGGGCGATGTCCTCGGTCCACTTGTTGGTGATGGTGTCGAGGATGCCCGAGTTGCCCTTCTCGTCGATGAACGCCATGGGCGTGGCCGACGCGCCGCCGATGGTGAACGTGACCATCTGCAGCTCGGGGAACGCGCGGCCCATGCCGTCGGCGTCCACCATGGGGATGCCGAGGCGCGCGGCCGCCGCGATGGGCAGCATGGAGTTCACGCCGCCGGCTTCCATGGGCATGGTGGCGTACACGGGCTTGCCGTAGTAGCGCGACACCATGTCGAACAGCTTGGCGAACTCGTTGGCGCCCACGCCTTTCTCGGCGAGGATGGTGGGCGCGCCCATGGACGCGGCCGGCATGATGAACGCGCCGTCGGGAACCTCGTCGGCGCTGATGAGCTCGACTTCGCCGCATTCCTTCACCGCGCCGATGGCCGTGAGCTTGCCGATGTAGGGGTCGCCGCCCCCGCCCGCGCCGAGGAGCGCCGCGCCCAGCGCGATGTCCTCGATTTCCTGAATGCCTATAGTGCGCACGTATGCTCTCCTTTGAACGTCTCGTATCTTTCCTCGATGGGCACGTACGGTATGTCGAAGCCGAAAAACGCAGGTCCGCCCAGTGCCACGCCCGCGTCCGTCCGCCAGGCGGCGTCGCAGGGCAGTCCCACCAGCAGCACGCGCTTGCCGTATTTGAGCGCCTCGGTGGTCACGGGCACGAACGTTTCCGCATCCACGAGGCACACGAGGTCGGGCACGCTCATCACCACGCGCCCGTCCACTTCGGCGTACAGGTTCTCGTTTTGGAACACCACCGAGCCCGTGCGGCCCCGGTCCTCCCCGACGCCTTCGAGCACGGCGCGTCCGACGTTGAACCCGTCGCGCGTGTCGCGCAGCACATCGGAAATCTTACCCTGAAGGAAGAGCAGCGCGCCCGATTCGCGCAGGAAGAACGCACGCGGCGTGCAGCCTTGCGCATCCTTCGCCGTTCGGATGATGCGGCCGAGGCGTTGCGCCAGGTCCACCGTGTCGCGCACGGCGCACGCCTTCATCTGCGCGCCCGTCATGGACGCGCCCACGTTGATGAGCGCGCCGCCGCATGCCGCGGTCACCGCCCGGCCGAGCGCTTCGGTCCAGTCGTTGTCGATGGTTTCGACGAGCGTGCGGTTGCCCTTCTCGTCCACGAACGCCATGGGCGTGGTGGGGATGCCGGCCATGCAGTAGGTGTCTTGCTGCAGCCCGGGAAACGCGCGGCCCATGCCGTCGACGTTCACCACCGGGATACCCACGCGCGCCGCCGCGGCGATGGGCACGAGCGAGTTGAGGCCGCCCGCTTCCGCCAGCACGAACGCGTCGATCTTCCTGCCGAGCCGCCGCTGCAGCATGTCGAGCGCGCGGGCGTACTCCTGGCCGTTCACGCCCTTTTCGAGCACCACCGTCGGCGCGCCCACGCTGCCGATGGAAGCGACGGTCCAGTCGTCGGGAACCTCGTCCGCGTCGAGCAGCCGCACGGGGCCGCAGGCCCGCAGCGCGGTGATGGTTTCCAGGCGGCCCATGTAGGGGTCTCCCCCGCCGCCCGCGCCGAGGAGCGACGAACCCAGCGCGATGTCCTCGACATCGTCAACGTCTATGAACCGCACGATTCGCCCTCTCCTTTCGCGACGACCGTACGATTGTACACCAGGTTGTCGGGCGAAGCGCCCGGCTCCGTCGGGCGCGCGAATGCGATGCGGCCGGCGAATCGCTCGCCGCCCGTCAGGCGGTACGCCGCCACGTACGCGGCTATCGCCACCACGATGCCGTTCACCGGCCCGACGAAGAACGGCACGTCGAGCATCTCGAGCCCCGGCACGAGCGCGAACGTGCCGCCCGTGACAAGCGCCACCGCGATGCCGCACACGAGCCCGGCCACGCCCGCGGCCGAGATGCCCGCGGCCACGCGCACGTTCGCCGGGCGGCCCTTCCGCACGAGCCAGTAGTCCGCCACCATGACGCCTGCGAGCGCCGGGCCGCAGGCCGAGAGCACCGTGAGGAACGCTTCGAACTGCCCGAGGATGCCGCCCACCGCCAGCGCGATGCCCGCGATGCCGGAGACGGCCGTGGTCAGCTTGCTGCCGCCCTCGTCCTTGCCCAGCATCACGGCGAAGCCGAGGCCCGCCGAGTACACGTTGCTGGCGTTCACCGTCCACGCCGACAGCACGAGGGCGACGAGGCCCACCGCCGGCAGGCCGATGGAGTTCATGATGACGGCGATGTCGCCCTGACCGGTGACGATGGCGAGCGCCGCACCCGCCATGAGGGCCACGAGCGCCGCGGGGATGACGCCGACGACGCACGACAGCACCGCGTCCTTGCGCGTGCGCGCGAATCGCGCGAAGTCGCCCGCCGTCGCTCCCGCGAACGCGAACAGCCCCACGGCCATATTCACCCCGGCGATGAGGCCGATGGCGTCGGCGGGCAGCGGCACGTAGCCCAGCAGCGCGTCGAGGCTGCCCGTCTGCGCCACCGAAGCGCTCACGCCGTACACGCAGATGAGCACGAGCAAGGGAGCAGCCACCGAGCTCACCCACTTCAAGCCGTCGAAGCCCACCAAAGCCGTGACCAGCATGAGCGCGCCGAGCGCCACCGAGCAGGCCCACACGGGCACCGCCAGCCCGAACACGCCTTCCAGCATGAGCGCCAGCGACGCGCCGCACACGGCCGTCTGCACGCCGAACCAGCCGATGGTCACCACGCCCACGATGAGCGACACGAGGTAGCGCGCGCCCGTGCGCCCCAGCGCCGGCGCCGCGAGTGATGCCGTGGGAAGTCCCAGGTCGGAGGCTTGCATGGACAC
>ENA-OQIJ01000420-OQIJ01000420.1-human-gut-metagenome-genome-assembly--contig:-NODE-420-length-10136-cov-3.375462_pt1 | contig 10136 bp, 11 predicted proteins | sample MGYA00242582_ERZ504747 | MGnify/ENA primary metagenome ERZ504747 (study PRJEB26092, sample SAMD00036435) | human gut metagenome | host: Homo sapiens | study: EMG produced TPA metagenomics assembly of...
TGGTGACGAACAAAAAACTGGGCACGTCAACCCTGCAGACGCTCACATCCAGCCTTGACCTGGTCATGCTCAACAACACACGGCTCATCAGCCTGTCAAGGACCATACTCTCCACAAGCGTGAAGATTTGAGACGCTGAACGAGCGGCGGAAGGATACGATCCTGCTGGATCGGGCGCGGGACAGCGTGCAGAAGAATGTGAAGCAGCTGTACAAGTGGCTGGCAAAGCCGAATGAGCCGGGCACGTGCAGACGAGGATGGAAAAGGCTGTGTATGACCTGCTGGGTAAGATCGACCCGAGCACGAGCGCGAGGGGAACCAAGAGCGACATCCGCTGGCAGGAGACGATGAAGGACATCCGGAAGATGGCGCAGCAGAGCCTGGACGCCGACAAAGGACTGACCGACGCGGACGACTATGCAGACTTTGACCCAGACCTGCCAAATATGATCAGCGAGCTGATCGATGACGTCGGTGACATCGACCTGCACAAATTAAACGGGCGGCAGACGCAGCAGCTGGCGGACATTCTGACCAGCATGAAAACCAGCATCCTGAATGCAAACAAAATGATGGCAGAGGGCCGCGGCAAGGCCGTGCAGACGGTGGCAGAAAACAGCATACTGGATATGCAGACCGTAAAGAAGAGCCAGCTGAAAAACCGCAATGCGCTGTTGGGCAAGGCGGCAGACACCAGAGCGGGCGACATGGCCGCGCAGCTGCTGGGGATGGACATGATGGATGCCCGGCGGTATTTCAGCAGTCTGGGCGGTACAGCGGAGAACGACGTGTACAAGCCTATCCGAGACGGCTTTGACAAGCGCGTGTGGAAGCTGGACGCTGCGCAGAAGAAGTTTGCGGAGATCAAGGGCGACACCGACATCGGCAAATGGACCGGCGACAAAGCTGAACGGCAGACCTTCAAGCTGGCCGACGGAAACGAAATTGCGCTGACGGTTGGACAGCGGATGGAAATCTACAACCTGACGCAGCGCAAGCAGGCCCATGAGCATCTGGTGAAGGGCGGCATCAGCCTGATGGAGAACGGTAACAAGAAAAAGCGCGTGCGGCTGACGCCGGGCGACATTGCCGACATCACGAGCAGCCTGACGAACGAGCAGGTGAAGATGGCCCGGAAGATGGCGGCGTACCTCTCTGCCACAGACGGCCCGGCGGGCTGGGGCAATGAGGTGACGCAGAAGCTGTACGGGCTGAATAAGTTTACCGAAAGCTACTACTGGCCCATCAAGACGGACAGCAACTACACGCGGACGAGCGACGCCACGGCGGGAGACACGCCGGGTCTGTATGCCATCAAGAATCAGGGCTTTACCAAGGCGTTGCAGAGAAAAGCAAACAACCCGCTGATCATCAACGATGCGTTTGATACCTGGTGCGACCACGTTGCCAACATGGCGACCTATAATGCCTGGGCTATCCCGCTTAGCGACGCTATGAAGTGGTACAACTACCACGGCGAGAACGAGATCAGCACGAAGGAGGCAATCGACGGAGTTTACGGCGCGAAGGGCAAGAAATACTTCCAGACGCTGATGCAGGATATAAACGGGGTGAGCGCAGCCCCGAGCCAGACCGGCTACGGACGGCTGACAAAGACCATGGTGCGCAACTGGAAGGTTGCCAAGGTGGGCGCAAACCTTCGCGTGGCAATCCAGCAGCCGACGGCATACACCCGTGCTGCAGCAGTGATAAGCCCGAAATACCTGACGGCAGCGCTGGCCTACGACGTGGGCAGGATGAAGCAGGGCGTGGAGCGGGCCGAGAGTAACTGCGGCATTGCCAAGTGGAAGAGCTGGGGCTACTTTGAGACGAACATCGGGCAGACGATGAAGAGCGTGCTGACCGGTGAGCGTGACACGCTGGATAAGGTGCGCGAGATCAGCACGAAGCTAGCCGAGCGGGGAGATAAAGACACCTGGGGCACGCTTTGGAACGCCTGCGAGCTGGAAGCCAGGGACAAGGGCATGAAGCCCGGCAGCCAGGAGAGCCTGGATTACTGCGCCGCACGGCTGAGCGAGATCGTAGACAAAACGCAGGTCGTGGACAGCGTGCTGCACCGCAGCCAGATCATGCGCAGCAAAGACATGCTGACGCAGATGGCGACGAACTTTCTTGCAGAACCGACCAAAACCTACAGCATGATCGCCGAGGCGGCGGTGAAGCTGGCACACGGGGAGGAGGGAGCCAGGGCCAACATGGGCCGCGTGCTGGCGACCTACTTTGTGACGGCGTTTGGTACGGCGGCTGCGGCGAGTCTGATCGACGCGGTGCGCGTGGGCGACGACGATAAGGACAAGGAGTTTGGGGAGCGCTACCTGGATGCGCTGTGGGACGGCTTTGTGGACAACTGCAACCTGCTGAACAATATCCCGATGGTGAAGGACATAATTTCCATCTTTAATGGATACGATGCGACCCGAACGGATATGGAGGCTGCCACAGACATGTACAACGCTGTGGTGGCCTGGCAGAAATTCCTGACGAAGGACCCGAACAGCAAGGGAACGCCCTACAAGCTGATCTACAAGACGGCGAACGCGATTGCGGATGCAACCGGCATTCCGGTGGGCAGCGCGCTGCGGGAAGTCAAGAGTGCCTACGACATTGTGACGGCCCTGCAGGACCCTTTGCACGTGGATGAAACCTTTACCGATACCAACGCCAAGTTGAACAGCCGCCTGATGCGCGGCCGGATGGACGAGGCGCAGGATGTACTGGACAAGCTGGTGCAGAGCAAGATCGACGGCGGCAAGACTGCGAAGGAGGCGCGTTCCTCGATACGGAGCAGCCTGACAAGCAAATGGAAGCCGCTGTATCTGGCTACGGAGGACGCCCAGCGGGCGGAGATTGCATCGAAGCTGCTGGCGCTGCGCGTGAACGGCGAAGCGCTGTACACACAGAAGGATCTGAGCAAATGGGTGGAGGACGCTAAGAAAGAGAAAAAATAACCTGAAAAGGGCGGACGTGGGGGGAAATGCTGCGTTCGCCCTTTTATAATGGGTATAGAACAGTGATATGGAGGCGATACGATGGACAAAGCATTGGACCCTGTAATTGAATGCCCACTTGTGTACCCGGGTGAGGCGGAATCGGCCAAGGGGTACGCGGTGCGGGCTGAGACGGCAGCGGAACGGGCGGAGAAAGTCGTCGGCGGGCTGGGCAGTCTGCAAGGACTGGTTGATGCCGCGGCGGCCAGTGCGACGGCTGCAGCCGGTTCTGCTACAGCGGCCAGCGACAGCGAGACGGCCAGTAAGAACAGCGCGGAGGCGGCGGCAGGCAGTGCGGATGCAGCGGCCAGCAGCGCCGAGGGTGCAGAGAGCAGTAAGAAAGCTGCGGCCAGCAGCGCACAGGCGGCCAAGGGCAGCGCCGATGCGGCCAATGAGAGTGCAGATAACGCTGCGGAAAGCGCCGAGGCCGCCCGGAGCAGCGCTTCCGCCGCTGCGGAAAGCGGCACGGCGGCGGGGCAGGCTAAGCAGGGCGCTGAAAAAAGTGCGAATGCTGCTGCGGGGAGCGCGACGGCAGCTAATGAGGAGGCCGTGAAAAGCGCTGCCAGCGCTGCTGCGGCGGAGAAAAGCAGGAAGGCTGCCAGTGAAAGCGAAACGAAGGCCGCGGACAGCGCCGACGCTGCGGCGGCCAGTGCAACGCTGGCCCAACAGGCTGCCAACAGCAGCGGGTACATGCAGTTGGGCATTGACGAGGCCGGGCACCTGATCTACAAGAGGACGAGCAACTTGAAGGAAAAATTAAAGTTTGCGATTGTGGACGAAACAAATTTGGAGGTATCTATCTATGGATAACGATGTTTTCAACACCGACCTGGGCGCAGTGACCGCCTACGCCGATGCGAAAGCACACGGCTACACAGGCACACGGGAAGAATTTGGCACACTGCTGGCGGGGCCGGGCAGAATCTGAAGAATGCGGTAGACGCCAAAAACGCTGCGTCCAACAGCGCCACGGCGGCCAAGAGTAGCGAAGACGCGGCGGCTAAATCTGTCACGGCGGCGGGAAGCGCTGCGTCAGCAGCATCGGGCAGTGCGACAGCGGCCAAGGGCAGTGCGGATGCAGCAGCGGGAAGTGCCAAGGCAGCGCAGAACAGCGCCGCTGCGGCTGCCGCGTCGGCGGAGGAAATCAAAAATGCGGGGTTTGCAATTTACGGCGTGGAGTTCACCGGCAGCCCCTCGGCAGGTACGCGCACCGGCGCTGCCGCTGATTTTGTGTTTACCCCCGGCACCGATACCAGCGCCGGGCAGAACGACTTTGACGGCGTCTATCCCTGGTCGGGCATGAGGCGCTGCTGCTGCACGCTGAACGCGGACGGCACGGTCACGGTCAACGCCTACAAGGGCCAGCCCGGCTACATTGAGGACGGGCACCAACGGCGAGGTGCTGGTTGAGGTGCCGCTGTTCTATGTCTCCGGCATGCTGGATGTCAATCCGCGCGTGTCGGCTGTGCCGATGCCGGGATTCCGCGCACCGCGGAAGTTCCGCAATGCGGACGGTTCTCTCAAGCAGAAGTGCTACCTTCCCGCCTTCCCGGGCAGCATCGGCGCGGACGGCAAGCTGCACAGCATTGCTGGCGTTGTCAGCACCGGAAGCAGGACGATCTCGCAGTTCTTGGCTGCGGCACGGCTGTGGGGCGAGACCTACTGCATCAATACCAGTGCCGACTTTGAGGTACTGGCCTACCTGATGATCGTTGTGTATGGTACGCGGAACGTGCAGAGCAAGATCAACGGCTGCGTAAGCCTGTATGCGACCAACATTGCTGTTGCTGGTGCCCTCACCGATGAGGCCGCTGTCACCGTTGCCAAGGGCGTGCTGGAGGTCGGCAATGTCATCTCCATCGGTACCGGCTCCGAGGATGCGAGCGTTGCGAGCCAGCGCATCGTGACGGCCATCGAGGCCATCGACGGCGACACTGCCAACGTCAAGGCCAGCTTCTCCGGCGACCCTGTTACCACGACCATCGACCACAAGGTCTGGCGCATCATGCAGTCTACCGGCGCGGCAAACAGTGTCATCTCCACCTGCGGCAGCCCTGTGAGCAACACGGACGGCAAGCACAGCTTTGTGTTCTACGGTGTGGAGAACCCACTCTACGGAAACCAGTGGCGGTTTGAGTGCGACTGGAAGCTGATTGACGGCGTGCCCTACTACTGCGACGACCCTACCAAGTACCAGTGGAGCAGCGCCGACGACTACACCAAGCTGGACGGGCTGACACTGCCCGGCGATGGCTGGGCCAGGAATCTGCAGGCGGATGAGCGCTTCCCCTGGCTGCAAATCACAAAGGAGTCGGCGGCAGCAGCGCGACCTATCTGGCAGACTATTTCTATATCAACAAGAGCGGCACCCGTGTCGTTCTGCGCGGTGCGTACTCCGGAGACGGTGACAGCGCGGGCGCGTTCCGCCTCTACCTCCTCAGCGACGCTTCGGGGCTCTGGTGGGACAGTTCGGCGGACCTTTCTATCCCCGGTTAAGCGGGGCGCGGGGCAGCAAGGCCCCCGCAACTGTACGACATTGACATTATCCGGGACAGGCTAACGATCTCATCATTCCCGTATCGTTCTGCGCGGTGCGAACTCCAGAAACGGTGACAACGCGGGCGACGTTCAACCTCAACCTCAACAGCGACGCTTCGTTGCTCTGGTGGAACAGTTCGGCGGACCTTTCTTTAGGCTGCGGCCCTATGGGCCGTAGGCGACCTATTACACAGAGATCGAGATGCCTCAGCCCTGGCTGAAAATTGGCCCATCCGGCACGCCGAGTAGACGCGACAGCGGACGAAACGTGTGAAGGCCAAAGAAAGACTTATAAAACTGCCTAAAACGCATTGGAAATTTACTGCCAGTCATGACGGACCGGGAATTTATACGGAGGTGTATGGTAGACCATGCAAAAAAGAGAATGCACGACCCTACCAACGCTGACCCGCCCTGACGCACATTGAGACGTGCATCGACCAGGTGCAGCACTGGATCATCTACGGCGGCTGGACGCCCAGCGAACCGATACACACCCAGCACTATGAGCCCGAGCAACGGCAAGCTGCGAGACATCGACTATGTGCCGTACTGGCCCGATGGGGTCATGCACTGGGTATTGATCGAGGCGATCTATGACGTGGTCGTGCCTAAGATGGACCCCTACTGCATAGCGGGCATCAAGGGCCGAGGGCCGCACAAGGCCGCGAAGCAGGTTGCGCGGTGGATGAAAACGGACCGGGCCGGGATGAAGTACGGCGCAGAGTTGGACATACACCATTGCTTCCCGGAGAGCGACCACGATTTTATACAATACGGCTACCGGCAGCTGATAAAAGATAAATACTGGCTGTGTCTGGCTGATGCTGTTGTGGACAGCTTTGACAACGGCTTGCCGATTGGATATGTGACGTCGCACTGGTTCCAGAACCTAGCCATGACGGCGTTTGACCGCTATGTGCGAGGTCTGGACGGCGTGGCGCACTACTACCGCTATGTGGATAATATCCATCTGTACGGCCCGAATAAGCGCAAGCTGCATCGCGCCCTGCAGGCGGCAATGGACTGGCTGGCTGCTGCCGATTACACCTGCAACCAGTGCTGGCAGGTGTACCGCACCGACTACGTGGACCGGGACGACGAGCACCGCGGGCGCGCGCTGGACGGGCTGGGGTTTGTGATCTACTGCGACCATGTGAGTTACAGAAAGCGCACGACGCGGCGGCTGATCCGGCTGTGTCTCGACATCAAGGCCCGCCCGCATGGTGTGCCGACACAGCGCCAGGCCCGGCAGGCTGCGTGCCGGATCGGCCAGTTGAAACACGCTAATATGCACCGATTCCGCGTGAAATACGTTGACGGTGTTGTGAGTTACCGCAAAATCAGAAAGGTGGTACAAAATGCTTAAATGTGAGTGCAACGAAAAACACGCCCGCCTTGAGTGTGAGCCGCTGCCCAACGGTCTGACGTTGGTGCGGGTGTACGAGGACGAGCAGGAAGTCACCCGCGAGGCTGTGTCCAACATGGACACGCCCTGGCATGGGTACAGCTACACGACATACGAGACGGTCACGCAGGTGCCCGATGGGCAGGTTGACGTTGACGCCTGGGCCGCGCTGGTCAAGCAGGCCGACCATGACACGGCTGCGGCTCTGGTGCGCGATGAGCGTGACCGGCGGATCGCTGTCACGGACTGGACGGTGCTGGGCGACGCCAAGACGGTCAAGGCGGACTGGAAAACCTACCGGCAGGCCCTGCGGGACGTGCCCGAGCAGGCGGGCTTCCCCTACGCGGTGGAGTGGCCCACGCCGCCGGTGGAAGGATGAGCGAGGAAGCGGATTTACTGGCGCGTGTGATGCTTGTGCTGTGGGACTACCGCGAGGCTATACCGGGCGCGGGAGACCTGCTGGATGAGTATGAGGCGCTGGTGATGGATACGGATGATGGTTTATGAACACGGATTTGATGTTTTCAAGCGCTACCGATATGTGGACCACGCCGCCGGAGCTCTACGCGGCGCTGGATGAGGAGTTCGGCTTCACCCTGGACGCTTGCGCTGTGCGCGATAATGCAAAATGCCCCGACTACTACACACCGGAGCAGGACGGTCTGGCACAACCCTGGCCGGGCCGCGTATGGTGCAATCCGCCCTATGGGCGGGATGTCTGGCGCTGGGTCAAAAAGGCGTCGGAAACGGCTGCGGGGGGGGATTTGTGGTAATGCTGCTGCCTGCACGGACGGATACGCGGTGGTTTCATGACTACATATACCACAAGGCGGAAGTTCGTTTTATACGCGGACGGCTGAAATTCGGAGGATGCAAAAATAGCGCACCGTTTCCGAGCATGGTGGCTATTTTTGATGGAAAGAGAGGAATAAGATGAAGCAGAACGGTATTTACATGGGCCGCACGGAGATTTTGTATAACTATGGCCGCTTTGGCTATACACGCGGAAACGGTAAGACCTGGCACGGGGGCGTTGACGTTGTCGGCCTGGACGACGCCTATGTGCGGATGCCCTATTATCAGAACGACGACGGCACGCTGCGCAGCATTGCGGCTACAGTGCGCCGCGCACGGTGCGTCACCAACCGCAACAATAAAACTTGGGAATGGGGGAATTATGTTGGGACGCTGTTCGACGCCGGTCAGACGCCGGACGATGTGAATTATCTGGTTTTCGCCCACAACGCCAGACTGCTTGTGAAGGAGGGCCAGCACGTTAAGAGCGGCGACATCCTGGCCGTGATGGGCAACACCGGCAACGCGGCGGGCGGCTATAAGCATGTTCACCTGGAGGCTCGCAACACTGTCACCGGGCGCGGTGTTGACCCCACCCGGTACAGCGGCACGCGCAACGCTGTGGGCGTTTACGGTGCAGCTGACGATGGCAGCACCGATCAGATCAGCGACAAGCCCACCGGCAAAACGATGCAGTGCCTGATGGTCGGCCCGCTGGCCGCTGCCGCGGCGGCAAAATGTGACGATTTGGCCCGCACGCTGGAGCTTGTGAGTGCTGGACGCTATTGCAGCCTGCCCGCCGCCAACAGCGAACAGGTAAAGTGCATCGGCGCGGTAAGCAACGGCGACGCCGTGAAGTTCTACGCCCTGGCCGAGGCTGAGGGATGGACGAAGGCGGAAAAGTATGTAGCGCGGTATGTTGGGTAAAGGAGGATCGCATGAAAAAGTTATTTGTTTAGCAGCCCATGAACGGAAAAAGCTCTGACGAGATTCTGAAGGAGCGCAAGTATCTGATTGCCAAGGCTGAAGCGCACTCTGGCGAAACGCTGGAGGTGTTGGATACGTTTTTTGAGGATGCCACGGCGGATGCAAAGCCGCTGTGGTATCTGGGAGAATCGCTGAAATATCTGGCGTCCGCAGATATGGCGGTATTTGCACTTGACTGGGCCTGCGCACGCGGCTGCCGTATTGAGCACGCCGCGGCAGAAGAATACGGCATTCCGATGATGGAGGTATAAGGATAATGATGTTTGAGAATGTGATGTTCCTGGCAAAGTTTCTGGAGGCGTGCGATAATATTTTTGTGAAGGGCGTGGTGCTGGCGATTGCCATGGATACGTTCCTGGGCTGCCTGCGGGCGGCCAAGTTCCACAAGTGGAACAGTTCCGTTGGCATTGACGGCGGCATCCGCAAGGCAGGGATGATGGTGAGCGTTTTCTTCTTAGTGATGGTGGACATGTTGCTCCACTTCAACGCGCTGGAGCTGTGCGGCAGCGAGATGCAGGGAGCGCTGGCCCGGGCCGGTATTACCAATCTGGGCGTGGCGGAGTTCTTCTGTATTGTGTATGTGATGTATGAGGCGACGAGTATCATCAAGAATATGCTGCTGTGCGATCTGCCGGTTCCGGCAGGTTTGAAGGACAAGCTGGCACACTGGCTGGCGGAGATGACGGAGGAGACGAAGGTGGACGTGGTCGCTGTGGTTGAAGGGGAGAATAAAGGCGGCAGCAAATGACTACTTTTTGACTACCTGCACCCACGTTTGCACGAAACGCAGGCGACGAATGATTCACGATGTGACGTTGCTTATTATCTTAAAACGGCGCATATGTGAGCACTGTATTTGACTCTTAATCAGTGGGTCCTGGGTTCGAGTCCCCGATGGTGCACTCCAAAAAGTACGATAGTACGCAATAAAATGCGGCTATCGTGCTTTTCTTTTTGCTGTATGCAGCCTCCGAAAGGGCGTTTTGATCGTTATTTGATCAAGTAATCAAAAATTTGGGACTGCAGATCGTTCAAAAATGAGACTCTCACGGACTGTGTTGCACTGCAACTGATACATAATATGTAACATTACTGTATAAATATTAAAACACGCGACACAGATAACATAGATAAATCGTGCATTATAATATTTTGAAAAACCCTTTCCCTTTCTGATTCGAAATGATAATTAACGATATACCGCAATGCGGTATATCTATGCTGACTCTTATTTGCTTGTCAAAACCATGTAAAAATATTTCTCATCCCTCTTGACAAATCCCTTACACTGGAGTTACCCTTTCATTACAAGATTTGAGCGTATTACTGAGGAGGGAATCCATGTGGCGAGCATCACCAAACGGGGGAATGCGTATCTGATTCGCTGTTACGCCGGGTAC
>ENA-OQIJ01000422-OQIJ01000422.1-human-gut-metagenome-genome-assembly--contig:-NODE-422-length-10107-cov-2.488577_pt1 | contig 10107 bp, 10 predicted proteins | sample MGYA00242582_ERZ504747 | MGnify/ENA primary metagenome ERZ504747 (study PRJEB26092, sample SAMD00036435) | human gut metagenome | host: Homo sapiens | study: EMG produced TPA metagenomics assembly of...
ACACCGGCTGCGTGGAGCTGCTGCTCCGGGATGGGAGAATGATCTCCATTGACTGCACTGGGGTCAGGATGCGCTGGATGTGACCATGGCGCAGAGATCGGAGTTGGATTATTGAAAAAACACGCCTATCTGCGTAATCAAACGCAGGTGGGCGTGTTTTTGCTCTATTGGCTAGGACTTGCCTCGGATACGACTTACGCAAGACTTTCAATGATCTCCGCACACTTTTCAATGCCGATGACCCCGCTATCCAGCGCAATATGATAGTTGGCGGCATCGCCCCATTTCATATCGGTATAGAAGCGGTAATAAGCAGCGCGGCGCTTACCCTTCTCCTTCAGACGGGCTTCGGGCGATTTCTCCTGCTCCCCGTAGATACGCACGATGCGGTCAGCCCGGAATTTCATGTCGGCGTGGACAAAGACCTTCAGGCAGTCGGTGCGGTCCTGTAGGATAAAATCGGCGCAGCGCCCTACGATGACGCAGGGCTCTTTTTCTGCCAGCTCCCGGATGATCCGGTATTGCAGCTTCCAGAGCAGGTCCTCGTTGGTGGGGCCGAAGCTGCGGTCAGTGGAGGCAGAGGCGAGGAAGCCGCCGGGGGCGTACTCTCCGGCCTCCTTGACGTAGTTTTCGTCAAAGCCGCTTTCGGCAGCCAGCTTCTGGATCAGCTCGGCGTCGTAGCACTGGATGCCCAGATGCTCTGCCACCAGCTTGCCGATGGTCCTGCCGCCGCTGCCAAACTCGCGGCTGATGGTGATGATGCGTTTTTCCATTAGACTTCTCCTTTCGTGCTCAGTTCACGGTAGGTTTTGCAGATCAGATAGCTTGCAATCAGGAAGGTGAGGATATCCGACAGGGGCATAGAGTACAGCACGCCGTCCAGCCCGAAGAACCGGGGCAGCAGCAGGGCAAAGCCCACGCCGAACACCACCTCACGCACCATGGACAGGGCGGTGGATTCTGCTGCCTTGCCCATGGCCTGCAAAAAGATGAAGCAGGCCTTGTTGACACAGGCCAGAATAATCATGCACAGGTAGATGCGGAAGGAGCGCACTGCAAAATCCGTGTAGTAGACGCTCTCGTTGGCGGCACCAAACAGGGCGATGAGCTGCCGGGGAAGCAGCTCCACTAGCACCAGTGCAACGGCACCCACGGTGGCTTCTGCCAGCAGCAGTTTCGTGAACAGATCCTTCACACGGGCGAACTTTTTTGCGCCCATGTTGAAACCCACCACGGGGATGCAGCCAGCCGCCATGCCCACCACAATGGAGATGACGATCTGGAAGAACTTCATCACGATGCCCACCACCGCCATGGGGATCTGGGCGTACTGCTCCTGCCCGAACACGGCATCCAGTGCGCCGTATTTGCGGATCATGTTGTTGATGGCTGCCATTGCCGCCACAAGGCTGATCTGGGACAGAAAGCTGGTCATGCCAAGGGTCAGGGTGCGGCTGCAGATGGAGCCTTTCAGCCGAAGGTCTGCCCACGCCGGGCGAATGATCTTCATGTGGAGCAGATACCACACTGCCAGCACCGCCGTGACCAGCTGACCGATGACGGTAGCCACGGCTGCGCCCATCATGCCCCAGCGGAAGCCGAAAATGAAGATGGGGTCTAGAATGATGTTCAGCGCCGCACCCGCAAGGGTGGACACCATGGCAAACCGGGGGCTGCCGTCCGCGCGGATGATGGGGTTCATAGCCTGCCCGAACATATAAAAGGGTACGCCCAGCGTGATATAAAAGAAATATTCCTGCGAGTGATGATAGGTCTCGGCGTTCACCGTTCCGCCGAACATGGCAAGAATGGTATCCGCAAAAACCAGATAGAGGATGGTCAATACAATGCTGCTGAGCAGACACAGCACTACTGCGTTGCCAACGCTGCGCTTTGCCTTGGGGACTTCGTTCTGCCCAAGGCTGATGCTGACGAAGGCGCAGCAGCCGTCACCGATCATCACGGCAATGGCCAGCGCTACCACCGTCAGGGGGAACACGACGGTGTTGGCGGCGTTGCCGTAGGAGCCCAGATAGCTGGCGTTTGCAATAAAGATCTGGTCCACGATGTTGTACAGCGCACCCACAAGCAGAGAAATAATGCACGGGATCGCGTATTTCTGCATCAGCTTGCTGATGCGCTCCGTGCCAAGGAATTGATTGGAACTTTCCATGGGATTCACCTTTACCTTTCCATTTTGGGGCAAACATTGCAGTTTGCGCTTTCAATGCCCGAACAACATCCGCAAACTGCATATCGCAAATATGCAGTTTTGTAAGTCATTTCTGCAAAAAAATTGCGATAAAAAAACGGGTAGCCCTCATGCAACCGGTTTTACGCATGAGTGCTACTCGTTGTACGAAATCATTATAGCCTGCCCGCCGAGGATTTGCAAAGGCAGTTTTGCACAAGATTTGTACTGGACATTCTGCGCAGATTGCACGAGGCAAACTTTGTGGAAGATGCCCTTTGAAGCCAGCCGCCCAGTCGTGGTACAATATAATAAAGAGCAAAAGTACGCTGGAAGGTCTGTTTTTGCACTCCTTCCATACAAGGAAACGAGGAAAATACCATGTCACGGTTTCAGGCGGGAGCGCTGGTAGTCTACGGAAATCTGGGAGTGTATGAGGTGGAAGGGGTCGGGCTGCGGCGGTTTTGCGACGAGCCCGCCAGAGAGTACTACACCCTCCGGCCTTATTTTTCGGATTCCCACGACCGCAGCTATATCCCCACGGCAAAAGAAGATGCCCTGCGCCCGGTGACCCCGCCACAGCAGGCGGCAGCCGACCTTGCACGCATCAAAGAGGAGAAGCTGCCCATCCCGGCGGGGGTACAGGCAGCGCTGGCAGAACATTATCAGGCGCTGCTCCACACCAATGATTTTTACCAGTACCTGACCCTGTTCAAGGAGCTGGGGCAAAAGCAGACCCAGCAGCAAAGCCGCGGCCGAAAGATCAACGCTATGGATACCTACTTCTACCAGATGGTAGAGCGTGTCCTGCGGGAGGAGTTGGCGGTGGCGTTTGGGGAATCGCAGCAGGAAGCCGGCAGGCGGCTGCTGGAGGTTTTGCGCTGAAGCCGCATGGCGATTTTTACCAATAAATGCCAAGGCTCTTTTTGTGTAGAATCACCTTTGCATTTATTTTTTGCGTTTTTTATAATAAGAATAGGACGCTGCAATGTTGTAATTTGCAGCGATATATAAATCGGAGCAACTTTGTAGGAATCAACAAAGCATGGCGGTTTGCCATGCAAAACCTTCGTGAGAGTTTGCCACTTGAAACCCATCGATGCCTTATGATAGCATTTTTGTGGCACAACTATCGGAGACAGCCCTGACTGCCGCCTCTCTTGTATATGCCATCCAGTTTTTGATGATCGCCATCGGCGTGGGCACCACCGTGGGTCTGAACGCCCTGCTCTCCCGGAAGCTGGGGCAGAAAAAGCCGGAGGAAGCCTGCCGTGCCGCTACCACCGGGCTGTTTCTGATGCTGGGGACTTCACTGGTGTTTACGCTGGTGGGGCTGCTGTTCTCGAACCAGATCGCTGCCGCCTTGACCAACGATCCCGAATTGCAGCAGCTATGTCGGGAATACCTCTCGGTGAACCTTGTGTTCTGCTGGGGCATCTTTTTGCAGACCTACGGGCAGCGGCTCTTGCAGGCTGTGGGTGACACGGTGCTGTCCATGCATTTGCGCCCTCTGAGGAGATGTTCGCCTTGTGCGTGTCGGCGCTGCGTATCCTTGCGTTCAGCTTTGTGTTCGGCAGCATCTCCGTTATGAGCAGCTATGCCTTTCCCTACTATTATAATGTATTTCAGAGAGCGCTTCAAGTTTGGAAACGGCTGAGAGAGCAAGCCGGGTTATGACGGGGTTTATTGATATTTGTCAGATGATATGTTGAAATTTCACAAGTGGTGCGGGTCTGCCGCGGCTCATAGTTCTCCGCCTTCGAGCTTTCTGCGCACCTCGTGGAGCGAAGCACACTCGCAGGTATAGATCCTGCGCATCTCGTCGGTGGCGGGCGAGAGGTCGGGGACCATCACGGTGACAAAGCCCCCTGCCGCGCCGGCCCGGACGCCATTGTAGCTGTCCTCGAGCACCATCGTCTTTGCAGGCTCGGTGCCGAGTTTCTGCGCCGCCAGCAGGAAGATGTCCGGCGCGGGCTTGGAGCGGGTCAGCTGCTCGCCCGAGATGACGGCCTTGAAGTAATGGCCGAGGCCCCAGTGCTCCAGATGTCCCTTGATGACGGTCATGGGGCTGGAAGACGCCACCGCCATGGGGATGTGATGTTCGTCCAGCCAGGCCAGAAGCTGGTCGAGGCCGGGCATTTTTGGGGACAGGCTTATTGAAGGCTTCATAGGCCAGCCGGTACAGCTCCTCCACGATGTCCATGGCGGGGCAGTCCTCGCCGTAGAAGCGCCGCAGCACATCGCAGCTGCCGGCCTTGGTGGTGCCGCGGGCAGCCTGCGAGAGGCCGTCCTTGCAGGGCAGGCCGAATTTTGCCAGTGCCGGCTCCCAGCAGATGTTCCAGATGCGCTCGGTGTCGAACATCAGCCCGTCCATATCAAAAATAACACCCTGTATCATAACGCAAGCTCCTTTTGGCGAAAAATCTACATACGTATTCTATTATACCATGTTTTTCCGCTTTTGAACACCGATAAGGTCATAATTTGTGGCAACTTGACTGCCCCAAAGATGAAACATTTTTCGGTTGCTTGCAAATCCGTTTCACGGCATTATAATAGAAAACAACATTCGGCATATTTGGCGCAGGGCGTGCAGCCCGCGCGGCGCTGTGTGAGATCAGAAAAGAGGGAAATTTATCATGTTGGACATCAAGATCACTCGTACTACCTGCCCGAAGGAAAAGCCGCAGGACGAGTCTAAGCTGGGTTTTGGCAAGAAGTTCACCGACCATATGTTCGTTATGGACTACACCGAGGGCGAGGGCTGGCATGACGCCCGCATCGTCCCCTACGCACCCTTCCCGCTGGACCCTGCTACGGTTGTGTTCCACTATGCACAGGAGATCTTCGAGGGCATGAAGGCTTACCGCACTGCGGATGACACCATCCAGCTGTTCCGCCCCGAGTGCAACGCAAAGCGTATGCAGGACTCTGCTGACCGTCTGTGCATCCCCAAGATCCCTGTTGAGGATTACATCCAGGCCGTCGAGGCTCTGGTGGATGTGGACCGTGACTGGGTGCCTCACGCTGACGGCGCTTCCCTGTACATCCGTCCCTTCGTGTTCGCAAACGATGTGGGTCTGGGCGTCCACGCTTCCAAGCACTACATCTTCTGCATCATCTGCGCTCCGTCGGGCGCTTACTACGCCGAGGGCATCAACCCCGTGCGCATCTACGTCGAAGACGAGTACATCCGTGCCGCTCCCGGTCTGACCGGCTTCACTAAGTGCGGCGGCAACTACGCTGCATCCATCAAGGCCGGCGAGCTGGCTGAGGAGCAGGGCTACGCTCAGGTGCTGTGGCTGGACGGCGTTGAGAAGAAGTACGTCGAGGAAGTCGGCAGCATGAACATCATGTTCAAGATCGACGGCGAGATCTACACCGCCCCCTGCGTGGGCACCGTTCTGCCCGGCGTCACCCGCCGCAGCTGCATCGAGCTGCTGAAGGACTGGGGCTATGAGGTCGTCGAGGGCAAGCTGGCCATCGCCGACATCATGCAGGCTGCCCGCGACGGCAAGCTGGAAGAGGTCTTCGGCACCGGCACCGCCGCTGTCGTCTCCCCCGTCAAGGAGCTGGTCTGGAAGGGTGAGCACGCCTACATCGGCGACGGCAACATCGGCCCTGTCACCCAGAAGCTCTATGACACCATGACCGGTATGCAGTGGGGCAAGATCCCCGATACCAAGGGCTGGATCGTCCCTGTGGAGAAGAAGTACTAAGAGCCGAAAGGTTTATAAACGCCGCCCGGCTGTACGCCCGGCGGCGTTTGCTGTATCCGGTGCGGATTGCAATTCTCTGCCGCGGGTGATACACTTAAAGTACACCTGAAAAACGAGAGGGAATGAGAAGATGATAAAGAAGTGGAGCATCCGCTACCCCGCTGTGGGCGGCGAAGAAGAGCGCCGGGCCTATGTCTATCTGCCCACCATGTACGAGGCTGACCCTGACCGGCGGTATCCGGTGCTGTATATGTTCGACGGGCAGAACGTGTTTTTCGACGAGGACGCCACCTACGGCAAGAGCTGGGGCGTGGCGGATTATCTGGACTACACCGATACGCCCCTCATCGTGGCGGCGGTGGAGTGCAACGCCGGTGCTAATAATGAGCGTCTGGTGGAGTATTCGCCCTACCGCTTCGACGATAAGCAGTACGGCCACTTCGACGGCAAAGGCAAGGACACTCTGAACTGGTTCGTCCACGAGTTCAAGCCCTACATCGACGCCAACTACCGCACAGAGCCCGACCGGGCTCATACCTTCATCGGCGGCAGCTCCATGGGTGGCCTCATGAGCCTGTACGCTCTTTTGCAGTACAGCGATGTGTTTGGCCGTGCGGCGGCGCTCTCGCCCTCGCTGTGGGTGGCTCCGGAGGCGCTGACAGCGCTGGTGGGCCGCTGCAAGCTGGCCCCGGGTACCGTGCTCTACATGGATTACGGCTCTAGAGAGATGGGCAACCACGACGGGATGCGGAAGGGCTTCGGCGAGATGTGCAGCAGGATCTTTGCCCGGGGCATCAACCTGACGGCCCGCGTCGTGCCGGGCGGCAACCACAGCGAGGCCAGCTGGGAAAAGCAGCTGCCCTTTGTGTTCCACACCCTGATGTACGAGCTTGATTGAACCAAACGGAGGAGGAAAGCATATGGAGATGCAGTATTTCAAGGAATACAGCCCGGCGCTGGGCCGGAGATGGAGTGCAAAGTCTACGGACACGGGGGACGGCCCATGCTGTACATCCCCTGTCAGGACGGCCGCTTCTTCGACTTCGAGGACTTCCACATGGCCGACACCCTTGCACCCTGGATCGAGTCGGGCCAGCTCATGGTCATGTCCATCGACACGCTGGACAAGGAGACCTGGTCGGACACCAATGGCGACCCTTACTGGCGCATCCGCCGGTATGAGCAGTGGCTGCATTATATCGTGGACGAGGCTGTCCCCAAGCTGCGCTATCTGTCCAAGGAGCGCAACGGCTGGGATGACCTGCCCGGCGTCATCGCCTTCGGCTGCAGCCTCGGCGCGACCCATGCGGTCAACCTTTACCTCCGCTGGCCCGACATCTTCTGCGGCTGTCTGGCCCTCAGCGGCATCTACACCGCCCACTACGGCTTCGGCGACTACATGGATGAGCTGGTGTATATGAACTCTCCCGTGGACTATATGCGCAACTTCCCGGAGGATCACCCCTATATGGAGCTGTACCGGAACCAGAAGGCTGTCATCTGCTGCGGTCAGGGCGCATGGGAGCAGCCCGACACCACCTGGATGCTCAAGCGCATCTTTGAGGCAAAGACATCCCTGTCTGGGTGATCTGTGGGGCCACGACGTCAAGCACGACTGGGATTGGTGGTATAAGCAGACGGTTTATTACATGCCGTATATTTTGGGGTGAGAGCCCTCTCAGGCGCTGGCGCGCCAGCTCTCCCATAGGGAGAGCCATTGGCAGGCCGGGCAGAGATGAGCTGAACGCTGAAAGTATAATATGACTCAAAAGAGCGGGCCTTGCTTACGAGGGCAGGTGCGTCTGCACAATGAGCTTTGTCTGGTTGCTGCTGCCCGTGACAGCAAGGCGCTGCCGTTTCGGAAATAAAGGGCCTTTCTCGTTTTGGGCGAGCCTGACCGGCACGCCAGTGGCTCCCCCTCTGGGGGAGCTGTCACCGAAGGTGACTGAGAGGGTTATAGAGGATATTCAAGGAAAGAAGACGCGAAATTATGCAGAATTTTATTTTATCTCCCCGAATTCCCGACGAACTACTGGCAGTTCTGCCGGGAGCTGAAGAACGACGGCATGAACGTGCTGGGCATCGGCGACCAGCCCTACGATGAGCTGAAGCCGGAGCTGAAGGACAGCCTGAACGAGTACTACAAGGTCGGCAGCCTCGAGAATTACGACGAAGTCTACCGCGCTGTGGCCTTCTTCATCTTCAAGTATGGCCGCATCGACTGGCTGGAGTCCAACAACGAATACTGGCTGGAGCGGGACGCTGCCCTGCGCACCGACTTCCACATCACCTCCGGCTTCCAGACCGAGGATATGCCCCGCATCAAGTACAAGAGCAAGATGAAGGAGTACTACCAGAAGGTCGGCATCGCCACCGCCCGCTACCACATGGTGGACGATCTCAACGGCTGCAAGGCTTTCATCAAGCAGGTGGGATACCCTGTGGTGGTCAAGCCCGACAACGGCGTGGGCGCTTCCGATACCCACAAGCTGTCCAATGACGAAGAGCTGAAGACCTTCCTCGCCTGCAAGGCCGAGAATCACCCGAACGTCTCCTACATCATGGAGGAGTTCGTCCGCGCCGAGGTCAACAGCTACGACGCCATCATCGACGCCTCCGGCAACCCCATCTTTGAGGCCGGAAACGTCAGTCCCATGTCCATCATGGACATCGTGAACGACAACGACAACTCCATCTATTACATCATCAAGGACCTGCCCGAGGACACCCGCGCCGCAGGCCGTGCCGTCGTCAAGAGCTTCGGCGTCAAGAGCCGCTTCGTCCACTTCGAGTTCTTCCGGATGACCGAGAACCAGGCCAGCATGGGCGAAAAGGGCCAGATCGTGGCCCTCGAAGTCAATATGCGCCCCTGCGGCGGCTTCACCCCCGATATGATAAACTTCGCCCGCTCCACCAACGTCTATAAGATCTGGGCCGACATGATCGCCTTCGGCGGCACCGATATGCCCGTGGGCGAGCACTACTACTGCCCCTTCGCCGGCCGCCGCGACGGCAAGAACTTCGTGTACAGCCATGAGCAGATCATGCAGAAGTACCAGAAGAACATCAAGATGGTGGACCGTATCCCCGACGCCCTCTCCGGCGCGATGGGCAACCAGATGTACGTCGCCACCTTCTCCACCCGCGAGGAGATGGAGCAGTTCTACTCTGATGTTCTGGCCGTCACCGACGGCGATGCTGCCGCCGCACAGGCCGCGCTTTCCCAGGTGCTGGCTCTGGGCGAGCCCACTACCAAGGCCCTGACCCCGAAGCCCAACCTCAGCCCGGCGGTCAAGCCCACCACAGCCGTGACCAAGACCCCCACCCGTGCCGTCACCAAGACCAGCCGCAAGGGCCGGAAGTGATTTCCACAAAACTTTACAAACCGCAGCCGCAGAGAGAAATAAACGCCTCTGCGGCTGTTTTTGGCATGAGGGCAAATGTGATGATTGACAGTGCCCCGGAAAAAGTTGTAAGATAATGCAAATGCAAAAGAGGAAAAACGCCTTTGCAAAATGAGCTGAAAGACAGGAGAATTTTCTATGAAGCTGTATCAGAAACTTACTTCTCTGCTGGTGGCTGCAGTGATGGCTGCCGTGCTGATGCCGGTGTGCATGGCTGCTCCCGGTGACTCCGTTGAGACCCGCATCAACAACGCACTCGCACAGCGCACCGGCGCGGAGCTGTATCAGGAGATCGTCACCACTGCCCCCGATGGCACCGCCCAGACCATGATCGCAGCCCGCAGCAACGGCAACGCTTATATCAAGATGGATATGGGCGACGCCGGCAGTCTGGTCTATATCCTGAAAGACGGTCAGGGCTATCTGGTGGACGATGCATCCAGGATGGCCGTCAAGGGCGAAGTACCCACTGTGAGCATAAGCGAGGAAGTCTCCGCTGACAAAGGCGAAGCACAGGAGATCCCCTGCACCGTGACCACCGTGAATGTGAACGGTCAGGACTGCGAGGCCCTGTCCTACACTGTCACCGATGCCAACGGCCAGACGGCCACCGTTTCCTACTGCCTGGTCGGTGATGACCTCAAGTATGTCGTTACCGATGCTGCCGAGGGCCGCACCATCGTGGAGTACCGCGTCACGAGCGCCACTGTGGACCAGAATCTCTTCAACATCCCTGCGGATTATCAGATCCTGACGCAGGCAGAATTTGAAGCGGCACAGGCCAACCACTGAG
>ENA-OQIJ01000423-OQIJ01000423.1-human-gut-metagenome-genome-assembly--contig:-NODE-423-length-10098-cov-2.407181_pt1 | contig 10098 bp, 11 predicted proteins | sample MGYA00242582_ERZ504747 | MGnify/ENA primary metagenome ERZ504747 (study PRJEB26092, sample SAMD00036435) | human gut metagenome | host: Homo sapiens | study: EMG produced TPA metagenomics assembly of...
CAATGGGTGAAGCTGGCCGACGACCTCACGGTCACGCTCGACGAGGACGCGCTCACCGCATGGGTGGGCGAGCTGGCCGCCGCCTGCAACACCATCGGCACGCAGCGCACCTACACGCGCCCCGACGGCAAGACCTTCACGGTGGCCGGCGGCACGTACGGCTGGGCCGTGGACGAGGGCTCCCTGCTCACGCTCGTGAAGGACGCGGTGGCGAACGGCACGGCGGACTCCATCGACATCCCGTGCACGCAGACCGGCGACGCGTACAACGGCGCCGGCAAGCAGGACTGGGGCAACCGCTACGTCGACGTCGACCTGTCCGAGCAGCACGCGCGCTTCTACGACGCGTCGGGCGCGGTCATCTGGGAGTCGGACATCATCACGGGCAAGCCCGACGGCGAGCACGACACCCCCTCGGGCGTGTACATGGTGAACGCCATGGCAAGCCCCTCGAAGCTCATCGGGTACAACGGCAACGAGAAGATCTACGAGACCGAGGTGCAGTACTGGATGCCGTTCGTGGGCAACTACATCGGCTTCCACGATGCCGATTGGCAGCCGGCGTTCGGCGGCACGCTGTACGCCGACGGCGCGGGCAGCCACGGATGCGTGAACCTGCCCCCGTGCTGGCCGCATCGCTCTACGGCATGCTGTCGTCGGGCGACACGGTGGTCGTGCACTGGTAGAGAACGAACACGGGCCCGCATCATGCGGGCCCGCTGCGTGTCGCGCCGAGGTCACACCACGGTGAGATCGGCTACCGTGAGCGGCACCACGCGCGCCAGGTCGTCGGGCGCCATCTCGATTTGGCATCCGATGCGCCCGCCCGAGAACGCGATGCGCTCGTGCAGCGCCGACGTCTCGTCGATGGCGGTGGGGAAGGGCTTGAGCATGGCGAGCGGCGAGCACCCGCCGTGCACGTAGCCCGTGAGCGGCAGCAGCTCGCGCGAGCGCACCATGGCCACCGCCTTCTCGCCCACGGCGGCTGCGGCCTTCTTCAGGTCGAGCTCGCAGGCCACGGGGATCATGAACACGTAGTGCTCGCCCGACTTGCCCTGCGTCACGAGCGTCTTGAACACGGTGTCGGGGTCGAGGTCGAGGATGCGCGCCACCTCCACGCCCGAAAGCGCCTCGGGGCAGTCGAAGAACCGCGCCCGATAGGCGGCTCCCGCCGCATCGAGCACGCGCATGGCGTTCGTCTTGTGGTCGTGTTCCTTGGCCATCGTCGGCGTCTTCCGTTGCGGCTAGCGGATGAAGTTCGTCATAATCTTCTGCTCCACCGTCGGCGCGGGCACCGCGGCGGTCGCCTGCAGCATCCAGGCCATGTTCGTGCCCAGCACGCGCATGATCTGCATGCCCTCGGCATCCTGGCGCACCTGCTCGACGCTTTGGCCGTGCACGACGGGCCAGTAGTTCGAGGAAACCACCGGCATGCAGCAAATCTGGAAGTACTTGTTGATCTGGTCGACGGCCAGGATGGTGCCCGCGCGACGCGCCGAAGCGATGGCGGCCGCGGGCTTGAAGCGCAGCTGCGACGAGGCGGCGAAGAACAGGCGGTCGAGCACCGACAGGAGTGCCCCGTTCGCGCCGGCGTAGAAGACGGGCGAGCCCACGATGAGCCCGTCGGCGTCAAGCGCCTTCTCGATGAGGCCGTTCACCACGTCGTCGTCGAAGATGCAGCGGTGGTCGCCGCGCTTGCTGCAGCCGCCGCAGCCCAGGCAGCCGCGGATGGGATCGCGTCCGATCCAGGCGATCTCGGTTTCCACGCCCTGCGCCTCAAGCGCGCCGGCTACCTCGGCGAGCGCCGTGTGCGTGCAGCGCTCCTCGTTCGGGCTCCCGTTGATAAGCAGTACTTTCATGATGCGTTCCTCTCGTCTGGCGTTCTTCGGGGTTCTCGCTTCTCTCATGAATCAGGTTAGCAGAAACTATGACCAGCCGGTATCGAATGCAAACAACCAACGAAGCCTACGCTATACTGACGGTATGGATATCAACGAGACATTGGCTGAAACCCCTGCTGTGGCGGATGGTTCCCCTTTCGACAACGCGCCTATCGGCGTGTTCGACTCGGGGTTCGGGGCCTCACCGTGGCGCGCGAGATCGCGAAAGAGCTGCCGCACGAGTCCATCGTCTACCTGGGCGATTCGCTGCGCTGCCCCTACGGTCCGCGCAGCTTGGACGAAGTGGACGGCTTCGTGCAGCAGATCGGCGCGTGGCTGGTCGAGCGCGGCGTGAAGATCGTCGTCATCGCGTGCAACACGGCCACGGCGGCTGGGCTTTCCCATGCGCAGCAGACGTTCCCCGTGCCGGTCGTCGGCGTGGTTGAGCCGGGCTCCCGCGCGGCGGCGCGCGCGACGGAGAATCAGCGCGTGGGCGTCATCGCCACGAAGGCCACGGTGGAATCGGATGCCTACACGAAGGCCATCCGCCACCTCGACGAGGGCATCACCGTGTTCTCCACGGCAACGCCGCGCTTCGTGGAAATCGCCGAACAGGGCCTGCGCATGGCCGAAGGCCCCATCGAAGACTTCACCTCGCTCGTGTCGAAGGTGTACGTGCGCCCCGCGTTCGAGGAGATCGCGCGCGAGTACCTCGAGCCCCTGCGGCGCAGCGGCATCGACACGCTCGTGCTGGGCTGCACGCACTTCCCGCTGCTGAAGGCGCTGATCGGAAGCGTGGTGGGGCGCGACGGTCACGCTCATCTCGTCCGGGCAGGAGACGGCGCGCGAAGTGGCCGACATCCTGGTTCGCCGCGGCGCGCTCGCCGCGAGCGATCACGAGCCGACCTACGAGTTTTTCACGACGGGGGAGGACGTGGAGGAGTTCCGCAGCTTCGGCGGGCGCGTGTTCCGCACGGGCATCGACGACGTGGGCCGCGTCGCGTTCCCCTCGTAGCCCCGTCGAGCGCATCAACCATCCTATCGGCATCAGATTGGAGCCATGCAGTATGAAAACCATCGTCATCGCCAGCAACAACGCGCACAAGGCCGAGGAGATCGCCACGGCGCTCGCCTTCCCCGGTTGGGAGTTCCACACGCTGCGCGAGCTGGGGCTCGAATCCGACCCGGCCGAGGACGCCGATTCGTTCGAGGGCAACGCGCGCATCAAGGCGCAGGCGGCCCGCGCGGCGAGCGGCGGCAAGGCCGTGCTGGCCGACGACTCGGGTTTGGCGGTGGACGCGCTCGACGGCGCGCCCGGCGTGTACTCGGCGCGCTACGCGGGCGAGGACGCCACCGATGCCGACAACAACGTCAAGCTGCTGGCCGCGTTGGCCGACGTTCCCGACGAGCAGCGTACGGCGCGCTTCGTGTGCACGCTCGTGTTCATCGACGAGGACGGCACCGAAGAGGTGGCGTACGGCACCATCGAGGGCCGCATCGGCCGCGAAGAGCGCGGCGAGCACGGCTTCGGCTACGACCCGCTGTTCCTGCCCGACGTGTTCGACGACGGTCGCACCCTGGCCGAGGCCCTGCCGCACGAGAAGAACGCCGTCTCTCACCGCGGCAACGCGCTGCGCGAGCTGCGCGCGAAGCTGGAGGACTAGCGCAGCGAGCGGCGACGAGGGGAGATCGACGAGAAAGGGGAAAGGTCCATGCGCGACATCACGTTGGGGAGCACGGGCATCACGGTGCCGCAGAACGCGCTCGGAGCGCTGCCGCTGCAGCGCTTGGAGGAGGCCGAGGCCGTAGCCTTGCTGCGCGCGGCGCACGAGGGCGGCATGCGCTACTTCGACACGGCGCGCGCCTATTCGAACAGCGAGCACCGCGTGGGCCTCGCGTTCGAGGGCAGGCGCGACGACGTGTACCTGGCCACGAAGACGATGGCCCGCACGCCCGACGCGTTTTGGGCCGATCTGGAAACGTCGCTTTCCGAGCTGCGCACCGACTACATCGACGTGCACCAGTTCCACTGCGTCGACCAGGCCTACGCGCCGGGCGACGGCACCGGCATGTACGAGTGCATGCTGGAGGCGAAACGCCAGGGGAAGATCCGCCACATCGGCGTGACGGCGCACAAGATCGAGGTGGCGTTCGACTGCGTGCGTTCCGGCCTGTACGAGGTGCTGCAGTTCCCGCTGAGCTACCTGTCGGGCGCGCGCGAGCGGGCACTCATCGATGAGTGCCGTGCAGCGAACGTGGGCTACGTGGCCATGAAGGGCCTGGCGGGCGGCCTCATCACGAACAGCCGCGCGGCCATGGCGTATCTGATGCAGTTCGACAACGTGCTGCCCATCTGGGGCGTCCAGCGCATGTCCGAGCTGCGCGAATGGTTGGCGTACATGGACGAGACCCCGCAGATGGACGATGAGCTGGCCGCGTTCATCGAGAACGAGCGCGCCGAGCTGGCGGGCGACTTCTGCCGCGGCTGCGGCTACTGTATGCCGTGCCCGCAGGGCATCGTCATCAACCAGTGCGCCCGCATCTCGCTCATGCTGCGCCGTGCGCCGTCGAGCGCCTGGCTCACGCCCGCGTGGCAGGAGGCCATGGAAGCCGTGGAGCGTTGCATCGACTGCCGCGCCTGCGTGGCGAAATGCCCCTACGAGCTGGACATCCCCGCGCTTCTGCGCAAGAACCGCGCCGACTACGAGCGCGTCCTCGCCGGCGAGGTGAGCGTGGCATAGGGAGGGCCGGGCGCGCAGCGCAAGCCCGCGGGCGCATGCCACGCGGGCGCATGCCATGCGAAGATCGCGCCGCGCGCCGAATCTTCTGCTATACTGGCTTCTGCTGTTTTCGCGTCGGGATGTGGCGCAGTTTGGTAGCGCGCCTGCTTTGGGAGCAGGATGTCGCAGGTTCGAATCCTGTCATCCCGACCATTTACGCCCGGCAACCTGAGGTTGTCGGGCGTAAATGTTTCAGGGCTCGAAAGGGCTGTTGAGGAAGGGAGGCGCCGTGGCTGAGATAGTGGAGTTCCGCGACCGGGCCGCGTTTCGCGCGTGGCTTGAGGCGCATGGGGCCGAGAGCGACGGGGTGTGGGTGCGCTTCGGCAAGAAGGGCGGGCCGAAAACGCTCACGGCGGCCGAGGCGCTTGAGGAGGCGCTGTGCTTCGGTTGGATCGACGGGCAGATGCAGCGCATCGACGAGGGGTCCTACAAGAAGTACTTCGCGCGGCGCACGCCGAAAAGTCCCTGGTCGGAGAAGAACAAGGCGCTCGCCGAGCAGCTCGAGGCACGCGGCGCGATGACGGCGGCCGGACGCGATACGATCGCGGAAGCGAAGAAGGACGGCCGGTGGGACGCCCCGAAGGCGCCGGGCGTCACCGACGAGCAGCTGAGCGCGATCGCGGCGCTGCTCGACGGCCACGAGCCGGCGTGCGCGAACTACCGGGCCATGGCGCCCTCGGTGCGCAAGACGTACGCGAAAGCCTACTTCAGCGCCAAAACCGATGCCGGCCGCGCAAGCCGCCTCGCCTGGATGATCGAGCGGTTGGACCGGAACCTGAAGCCCATGTAGAGGCCCGATGCCCGTCCGGTAACGGCTTCGCGCGCGTTTGCGCGCGGACGTTCCCAAAGCCCTCGCCGGGTTCTACCATGGCGAAAAGCCCTCGCGAGCAAAGGACGAGCCATGGAGCCCACCTCTCTCACTGCCGACCAGCGCACGACGCTGCTCGGAACCCTGCAGGAGCGCTTCGAGCGCAACGAGCAGCGCCATCCCGGCATCGACTGGGAGGGCGTGCAGACGAAGCTGGAAGCGGACGACGCCAAGCTTGCCGCGCTCTTCGCCATGGAGGACACGGGCGGCGAGCCCGACGTGGTCACCTACGACCTGGCGACGAACGAGTACGTGTTCTACGACTGCGCGCCCGAAACCCCCGTCGGTCGCCGCAACCTCTGCTACGACCGGGAGGCTTGGGAGTCGCGCAAGCGCAACAAGCCGCGCGGCAACGCCGTCGACGAAGCGGCGGACATGGGCGTCGAGATGCTCACCGAGGCGCAGTACTACGCCCTGCAGGAACTTGGGGAGTTCGACGTGAAAACGTCGAGTTGGGTCGAGACGCCCGAACCTGTGCGCTCTCTCGGCGGCGCGCTGTTCTGCGACCGTCGCTTCAATCGCGTGTTCACCTTCCACAACGGTGCCGAATCCTACTACGCCTCCCGCGGCTTCCGCGCCTCCCTGCGCGTGTAGGCCGGAAAACGCATCTTCGCCCGCAAAAACACGCCTCGTGTGCTGAGGCGTGTTTTGCAGGCGAAGAAATGCGCGGCGGCCCCCAGGCCGCGCTACTTGAGCGCCTGCCGCACGTCGAACGTAGCCCTCCAGGGGTCGACGTCGTCGAGCGACGCCAGGGCATCCTGCATCGACACGGCGTCGGGCGCCACCCGGTCGAGCTCGCCCCAGCTGAGCGGCATGGACACGTGCGCGCCGCTGCGGGCGCGCAGCGAGTACGGGGCCACGCTCGTGGCGCCGCGGCCGTTGCGCATCCAATCGATGAACACCTTGCCGGTGCGTTTCGCCAGCCGCACGTTGCTCGTGTAGCGGTCGGGCCACTTCTCGGCCATCACCTGGGCGATGCGCCGCGCGAAGTCGTGGAACGCGTCCCAGGACGCCGCCGGTTCGAACGGCACCACCACGTGGTACCCCTTGCCGCCGCTCGTCTTGAGAAACGCCGTCAGCTCCAAATCGTCGAGGATGCCCTTGAGGTCGCGCACGCCTTGGCGCACCTGCGCCAGCTCGAGGCCCTTGTCGGGGTCGAGGTCGAACACCATCATGTCGGGCTGCTCGAGCGTTTCCACGCGGCTGCCCCAGATGTGGAACTCGAGCGTGTCCATCTGCGCCTCGGACACGAGCCCCTCGGCGCTGTCCACGTAGAAGTACTCCTCGTCCTCGCCGCTGCTCGCGGGGATGGCGGCGGTGATGACGCCCGACGTGCCGGGGCCGGGGTGCTTCTTGAAAAAGCACGCCGAACCTGCGCCGCGCGGACAGCGCACGATGCTGAGGATGCGGCCGCCCGCGTAGGGCAGCATGCGCTCGGCCATGCGCGCGTAGTAGCGCACGACGTCTTCCTTCGTGATGGGCGGATGCTCGAACAGCAGCTTGTCGGGGCTTGTGATGCGCACGCCGTCGATGCGCAGCTCGTCGCGGGAGGGGGTGTTGCTCATGGGATGCTCCGATCGATCGTCGGGTTCGGTAGGTCTTCGCCGCGCACCGCAACCTCGCGCCGCACGTCGCGCGGCTCCTTGTCGGTGCGCAGGCCCTGGTAGCTGGGGTGGCGCAGCAGGCCGTCGTCGGTCCACTCGGAGAACTTCACCACCGCCACGAGGCGCGGCTCGAGCCATACGACCCGCTCGCCCGCGCGCGGCTTCGGCGCGTCCTCGAACGGCGCGTCCGTGCGCTCGAGGCCCTCGAAGGCCGCAAGCAGATCGCGCGCGGCGGCCTCGCTCAGCCCGGAGCCCACGCGCCCCGCGTACACGAGCCGCCCGTCCTCGTACTGCCCGAGCAAAAGCGAGCTGACGCCGCGCACGCGCTTCGCCGACTGCGTGTACCCGCCGATGACGAACTCCTGCTCGTTTCCGCACTTCAGCTTGATCCAGTCGCCCGAGCGCCCGCTGCGGTACGGCGCGTCCGCGCGCTTGCCCACCACGCCTTCGAGGTGCTGTTCGCACGCGGCGCGGAAGCTGTCGACGCCGTTTCCGCGCACGTGCACGCTGTAGCGCACGTCGTCGGGCGCGTCCTGCGCGAGCGTTTCCAGCAGCTCCTTGCGCTCGACGAGCGGACGGTCGCGCAGGTCGTCGCCGTCGAGCGCGAGCAGGTCGAACACCACGTAGGCGGGGTGCTTGCCGGCCGGGTTGCGCAGGAAGCCCTGCAGCGCTTGGAAGTCGGTCCTGCCGGCATCGTCGGTCACCACGAGCTCGCCGTCGAGCACCATCGCGCGTCCCGCCGCCCAGTCTGCCAGCGACGCGGCCACGGCGGGGAAGCGCGCGGTGTAGTCGTTGCCGTTGCGCGTGACGAGGCGCACGGCGTCGTGCTCGATGAACGCCACCATGCGGTAGCCGTCGTACTTCACCTCGTACAGCCATTCGTCGCCGTCGGGCGCCGAGCTCACCAGCTTGGCAAGCTCCACGTCCACGTGGTCGAAGGGGTTCGCGGCGAACGCCTCGTCTTCCCCGTGCGCGATCTCGTCCATGGTGCGCCCGGTTTGCACGGAGGTGTCGAAGCCGTCGATGCCGGCGTCCGCACGCACGTAGTCGTCCTTTTCCTTGATGAGGCAGCCAGTTGTTGTCGCGCTCGCCCTTCTTCGGCTTCATGTGCACGAGCACCCAGGCACCGTGCAATCGATGCCCGTCCAGAACGAACTTCAAATCGCCGTCGGCAAGCCCGTCCTCCACGTCCACGAGCGGCTCCCAATACCCCTGTCCCACAGCATGACGGTGCCGCCGCCGTACTCGCCCTGCGCGATGACGCCCTCGAACGTGCGGTAGTCCAGAGGGTGGTCCTCCACGCGCACGGCCAGGCGCTTGTCGCGTGGGTTGTAGGACGGCCCCTTCGGAACGGCCCAGCTCAGCAGCGTCCCGTTCCATTCGAGCCGCAGATCGTAGTGGTCGCGCGAGGCGCGGTGATGCTGCACGGCGAAGCGCAGCCGTCCCTGTTCGGCCGCGTCGTCGGGCCGCGCGCTTTCGTCCACCGTGCCGGGCGGTTCGGGGGTGCGCTCGAAGTTGCGTTTGCGGTTGTATTCGCTCAAGGGGGAGGACATGGGCACCACGTGGTCTTTCTGGGATAATTTTGCTCGCAACGCGCGAACTTGCGGTACAATAGTCGCCGCGCTGAACGCGGGTGTGGTTCAATGGTAGAACCTGAGCCTTCCAAGGCTCATGACGCGGGTTCGATTCCCGTCACCCGCTCCACGAATCTGCAAGCCGGGCACCCATTGTGCCCGGCTTTTTCATGCGCGGGAACACCGCGCGCCCACCTGATTGCGCATCGTTGCCCGCCGTTCATATACCACGCCGTCGAACCCGCAAAAAAAGCCCCGGTCGCATGATGCGGCCGGGGCTGCTGCGCGCGGGCCCGGGAGGGGAGAGGGCCCGCGCGCGAAGGGGAGGGAAAGCGAAATCGGGGAGGGGAGGGGGCTGAGGCGCCTTACGCCAGCAGCTCCTTGGCGTCCTTCATGGCGAGGCGGCCGGAGTTCACGGCCCACGCCGCCTGCGAGCCGGGCGCGAACTTCACGTCGTAGGAGTCGCCGTACAGGCCGCCCGCATCCGAGCCGCCGGCGTACAGGCCCTCGATGACCTCGCCGTTCTCGTCGAGCACCTGCGTCTTCTCGTTCACCTTGATGCCGCCGCACGTGGTGTAGAAGCCGTCGGCCGTCTCGCACAGCCAGTAGGGGCCCTCTCCATCTTGTGGAGGTACTTCGCGCGCTTGCCGAATTCCTCGTCGGCGCTCGTGTCGTCGCCGTCGAGCCCGGCCGCCGCATCGCAGTAGCCGTTGTACTGGTCGACGGTGGCCTTCACCGCTGCGGCGTCGAGCCCCACTTCCTTGCACACGGCGTCGATGGAATCGCCCACGTGGCAGCCCTCGGCCTTCTCCAGCACCTCGCGCGCCTTCGCGAGCGGCGTGCCGGGCGTGCCGAACGAGAACACCTGGCCGTCGGGGCCGTCGGCCTCCCAGCGCTTCATGTCTGCCTCGGTGAACAGCGCGAACGTCTTCTCCTGGTTGCGCACGCAGATGCCCGCGCCGGCGAAGTCGTCGAGCCACAGGTCCTCCTTGCAGAAGCGCGCGCCCTTCTCGTTGAGCCAGAGCGTGGGCTGCACGCCGGCGGAGTAGGCATCGGTCGTCCACGTGGCCGTCACGGCGCCGATGGTCACCGGTCCGCACCACATGACGGTGCCCAGGCCCTCGGCCATGTCGGCGCCCGCGTCCTTCGCCATCTTGATGCCGTCGCCGGCGCGGCAGTCCATGCCGAGCGCCTGGATGTTGGCGTTCTTCGTCTCGGACACGGCGTAGAGGAACTCGGAGTTGTTCGCGTAGCCGCCCGTGGCAATCATCACACGGGGGCTTCCACCTTCAGCACGTCGCCGTTCTCCTTCTCGGCCAGCACGCGGCAACCTTGCCGTCCTCGACGAGCAGCTTGCGGCCGAACGTGTTGAAGTGCGCCTCGATGCCCAGC
>ENA-OQIJ01000424-OQIJ01000424.1-human-gut-metagenome-genome-assembly--contig:-NODE-424-length-10097-cov-9.388064_pt1 | contig 10097 bp, 8 predicted proteins | sample MGYA00242582_ERZ504747 | MGnify/ENA primary metagenome ERZ504747 (study PRJEB26092, sample SAMD00036435) | human gut metagenome | host: Homo sapiens | study: EMG produced TPA metagenomics assembly of...
GTCTTTCCCGCAATCGAGACGTGTACCCGCACGCAGCGTTCCTCCAGATTGCTGCTGACGGTGATGTTTCCACAGATTTCATCGCCTGCTTTTAATCCGCTCGGTATCCACGCCGTACTCAATCGTACTCGCGTTCCCTGGAACTGATTTTTCGCCAGAACGATTCTCTGATGATCTGTGGTCACAATTCCTTTTACTCTTCTCCCGTCTTCCGCTCCGATATTCAGCTCTCCGCGGAAATTCTGCCCCTCGTCCAGCGTCAGGGCCACCTCCGTCTCGGACAGCAGCAGATGGGGAACCTCATATTCAAATCTGCCGTTCAGCAGTTGTTCCAATCTTCTTCTCAATGTTTTTCACCTTATTTTATCTAAATCGTTTTCGTTCTTTTCCACAACGTCTGATTATACCCCAAGACGCACGGGATTGCAACGGAAAGGGGACGCTCCTTTTAATAGTCGAACAGCGAAAACTGGTTGCTTTCGGGCAGATCTCCGAAGACACCTAGGTCCGCCATAAAGTCGATAATCGTCTTGCTGACCTTGGTGCGGTCGCGGAAATCATCTTTCGAGAGGAATTTTCCGTTTCGTGCCGCAAGGACAACGGCGTCGGCCGCCTTGTCGCCCAGACCCTCGATTGAGTCGAGCGCCGGCATCAGATGTTTGTCATCGTAGACCTGGAAGCGGTGCGCCTGTGCCTTATAGAGGTCCACCGGCACGAAATCGAAGCCGCGGGCGTACATTTCCTGGACAATCTTCATATCCTTGACGGTTGCCTGCTCCTTCTGAGTCAGCGTGTCTTTCCGTTTTTCGTAATCTTTCATATAATATTCCAGCCGGTCGCGTCCCATGCACATGAGCTCGTAGGAGAATGCGGACGCACGAATGGAGAAGTACGCCGCATAGTACGCCAGCGGATAGAAAATTTTATAGTAAGCGATACGGTACGCCATCATGACGTACGCCGCCGCGTGGGCTTTCGGGAACATGTACTTGATCTTTTTACATGACCAGATGTACCAGTCCGGCACATCGTGGGCCTTCATCTCCTCTTCCCACTCCGGCTTTAATCCCTTTCCTTTTCGCACGCTCTCCATGATCGTAAAGGAAAGCTCACTTTCGAGTCCCTTGTCGATCAGGTAGATCATGATATCGTCCCGGGTACAAATGGCGGTGGAAATCGTTGCCTTGCCCTCCTCGATCAGGGTCTGCGCATTGCCGAGCCATACGTCGGTTCCGTGCGACAGACCTGAGATACGGATCAGGTCGGAGAACGACTGCGGCTTCGTGTCCAGAAGCATCTGGATAACGAAATCGGTACCGAACTCCGGCACGCCAAGACATCCAAGCGGACAGCCGCCGATGTCCTCCGGCTTGATGCCGAGCGCCTCGGTGCTCTTGAACAGCGACATGACCTCCGGGTTATCGAGCGGAATCGTCTGCGCATCAAGGTGCGTGATATCCTCGAGCATACGGATCATGGTCGGATCATCGTGTCCGAGAATATCGAGCTTTAAGAGGTTGGCATCGATGGAGTGGTAATCGAAATGGGTCGTAATAATGTCGGTTGTCATATCGTTCGCCGGATGCTGCACCGGGGTGAAGGAGTTGATATCCTCACCGAATGGCAGAACGATGATACCGCCCGGGTGCTGGCCGGTGGTACGGCGGATGCCGGTGCATCCTTCCACGATCCGGTCGATCTCGCAGTTCCGTTTGTGCTGGCCGCGCTCTTCGTAATAGTTCTTCACGTAACCGAACGCTGTTTTATCCGCCAGCGTACCGATGGTTCCCGCACGGAACGTCTGACCGGCGCCGAAAATAACCTCTGTGTATTTGTGCGCCTTACTCTGGTAATCACCGGAGAAGTTCAGGTCGATATCCGGCTCTTTGTTTCCCTTGAATCCAAGGAACGTCTCGAACGGGATATCAAATCCCGCTTTTTTCAGCGGCTTACCGCAGTTCGGGCAGACGGCGTCCGGCATATCGCATCCGGCACGGCCGACGTACTCTTTGACGCGCGGCGAATCGAACTCGCTGTAATGGCACGACTCGCAGTAGTAATGCGGACTCAACGGGTTTACCTCCGTGATTCCCGCCATCGTCGCAACGAACGAGGAACCGACGGAACCACGCGATCCTACGAGATAGCCGTCCTCGTTCGACTTCCACACTAGTTTCTGTGCGATGATGTACATAACGGCGTATCCGTTGGAAATAATGGAGTTCAGCTCCCGCTCGAGGCGCGCGGAAACGATCTCCGGCAGCTCCTCGCCGTAGATTTCATGCGCGCGGTCGTAACAGATTCTCCGCAGTGTCTTGTCGGAATCCTCGATGACCGGCGGGAATTTTCCGGCACGGATCGGGGAGATTTTCTCGACAAGATCGGAGATTTTGCGCGGATTGGTGATGACGACCTCCTCCGCTTTCTCACTTCCGAGATACGAAAACTCTTCAAGCATCTCCTCGGTGGTGCGCAGGAACAGCGGTGCCTGCTCATCCGCGTCGTCAAAACCTTTTCCGGTCATGATGATGCGGCGGTAGATCTCGTCCTGCGGATCCATGAAGTGGACGTCGCACGTTGCCACAACAGGCTTATGGAACTGCTCGCCAAGTTTGACGATGCGCCTGTTGATCTCCTTTAAATCCTCCTCGCTCTCTACGGCAGAAACGTCCTCTTTTTTGATCATGAACGCGTTGTTGCCGATCGGCTGGATTTCCAGATAATCGTAGAAGTCCACGAGACGCGCAATCGCCGCATCCGGCTCGCCTCGCAGGATTGCCTGGTAGAGTTCGCCCGCCTCGCAGGCAGATCCGATCATCAGACCGTCCTGGTATTTCAGGTAGACGCTCTTTGGCAGCTTCGGCCGGCGGTTGTAGTATTTCAGGTGGGATTCCGACACGAGGCGGTACAGATTGACGCGTCCCGTCTCGTTCTTTGCCAGAATGATCGCATGGTACGATGGAAGCTTGCGCACAGCCTCCTCCGATACTTTTCCCTGCGCATTCAGGTCATCCAGAGTCAGAATATTGCGCTCCTCCAGCATTTTTACGAATTTCACGAAAATTTCCGCCGTACAGCCGGCATCGTCCACCGCACGGTGATGGTTTTCCAACGATACGCCGACCGCCTTCGCAACGGTATCCAGCTTGAAACGGTTCAGGCCCGGCAACAGGAAACGCGCCATGGCGACGGTGTCCGCCGTTGTAAATTCCCGCTCGATCCCCTGCAGGACGCAGTTGTGCTCGATAAAGCTCATATCGAACGAAGCATTGTGGGCAACCATAACGGCTCCCTCACTGAACTCCAGGAATTTCGGCAGCACCGTTTCGATGTCCGGCGCGTCAAGAACCATGTTGTCGTTGATGCCGGTCAGGTTCTCAATCCGGAACGGGATCGGGACTTTCGGGTTAACGAAGGTGGAAAACTTATCGACAATCGCTCCGTTTTCCACACGGACGGCACCGATCTCAATGATTTTGTTGACAACCGGGGAAAATCCCGTCGTCTCGATATCGAAAACAACGTAGCTTCCGTGGATGTCCTGTCCTTTGCTGTTGACAACGATATCTTTCAAGTCGTCGACGAGATAAGCCTCCATGCCGTAGATGACCTTGAACGGAGCCGAAACTTTTTTCAGCTCATCTTTTGTCGCATCCGGGTGCTCTTCCTGGTATTTTTTCCGGTAAGCGCCGTCGATCGCCTCGATCGCATGGTTTGCCTCCGGGAAGGACTGCACAACGCCGTGATCTGTGATCGCGATCGCCGGATGACCCCACTCGTAGGCACGCTGTACCAGACGGGCAGCATCGGTGACACCGTCCATATCGCTCATCTTTGTATGGCAGTGCAGCTCCACACGCTTCACCGGACTCGTATCCTGACGGCCGGTACGGAAATCGGTGATCTTCTTGATGCCCCAGACAGACATAACCGTCAGATCGTGGTCAAATGCATCAACCGTCGTTTTTCCTTTTACTTTAATGAACGCGCCTTTTTTGATCGCATCCTTTAATTCCGGCACTTCCGCGTTCTGGACGAAAATCTTGACGCCGATGGTATCCGTAAAGTCGGTGATCGTGAACATGAAAATCGTACGCTCATTCCGGATCTCGCGCATATCCACACTCTGGACTCTTCCTCGGATGACAACATCACCGATCTCATCGCCGATTTTCAGAATCTCCACGCTCTCATCCTCGAAATCTCTTCCGTACAGCACATCCGGATTGGAGGATTTGCGCGGCTGATTGTCCGCATTCCGGCCGAAACTGCCCTTGCCTTTTTTGAAGGAACCGCGTCCGCCGCCGGAAAAACCTTTTCCCCTTCCGCCGTCTGCTGCTTTTTCTTTTTCGCCTCGCCGTCCTTGGCTGCTGCGGCTGCTTTTGGCTGTTCGCCTGCTGCTTCCGCCTGCTCTTCCATCCGGTTCTGCTCTTTTTCGCCGAGCATCTCACCGTAATGGGTATGCGCCAGAACGTGGCGCACTTCCTCCCGGATGCGGAGCTCGGAATTTCTCATGGCGCGGCTCTCGCCCTCCGGCTTTCTCATCTCGGTTTCCACGATCAGGTCGAAGCCGCACCGCTCACAGAAGATTTTCTCGAGAATGTGGACCAGTTCCTCCTCGCGCTCCTTTGCCACAACGGAATCCACGAGCACCAGGTGCATTTTGTTCGTCTCCGGGAAGGTAATCTCGGCAGTCGAAAACAGATGATTCAGAAAGACACTGTGGTTTTTCAGCTCGAGCAGGATACTCGGACGGTACACCTCCAGAAAGTTTTCCGGCGTATATTGGCGCGACAGATAGAACCGCTCAATAATCTTCACGCGCAGCGGCACGTTGGAAAAGAGCTGCTCCTCGATCTGGCGCTCCAGCTGATAAATATATTTTTTGTGAATCCACTGATGGCTGACCACATAGATCCGCAGCAGATCTTTTTTCTATTGATCGATACCCGCGAAACCTCCACGGTATCGAGAAGCTCTGCCATGCCCCCTTCGATTCTCAAATCCGGAAATACTTCCTGAAACTGTTTTTCCATTCCTATTCCTGCTTTCTTTTCTACTTGCCCCAGTGATCCAGCTCGTCCTTTAAGACGGACAGCAGCTCGCTCTCCGGTACTTTTTTCACGATTTCACCTTTTTTAATTAAAATGCCGACGCCTTTTCCGCCTGCAACACCAAGATCCGCCTCTTTTGCCTCGCCCGGTCCGTTGACCACGCAGCCCATGACGGCAACCTTGATATCAAGATCGTAGCCCTGCACCAGTGTTTCCACCTGGTTTGCCAGTCCGATCAGGTCAATCTGGGTCCGTCCGCAGGTCGGACACGATACGACCTCAATGCCGCCTTTTCGAAGTCCCAGGGTCTTTAAGATCCGTTTTGCGGATTTGATTTCCTCGAGCGGATCGCCGGTCAGGGAAACACGGATCGTATCTCCGATGCCCTGATATAAAATAATACCGAGCCCCACTGCCGATTTGATGTTGCCGGAATACAGCGTTCCTGCCTCCGTAATGCCGACATGAAGCGGATGATCCGTCTGGTTCGTGATCAGCTCATGCGCTTTTGCACACATCATCACATCAGACGATTTGATGCTGATGACGAGATTGTCATAGCCCATCTCCTCGATGATCCGCACTTTGTCGAGCGCGCTCTCCACCAGGCCCTCTGCCGTTACGCCGTTGTATTTTTCCACCAGCTCTTTTTCGAGTGAACCGCTGTTGACGCCGACGCGGATCGGAATCTGGCGTTCTTTTGCTGCATCTACAACCGCCTGGATCCGGTCGCGGCTGCCGATGTTGCCCGGGTTAATGCGGATTTTATCGGCTCCGTTTTCGATCGCGGCGATCGCCAATCGATAGTCAAAATGAATATCTGCTACAAGCGGAATCGAAATCTGCTTTTTGATCTCGGACAGCGCCTTGGCTGCCTCCATGGTCGGGACGGCGCATCGGATAATGTCACATCCGGCTTCCGTGAGCGCCTGGATCTGCTTTACGGTTGCCTCCACATCTTCTGTTTTGGTATTCGTCATGGACTGGATCAGAATCGGATTTCCGCCTCCGATGACCCGGTCGCCGATTTTCACAACTCGTGTATTTGCTCTGCTCATTGTCTTTCCTCCATTTATTTTCTCCGTGATGGCATAAAAATCTTATTTTATTATAAGACAATTTTTTCTCCGGCACAACCGTCTTTTCTCTTGCAATTTTTTCCCAAATTTTCTATAATGTTAGGAGTGATTTTTTTTGATTCAACTAGAAAGGAAGACATACAAACGATGAAAAAGATGATCCTCGTAACCTCGCCGCCGGCGTGCGGAAAGACATACATTTCAAAACAGCTCGCCAAGGAGCTGAAACACGTTGTTTATCTCGACAAGGATACGGTCATTCCGCTGTCGAACCGCGTTTTCAAAGCGGGCGGACAGGAAATCAACCGCAGTTCTGATTTCTTCGAGGAGAATATCCGCGATTATGAATATGAAGTAACGGTCAATTTCGGACTGGAAGCACTCGAGTATGACGATATTGTGCTGATCAACGCACCATTCACACGCGAAGTGCATGATGAGAAGTTCCTGAAAGACTTCTCCAAAAAGCTTGCTGACCATAGGGCAAAGCTTGTTGTGATCTGGGTTGTCACAAAACCGGAGATCTGCCACCAGCGCATGATCGACCGCAACTCCGTGCGCGATACGTGGAAGCTGGAGCACTGGGATGAATATGTGAAAACGATCGACTACTCCATCCCGGAAGCACTGAAGAAAATGAGCAGCTGCCTCGATCTGATGCTGTTCTACAATTCTTCGGATGAAGAATATCAGAAATCCATGGAGATGGTTATCTCCCGTCTCGAAGACGAATAACGACTAAACGAAAAAAGAGAATTTTGCCGGACCTCATTTTTTCAATCTGCAAAATTCTCTTTTTATTTATAGAAACTATTTTCACATCCGATACAAAAGATAATCCGCCGCTGCCGCCCACAGCACCCAGGAAACGCAGAGAACTGCGAACACACTCTTATATCCGAGCACGGCAAAGTGGACGCGCCATTTTTCCTTCTGCGTGAATTTCTCCGGGTTTTTGCCTTTTACCATCAGCATTCCGGCGATCACGAACATGCCGAGGGCCGCGATCAGCAGCAGGCCGTCTTTCGCCGCCTCAAGGGCAGCGCGGAACGTGAATCCCCCAAAGAGGAATCCTCCCAGCAGCAGCACAGCTGCCGCAGCGCCGCCGGAGAGCAGGCCGATTGTAAATGCTTTGCCAAGATCACGGCAGATGTTCTTTATCTTTTCCATGTTTTATAATTCCTTATTTTCTTCTAACGCATCACAGAAATGACATGCCACAAAGTGATTGTTGCCCACGTCTTTTAATTCCGGCATCTGCTGTCGGCAGATGTCTTTTGCGTACTTGCATCTTCCCTGGAATTTGCAGCCCGGCTTCGTGTTGATCGGGCTCGGCACCTCACCTTCGAGGCGGATTTTTTTGCGGTCGCGCTCTACCTCTACTTTCGGGTCCGGAATCGGAATCGCGGAGAGCAGTGCCTGTGTGTACGGGTGGCGCGGGTTGGCGTACAGCTCCTCGGATGTCGTCAGCTCGACGAGCGTTCCCAGATACAGAACCGCCACACGGTCGGAAATATGTTTGACCATCGACAGATCATGCGCAACGAAAAGATAGGTCAGACCCATCTTCTTCTGTAAGTCCACAAGCAGGTTGACGATCTGCGCCTGAATCGAAACGTCGAGTGCGGAGATCGGCTCATCGAGAACGATGAATTCCGGCTGCACAGCAAGCGCACGCGCAATACCGATTCGCTGGCGCTGTCCGCCGGAGAACTCGTGCACGAAACGGTTCGCATGCTCGCGGTTCAGTCCGACCAGCTCCAGATATTTGTAGATCATCTCCTGGCGCTCTTTTTTATTCTTCGCAAGATGATGGATATCGATTCCCTCACCGATGATATCGGCAACGGTCATACGCGGGTCGAGCGATCCATACGGATCCTGGAAGACCATCTGCACCTGTTTTTTGAAGGCAAACCGCTCTTTTCCGTTTAATGCATGGACATCGGTTCCCTTGTAGAGCACCTGTCCATCGGTCTTGTCATACAGGCCGATGCAGGTACGGCCGCACGTCGTCTTTCCACATCCGGACTCGCCAACCATTCCAAGTGTCTCACCCTTGTAAATTTCGAAGGAGACATCATCCACGGCCTTTAAGGTCGCATGGTTTCCGACCTGAAAATATTTTTTCAGATGGGAAACGGAAAAAAGCACTTCTTTTTCGTATTTTCCATTACAGTTCTCCTCCTTCCAGATTTGGCATTTCTACTTTTGGTGCCATCGGGTGATGGAGCCAGGGGGGCAGGCAGCCTTATGCTCGCCGCCGAATTCCGTTGCCTCCGGCATCTCTTCCTTACAGATCGGCATACAGTAGCTGCACCGCGTGCAGAACGGACATCCGACCGGCGGGTTTAAAAGATCCGGCGGAGTTCCCGGAATTGTCGCGAGTTCCTGCTTGTTTTTCAGATCCAGACGCGGTACGGAACGGATCAGCGCCCAGGTATACGGGTGACGCGGACGATAGAAAATGTCCTCACACGTTCCGCTCTCCACGATGATGCCGGAATACATAACGGCAATTTTCTGTGCGATATTCGCCACAACGCCGAGATCATGTGTGATCATGATGACGGATGTCTGATTTTTCGAATAATGTTCCGTTTTCCTTCTGTCATTTGTACTCTGTGTACAGGTTTCTTTTGTCTTGCCATAATAAAAGGCCCTCCTATGATTTTATTTTATCATAGAAGAACCTTCTAAATACTATTTTACAGAAAAAGTTTCACACACTCTGAAAGCCCCAGTTCCTCGTCCTACGCTCCAACTTGTGGACAAAGTGTCCCGAAGTTGTGGCCACACTCCCGGAAAAGTAGCAGGACAACGGGCAACCGTCAAGGCTGAAATGAACGGGTTTACACCCGGCCTTGACCTCCGCCCGCTGTCCCGCTGGATGGGTGGACAAGGCGGCCAATCCCTCAAAGTGCTTGGCCGCTCTCTTTCTGATTTTGAGGTATTCAGTTTTTCAAAATTGAATAATCAAAATAAATTTTTTCGATTGAAAAAATTTTATTTGTTATCATCTTCAATGCCATATTTTTTCTTTTGCCGAATCACATAATTACTGATTTTTTCATCATATAGTGGATACTGGTAATCCAACTGGCATGCCACTTCTGACGAAACCTCCCGGAACAATGCCATACATTGTTCAAAGGATTCCCACATATGGGGATAGGAATCCATATTATAAGTGGACATAAGTCGTTCCCACAATTCCTCTGGGACATATTGCTTCATAAATTTATAGTTTTTTCCCAAACTGAAATGAAATCCCTGTTTGATACCAATCAGCCAGGAAATCATGCGAAGCAATTCTTTTCGTACTATATCATTCATATGGTCAATAGCAAAAAGAATTTCTTTGCGGCATAAGCCCTTTACTACATATGTTGTAGTATTCCAAAATTCATTACAGCAATCGTCAAACATTCTTTGAGTAGGCTTCTGCAAGTGGTAGTCTATATCCGTTGGTATTGGCGGCTTTACGATACGGTTGTCTTTATCCAACAGTAACTTTACCAGTTTATCCCATGTAAAATACTCGTCTATCAGTTCCAGCGGCAGCAAAGTTAAATCTATCTTAACATCATCAGTAAACAGCATTAAATATGAAAATCCCTTTTCTACAGCTGGAAATAATTCCATATCTTCCGGCTTTTGCAGAATCAACCTTTCACCAAATATATCTAGCCATTTATCATCACTTGTGAAGCTGTCCATATCCGTAACAAAAAAAGTAATATCAAAATCCTGAAAATCATCAGGCGGAATATTTGTATTTGTTCTAGATCCTTCCAAAGTAACCATGCGAATGCGTTTGTCTGTTTTTGCAAAATTCAAAACAATATCATAAACTTCCTTTTCTGATCTCATTTTTATCTCCTCCAATTATTGAAATAGGTGTGAAGCCATTTTAGGGCTTTCCCGCCTTGATTACCCATTAGCAAAGACGGGCGAGACTGTC
>ENA-OQIJ01000427-OQIJ01000427.1-human-gut-metagenome-genome-assembly--contig:-NODE-427-length-10040-cov-2.051347_pt1 | contig 10040 bp, 11 predicted proteins | sample MGYA00242582_ERZ504747 | MGnify/ENA primary metagenome ERZ504747 (study PRJEB26092, sample SAMD00036435) | human gut metagenome | host: Homo sapiens | study: EMG produced TPA metagenomics assembly of...
CATCGTTTCCACCAGTGTTCGACTTCCCCCAGGTTAGTGCAGCTCTGGATCATGCCCTCGTTGCGCCCGGCAATGCCGCCGCTGTTGGTGTTTCCGGTGACAGAGGCTCGGTTGGTGCAGCTCCGCACCACGCCGGAGCTCCCGTTGACGCCTACCAGTGCGCCCACGTCCTCATCTCCCGTCACATCGCCAGTGACGGTGACTTGTTCCACTGTGCCGTGGTTCTCACCGGCCAGGATGCCCACCTGCGACTGGGAGCCGCCAGGGGCCACTACCCCGTCCAGAGTCAGATTTTTTACGACAGCCCCCTCGCCCAACGTGCGGAACAGGCCTACCTTGGAACCCTTGTCCAGCCAGGCGAAGCCGGAAATGGTGTGTCCGGCCCCGTCAAAGGTGCCGCGGAACACGGGAATGGTGGAAAAGCCGGTACCGGCCAGGGAAATGTCGGCGGCCAGCACCACGGTTACCCCTTGAGACCAGGTATCCGAGGTGCAGCTTTGGGCCAGCTTGAGCAGCCCGCTGGCATCATGAATGGTGATGGTATCCCCCTCCGCGCCGGCGGGGGGCAGCAGTCCCAGGCAGAATACCAGGGCCAGCAGCAGGGCGGCGCCCCGTTTTGCATAGTTCATCATGGCGTTATTCCTCCGTTTCATCCAGTTCCTGCCGCTTGCTCTCAATGAGGGCATCCACGCTGCCGTGGAGCACGCCCTTGAACTCGCCGTCAATGAAACCGGACACGTGGCCCCGGACATGTCCGTCCAGACGCATGGTGCCGTTCTGGAAGCGCTGTTTCCGGTCCCGGTTGAGGGTAATGGCGGTGCGCTCGATAAGGGCGTCGCCCAGCACCAGGAGCTGGGGCAGCACAGTCATGACCAGGACGATGGAGGTCAGGGTGCCACGGCCCAGGGTATCGCCGATGGAGGAGATAATGGTGTCGGTGGACAGCTTGCCGATGAGAAAGCCGGCCACAGTCATGATGGAGCCGGAGGTAAGCACGGTGGGGAAGCTCTGGTTGAGCGCCTCCACGGCGGCGGGCCCGACGGTCAACGCACGGTCTTGAGCTGTAAGTAGCGGTTGGTGATGACGATGGCGTAGTCAATGGTAGCGCCCATCTGTATGGCGCTGACAATCAGGTAACTCATAAAAAACAGGTTGGTGCCCGTCAGGAAGGGGAAGGAGAAGTTGAATCCAAATGGAGCCCTGGATGGTGAGCACCAGCAGGATGGGCAGCCCAGCGGACTTGAAGGTAAACAGCAGGATGACCACCACAAAGAGCACGGTGAGCACACTGATTTTCAGGTTGTCCCCGGTGAAGGAGGCGGCCAGATCCCGGGCGTTGGTGGAATTGCCCACCAGCACCACATCGTCTCCGTAGTATTCCGCGGCAATGGCGCGGATCTGGTCCAGGAGGGCATAGGTCTCCGCCCCCTCCTCGGGGAGATCGGCAGTAAAGACCATCCGGGTCCACTGTTCCCCCTGGAGCTGCTGGAGTCCGTCGTCCAGGGTATCCTGCAGCTCCTCCACCTGGCTGGCCTGCTCTCCGCTCAGGCGGATAACCCCCTTGTCCTTCTGCTCCAGCAGGAACTGGAACACATCCAGCAGGGGCACGGAATAGTCGTCCGTGTCCTGAAAGATAGCGCCGTATTCCTCCACGCTCAGGCCGTAAGCCTGGTAGAGCAGCCGGGCCAGCTCGATGTCCACGCCCGCCAGCTCGGCAAACTGCCGGGGGGTCAGCTTGTCGGTGAGGTAGCGGCCGTCCTCCACCTCAATGTTGGCCAAGCCGGTGGCGGTCGTCACGTTGTCCAGGGCCTCCACCCGGCGGAGCACCGCACCCTCGCTGTCGTAGTCCCCACGGGGAACCAGTACGGCAATGGTGTTGGTATAGCCGAAGGTCTCGTTGATCTTGTCCATGGCGATACGGGTCTCCGGACGGTTGCCTGAGTTGGTGGAATTGGTGGAGAATACATAGTCGCACTGGTTGGAGCAGTAAATGCCGCCGATGACGCACACGGCGAACACCGCCGGAAGCACGAAGCGCAGCTTCATGATGAGGCGGCCCCAGCCTGCGATGGAGGGCACTAGGTTTTTGTGGCGGGTCTTTTCGATGCCCCGGTTGAAAAGCATCAGCAGACCGGGCATGAGCAGAAACACCGACAGCATGGAGCAGACAATGCCCTTGGACAGGACGATACCCATGTCGAAGCCGATGCGGAACTGCATCAGCATCAGGGCCACCAGGCCGGAGATAGTGGTGAGGGAGGAGGAGGAGATCTCCACGATGGCCTTGCTCAGGGCGGCAATGTCCGCCTACTCGAGCGTCCAGACCGTTGTCGCGCTCCTCCATATAGCGGTGACAGAAGATAATGGCGTAATCGATGGCCAAGGCAAGCTGGAGCACCACGGCGATGGCGTTGGTGATGAAGGAAACCGAGTCAAAGAGAAAGTTGGTGCCCATGTTGAGGATGGCGGAGACCACAAACACAATGAGAAAGACCAGGACCTCCAGATAGCTCTTGGAGGTGAACAGGAGTACCGCTACGATGACGGCGGCGGCAATGGCCAGAATGACCGTCATCTCCTGCATAAGGCTGTCTGAGTCGTACGGATCGCCGCTGGGGAAGACGTAGTGATCGTAGGGCGCTGCCAGCTCCTTTACGGCCGCGAGGGCGGCGTCCGCCTCCGGACTGCCCTCCTCACCGGTAAAGGAGACGGAAAAGAGGGCGGAGGAGTCCTTAAAGTGGTCGGTACTGTCGTCAAAGGCGACGGAGGACACGCCATCCAGCTCCGCTAATTGAGCGGCTACCTTTTCGGCTTGGCGGTAGGTCACATTGGAGAGCATGACCTGAGCGGAGGCGTAGGTGGTGAACTCCTCGTCCATAAGGGTCAGCCCCCGTCGGGTCTCGGTTTCGGCGGGGAGATAAGAGGTGATGTCATTGTTGACCACACCTTGTCAATAGAGCTGCCGCAAAAGAGCACCGCCGCCAGGAAGACCAGAAAGAAGGCCTTTCGCTTGTCGACAATGAACCGCGCCAGCTTGGTTACAGGGGTTTCAGAGCTTGATGTTTGTGACATGGGTGGGATTCCGCCTTTCTAAACCGGGAGCTCGGGTTGAGGAATGAAGTGCTCTACATGCCGAAGCAGCACTTCGTCTGGAACGCCTGCACCGCTGGAGAGCCACCAGCGGATCAGGGCGAGCAGGCCGCCGGCATAGAAGCGGGCCGTCAGGCTCCGGGTCAAACCCGGCGGCCGGGGCGCTCTCCGACAGCTTTCGCTTCAGCGCATCCGTAATGATCTCGTCCAGCACGTAGAACTCTGCTGCGCCCTGGACGGTGAGGAACATCCCCCTGTGGGACTTCAGGAAGGAGAGCGCGTTGTGAAAAAGGCCATAAAATCTCCCGGGGCCGTACGTGGGTCCAGGAGGGGTCCACCGGCTCGAACGTATTCTGTAGTTCGTCCGACAGCATAGCGCAGCAGGGCCAGCTTGTCATCGAAATGGGCGTAGAAAGTGGTGCGGTGGACCATGGCGCGCTGGCAGATATCCACCACCGAGATTTCACTCAGCGGACGCTCCTCCAGCAGGGAGAGCAGGGCGTCGGCGAGGAGCTTCCGGGTACGGCGCTGCCGCAGATCTTCCCGGGGCTGGCTGGTTTGTTTCAATGGGATCCGCTCCTTATTCTGGGATGGGAAGAAGTGTAGCACAGACAAAAACAAATGTCAAGATAAACAACATATGTAGATTAAGTGAAACACACGGAACTTTTTCTGTTGAGGATTATAGGGATACAAATGGAACCGAGCTGTGCGAGAGGGCGGGGAATGAGAGACAACCGCCCTCTTTATATAATTTTATAGGTGCGCAAAGTAGGTTTCGTGCAAAACAAGTAAACCGAAGCCGGATAACCCATTGACGTAGTAGGAGATTGTTGCTATACTAATTTAATCCATATTGATTGGTGGGAAAGCTTGCGCTGCATGGAAGCAGTGATAAGAGAGGAAAAAGGAGGGGAAACGTGTGGAGCTGAATGTGGACGAGGCGTTGCGTTATCTGGGCATCGGCGGACAAGCAGCCGAGTCCATTCGAGCGAGTGTGGCTGCTGTCGCAGACAAGTTAACGGCTGCTATACAGCCCAGATACACCTACCGCATGTGTTCCCTTCAAAAAACAGAGGCCGGATTCCTGCTGCCGGAGGCCGAGCTGGTCCTTCCGGGCGCGGACGCAGCGAAAATGCTGGAGCAGTGCGATCAGGCCGTGCTGATGGCGTGCACTCTGGGGACGCAGTTTGAAGCCCTCTTGCGCAGGGAACAGGCTCGTGATATGTCCAGGGCAGTCATTCTGGCTGCCTGCGGCAGCGCCTGGGTGGAGGCCGGGTGCGACCAGGTGGAGCAAGAACTGGCGCGTTGTCTTCCGAACCGCTATAGAACGGACCGGTTCAGTCCCGGGTACGGAGATCTGCCGTTGTCTTTGCAGCCGAAGATCTGCGCCGCACTGGATACCCAAAGGCGGCTTGGACTGTATGTAACAGAGAGCTATTTGATGAACCCATCCAAGTCAGTCACCGCCATCATCGGCTTGTCCGACTGGCCCCAGATGGCCCGCATCCGTGGATGCGCATATTGTTCGATGCGTGAGACCTGCAAATTGCGCGTGGGAGGAAAACACTGTGGGAATTGAGATACCTCAAAACAAATTTTTGATCCTGGACGGCGCTATGGGCACCGTTCTCCAGCAGCGGGGACTGTCTCCCCAAGGCCGGCCGGAGCTGCTGAATCTGACGGAGCCGGAGCTGCTGGATTCCGTCTATAAAGAGTACATCGCCGCCGGAAGCCAGGTGATTTATGCCAACACCTTCGGTGCCAACGGCTTAAAGCTGGCCAAGACGGGCCACAGTGTGGAGGAGGTCGTGGGTGCGGCCATCGCCGTGGCAAAGAAAGCGGCGGCCGGTACCGGGACCCTGGTGGCGCTGGATGTGGGCCCGCTTGGCGAGCTGTTGGAGCCTATGGGTACGCTGTCTTTTGAGCGGGCATATGACCTGTTCCGCGAAATGGCGGAAGCTGGTGCAAAGGCCGGCGCGGACTTAATCGTGGTGGAAACCATGACAGACCTGTACGAGGCCAAGGCTGCCCTGCTGGCGGCCAAGGAGGCCGCCCACCTGCCGGTGTTTGTCACCATGTCCCTTTGATGCCGGCGGCCGGACCTTCACCGGGCTGTACGGTCGCCTCCATGGCCCGTACACTGGAGGGCCTGGGTGCGGACGCTATTGGACTGAACTGTTCGCTGGGGCCAGACCTGCTGGCGCCGCTGCTGAAAGAACTGTGTGAGAATACCCGCCTGCCGGTCATTGCCAAGCCTAACGCGGGCCTGCCGGACCCGGTGGATGGACACTATGATATGGGACCGGAGGACTTTGCCCAGGCTCTGCTGACCTGCGTGGAGGCTGGTATCTCCATCGTGGGCGGCTGTTGCGGTACATCCCCGGAATACATTCGTCGGCTGACGGCAGTTCTGGAAGGAAAAAAGCCCGTATCCCGGCACTATAACAACACCGGTCTTGTCTGTACCCCTGTGACACCCATCCGACTGAATGGTGTGCGGGTGATTGGCGAGCGTATCAACCCCACCGGGAAAAAGCGTTTCCAGCAGGCACTGCTGGAAAATGACCTGGACTATATCCTGGATGTGGGTGTCCAGCAGGAGGATGCCGGAGCGGACATCCTGGATGTGAACGTAGGCTTCCCCGGTGTGAATGAAGTGGTTATGCTGCCCAGAGTGGTAAAGAAGCTGCAAAGCGCGATCGCTGTGCCGCTTCAGCTCGATTCCTCCAACCCGGACGCACTGGAGGCAGGGCTGCGGGTCTATAACGGCAAGGCTGCGGTGAACTCTGTCAACGGAGAGCCGGAGGTTCTGGAGCGTGTGCTGCCTATTGTGAAGAAGTACGGCGCGTCCGTGGTGGGTCTGACGCTGGATAAAAACGGCATCCCCAAAACAGCGGAAGAGCGGGTCGCCATCGCCCGCCGCATTCTGCAGGCTGCTTTGGACCACGGCATCCCCAGAGAGGATGTGTGGATTGACTGCCTGACCCTGACGGTCTCGGCCCAGCAGGAGCAGGCTGCGGAGACGTTGAAAGCGGTGCGGACCATCCGGGAGGAGCTGGGGCTGCAGGTGGTGCTGGGCGTGTCCAACATCTCCTTTGGCCTGCCCAACCGCAAGCTGATCACGCAGAACTTTTTGATTCAGGCCATGCACGCCGGGCTGACTCTGCCCATCATCAACCCAAATCAAACGGAGATGATGGACGCGGTGGCGGCGTACCGTGTACTCTCCGGAGAGGACCGGGAGTGCCGAGCCTATGTTGCCCGTTTCGCGGCGGAGTCCCCTGTCGTGCAGGCAGCGCCGAAGGCGGATGCCCTGACGTTGGGCGATGCGGTCATCCGTGGGTTGAAGGCCGATGCCGGAAAGCTGGCTGCCAAAGCGCTGGAGACCGAGGATGAGCTGTCTCTGGTAGAAAACCACCTGATCCCCGCGCTGGACAAGGTGGGAGAGGATTATGACAAGGGTACGGCATTCCTGCCCCAGCTGCTCAGCGCCGCGCAGGCGGCACAGGCAGTATTCGAGGTCATCCGGAGCTCTATCGCCGCCAAGGGCGGTGCGCCCGTGAAGAAGGGAAAACTCATCGTTGCCACTGTGCAGGGCGACATTCATGACATTGGCAAAAAATATTGTGAAAACCGTACTGGGAAATTACGGCTATGAGGTGTTGGACCTGGGCCGGGATGTGCCGCCGGAGACCATCCTGCGGACGGTTCAGGAGCAGGGGGTGCGCCTGGTGGGCCTGTCCGCCCTGATGACCACCACACTGCCCGCCATGGAAAAGACCATCCGGTTGCTGCACACTATGGAGGAGCCCCCGGTCATCTTTGTGGGCGGCGCGGTGGTGACGCCGGAATACGCCAAACAAATGAATGCGGACTACTACGCCAAGGATGCCCACCAGTCGGTGGAGATCACCAGAAAGGTCATGGGATGATGGATATCCGCACCTATTTATCGCAGGGAAAGCCATTGCTGTTTGACGGGGCTATGGGCACTTATTTCGCCGCCCATCCGGGCCGGGCTGAGGAACGCTGTGAACGGGCCAACCTGACCCGCCCGGAGGAAATTCTGCGCATCCACCGCGCTTATTTGCAGGCCGGCTGCCGGGCCATCAAGACCAATACCTTTGCCATCAGTGGAGATCTCTCCGATGGGAACGATGAAACCGCCTGCGACATCGTAAATGCGGCCTGCCACCTGGCACGGCAAGCCGCTCAACCCTATGGGGCTTATGTATTTGCAGATCTGGGCCCCGCGCCCCGTGACCACAGCCGCGCCCCGGCAGATCTATACCAGACGCAGGCGCAGTGGTTTCTGGAACAGGGGGTGACCCATTTTTTGGTGGAAACGCTGTCTGGTGACGAGGGGCTCCGGAATTGGCTGGCTGGCTGAAGGGAAAAAATCCGGATGCGTTTCTTATGGTTTCCTTTGCCGTGGACCATAGTGGGATGACCAGCGCCGGACGTTTGGGCAGCGAGCTGTATCGCTTTGCATCGGAACTGGCTGGGGTGGATGCAGTGGGCTTTAACTGTGTTTCTGGCCCCGCATTTGCTGAAATCATTCAGACCCTGGAGCTGAGCGATAAGCCTCTGACTGTCATGCCCAACGCCGGTTACCCCACCGTGCTGGGCCGCCGCACGGTATTCGGCGGTCAGCCTGACTACTTTGCAGGGCAGATTGCACAAATCGTTCAGGCTGGCGCCTCCATCGTAGGCGGCTGCTGCGGTACTACGCCGGAACATATTGCCCAGACGGCGCAGGCTTTGAAAGAGCCGCTTCCTAAGTGCACCGTTTCTGCTCCGAAAAAGCTGCTCAAACCTGCGGCCAATGCGTCCAACTCCCTTTGGGAGAAGTTGGAGGCGGGTAAGCGTGTCATTGCCGTGGAACTGGACCCACCCGTAGATGACGACAGCGCGGGCTTTTGGGAGGGGGTGCAGGCCTTGCGGGGCTCGGGGGCCGATGCGGTGACGATCGCAGATTGTCCCATCGGTCGCCCACGGGCGGACAGCAGCCTGTTGGCCTGTAAAATCAAGCGGGATATTGGTATAGAGCCGTTGCCCCATATGACCTGCCGTGACCGCAATCTGAATGCTACCAAGGCTCTGCTTTTGGGCTTGTCCATGAAGGGGTACACAATGTGCTGGTGGTCACCGGCGACCCTATCCCTACCGAGGATCGGAACGAAGTCAAAAGCGTATTCAATTTCAATCCCGCAAGCTGGCCCGCTTTGTCCATATGCTGAATGAAATACCCTGCGTACCCCCTTTCGTATCTATGGCGCTCTGAATCTGAACGCCCGCAATTTTGATGTGGAACTGCGGCGGGCACAGGAGAAAGAGGCATGTGGTGTTTCCGGCTTTCTGACACAGCCGGTGTTGTCCGCCGAGGCGCTGGACAACCTGAAATTGGCACACAAGACTCTGCGGGGCAAGATTCTGGGCGGGATATTCCCCGTGGTGAGCCACCGAAACGCCTGTTTTCTGAACAATGAGATTTCAGGCATGCGGGTGTGCGATGAGATCATTCATTTATATGAGGGGAAGGACCGTGATGCAGCGGAAGCTCTGGCGGTCACCGTTTCGACGGCGATTGCCAAAGAGATCTTCCCCTACACCGACGGTTATTACCTCATGACCCCGTTCCGCCGGGTGGCGCTGATGGAGCATATTATTCAAAATATTCAGCAATCGTGCATTTCATAAGCAAGGAAAAGGGGCCGTTCGTGTGAATGGCTCCTTTTTTGCTCTGGTCGGTTCTTTAACAGGTCTTTATACCAGATCAATCAAATCATGAAATTACCTATTGACATCATAGGAAATAGGTGGTAGTATAATCCCATAAACCAACTGAGTAAATTGGTTTTAGAGGGGCGTGCAAAATGAGCAATCTGTTTCAACAACTGTTGCGCAGCAATTTCCGCTGTGGACGAATGCTGAACTCCCGGGCACTGGATTTGGCCGGGTGGATCGGTATGTCCTCCACTCACTTTGTTGTGATTTAATAAGATCATTACATGGCCATATCTCTTTGTCCGGGAGCGAATAACGCCCCGGTCTTTTTGTATCTAAAATCAAACTATAAACTGAAAGAGGTATAAACCATGAATAACAATTATAAGTTTGAAACCCTGCAGCTTCACGTTGGTCAGGAACAGCCCGATCCCGCTACGGATTCCCGTGCAGTACCGATTTACCAGACCACTTCCTATGTCTTCCGCAACTGCGCCCATGCGGCGGCCCGCTTCGGGCTGACGGATGCCGGTAATATTTATGGCCGCCTGACCAACTCTACCCAGGATGTGCTGGAAAAGCGCCTCGCAGCATTGGAGGGTGGCGTGGCGGCTCTGGCTACCGCTTCTGGTGCCGCCGCCATCTCCTATACCATTCAGGCGCTGGCCCAGGCTGGCGACCACATCGTGGCGCAGAAGACCATTTACGGCGGCAGCTACAACCTGCTGGCCCACACCCTGCCCCAGTTCGGTGTCTCCACTACCTTCGTCAACTCTCATGATCTTACAGAATGGAAAATGCCATTCAGGATAACACCAAGGCAATTTATCTGGAGACTCTGGGCAACCCCAACTCTGACATTCCAGACATCGACGCCATTGCAGCCATCGCCCACAGGCACGGTCTGCCTCTGGTCATCGACAATACCTTCGGCACGCCCTATCTGGTCCGCCCTATTGAGCACGGCGCTGATATTGTGCTCCACTCCGCCACCAAGTTCATCGGCGGCCACGGCACCACGCTGGGCGGCGTCATCGTTGACTCCGGCAAGTTTGACTGGAAGGCCAACGGCAAGTACGCGCCCATTGCAAACCCCAATCCCAGCTACCACGGTGTCAGCTTTGTGGACGCTGTCGGTCCCGCCGCTTTTGTTACTTACATTCGGGCCATCCTGCTGCGGGATACCGGCGCCGCCATCTCTCCCTTCAACGCCTTCCTGC
>ENA-OQIJ01000428-OQIJ01000428.1-human-gut-metagenome-genome-assembly--contig:-NODE-428-length-10008-cov-2.660358_pt1 | contig 10008 bp, 10 predicted proteins | sample MGYA00242582_ERZ504747 | MGnify/ENA primary metagenome ERZ504747 (study PRJEB26092, sample SAMD00036435) | human gut metagenome | host: Homo sapiens | study: EMG produced TPA metagenomics assembly of...
AGGGGGTCCTCGTCGCAGTGCACCGACACGGACACGGCCTTGGCGTAGTCCACACCGAGCCGCCGCCGACGGCCAGGATAAGGTCCACGTCGTTCTCGCGGGCGAGGCGCACGCCCTCGCACAGCTTCTCAACCGTGGGGTTCGGCATGACGCCCGCATCCTCCACGACGGTCTTGCCGCATTCGTCCAGCAGGGTGGTCACCTGGTCGTACAGCCCCGTCTTCTTGATGGAGCCGCCGCCGTAGGCAAGCTGCACCGTGGCACCGTAGCGCGGGAGCTCGTCGCGCAGGGCGTCGAGCGCCTCAGGGCCGAAGTGCAGGCGGGTGGGATTGACGTAATCGAAGGTTCCAAGCATGGGTTCTCCTGTTCAGGTTGGGTACGAAGCGGACGCGGGTGCTACTGGTCGAAGCGGATGCTGTGGAGGCGGTGGACTTCGTCGAGGGCGCCGACGTCGAGGATGAGGCTCCTCGCCCGGTCGAGGGCGCGGATGCGTTCCATGTCGTCCGGCGTCAGCGCGAAATCGTCGATCGCGAAGTTCTGCTCGATGCGCTCCCGGTGCACCGACTTCGGGATGGCCGCGATGCCCTCCTGCCGCAGCCACCGCAGGATCACCTGGGCAGGCGTCTTGCCGTAGGGCGCGCCGATGGCGGCCAGCGTGTCGTTTCCGAAGATGCCGTCGCGACCCTCGGCGAACGGCGCCCAGGCCATAGCCTTGATGCCGGAGCGGTTCATGAGCTCGCGCAAGGCGCGCTGCTGGCAGAACGGGTGCAGCTCGATCTGGTTGACGGCGGGTGCGATATCGTGCGAGAGCACGAGGTCGGCCAGACGGTCGGGCAGGAAGTTGCACACGCCGATGGCGCGCACGCGGCCCTCGCGCACGAGTTCCTCCATGGCGCGCCAGCTGCCGTGGTAGTCGCCGTAGGGCATGTGGACGAGGTAGAGGTCGAGGTAGCCGGTGCCCAGGTTCGCGAGCGTCTTCTCGAACGAGGCGCGCGTGCGCTCGTAGCCCGCATCCTGTATCCACACCTTCGACGTGACGAACGCGTCCTCGCGCGGCACGCCGCTCTTCGCCAGCGCGGCGCCCACCGCCCGCTCGTTGCCGTAGCAGGCCGCCGTATCGATGAGGCGGTAGCCCACCTCGAGCGCGTCGAGCACGGCACGCTCGCATTGTTCCTGGTCGGTGACTTGGAAGACGCCGAATCCGGTCTGCAGCATGTCCACGCCGTTGTTGAGCTTGACGGTTTCCACGGGTTCGCTCCTTGCCTGCAGCTCGTCCGCTCACGCGGCGGCCGCGATCGTTATCGTCCCTGCGAGGGCTTCGATGCCGTCCGCGCCGGACGTCGCCTGCCCCACTTCGTACAGATCGTCGTTCGGCGCGTACGCGCCATAGAACAGCACCACGTCGCCCCACGGCTCGTAGTACGCGAGCGTGCCCGCGCCGCCCTGCGCATGCGGGGCGTCGGACACGTCGAGCGGATGGGGCGGGTAGCATATCTTCTCGTTCGTGCCGAAGTCCTCGACCTCGACGGTGAGCGGCAGCTGGTCGAGCAGCGCGCTCGCGGCGGCGGAGTCGTTGAGCTCGAAGACGACGGTGGCGTCGTTCGCGCTCACCTGGATGGTGCGCGCTTCCGCACGTGCGCACGCCTCCAGGCAGCACGCCAGCGCCGCGGCGGCGAGAACCGCCGACAGCTTCTTCATCAATCGCATCATGTCGATCACCTCCTGCGGCTCATGGTACGATCGCCTCTTGCAAATAGCCAATACCTATGTAGTATGTTCAAACATAGACATGAGGAATGCTAAGGAGACCGACGATGATCGAGACGCGTCTGCTGCACTACTTCCTGGCCATCGCGCGCGAGCAGAGCATCACGCGCGCCGCCGAATCCCTGCACGTCACGCAACCCACGCTGTCGAAGCAGATGATGGACCTCGAGCGGCAGCTGGGCACGCAGCTGCTCGTGCGAGGCAAGAAGAAGGTCACGCTCACCGACGAGGGCACCTACCTGCGCAATCGCGCACAGGAGATGATCGACCTCATGGAGCAGACCGAGGCCGCGTTCCGCGACGAGGAGGAGACGCTCGGCGGCGAGGTGTACCTCGGGTGCGGCGAGACGCGCGTCATGACGTTCGTCGTGGACGTGTTCGCCCGCCTGCGCGAGGAGCATCCGGGGATGCGCCTGCACTTGTACAGCGGCGACGCCGACACCGTGATGGAACGGCTCGACAAGGGGCTGCTCGACTTCGGCCTGCTGCTGGGACCGCTGCACCAGGAGAAGTACGACTACCTCGACCTGGGCATGCACGACACGTACGGCCTGCTCATGCCCCCGCGACTGCCCCCTGGCCGAGCAGGAGGCGGTCACGCTCGACGACCTGCAGCGCGTGCCGCTCATCGTCTACCCGCAACCCTACAGCGGCATCAGCGCTCGATTGGTTCGGCGTGGACTTCGACGCGCTCGACGTCGTGGCCACGTACAACCTGCTGACGAACGCGACGTTTCTCGTGGAGCGCGGACTGGGCTACGCGTTCTGCATCGATGGGCTGGTGGCCACCGATGGCGCGCGCAACCTGGCCTTCCGCCCGCTCGAGCCCGCGCTCACGCTCGACGCGTGCATCGCCGCGAAGCGCTACCGCGAGCTCTCCCCCGCCGCCAAGCTGCTCCTCGAGCGCCTGCGGCAGGAGGTGCGTGCGGCTCATGCACCGTCGTAGCGCGCCTTTTCGGTTCGCTCGTGCTGGCATGAATTTGCAGGTATGCACGATATACTCCATGCTTGAAATCGTCCGAACTGGTGTTTTTTGAAAACGCCGGACAAAACACGGATAGAAATCATGCATACCTGCATTTTTGCGCCACGAATCCGCCAGCAAGCCCGCTGCGAGCGAAAGAGGGCCTCAAAGCCTCCCGCCTACAGAATGCTCGCGGCATAGAACGCGTAGCGGGCGACGGCCGTGCCGACGAGCAGGCAGGCGAAGACGAGCGCGGGGCCAAGGCGCTCGGGCAGCACGCCCTTCCACGTCAGCAGCGCGAGCACCGTGCCGCCCACGGGCGCGGCCACGAGGGCGAACGCGAACGGCAGCGTGCCGTACCCGAAGGCGGCGAAGTGCGCGGCCACGAACGCGAGGTCGGCGGCGAACAGCACCGCGAGCGCGACGAACGTCGCGACGAAGGCCGAGACGCGGTACGCCCCGCGAGCGAACAGGCCGTACAGCGCGGCACCCATGGCCAAGTCGCCCAGCACGAACAGCGGCAGCGTGGGCCACGCCGCCCAGACCGGGTTGCCGTAGCTCGTGAAGTACGCCCAGCCCATGACGCACATGAGGCCGAGCGCGGCGAGGGCGCCCAGCAGGCGCACGGCGCAGGGGCTTGCCCCCTTGCGCAGCAGCAGCGCAAGGTCGACCAGCATGAGCAGGCCGAACGCAATGGACCAGTACGCCTCTTCGGCGATCATGGCCGACGGGTTCACCAGCGCCAGCAGGAAGCGCTCGGGGCGGCCGAGGTGCCCGAGCACGCCGAGCAGCCCCACGCCCAGCAGCGCCAGGCACGCGAGGGGGAACAGCCAGGGACGCTTCGCGCCTTCCGCGGCCTTCGGGAAGCAGGCGCCCACCGCGTACGCCCCGGCGGCGAGGCCGCCGAGCGTGGTGAACGCGAACAGGGGGAATTCTGAGATCATGTCCATCATCCGTCCTTATGCCCGGTCCCGCGAGCATTCGAGCCCGACGGGAACCAGTTCGTAGTCGTCGATACGCAAGGGTCGCAGCGCCTCGAGGTGCGCGAGCGCGGCGGTCAGCGACGCGTCGGACGCCGAAGCGTCAAGCGCTGCGTCCAAGGGTGCGTCCCGTCCTTCGGCCCAGAACGCCGCTTCGGCCAGAAACGTCGCATCCACCGCAGCGAACGCCGCGAGTGCCTCGATGAGCTGCGGGTAAAGCACCGCCGTCTTCGACCGGCGCACGGCGACGGCGAACGCGGGCAGCCAGCTTTGCAGGTGCGCGCGGACGAACGCCAGCTCGTCGCGCAGCTCCGCGGCAAGCGCCGCCGCATCGCCCGCCCGCAGCAGGCCGCACGCCTGCACGGCGCGCCGTGCCAGAAACGCGCACATGAGCGCCACGTGATCGTCCGGCACACGCTGCACCCGCTTCGGCTCCCAACCGCACGCCCGGTAGGCGGCGCGCACGGCGAGCGTGTTCTCCTGGAACACCGTCGGCTCCTTCGTGCGGTACGGCGCCTCCCACGGAAGAGCCGGCAGCGCGCCCGGCCCGACGAACAGGCGCGTGTACTCGTCGCGGGCCGCGTCCACGAGCGCGGCGCGGTCGTCCCGCGCGGCCAGCCGACCCAGGAAGCGGCCGAACCCGCGCATCGTCTCGTCCTCTTCGGCGTAGGCATCCACCAGCTCGGCCGTTGCAGGGCCGAGCAGCGCGTCCATCACGGCGCCGTCCGGCGCGGCGCCGAGCAGCTTGTGGAACAGCGTGTACGAATACGCGCGCGCCAGCAGCAGCTCCCCGAGCGCGACGGCTTCCGCGCTCACAGCCGCACCTCGCGGAAGTCCGTGCGCAAGGCCGCGGGCGACGCGCCCACCAGCAGGTTCGGATGCGTCAGATCGGGCGACGGCAGCAGGGGCAGCTCGCTTGCCGCATCGCCGTGCGCGGCGCGCAACTCGTCCATGTCGCCGAATTCGAGGGCGCGCATCGGGCACGCGTCCACGCACACCGGGTTGCGACCGCTCTCGCGCAGCGCCTTGCAGCTATCGCACTTCACCACCATGTTCTCGTCCTCGTCGAGCTGCGGCGCGCCGTACGGGCACACGGTCATGCAGTTGCGGCACACCACGCACCGATCGTCGATGTGGAGCACCGTGCCGTCGTCGGACTTGAACATCGCGCCGGTGGGGCATCCCGCCACGCAGGCGGGGTTCTCGCAGTGGTTGCACGACAGCGACAGCTGGAACATCGCAACGTCGGGGTACGTTCCGCATTCGAACGCTTCCGCGCGCCGGGGGCGGGGGCCCGCCGCCTGCAGGTTATGACGGTCTTTGCAGGCCACCTGGCAGGTCTTGCAGCCGATGCAGCGCTGCACGTTCACGTAGAATCCCAAGCTCATGGCTTACTCCTTCCCTTCGTAGAAGCCGTCGGTCACGTAGGCGGGCGTGTCGGCGGCGTCGATGCCCGCCGCCAGGAACGGCCCGCGCTCGCAGTCTTCGACGAGCTCTTCGCCCTCGTACTTCGCAATCTCGATCAGCAGCGAGTTGTACCCGTCACCTGCGGGAAGTAGTTCGACTGCTGCCCGTCGGAGAGCACCTGCTCCGAGCCGCCGCGGTCGATGATGGCCGCCGGGTCGGACTCGTCGAACACCGAGCGCACGCCATGGGGAATGGCAACCGTGCCCGGCATCATGGATTCGAGCGGCTGCGCAAGGCGCAGCATGCGGCCGAAATCGTTGAAGCACATCACCGTGTCGCCCGCCTCGATGCCGCGCTCGGCGGCGTCCTGGGCGTTCATGAACACGGGGTTGACGAAGGCCTCCTGCGTCCACGTCAGGTTGTCGTAGCAGGTATGGGCGCGGCGCAGGTAGTGCGGCGTGTAGGCCTGCAGCGGGTAGGGGCCCTTCACCTTGCTGTCCCAGTCGTCGAAGGTTTCCTGGTAGCCGCGGTTCGGTACGAAGTAGTTCGCGTAGGGCTTGAGCGGCTCGGGGTTCAGGCCCGTGCGGTTCGCGTTGTCGGCTTTGAACTGGCAGTATATTTCCAGCTTTCCCGACCGCGACGGACGCGGCCACGCCGTGTCGGCCACCACCACCTCGCCGTTCTCCCCGATGCCCAGCTTGTCGTCGCGGTAGCCCACGTAGTTGCGACGGTCGCGCTCGGAGCGCTCCACCACGTACGACCCGTCGGCCATGAACTGATCGAACGAAACCTTGCCCTGCTGCTCGGGGTAGCTTGCGTGGTAGCGCTCGTTGTCGGCGGCCGTCCACGTGATGACGGGTTCCCAGCGCGACAGGTCCTCGGACAACTCGCGCATCCCGAGGAAGTAGCCGAGCCACTGATCGTAGTTGCTCTTGGGGAAGGCGTCGTCCGGGTTGTAGCCCATGCGCTCGACGATCTCGCGGCAGACGGCCTTCTCCTCGCGCGCCTCGTACATCGGCTTCACGAGCGGACGCCATGCGAGCAGCGCGTCCTTGCGCTGCTTCTGCCCGTTGCCGTCGCCGAAGGGGCTCGGCCAGCAGAGCTCGCCCCACGCCGGGTCGTCGTTGCCCTCCCAATGCGTGGCCACCGGCAGGACGATGTCGGCGAACTGCGCCGTGAGGGAGAACTTGATCTCGAGCGAGATGCAGGTGTCGGCCGCACGCATCACCTCGATGGCGGTGGACAGGTTGCCGCGCGTCTGCATGAAGTTCGAGTTGGTCTGGAACAGCAAGCGGGGGTTGACGGGCATCTCCCGCGCTTCGTGGTAGGTGGGCGTGTTGGCGCGCAGCTTCGTCGGATCGTCGCCCGACCCCAGGTCGTAGGGGCCCTCCGACGTTGAGAGGTACGTTCCCGCCGCAAGCGAGCTCCACCACGCGTTGCCCTCGATGCAGCGGTTCGGGCCGGTGGCGGCAGGAGATGCCACGAGGTTGTCGACGTAGGCGTAGTCGCCGCCCGCATGCTGGATGAGGCGGTAGCCCGAGTCGCCGGCATCCCACGTGTAGATGGCGGCCGAGCCGTGGCCCGACTTGCCGTAGTGGCCGCCCAGGGCCGACACGGTCATGAACGCCTGCGGCAGGTTCTCCGCTCCCAGCACGCGCGACGCCGCGTAGCTGTGGAAGAAGATCACCTTGTTGTTCTTGCCCGCAAGCTCGGCGTACCACGTGATGTCCTCCACCGGCGTGCCGCAGATCTCGCTCGCCCATTCCGGCGTCTTCGGCTGCCCGTCGTATTCGCCCAGGATGTAGGCGCGGTAGTTCTCGTCGGTGGTCGCATCGTCGGGCATGGTCTCGGGCGTGAAGCCCACGGTGCGCTCGTTCACGAAATCCCAGTCGATGACGTCGCCGCGCTCTTCGTCGAGACGCACCATCTCGTAGACGACGGCCAGCAGAAACGCCGTGTCGGTGCCGGGCCGCACGCGAATCCAGCGCGCGCCCAGCGTGGAAGCGGTCACGTTGTAGTCGGGGCCCACGTACACGAACGCGGTGCCGGCGTCCTTCGCGTTGCTCAGCCAGTACATGCTCGAATGCTGCGCCCACGCGGGGTTGCAGCCGTACAGCACGATGGTGTCGGCGTTGGGCAGGTCGTACTTGTCGGGGCCCATCATGAGATCGGGATGGTCGCCGTGGGAGTACAGGCCCAGGGCCTCGGTCTGGAACGCCCAGCAGCCGAACGACTCGGTCTCGGTGTTGTACACCGCGCCGCCGATGACGGGGAACATGGCCGAGCCGGGCGCCCAGCGCCAGCCGTTGCAGATGACGGCGTCCTGACCGTATTCCGCGTACACGCGCTTGAGCTCGTCGGTGACGTACGTGAGCGCGTCGTCCCAGCTGATGCGCTCCCACTCGTCCTTGCCGCGCAGCTCGCCGTGGGCGTTCTCGCCGCCGCCGGGCTGCCAGCTCTTGCGCTTCATGGGGTACTTCAAGCGGTCGGCGCCGAAGCATTGCTGCTGCTGAGCGCGACCGCGCGGGCACCCGCGCTGCTGCAGCCATTCGAAGCTGTCCTCGTGGGACGTGTCGCTTCCCTGGCGCACCACCACGCCGTTCTTCATGAGCACGCGGTTGACGCAGCGCCCGCCGCAGTTCGTGCCAACAGGCGGCCGAGATCCACACGCCCTCGTCGTCGGCGGATTCCGCGACCCCGTCGCCGAACCCGCGTCCTGCCCGCTCGGCTGGCACGCGACGAGCGACGACGACGCCGCAAGCGACGCGGCAAGCGCGGCGCTGCCGGCAACGAAGCGACGACGACTGAGCGCCTTGCCCGAGATCTCTTCGATGAGACTTCCCATAGACTCCCCCTACTCCTCTTCCATGACTCCGATGATCGCACAGGTTTCGAACGTCGCAGCGGGGGAATTCCAGCCCCGCCCCGCTCCGTTTTTTCCGGGTCTTGATCATCGGTCCCAACACGCTATACTATAGCCGCCCACTTTGCCGGGAACAAGCATATCCCCTGGTAAACAGCATAGTTTTTGGGAAATGAATCTTACTGTCCGGTAATATTTCACCGAGAGGATCAGCTATGGACCATCGCTCGGAGGTTGTGGAAACGCTCCTGCAAAACCGCTGCCTGCTGCTTCCGCTTTTCCGCCGCGTCTTCGCGTACGAGCCCGATGCCGCCTTCGTGGCGGTGCTTGCCGGCGACGAGGCAACCGGCGCGCTCGACCTCGTCGCGACCGACGAAAACGATCTGGCGTCCTTGGCCGGCTTCCTGCGTACGCTGCCGACAGGCGACGGGACGGGCGCGTTCGTAGACGCCGCCCGAACGGAGTACACCAAGCTGTTCATCGGGCCGCAGAAAGCCCTCGCCCCGTTCTGGGAGTCGGTGTACCTCGACCCGCGCGAGCTGCTGTTCCTCGCGAGCACGGCGGACGTGAAGCGGCGCTACGAAGCCGAGGGTTTTCGCGTGAACGCCGAGGGGCACGAAGCCGAGGACAGCATCGCCCTGCAGCTCGATTTCCTCGCCTGCCTGACGCAGCGCACCCTCGACGCGTTTCGCTCGGGCGATGCAGCCGAGTACGCGCGGCTCCTCGACGTGCAGCTGACGTTCGAGCGCGATCACATGCTGGACTGGCTGCCCGCGTTCGCCGCTCGCGCGTTGCAGGCGCCGAGCGCCCTGCTGTACCCGGCGCTGTGCGCCGGCGTGGCAAGCTTCACGGCAACTGACGCCGCCCTGCTCGAAGAGCTCATCGCCGCATAGCGACGACGACGGCCGGAACCCCCAGGGGTTCCGGCCGTCGCGGGAGGGTGGTTCGAAGCGCGCTACAGGTGCAGCTCGCGGAAGGATTCCTCGAGGGCGCGCGGCTTCGCTTCGATGAGCACGCTCGGGGTAGTCTCAGACGACGAAGGCAAACAGGCGATGTCCGCCACCGCGTCGGGATGGGCAGCTTGCAGCTCACCGAGGGGGCCGAACTCAAGGGCGCGCTGGCCGCACGCCGCCACGCAGGTGGGCGCGCCGTCGAAGTCGCGCGTGTCCTTGCAGGCGTAGCACTTCCCCACGATCTTCAGTTCGGGGAAGTAGCGCGGCACGCCGTACGGGCAGGCGTTGACGCACTGCTGGCACCCGATGCACACATCGTCGTCATGCTGCACCGTGCCGTCCTCGTCGGACACGTGCATGGCACTCGTCGGGCACGCGCGCACGCACGCCGGGTTTTCGCAATGGTTGCACGTGGTTGCCACGTGGTACATGGTGGCGTCGGGATAGACTCCCACCTCGAAGGTGTGCACTTCGCGATACGTGATGCCCATCGGCAGGTTGTTGCGCTGTTTGCAGGCAACCTGGCAGGTCTTGCAGCCGACGCAGCGGGTCATGTCGAAATAAAAGCCAAGCTGTTCCATGGTGATTCCCCTTTCTACGCCGTAACTTCGATGGTCTGCTGCCACGCGCTATCGGGCTCAAGCGCCTCGCCCGTCCATTTCTCAACACGCACCCAGGCATTGTTCTGGCCGGTCATTCCCATACCCGACGGCTTGCCGCCGACGAGCGTGCTGCCGCACCCGCCGCGGTCGATACCGTCCTCGCCAACCTTGGGCCATAAGCTGTTGGGCAGGCCCACCGCGCCTTCCATGATCAGTCCGGTGACGCACACCTGGCGCAGCACCTTGCCAACCGGGCTGCTGATCAGCACGTCGTCGCCGTCGGCGATGCCCCGTACGGTGGCGTCGTTCACGTTCATGAGGAACGGAGCCTCCCACGCCTCGCGCAGTGTCGGCACGTTCGTGTAGAACGAGTTGGCCGCACGCGGGTAGTGCGGGTTGAAACAGCGCAGTTCGTACCCTTCAACAGGGGAAACCTCATGATAGGTGGGGTACGGCTTGAACTGGCTGCCGT
>ENA-OQIJ01000430-OQIJ01000430.1-human-gut-metagenome-genome-assembly--contig:-NODE-430-length-9980-cov-4.409317_pt1 | contig 9980 bp, 11 predicted proteins | sample MGYA00242582_ERZ504747 | MGnify/ENA primary metagenome ERZ504747 (study PRJEB26092, sample SAMD00036435) | human gut metagenome | host: Homo sapiens | study: EMG produced TPA metagenomics assembly of the...
TCGATGCTCAGCTGCGTACCGAGTACTCCGTCAAGGCGCTGACCGATGCCGGCGTTGAGGTTGAGCAGCTTGACCTGCAGCGCGGTGACTAGGGATCGTAACAAGGGCCAGGAAATCTGCCAGACGACCTTGCCAAGTACGGCGATCAGATCGAAGTGTTTTCTGCAACAACGATGATATGGCTATCGGTGCTCTGCAGGCCATTCAGGCTGCACGCCGTACGTCAACAAGGACATCTACCTCGTCGGTGTCGATGCTCTGGACGCTGCCCTGAACGAAGTTGCCAACGGCAACATGACCGGTACCGTTCTGAACGACGCCAAGGGCCAGGCTACGCAGGCTGTTGCTTCCATGGAGGAGCTGCTGGGCGGCAAGACCTTCGAGGCCGACCACCAGAGCGTCTACGTTGACTACGTCAAGGTTACCCCTGACAACGTCAAGGACTTCCAGTAATTTAAAAAGCCACAGCTTAAACCAGAACAACCGGGGTGCGTGTGCGCAGGCGCACGCACCCTTTTTTCGTGAAAAGGTTATAAAAGATTAAAGGGGGCCAGCGAATTGTCAGAGTACCGCTTGGAGATGTGTGATGTCGTCAAGACGTTCCCCGGCGTCAAGGCACTGAATCACGCACAGCTGAAATTGAAACCCGGCACCGTCCATGCGCTGATGGGAGAGAACGGCGCGGGCAAGTCTACCTTGATGAAGTGCATGTTTGGTATCTACCACATGGACGAAGGCAAGGTCATTTATGAGGGACAGGAGGTCCAGATCAAGGGCCCGCTTGATGCACTGAACCGCGGCATTGCGATGGTGCACCAGGAGCTGCAGCCCATCCCGGAACGCTCCATAGGCGAGAATATCTACGTTGGGCGCTATCCCACCAAGAAATACGGACCCGTCACCGTCATCGACCATGACAAAATGTATGAGGATGCGGCCAGGGTCCTGAAGGAAGTCCATCTGAATTATGATCCGCACGCAAAACTCGGAACCTTGAGCGTTTCCCAGATGCAGCTGGTTGAGATCGCCAAGGCGGTCTCCGCAGACTGCAAGGTGCTGATCCTCGACGAGCCGACCTCCTCGCTGACGGCAGCTGAGGTCGAGGCGCTGTTCACCATCGTGAACGAGCTGCGCGCCAAGGGCGTCTCCATCGTCTACATCAGCCACAAGATGGACGAAATTCTTCGCATCAGCGACGAAGTCACGATCATGCGCGACGGCCAGTACATCGGCACCTGGGAGGCCAAGGAACTGACCACCGATATGATCATCACCAAGATGGTCGGTCGCGAGCTGTCGAACCTCTACCCGCCGCGCTCGAATACGCCCGGTGAGGTCGTGTTTGAGGTCAAGGACTTTACGTCCATCAACCCCAAGAGCTTCCGTCACGTCAACTTCAACGTCCGCAAGGGCGAGATCCTCGGCGTTGCGGGTCTGGTCGGTGCCCAGCGCACCGAGCTGATGGAGGGCTTGTTCGGTCTGCGCTGCCATACGTCGGGCACCATCACCTATAAGGGCAAGGAGCTGACCATCAACCAGCCGCAGGACGCCATCAAAAACGGCATCGCCATGCTGACCGAGGACCGCCGCGCCACCGGTATTCTGGGTGTGCTTTCCATTGCGGATAACGTCTCCATTGCATCGCTGAACAAGTATCTGATCGGCGGCATCATGCTGGACGACAACAAAATCGAAAAGCTCGTGCAGGATAATGTCGCCAAGCTGTCCATCAAGACGCCGTCCTCCAAAACGCAGATTCAATCGCTGTCCGGCGGTAACCAGCAGAAGGTGCTGATTGCCCGCTGGCTGGCCAACGACCCCGATATTTTCATCATGGACGAGCCGACCCGCGGCATCGACGTCGGTGCAAAGTATGAAATTTACTGCATCATCGCCGAGATGGCCAAACAGGGCAAGAGCATCATCATGATCTCCTCCGAAATGAGCGAGCTGATCGGCATGTCTGACCGCATCATGGTCATGTGCGATGGCCGCTGCACCGGCTTTATCGACGGTGATAAGGCGAACCAGGAGAACATCATGACGCTGGCTACCCAGTTTGAATAAGGAGGAATCCGAAAATGGAGAAAAAATTCGACTTTAAAAAATTCCTGTCCAATAACGCGATCATTATTCTGATCATTTTGCTGGCCCTCTTCGTCGGCTGCACGACCCAGAACTTCTTTACCGTGACAAACGGCAAAAACCTGCTGCTGAACGTCGCCCCGCGTTTCATCATCGCCTGCGGCGTTTCGGGATGCCTGATTACCAAGGGCACTGACCTGTCCGCCGGCCGCCAGGTCGGCCTGGCCGCCTGCTTCTCCGCCATGCTGCTGCAGAGCGTTGACTACTCTGCCCGCATGCTGCCCTGGCTGCCCGATATTCCGTGGCCTGTGGCCCTGCTGACCGTCATGGCGATCATGGCCTGCTTCGGTGCCATCAACGGCTGCATTATCGCATTCCTGAAGGTTCCTCCTTTCATCGCTACGCTGGGCATGCAGACCATCGTTTACGGCCTGTGCTCCGTCATCACCAACAACCAGCCCATGGGCGGTTACAAGCAGAGCTACCTGACCGTTGCCAGCGGCACGCTGGGCCCCATCCCGTTCCTGGCCATCTTTGCGCTGATCGTCGGCATCTTCTTCTGGTTCCTGTACAATAAGACCCGTCACGGCAAGTACATGTACGCCATCGGCGGCAACGAGAACGCCGCTCAGGTTGCCGGTGTCAACGTCACCGCGTCCCTGATCCGCATCTACATTCTGGCCTCCTGCATGTATGCTCTCGGCGGCTTCCTCGTCGGCGCAAAGGCCGGCGGTGCTTCCACTAACACCGGCAACGGCTATGAGCTGGAAGCTATCGCAGCCTGCACCATCGGCGGCGTTTCCACTAACGGCGGCGTCGGCAAGGTCTCCGGCGTTCTGGTCGGCGTTCTGGTCTTTGAAGTCCTGAAGATTTGCCTGCAGTTCCTCGGCGTCGACCCCGCTTACACCTACATTGCACAGGGCCTTGTCATCGTCATCGCCGTTGCCCTTGACCTGCGCAAGTACCTGGCCAAGAAGTAATATGGAAGAAGAAAAAACCACCTCTGAAACGCAAAAGTCCGATTCCCGCCCGGATCACAGCCAACTGAACGCCTTTGAAAATTTCTATGAGAAATTCCGCAAAGTGCCGCTGAAATACATTGATGTCTTTATCGGCGTCTGTGTTGCCGCACTGGTCATCGTTGTGCTGGTCGGGATACTGAAAAGCAAGGGAATATTGTAAAAAGCGTGCCTCCCACAGAAACTCTCTGTGGGAGGCACGTCTTTTATTTTACCGCTCAGGGGCCGGGCATGCCCGGCCCGCGGCCTTGCGGAAGGCCGCCGCCCTGCATCGCAGACCCTCCGGGAAAACCGTAGGGGAGGGATTCATCCCTCCCCTACAAACCGGCCCAGAAGCAGGCATCACTTTTTAACGATTTTTTCTCTTCCGCACGCTGTACCCAAAGCTGCCCAGTTTTCTTCCCAGCGCCAGATAATCCCCGTGGCTGTAGACGATCAGCTTCGCCTTGTTCAGGCACAGCTTGCCGCTCTCGTCCAGCAGCCGCTCGTCCACATCCACGGCGACGCACTCGGCCAGAAACAAATCATGCGAACCCAGCGGAATGACCTGCGTGACCTTGCACTCCAGATTCACGGGGCTTTCCTCCACCAACACCGTGCCGACCTTGGCCGCAGGGACAGCGGTCAGGTGCATGGCAGCGAACTTGTCCACGTCGCGCCCGCTCTTGACACCGCACCAGTCGATGGCGCGGACAAGGCTCTCGGTGGGTAGGTTCACGACGAACTCGCCGCTTTCCTTAATTAGATGGTGGCTGTACCGCTCGGGCCGCACGCTGATGGACAGCATCGGCGGCTGGGTGCAGATCGTACCGGTCCAGCCCACCGTGATAAGGTTCGGCTTCTCCGGGGCCCCGCAGCTGACCAGTACGGGCGGCTCCGGGTTCAGCAGGGTAGACCCCTTCCATACCTGTCGGCTCATTGCGCATCCTCCTTGATCTCACCAAAGTTTGACGTTGCATCGCTAATAATATACCGCGGGCGGTGCTTGGATTCCAGATAAATTTTACCGATGTACTCCCCGATAACGCCCAGACAAATCAGCTGCACGCCCGACACAAAGCAGATGATGCTTGTCATCGACGCCCAACCGGACACGGTCAGGCCGAGCGCGGCCTCGATGACGGCCCACAGCACGCCGATAAAGCTGACGAGCGCCACAAACACGCCGAAGCCTGTGATGAATCGGATGGGTTTGATGGACAGGCTCGTGATGCCGTCAAACGCCAGTGCCAGCATTTTGGACAGGGGATAGTGGCTCTCGCCCGCCATGCGCTCATGCCGCTCGTAGGTCACGCAGGTGGATTTAAAGCCAACCAGCGGCACCATGCCGCGCAGAAACAGGTTGACCTCCCTGAACCGGGCAAACTCCTCCAGCACGCGGGCGCTCATCAGGCGGTAGTCCGCGTGGTTAAAGACGACCTCCGCGCCCATGGCGTTGAGGATTTTATAGAAGCTCTCCGCGGTAAATCGTTTAAAAAATGTGTCGGTCTCGCGCTTGCTGCGCACGCCGTACACGACGTCGCAGCCGTCGCGGTAGGCGTCCACCATGGCGTCCATCGCGTTGATGTCGTCCTGCCCGTCGCAGTCGATGGAGATCGTAATGTCGCAGCGGCTTTTGGCCTCCATCAGGCCCGCCAGCACGGCGTTCTGGTGGCCGCGGTTGCGGCTCTGGCAGATGCCGACGTAATGCTCGTCACTGGCGGCCAATTCGTTGATGATTTCCCAGGTGCGGTCCTTTGAACCGTCGTTCACAAACAGCACGCGGCTGTCGGGGCTGATCTTGCCCGCGGCGGTCAGGTCGGCGAGCTTCTGTAAAAACATCGGTGCTGTGATGGGCAGCACCTCCTGCTCATTGTAGCAGGGGATGACGATGTACAAAATCGGGTCGGTACGGTTGTTCATACAAATAACCTCAATATGTTAAAATTGCGGGCAGGCGGCGTGCAGGCGCTCGGGGTCGGGCAGCTTAAAGCTGCCGCGGAACAGCTCGATCAGCCCCTCCTCCTGCATCCGGCTCAGCTCGCGGGAGAGGGCGCTGCGGTCGCAGTTCAAAAACGCGGCCAGCTCAGTGCGGGTCATGGCGGTGGAAAACGTATCAGCACCGCACCGATCACGCTGTTCCAGCAGCCACATGCAGATGCGCCCGCGCAGGCTCTTGCAGCAAATCAGCTCCAAACGGCGGTCCAGCGCAAAATATTTGTCGCTGATGGTCTCCAGCCAGTTCTGCAGCAGCTTCAGGTGTGCGCTGTGCAGCGCGGCGCAGGGGCGCAGCAGTGCCTCGCAGGGAAGATACAGTGCCAGACAGGCCTCGGCGGCGGAGACATTGACGGGGCTGCGGCTGCGCCCGCCAGCCAGCACGTCGGCAAAGACGCCGCCCGGCCCCATACGGGCCATGACGACGGTAGAGCCGTCGGCCAGCGGTTTGCTTGCCGTGATAGCACCTTCCAGCACAAGGCCGACTTCGTGGGTCTCGTAGCCCGCCATCAGCAACAGCTCGCCTTTGGCGTAGCGGCGCACCCGCGGCGCAAAGCAAGCCATCAGCGTGTCCAGCTCAGCGTCCGTCATGCCGCGCAAAAGGCTTGTGCGGCGCATCGTTTCGTAGTAGGGTGTGTAGTCCATACAGCTCCTTGCAAACGGTTGAAAAGGGTATCTGTTGCACGGGCAACAGACAATTCACATTTATTATAGTATAGTAGGGCCGCAAAAGCAACAAGGAGGATAAGATTTTTATGAAACTGAAACGTATTTTCGCCGCTGTAACGGCGTTTGCTTTGTGCGCCTCTCTGGCAGGCTGCGGCGCGGCTGCGACTGTGAGCGAGTCTGCCGCAGAATCTGCCGCTGAATCCGCCGTCGAGCCAACCCCCGCCGTCACCGAGGCCCCCGCTACTGAAGAAACCGCCGATGCATCCGAGGCCGCCCTGCGCATCGCGGGCCTGAAGGGCCCCACGACGATGGGCCTCGTCAACCTGATGAGCGACGAGGTCGCCTCCAACTACAACTTCACGATGTACGGCGCTGCCGATGAAATCGTGCCGCTGCTGGTCAAGGGAGACTTGGACGCCGCCGCTGTGCCCGCCAACCTCGCCGCCACGCTCTACAACAAGACGAACGGTGCAGTGGAAGTTGCCTGCATCAACACGCTGGGCGTGCTCTACATCGTCGAGAACGGAGAGACCGTCAACTCTGTCGGGGATCTGAAGGGCCAGACCATCGTCACCACCGGCAAGGGCGCTACCCCCGAGTACGTTCTGCGCTACGTCCTGACCGAGAACGGCGTTGACCCCGACAGCGACGTTACCATCGAGTATTGCAGCGAGGCCACCGAGGCCCTGAGCAAGGTCCAGGCGGGCGAAGCCACCATCGCCATGCTGCCTCAGCCCTTCGTCACCAGCGCCATGTCCCAGGTCGAGGGTCTGCGCGTTGCGCTTGACATGAACGAGGAATGGCAGAAGGTCGCCGGCTCCAAGCTGGTCACCGGCGTTCTGGTCGTCCGCAAGGATGCCGTTGAGAACGACCCTGAGGCTTTTGCCGCCTTCATGGATGGCTATGCCGCCAGCGTCGAGGCCGCAAACTCTGACCTCGAGGGTACCGCAGCCCTCTGCGAGCAGTACGGCGTTGTCGCCAAGGCTGCGCTGGCCCAGAAGGCTCTGCCGCAGTGCAACATTGTTTTTGAGACTGGCGACGAGATGAAGACCGACCTCGAGACCTACTTCAAGGTTCTGTACGCCGCCGACCCCGCCAGCGTGGGCGGCGCCCTGCCTGCCGACGACTTCTACTATGCAGGCTAAATCCCCCCGCAGAGGCCGATGCTCGCATCGACCCGCCGCTGCTGCTGTGGCGGATGCAAGCATCCGCCCGGCAAACGCCGCTGTGGCAAAAGGCTGCCGCCATCCTTGTGTGGATTCTGATTTGGCAGCTTGCCGCCATGGGGCTGGGACACGGCGGGCTGTTTCTGGCTAGCCCCTGCAGACACTGGGGGCACTGGCACAGCTGGCACCCACAGCTGTATTCTGGCAGCGCATCGTGTTCAGTGCGCTGCGCATAATGGCGGGCTTCCTGCTGGCAGCAGCAGGGGGCCTGCTTCTTGGCGCAGCGGGCGCACGTTGGCACTGGGTACGGGTGTTCATTGACCCTGCCATGCAGCTGATCCGCGCCATGCCCGTCGCCAGCTTTGTCATTCTGGCGCTGCTCTGGGTGCGCAGTGCGAACCTGTCGGTCATCGTCAGCTTTACCCATGTGCTGCCCGTCGTCTATGCGGGCGTGCTGGGCGGCATTGCCGACACCGACCCGAAGCTGCTGGAAATGGCGAAGGTCTACCGCCTGCCGCTCACCGCGCGGCTGCGGTACATCTGGCTGCCCGGCATCTTCCCGTCCTTCTGCGAGAGCTGCATCGCCGCCATGGGCATGTGCTGGAAGAGCGGCGTCTCCGCCGAGGTCATCGGTCTGCCGGACCACAGCGTGGGCGACGCGCTCTACCGCGCGAAGATCACCCTGTCCACGCCGGATGTGTTCGCGTGGACGCTCGTCATCGTGCTGCTGTCGGCGGCGCTGTCCGCGGCAGCGGCGGCCCTGCTGCGCACGGCCAAGACACGTCTTTGCGGGGAGGTGCGCGTGTGAGCATTGTGATAACCGATCTCTGCAAAAGCTTCGGCAGTACGCCGGTTTTGCAGCGCTTTACCTGGACGGTGGACCGCCCCATGGTGCTGATGGGCCGCTCCGGCTGCGGCAAGACCACGCTGCTGCGCATCCTGCTGGGACTGGAGTCCGCGGACTCCGGCACAGTGACCGGCGTCGAAACGCCCGCTGCCGTTTTTCAGGAGGATCGCCTCTGCCCGCAGCTGACCGCCGCCGCCAACCTGACGCTGACCGGCCACGGCCTGACGCCGCAGGATGCCGAGCGTGAGCTGCGTACCCTTGGCTTTACGGATGCCGAGCTGGCGCTGCCTGCGGCGCGGCTCTCCGGCGGGCAGAAGCGCCGTGCCGCTCTGCTGCGCGCGCTGCTCTGCCGCGATGCGAAAACGCTCTTGCTGGACGAGCCCTTCACCGGCATGGACGCCGAGCTTGTCGAGGACGCCGTCGCCGCCACAAAACGGCTGGCGGGGGAGCGCCCCACGATCCTCGTCACCCATGACCGCACCGCCGCCGACCTGCTCGGCTGGCCGGTGAGAGAAGTATAAAAAGTCAAAAAAAAGCACACACGGAAATTTTCCGCGTGTGCGCTTTTTTGTTGAGATTATAGGGGCGAACATTGTTCGCCCGCGGAGCATAGCGGCAACCGCCAAGGCTCAGGGTCGATGCAAGCATCGACCCCTACAGCGTAGGGGCGCATTCTATATGCGCCCGCAGGCTGCCGCTTACATCAATTCCTCCAATATCGCATTCTGCACGACCATCCCGGCGGGGGTCAGGCGGAACACCTCTCCGTCCCACACGGCGTACCCGTGCCCGACGCACTGCCGCATAAAGACGCGCTGTGCCGCCGTAAACCGTCCGCCGCGGCGTTCATACGCAGGGATGTTCAGCCCGCTGACCAGCCGTAGCTGCATCAACAGATAATCCTCCGACGTGCAGTCGCCCTCGCGCTGCTCGGCCACGGTACCCGCGATAAATCCCTGCACGTCGTCGGGCCAGAACCGTCGCACATTGCCCACACAGCTGTGGGCGGCAGGGCCGACGCCCCAATAATCGCTGCAGTTCCAGTACAAAAGATTGTGCCGCCCCTCGTGGCCCGGGCGGGCAAAGTTGCTGATCTCATACTGCCGGTAGCCTGCGGCCTCGAGCTGCTGCACGGCATACAGGTAAAAATCTGCCGCCGCGTCGCCGTCGGGCAGACCCGCGGGCGGATTGCGGTAAAACGCCGTGCCCGGCTCTACCTTTAATAAATAGGCCGAAATATGCGTGCAGCCGCCGTCCCGCAACAGGGCCAGCGTGCGGTCGAATTCAGCGTTTGTGTACTCCGGCAGCGCCAGCATGATGTCGCCGCAAATTTCAGGAAAGCCCGCCTCCCGCGCCCATGCCAGCGCCTGCGCGGCCCCGGCGGCGGTGTGGGTGCGGCCCAACCGGCGCAGCTGCGCGTCGTCGGCACTCTGCACGCCAAAGCTGATGCGGGTCACGCCTGCTGCCCGGAAGCCCCGCAGCGTCTCCGGTGTGACAACATCGGGGTTGGCCTCCAGCGTGATCTCCGCGCCGGGCAGGGGATTGGCAGTCTCGATCAAAGCCGCCGCCTGCGCGGGCACCAGCAATGCCGGGGTGCCGCCGCCAAAGTACAGCGTATCGGGGCGGCGGGTGTTTTTCGCCAGTTCCCGCAGTAGCGCGTCCACGTAGCTCTGCGGCACGCCGCGCGCACCGGGAGCTGAATAAAAATCGCAGTAGCGGCATTTTGCCTTGCAGTAGGGAATGTGCAGATAGATGCCGAACGGTGTTGCTTCAGACATGGTGTACCTTATGCTTCCGGGATGCCGTCCTTGAAGAAGCACAGCATCTGATTTTCAAAAAAGTTGACGCGCTCATGCACGTATTTAGGGTAAAGCTTCCACTGCTTAGGACAGGTCAGACGGTTGTAAATCGCGGCCTGACCCTTGGGCGGGGCGTACTCGTCCATCAGACAGGTGCCCAGCAGCACCTCGGCACGGCAGAACGGTGCGAAATTCGCTGCATCCAACTCGTCGTATCCGGGCAGACCAAGGCTGGAAAAATCTCCAGGCAGCGGATTCAGCGCCGCGCAGCGGGACACTGCAGGGCAGAGCAACGCTGCCAGCAGCGCCAGTCCGCCGCCGAAGCCCTCGCCAAACGTGTACACGCGGCCTGTATCCACCCACGGCAGCGCCAGCGCGGCCTTTGCCACGGCCAGCGCGTCGAGATAGCGCTGGCGGAACG
>ENA-OQIJ01000431-OQIJ01000431.1-human-gut-metagenome-genome-assembly--contig:-NODE-431-length-9970-cov-3.608961_pt1 | contig 9970 bp, 10 predicted proteins | sample MGYA00242582_ERZ504747 | MGnify/ENA primary metagenome ERZ504747 (study PRJEB26092, sample SAMD00036435) | human gut metagenome | host: Homo sapiens | study: EMG produced TPA metagenomics assembly of the...
CGGATCGAGAGAACCCGTTTATCGAGCAGGAGAGCGAAAGCGTCTGGCTTGTGGACGGACGGTTCCCCGTCGAGGATGCAGTGGAGCTCGGATGGCCGGTTGAGGATTCGGCCGACTACGAGACCATCGCGGGTTGGCTGCTCAGCACGCTTGACTCGGTTCCCCAGGTGGGCGAGGAGCTCGTGCACGACGGATACGCGTTCAAGATTCAGGCCATGCGCCGCCGCCGCATTTCAACGGTGCGCGTCGAACGGCTGGGCGATCCTTCCTTATCCCCTGACGATACTGCCGAGGTGATCGACCAGGAGGAAGCGTGACGAGTGAAAAACGGCTGCTCCGTTCGCGAAAGTCGCTGGTAGGCGGCGTATGCGCAGGCGTGGCCGACTACTTCGACGTCGATCCCGTCATCGTCCGCATCCTTGTCGTGGTGTTCACCTTCGCTTCGGCGGGGCTCCTTGCCGTTCCCTATGTGGCCATGTGGGTGGTGGTTCCGCTCGAGCCGAAAGAGGTCCTGCCGCTCGACGTGCAGCCGCAAGCCGTGCATTCCGAAACCTACGGTGCCGTTGACGTCGATGCGTCGCGCAAGGCCGAGCAGGGCGCGCCGAAGGGCGCAAGCGCAGCTCAGGCCGCCGGATGGCACTACACGCACCCGTCGTACACATCGGCCGCCCATGTGCCGCCAGAGCCCCCGGCGGGCGCGACGCGCACCCGTCCCATCCCGACGCCGCCTGCGACTCCGGTGCCTCCCGGCAACGCGCAGGACGCGCAGCAGGCGTCCTTCACGCCGCCGACGCCTTCCGCGTACGAAGGATGGCGTCGCAGCACGCGCATCAACCCCTGCAGCCCCCTGCCGAACCCTCGCGCACCGGAGTGCGGGCTGCTTTGTGGGTGGGCTCGTTCTTGCTGTTCTTCGGCGTGTCTGCCATGGTGGCAAGCATGGTGGAAGACGTGGCGTGGTGGCAGTATTGGCCGCTCATCTTCGTGATCCTCGGCATCGTGCGCATGGTGGTGCCCGGCGAAGAGGGCCACCGCATGCGCAAGTTCGTTGACGGCCTCATTGCGTTCGGCATCGGCTCGGTGCTGCTCACCATGAGCTTGGGCGTCCTGGCGTGGGAATCCATCGAGCTTATGCTGACCAGCTTGTGGCCGCTTTTGCTCGTAGTGCTCGGGCTGCTCCTGCTGGGCGGCGCGTTGAAATCTCCTTCGCTGACGCTGCTGGCAGGGGTGCTCTTCGTGGGCTTTTGCGTTGCGGGCGTGGTGTGGTATTCGGTGCCGGGCGCTACCGAGGAGTTCGTCGTTTCCACTCCGTACGGGCGCGATTACCGGTTCGATGTGCAACCCTGGGAGGGTTTCGAGCGCGGCGAGGCCGTGTCAACTTTCACCATCGCTTGAAACACGCATTTCGGCGTTTGAGAAAACACCGTACGTTCGCTTTTTGTCGCTCGGCGAAGTATGGCAATTCACCTGCTGATTTGCTGTTTTAGGTATTGTCAAGCGAACAAATCGTGTAGGCCGTCTCCACATCTTTTTGCCCTCGACCCCCCTTCTCAGCTAGAATACAACCTGTCAAAACAGCATATCGCCCACCCGGCAGCAAACCCCCACACAACTTACTACGCTGTCAACCGCTCCGGCGGGCAGGTCGTGCGCTGTTCAACGAAAGGTAACTGACGTTTGGCTAAGAAGCGTTACATACAAAAGAAGTCGAACCTCGCTGCGAAGATCATCGCGGTTGGCTGCGCATCCTGCGTGCTCACCGGATGCATCGGCTTCGGGTTCGCCTCTGCTGGAAGCGGCGCCTCGCACGATATCGATTCGTTCGGCATCGATGCGGTGAGCACCACCGTGTCCGATACCGAGGCTGCGGATCTCTCCGCCGCCACCTCCGAAGCTTCCACCCGTGAGGCCACCGTGCTTTCCAGCACTGCCTCGCGTGACATCTCGCAGGGCATCGCCTCCATCGAGGCCGAGGAAGAAGCCGCACGCATCGCCGCCGAAGAAGCGGCCCGCGCTGAAGAGGAAGCTCGCATCGCCGCCGCTGAGCAGGCGAAGGCCGAGCAAGAAGCCGCCGCCGCGCGCGAAGCTGCCAACAATGCAGCCGCCGCGCTCCCCGAAGTTGATTTCACCGTAGGCAAAGATGCCTTCATCACCGAGTGGACCTCCCGTATTGATGCTTACCTGGCCGGCTCGCCGCTGGCAGGGCAGGGTGCCACGTTCGCCGAGGCCGCTTGGAACAACGGCGTCGACCCCCGCTGGTCGCCCGCCATCTCCAACACCGAAAGCTCGAAGGGCGCTGCACCCTACAAGCAGTTCAACGCTTGGGGCTGGATGACTTCAACCACGTGGAACAGTTGGGAAGAGGCCATCAATGCCCATGTGGCAGGCTTGGCATCCGGTTACGGTTACTCCATCACCATAGCAGCGGCGCAGAAGTATTGTCCGCCTACGTACATGGACTGGTACGAAAAGACCATCGCAGAAATGATGAAGATCTAACCTCCCGGCGGCCGATGGCCGCCGGTTCTTTTTTGCGGCCCGGCATCGCGCCCGGTGCTCCGCCCCGAATGTTTCACGTGAAACATTCGTTCTTATTTCCCTGTGTTTGTTGCCGTTCGGTGGCGAGGCTGGCCGCGCATGCGCTACTTGCAGTATGCTATGCCGAGCAAGAACCTGGTGAAAGGATCAGTATGAGCAACGTGATCGTCGTCGGCTGCGGCCGCGTCGGATCTCAGCTGGCGAATATGTTGTCGGACAACGGCAACAACGTGTGCGTCATCGACAAGAACGCCAACGCCTTCGCGAACCTCGGGCGCAACTTCAACGGTTCCACGGTGCAGGGCGTGGGCTTCGACGAGGAAACGCTCATCAAGGCGGGCGTCGACGACTGCGACGTCATGGCTGCCGTCACGCAGTATGACAACACGAACCTCATGTGCGCCGAGGTGGGCAGCCGCCTGTTCGGCGTGCCGCACGTCATCGCGCGCCTGTACAACCCCGACCACGAGCGCGCCTACATGCAGCTGGGCATCGACTACGTGTGCGGCACGTCGCTCGTGGCCGAGGACGTGTTCAGCAAGGTGGTCTCGGGTCACGGCGCCCACCTCGACACGTTCGGCGAGTTCGAGGTGCTGCGCTTCTCGCTCGACCTCAGCTGGACCGACAAGCGCACCATCCGCGTGTCCGAGCTCGAGCGCGACCACGACATCCGCATTATCGCGTTCGAACGCAGCGACGGCTCCGCAAGCTCCATCCCCACGCGCGACTCCATTCTGTACAACGGAGACTCCGTGCTCGCCTGCGTCCGACACGAACTCATCGAATCCTTCGCGCGCTATATTCAGGATTGATCGTTCCGGCGGTCTGACGACCGCCGGCCCCGCCGACACTGCGGGCGGCTGGGGCACCCGATCTTCGCGCGGCGACGCGGACTCGCGTACCGAAGTACGCTTCGCCCGCGCCGCCCCACGAATCTCGGGCACCGCAGCCGCCCTCGCTGTCATATTTGGACCTGTACGAAAGGATGAGCAATGTACATCGTTATCGCTGGTGGCGGTAAGGTTGGCGAATATCTGGCTTCGGTGTTGCTCTCGAGTGGCAACGACGTGGCGGTGATCGAGGAGAACCTGGCGACGGCCGACCGCTTGTCGGTGGCGCTGCAGGGCCGCTATCTCGTCATTCACGGCGACGGCTGCGACTCGAAGTATCAGGAGGACGCCGGCATCCGCCGCGCCGACGTGTTCGTGGCCACGACGGGCCAGGACGACGACAACCTCGTGTCGTGCGAGATTGCGCAGCGCGTGTTCAACGTGCCGCGTTGCATCGCGCGCGTGAACAGCCCGAAGAACCTCCGCATCTTCAAGGAGGTGGGCATCGAGTGCGTGTCGTCCACCACGCTCATCGCGAACCTTATCGAGGAAGAAACGCTGCTGGGCAGCGTGAGCGTGGCCTCGTCGCTGACGCATGGCAACGTGATGCTCACCGAGATCGTGGTGCCGCGCATGCGCCATCATTCCAACGAGGCGGGCATCCTCGTGTCGTCCATGCCCATGCCGGAGCAGAGCCTGATTGCCGCCGTGTCGCCGAAAGACGACGACAACGTGGAAGTGGCAACGGAGGAAACCGTGCTCTACCCGGGCGACAAAGCCATCGTCGTCGCGGACAATGAGGTGCTCGACGAGGTGCGCGCCCTGTTCAAGGGGTTGTAGGCTCCGCAGGTCGGTCGACCGGCGGTACCTCTCGACCCAGCTAGCGCTGGGCGGCGGCGAGTTCTGCGAGGGCTTCGGGCGGGGTGTAGGCGCAGGTGCCGTCGCCGAGCGAGAGCACCTCGACGGAGTCGCCCACGTTGACGGAGCCGCCTTCGAGCGCGACGAAGAAGATGCCCTCGCGCGGGAAGATGCAGTCTCCGGCCAAGTGATAGATGGCGCACTTCGTGTGGCACACCTTGCCAATCTGCGACAGCTCAAGCAGCACATCCGACCCCACGCGCACGCGCGTGCCAAGCGGCAGCGCCAGCAGGTTGATGCCCTCGGTGGTGATGTTCTCGGCGAAATCGCCCTCCACCACATCGAGGCCCGTAGCGCGCGCCTTCTCGATGGATTCCCAGGCCAGCAGCGACACCTGACGATGCCAGTCGCCTGCGTGCGCGTCTTCGGCCACGCCCTGATGCGCCACGACGGTCACGGCGCCGTCGCACGGCGTCTTGCGCGTGCCCTTGCGCTTCGACACGTTGATAGAGCGAACGCGCCCCGCGGCAATCCCCACGTGCTGCCGTGCTTGTTCCATGACGGGGTTCCTCCTAAAACCTAGCAGAATAGTGGGAAATATGGTACTCGATGGAGGATAGGGAAGTCAAGCGGTAAGCCCTCCTCGCGCTTTCCGTGGAAAACCTCGCGGGGCGCGCTGTTTGCGGTATGCTGTTGCCATCAGGTACGACGTGGAAAGGGATCGGCGTGATCAACCGTTACACGCGCCCGGCTATGGGCGCCATCTGGGAGCTTGAAAACAAGTTCTCCATCTGGAAGGAAATCGAAGTGCTGGCGTGCGAGGCGCAGGCCGAGCTGGGGAAGTCCGGCATCACGAAGGAAGAGGCCGCGTGGATTCGCGAGCACGCCAACTTCACCGTGGAGCGCATCGACGAGATCGAGAAGGTGACGAACCACGACGTCATCGCGTTCACCACGAACATGGCCGAGTACATCGACGCCGACGTGCCGGAGGGTCAGGAGCCGCCGAGCCGCTGGGTGCACTACGGCATGACGTCGTCCGACCTGGGCGACACGGCGCTGTCCTACCAGATCACGCAGGCCATCGACATCATCCTCGAGGACATCAAGCAGCTGGGCGAGACGTGCAAGCGCCGCGCCTTCGAGTTCCAGGAGACGCTGTGCGTCGGCCGCACGCACGGCATCCACGCCGAGCCCATGACGTTCGGCATGAAGTTCGGCAGCTGGGCCTGGGCCCTCAAGCGCGCGCAGGAGCGCATGGAGGAGGCGCGCAAGGTTGCCGCGACGGGCGCCATCAGCGGCGCGGTGGGTACGTATTCCAGCATCGACCCGTTCGTCGAGCAGTTCGTGTGCGAGCGCCTCGGCCTCACGGCCGACCCGCTGTCCACGCAGGTGCTGGCCCGCGACCGCCACGCGCAGGTGATGGCCGGTCTCGCGGTGACGGCTTCCACGCTGGAATCCATCGCCATGCAGGTGCGCCTGCTGCAGCAGTCCGACGTCATCGAGGCCGAAGAGCCGTTCGCGAAGGGTCAGAAGGGCAGCTCGGCCATGCCCCACAAGCGCAACCCCATCACGGCTGAGCGCGTGTGCGGCCTGGCCCGCACGGTCAAGAGCAACGCGCAGGTTGCCTTCGACAACGTGGCGCTGTGGTACGAGCGCGACATCAGCCACTCCGGAGCCGAGCGCGTGGCCCTGGCCGACAGCTTCATCGCGCTCGACTACATGTTCGGCAAGATGCAGTGGATGCTGGACGGCCTGCAAACCTATCCGGCCAAGATGGAGCACAACCTGTGGCGCACGAAGGGCCTCATCTTCAGCTCGAAGGTGCTGCTGGCGCTTGTGGACACGGGCATCAGCCGCGAGGACGCCTACGTCATCGTGCAGCGCAATGCCATGAAGGTGTGGGCGGACATCCAGAACGCCGTGGACGGCCCCACCTACCGCGAGAACCTCGAGGCCGATCCCGAGGCGAACCTCAGCAAGGAAACCCTCGACAAGATCTTCGACCCGTGGGACTTCCTCAGCCGCAAGGACGTCGTGTTCGACCGCCTCAAGGAGCTGGAGTTCTAAACGGTTTCAAGAAGCCGCAGACGAAAAGGCCGGGCGCATAACGCGTCCGGCCTTTTCGTTGTGAAGCGGGTTGCGATGCGCGCGTGACGTCGCTCGGACGTTACGCTGGCGTCCACACGCGCACGAGACAGTACTTCTTGGCTTCGCCGCCGAGCGGCTTGTCATCGACGTTCGCGAACGTGACCACGGCGTTGCGCGTGCCGGTGGACGCCAGGTAGTCGCCGTACTTGTCCGACCCGTCCTTCACGTCGAGCTGGAAGTACTCGTTCGTGTCAAAGTTGATGCCCACCACCTGCTTCGTGGCCTTCACCATGAAGAACGGCCCGCACCAGGCGGGGGCGGCGGTGGGGTTGCGGCTGAATCGGAACCAGGGCGCGCTGCTGTAGTCGCCGTCGGTGACGGGGCTCGCCGGGGTGTACGTGCCCAGGCTGGCAATGCCGTCGCCGTACGAGTAGCCCGCATCGAACGAGAACATGACCTTTGTCGCCGTATCCTGCTTCGAGCGGCTTCATGGACGTGGGCAGCACCATGGTGTCGCGCACCTCTCCGCTGCTGGCGTCGAGGCAGGTGAGCTGGTAGTGGATGGACGTGGTGGCCGCGCGCGGCGTGATGATCACCGCGTCTTCCGTGGCATAGGGCGCGGAGGCCATGCGCCCGTTCGACGTCCAGACGGTTTCCACGTCGGAAGCGCCGGCGGTGGCGCGCTTGAGCAGCGACGGCTCGGCCTTCTTTTCGCCGTCGAGCTTCGGCAGCACCTGCCAGAACGCGTGGGTGCCCACAGCCGCAATGGTGGGCATCTCCCAGTTCTCGTCGCCCTCTTCCACGAGGCGGGGGTGCCGATGGAACCGCCGTCGTGACGAGCGGTGTACACGCGCCATACGCCGTCGAGGATGTCGGCTTCCGTCCAAACGAGCGTCGAAGACGTGGCGCGCACGTCGTAGATTTCAAACCCGAGGTCGGAACCGACGGCCTGTTCGAGCACGATGGGGTAGGCTCCCGAACCCAGGCTGAGCAGGGCGACCTGCGTGAGCGGCGTTCCCTGATCGGTGGGAACGAGGCACGCGGCTATGCTGTCGTCGCTCGCCCACACGAGCGTGCCGTAGGGCAGCTCGAAGGAGCCTGCGAGGCTCATGAGGGTGCGGGGTCTTCGGCAAGGGTGTAGGCGGCTTCGAACGCTTCGGAACCCGATGCCATGACGGCGCTTTCGGGCACTTCGAGCACCACGATGTCGTCGTCGGGGTCGTGCTTCGTCTGCTCGATGATGACGGATGCGCCGCCGCCGATGGCCGCAAGCGCGCCGGCGCCCAGCGCGCCGTACAGGAAATGACGCCGGGTGAGCAGGATCTCCCCGCCGTTCGGCGTGGGTATGCGCATGCCGTCGCCGCCGCCTGTCGAGCGGGCGGTAGGGCTGCCGTTCGAGGAGCCGCGCGCGGCGTTCGATGTGGAGGAGCGCCGGTGCGAACCGGACGATCCGACGGAGCCGCCGCTGCCGTAGCCGGCGACGTTGCCCACGTTCGGCGCGCCGCCCGAGCGGCTTGCGCCGTTGCTATGCGCGCCGCCGAATCCGGCGACGTTGCCGACGTGTCCGCCGCGCGAGCTCGACTTGCCGCCTGCGTAGAGCGTGCCTCCGCTTGAGGCAGCGCGCCTGTTCGCAAGGCGTTTCTTTGCAACGGTGGGCTTCGCGTGGTTAGCGTGTGTTGGTCTGCGGGTTACCATGGTGTTTATTGTGTCATTTCACGCACAGGTTAAAGCGCCCTCTCGTCTAATTGCTACAATAAACGCAAACACGACCAATACGCTCGGATCTGGTCTGCAAAGGGAACGTAGCCCTGTTCGATCCGAGGTGACAGCGAGCTTGAGGAGTGATCCATGAGCAACGAAACACGACGCATCCTTTTGGTTGAAGATGAAAAAGCCATCCGTGACGCCGTGACGGCGTATCTTGAACGCGAGAATTACTGGGTGACGGCGGTCGGCGACGGTCAGGAGGCGCTCGAGGAATTCTCGAAGCACCACTTCGACCTGGTCATCCTCGACCTGATGCTGCCCCGCGTGCCGGGCGAGCGCGTCTGCCGCGCCATCCGCGACAACTCCGATGTGCCTATCATCATGCTCACCGCAAAGGGCGAGGTGGAAGACCGCATCATCGGCCTCGAGTTGGGTGCCGACGACTACCTGGTGAAGCCGTTCAGCCCCCGCGAGCTGGTTGCCCGCGCTCGCGCCCTGCTGCGCCGCGTGCACGCCGATTCCGAACCGCAGCGCGAAGTGCTTGAGTTCGGCGAGCTCACCATTGACGTGTCGGGCCACAAAGTGCTGGTCAACAACGAGGAAATCGACCTCACCGCCAGCGAGTTCAAGCTGCTCACCACGCTGTCGCGCTATCCGGGCCGTGTCTACTCGCGCATGGAGCTCGTGGAGAAGGTGCTCGGCTACGACTTCGAGGGCTACGAGCGCACCATCGATTCGCACGTGAAGAACCTGCGCGCGAAGATCGGCGACAACCCGAGGAGCCCGAAGTGGCTGCACACCGTCCATGGTGTGGGCTACCGCTTCGAGGACCCCACGAAGGTTGCGCAGTAGACCAACGTGCAAGAAACCAACAAACAGGCTTCCCCATCAGCCTCAGATGCGCTTGACGATGCGTCGCGCGCCCAGGTTGTCGAGCGCTTGACGGTTGACGTGGACTCCGAAACCACGGGTCCTATCCTCATGCCGCACGACGGCGAGGAAGCGAATCGCAAGCGCAAGCGCCGCTTCGGGTGGGACAACCTCACGTACACGACGCGCGTCACGATGGCGTTCGCATTCGTCGCCGCCATGACCGCGCTCGTGGCCATCGGTGTGCTGTCGTTCGTGTGGGAGCAGCACTTCCAGGCCTACACGCAGACGAACATGGAAACGCTCGCGCAGGCCACGGCCAGGCAGATCGAGGAGATCTACGAGGACACCGGCGGCACGCTTGAGAACAACGAGCAGGTGCGGAGCGCGGCGCAGTACGCGGCGCTGCTCAACAGCGTGGGCGTGCTGATCATCGAAAACCCCTCCGGCAAAGTGGTCTACGACTCCACCGATGCTTCCCGCGGCGAAGCCGGCGGTCCGAACGGCAACTTCTCGTACGATCGCGGGTCGCTCGCGCCTCCGAGCGACCAGACCGCCGTCGCGAACATCGTGGTGGACAACGTGGCCATCGGCTCCGTGAAGGTATGGGTGTACGGCTCCGAGGCCCTGCTGCGTCAGACTGACGAAGAGTTCCGCGACAACTCGTACCAGGCCATGATCTTCGCCACGGTGCTTGCCATCGTGCTTGCCTCGTGCATCGGCTTCCTGTTCGCCCGCACGCTCGTGCGTCCCATCAACCGCATGACCACCACGGCGAAGGCCATCAAGGAAGGCGACCTGTCCGCGCGCACCGAGCTGCACGGCGAGGACGAGATCGCCCACTTGGGCGAGACGTTCGACGCCATGGCCGACTCCATCGAGCGCGACCGCGAGCTCGAGCGACGCCTCACCACCGACGTGGCGCACGAGCTGCGCACGCCGCTCATGGCCATCCAATCGACGGTGGAGGCGATGGTGGACGGCGTGTTCGCCGCCGACGAGGAGCGCCTGGAAACGGTGAACTCCGAGGTGCAGCGCTTGAGCCGCCTGGTGGACGCCATCCTCAAGCTGTCGCGTTT
>ENA-OQIJ01000432-OQIJ01000432.1-human-gut-metagenome-genome-assembly--contig:-NODE-432-length-9958-cov-3.317262_pt1 | contig 9958 bp, 9 predicted proteins | sample MGYA00242582_ERZ504747 | MGnify/ENA primary metagenome ERZ504747 (study PRJEB26092, sample SAMD00036435) | human gut metagenome | host: Homo sapiens | study: EMG produced TPA metagenomics assembly of the...
AGGCACCGCGGTTCGAGCAGAACGGCGTGCTGTGCGGTCCGTATCTGGACAACCGTATCGGTTGCGTGACGCTCCTGCTGATGATGGAGCAGCTGGCGGACAAGGAAATCGAGAACGACCTGTACTTCGTGTTTACGGCACAGGAGGAGGTTGGCCTGCGCGGCGCAGGCGCGGCAGCGTTCGCAGTTGAGCCGGATGCGGCTATCGCGGTGGATGTGACCGATACCGGCGACCTGCCGGAGATGAAGTCCGCGATGGCGGTCGAGCTGGGCAAGGGACCGGCAGTCAAGGTGATGGACCGCTCGGTTATCTGCACACCGGCGGTTGTGGATGCGCTTGAGCAGGCGGCGAAAGACTGCGGTGTATCCGCGCAGCGCGAAATCCTGCTGTGCGGCGGCACGGATACTTCGGCGCTGCAGAAGGCGCGCGCAGGCGTGCAGGCAGGCGCGGTCTCTATCCCGACTCGCTATATCCATTCTCCGAGCGAGCTGTGTGCGGTTTCCGACGTCGAGGACGCAGCAAAGCTGCTGGCACAGTACGCACTCCGAAAATAACTGATAGAATTACTGGGAATTTTGTAAAAATCGACAGGTGACAGATCTTCGATTTTGCAGTATGATAAAGACACAGCAAGGGGGCTGGTACCGATAAAGGTGCAGGACTCTTGCTGTTTTCTTTTATATCCTTTCTCATTTCGACCACATCTTACTTACATACTACTCTTTGCCTGAAACCGTTCTATCTTATGGTAGAGCGGTTTCAGGTATTTTACGCTCTTTGTTCGGCAAAACGCGCACGTTGTCCGTGCTATACTGAATCCTGTTCGGGAGGTGAGGTATGGTCGTCTATCTGGATGTGCTGTTTGCTGTCAACACGCTGATGGATGGCGCAACGCTGCTTGCGGCGGCTCGCTTAGGCGGCGTGCAGGTGCGGAAAATGCGGCTGATTTTCTCGGCAGCACTCGGCGGCGGCTATGCCGTGCTGGGTGCGGTCTGGCCGGTGCTGACGCTCGCGCCGCTGCGTCTCTTGCAGGACTGGGGTTGTGCATGGTCGCTTTCGGCAGAGAACGGCACCTTGCGCGGCTGTGTGCACTGTACGGCGTGGTCGCGGCCTCGTTCGCCGGACTGGCGGCGGCGCTGAGTGCCGCAAGCGGCAGAAGGCTGCTGCTCTCGTGCGGGTACTACTTTGCGGTGCCGATACAGGTGCTCGTGCTGGCGGCAGCTGTCGGCTACGCGGCAAGCGGGATACTCCTGTGCGGAGATGCAAAGCACGGCGCGCTGCACCGCGAAACAGAAACGCTGACCATCCGGTTCGGCACTCGGCAGACCGCCGTGCGCGTGCTGCACGACACAGGCAACGACCTGACCGAACCGGTTTCCGGAAAGCCGGTCGTGGTGCTCGAGCGCAAGACCGCCGAGTGCCTGCTGGACACGAAACTGCCGTTCGGCAGTGCGTCCGCGCAGCTGACGGCTCTGCCGGAAAATCTGGCTGCACGCTGCGGTCTGCTGCCGTTTCACGCGGTCGGCACGGATGGCGGTCTGTTGCTGTATTTCCGGCCGGACAGCGTACTGAGAGCGGACGGCACGGCACTCGACTGTGTGTGTGCGGTCAGTGCGGTCTCCATCGGACAGGGCGCGTACGAGGGACTTATCGGGGTGTGAAAGGGAGAGCAAAATGAAATTTCTGCAGTGGTTAAAGATGGTTTTGCGGCGGTTTCGAGCGCAAGGCGTACATTATATCGGCGGCAGCGATGTTCTGCCGCCGCCGTTGTCTCCGGAGGAGGAGGCCGCCGCTGTGGAGGCGAACAGCGGGGGCGATGTTGCGGCGCGCAACCGTCTTATCGAGCACAATCTGCGGCTGGTGGTGTTCCTGGCGCGCAAGTTTGAGTCGAGCGGTGTGGGAACAGAAGATTTAATTTCTATTGGAACGATCGGACTCATCAAGGCGGTGAGCACCTACCGGAGCGACAAAAACGTCAAGCTGGCGACGTATGCGTCGCGGTGTATCGAGAACGAGATCCTCATGCACCTGCGCAAGATCGCCGGACGGCGGAGCGAGGTTTCCATCGACGAGCCGCTGTCCTCGGACTGGGACGGCAACGAGCTGCTGCTGAGTGATATTCTCGGCACCGAGCCGGACAGCGTCATGCGGCCGCTCGAGGACGATGTGGACAAAATGCTGCTGCATCGGGCACTGGGCCATCTGCCGCCGAGAGAGCGGCAGATCATCTCGCTGCGGTTCGGCATCGGCACGCCGAAGGCGCTGACGCAGAAGGAGGTCGCGGATTTGCTGGGTATCTCGCAAAGCTACATTTCAAGGCTGGAAAAGCGGATTATCGCGCGAATGCGAAAAGATATTTTGAAGTATTCGGCGTTTTAAGAAAGCGTGAGGAGTGAAGAGAACGCAATGGGTTATCATTCTGTGGGCGGCCAATGGCCGCCCCTACCTATTTAATATAGGCGGACAGGCTCAGCGGGTACCCTGTGCGGATTTCTGCCGGGCACTTTTGCGGTACTCATTGGGTCTGGTGCCTTCGATTTTACGGAAGCATTTGGAAAAATAAGCCAAAGAGCCGAAGCCGATCTGCTCGGCGATCTGGGTCAGGCTGAAATCGGTGCTGGTAAGCAGCGCTTTGGCCTCGGTAATGCGGCGCTTCATCAGGTAGTCGATGGGAGAGACCTTATACTCGTTCTTGAACGAGTGGGACAGGTAATATTTGTTTACGTGGGCAATCTCCGCCAGCTTGTCCAGGGTAATGCTTTCACTGTAATTTTCATCGATATATCGTTTTGCAGTGGCACATTCCTTGCTTTCGGCGGGCGGTGCGGTGAGACGCAGCGAAACCGACGCCATACGCACGATCCTGACAAGCAGCACCTCGGTCAGGTCCTGGCAGACCATCTCGCAGCCGTCCTCCCGCGCATCGATTTCCCGCAGCAGCAGCTGCATCAAGCTCAGCAGCTCCTCCCGCTGGGGGCTGCATTTCAGCATCGTGTATCCGTGGTTCTTCTGGTCAAACAAAATTTCAATGCCCTCGATGCCCAGCACAATATATTCCAGCGGGTTTGCCTGGTAGCTCAACTCGGTATGCAGGGTGCGGGGGTTCACAATGACCATGTCGTCCGGGGCAACGTCCAGCATTTTGCCTTCGACGTTGAACTGACCGCGTCCATCCACGCAGTAGAACACTTCGGTGCAGGGGTGGGTATGCGGCACCGAGTTCCAGTCCCCGCCGAAGCGGCTCTTGCTCACGTACAGCAGGCGGATGGCCTCCCGCGGGGGAACGTCCATATTGAATTCATACCGTGTGTTCATAGGCGGTGCGCCTCCGAATGACAAAATATTTACAAAAAATGCAAAGTATGCGGAGCAATATCGTTACATAATTAAGCAAGAACGAAAAAATAAAAAGCCGCAGGCCGTTTCCGCTTCCGTCCTTATTATATACGCATTTGGGGCGCGTGGCAAGAGCTTTCCATAAAAAATCACGATGCAAAACAGAATATCGCACGTTTCGCTGCAAACAGGCCCAAAGTTGGCAAGCTGCACAAAGAAAAATCTTACTTTTTGTGCAGCTTTTTCTGTATTTTCTGATGTTGCCGCCGACATTCGGAAAGAAAGCAAGATAGTACAAATGCGCAACAATATACCTACTGTTCAAAGAGGGCAGAAACAAGTATGATGATGTCAATGAAACGATGCCTGCCATGGCAGACAAAACGGACAGAGAAGGGATTATGAAGATGGAGCAGACCGGAAGATTGACACTTCCCACAGACGCAGATGTGGTTGCGGAGACCCTGCGGCTGAAGAATCTGTTGGGCGCGGATGCCCTGCGCGACTGCGACGGCACCGAAATGCCGAAGGAGCTGCTGACGGACCCCGCCAAAAAGTACGCTACCTATTATACGACCCGCAAGGACAACGCCTGGGCGGAGGCAAACCCCGACGAGGTCCAGCAGGAGTATCTTATCAGTGACCGCCATACGGCGCGCGGCACAAAGCTGCGCATTCATCTGATGGACGGCTTCCACACCCAGCAGCTCAAGGTCAACACGCTGGATGACCCCAAGCGCTGGTGGGAGGTCATTGACCGCACGACGGGCGAGGTCGTCCCCACCGACAAATGGTTCTTCGACGAGCCGACCGGCGAGGTCGAGATCGAAACCGTCCCCTATCACGAGTACACCGTCAGCTTTCTGGCGTTCCTGATCTGGGACCCCGTACACATGTACAACTTCCTGACCAACGACTGGAAGGACACGCCGCACCAGCTGACCTACGATGTGCGTCAGCCCAAGACGCAGGCCTATGTAAAAGAAAAGCTGCGCCGCTGGTGCGAGGCCAACCCCCACATTGACGTGGTGCGGTTCACGACCTTCTTTCACCAGTTCACGCTGACCTTTGACGACCAGAAGCGCGAGAAATTCGTCGAATGGTTTGGCTACAGCGCCAGCGTCAGCCCCTACATTCTGGAAAAATTTGAAAAGTGGGCAGGGTACAAGTTCGCCCCGAGTTCAGTTGTGGATCAGGGCTACCACAACACGATGTTCCGCGTGCCGAGCAAGGAGTTCCGCGACTTCATCGAGTTCCAGCAGCAGGAGGTCTGCGCTCTTGCCAAAGAGATGGTCGACATCGTCCACTCCTACGGCAAGGAAGCGATGATGTTCCTCGGCGACCACTGGATCGGCACCGAGCCCTACGGCAAGTATTTCGCCTCCATCGGGCTGGACGCCGTGGTCGGCTCGGTCGGCAGCGGCGTTACGCTGCGGATGATCTCCGACATCAAGGGCGTCAAGTACACCGAAGGCCGTCTGCTGCCCTACTTCTTCCCCGATGTGTTCACCGAGGGCGGCGACCCCATTGGTGAGGCCCGCACCAACTGGATGAAGGCCCGCCGCGCGATTTTGCGCGGCCCGCTGGACCGCATCGGCTACGGCGGCTACTTAAAACTCGCCAGCAACTGGCCCGGCTTTATCGACGAGATTCAAAACGTGGTCAGCGAGTTCCGCCAGATCCACGAAAATATGCAGGGCACAAAGTCCTACGTTGCGCCGTTCAAGGTGGCCATCCTCAACTGCTGGGGCGGCCTGCGCAAGTGGATGAGCAATCAGGTGCATCACTCCATTTACCACCGTGAGACCTACTCCGCCGAGGGTGTTCTCGAATGTCTGAGCGGCATGCCGTTTGACGTGGAGTTCATCGACTTCGATGACATTCGCAGCGGCATCCCCAAGGACATCGGCGTCATCATCAACGTCGGCGATGCGTACACAGCCTTCAGCGGTGCCGAGAACTGGATCGACGAAAAGGTCGTGACCACCATCCGCAAATTTGTGGACGAGGGCGGCGGCTTCATCGGCGTGGGCGAGCCCACCGCCTGCCAGCATCAGGGACGGTACTTCCAGCTGTCCGACGTGATGGGCGTGGACCGCGAGATGGGCTTCTCGTTAAGCACCGACAAATACAACACCTGCGACCCGCACCACTTTATCCTGGAGGATATTGACACCGCCGTTGACTTCGGCGAGGGCACGAGCCGCATCTACGCGCAGGGCAAGCACTATCAGATCCTGGCGCAGGACGGCGAGTACAGCCAATTGGTCGTCAACGAGTACGGCAAGGGCCACAGCGTCTACTTTGCCGGGCTGCCCTACTCCCCGCAGAACTGCCGCATTTTGCTGCGCGCCATCTACTACGCCGCCGGTATGCCGGAGGAGATGAAGCACTACTACGTGACCAACGTCGATACCGAGGTCACGGTATTCCCCGAAACGAAGCGCATCGCGGTCATCAACAACGCAGATGCCGAGGAAAAGACAGACCTGTACATCAAGGGGCATCTGATCGACAGCCTGACGCTGGCCCCGCGCGAGATGCGCTGGGTAGACGATGCCGAATAACACCCGATAATTTATGCCCCGCCGTGGGACATACGTTATACAGCCAAAGAATGGAGAAACATTTTTAAGGAGGAAACCCCCATGAAAAAGAAGAATGCATCAGCCCTTATGGCGGCAGCTATGGCAGCATCCCTGCTGGTCGGCTGCGGCGGCGGTGCCGCTTCCGGCAGCGCAGCTGCCTCTACCGCCGAGAGCACCCCTGCCGAGTCCACCGCAGAATCCACTGCCGCCGACACCACCGCTGACGGCGACGAGACCCTGACCGTATGGGCATGGGACCCCAACTTCAACATCTACGCCCTGAAGCAGGCGGAAGCCATCTACCAGAAGGACCACCCCAACTTCAAGCTGAACATTGAAGAAAACGTCTACAACGACATCGAGACCAAGCTCATCACCGCTGCCACCAGCGAGGATTACAGCACCCTGCCTGATCTTTTCCTGATGCAGGACTATTCCTACCACAAGATGGTCGCCAACTTCCCCGGTATCTACACCGACCTGACCGACTCCGGCTTGGATTGGGACAAGTTCTCCGGCGGCAAGCTGGCTGATTCTACCGTCGATGGCCACCACTACGGTCTGCCCTTCGACAACGGCGCTTCCGTCATGGCGGTTCGTTCCGATATGATCGAGAATGCCGGTCTGACCGTCGACGACTTCAAGGATCTGACCTGGAGCGAGTTCGAGGAGAAGGCGCAGAAGGTCGTGGACGCCAACGGCGTGCCGATGCTGACCTCCTCCGGCGGTTCCGAGCTGATCATCGAGATGATGCAGTCTGCCGGTGCCTCCCCCGTGGTGGACGGCGAGGTCAAGATTGCCGACAATGCCGCGCTGAAAGAGTCCCTGACCGTCTACAAGGACATGGTCGACAAGGGCATTCTGGCCGAGTACACCGACTGGGACCAGTACATTGCTTCCATGAATGACGGCAAGGCTGCCGGCGTCATCAACGGCTGCTGGATCATGTCCAGCGTGCAGGCTGCCGCGGATCAGTCCGGCAAGTGGGCTATCGTGAATATGCCCAAGCTGGACGGTATCGACGGTGCCACCAACTACGCAAACTGCGGCGGTGCAAGCTGGGCCGTTTCCTCCAACTGCAAGAACACCGAGCTGGCCTTCGACTTCCTGAAGAGCACCTTCGGTTCCAGCGTCGAGCTGTATGACGATCTGCTGCCCAACGCCGGTGCGATCTCCAGCTACCTGCCCGCTGCCGAGAGCGACGTCTACAACCAGCCCTCCGAGTTCTACGGCGGCCAGACCGTTTACAAGGACATCGTTGAGTTTGCAGGCAAGGTCCCCGCATTCGACTGCGGCGCTTACTACTCTGACGTGCGCAGCGCCCTGACCGATGCCGTCACCAACGTCGTCCAGAACAACGCCGACATTGACAGCGAGATGCAGAACGCCCAGGATACCGTGGAGTTCAACATCGCTGGCTAAGCAAAACATGACACACACTGTGTCCGGTTACAACTGAGAATTTGCCAAGGGCACGGTTTGCATCTGATACGTCCGCTGCAAGCCGCGCCCTTGCTTTTGTGGCAAAATAGGAGACACTACGATGAAGAAAAAAGGACTGAATATGGAGCAGAAGCGCAGCCTGACGGGTTGGGCCTTCCTGCTGCCGGCAGCACTCCTGATATTTGTATTCTGCTTTTACCCCATGGTGCAGGCGCTGATCCTTTCGTTCCAGAAAGGCACCGGCAGCGCTGTACAGCCTGCGGGCTTTGCCAACTACGTGCGCATTTTAAAGGATGCCACGTTCCAGCAGTGCCTGTTTAACACGATTTTCTATTTTGTGATCCAGGTGCCCATTATGTTGATCCTGGCATTGATCCTGGCGCAGCTGCTCAACAGCCCGGACATCAAGGGCAAGGGCATCTACCGCACGATGATTTTCCTGCCCTGCGCCACGTCACTTGTCTCCTACTCGATGATTTTCAAATCCCTGTTTGCCAACGATGGTCTGGTCAACCGGGTGCTGTCCACCGTGGGCATCCCCACAGTGGATTGGTTCCAGAACGCATGGGCGGCACGCTGGGTCATCGTTATTGCGCTGGTCTGGCGCTGGACCGGCTACAACATGGTCTTTTATCTTGCCGGTTTGCAAAACATCGACTACTCGATCTACGAAGCGGCCCGCATCGACGGCGCTTCCCCGCTCCAGCAGTTTGTTCACCTGACGATCCCCCTGCTGAAGCCCACCATCCTGCTGACTGCCATCATGTCCACCTCCGGCACGCTGCAGCTGTTTGATGAGTCCGTCAACCTGACGGCGGGCGGTCCCGGCAAGGCGACCATGACACTGACCCACTATATTTATAACATCTCGTTTGTCGAGACGCCCAAGTTCAACTATGCGGCGGCGCTGTCGGTGTTTATCCTTGTGGTCGTGGCAGTGCTGTCTGCCATCCAGATGAAAGTAGGTGATAAGCGTGACTAAGGGTAAAAAGATTCTGGCGCACGCTGTGCTGATTTTGGCCAGCTTCCTGTCTGTGTTCCCGCTGTACTATATGCTGTGCGGCGCAACGAACACCAGCATTGATATTGTGCGCGGCAAGCTCATTCCCGGCACCTATCTGGTAGAAAACTTCAAGTCGCTGGTTGCCAACCAGAATCTGGGGCTGGCAATGGCAAACTCCTTCCGCAACGCCATCCTGATGACACTCATCACGCTGCTGGTCTGCTCCATCGCGGGCTACGGCTTTGAAATTTACCACGATAAGGCGAAGGACGCCCTGATGAGCGTTCTGCTGCTGGCGATGATGCTGCCGTTCGTGGCCATTATGATTCCCCTGTTCAAGATGATGTCCCACTGGGGGCTTGTCAACAGCTGGGCGGCGTTCGTGCTGCCGTCCATCTCGACACCGTTTATGATCATGCTGTTCCGGCAGGCATCGCGTTCCTTCCCCAATGACATTATTGAAGCGGCGCGTCTCGACGGTTTGAGCGAGATCGGCATCTTCTTTCGGATGTTTGTCCCCATCATGCGCTCTACCTACGGCGCGGCGATGACTGTCACGTTTATGAACGCATGGAACAGCTACCTCTGGCCGAAGATCGTATTCCAAAGCAACGCATCCATCACAATGCCGATGCTGGTCGCAAACCTCAAGAGCGGCTACAGTGTGGACTACGGTATGCTGATGCTGGGCGTTCTGATCTGCACACTGCCCACCGCGATCATCTTCCTCTGCCTGCAGAAGAGCTTTGCCAACGGCATCACGGGTGCAGTCAAGTGATGGACGAACGAACCTACTGCCTGACGCCGAAGCAGTGGCGTCACGCCAAAGCCTGCCTGACGCTGGCAAAGCGCTGGGGGCTGATCGGCGACGACAGCCCCGAGGCGCTGGAACGCCGCCGGGCGGCCAAAAACGCGCAGGCGGAAAGCGCGGAGCAGGACGGCAAGCCCGTGTACGGCACGCGGCGTTTCTCTGCCCCCGCCTACCTGCAATATGAGCTGACCCGCTTCAAGCTGGATTTCGCGGAGCCGTGCGAAAAGATCCGTGCGCTGGGTATCTGCCCGGATTTCACCGATGCACAGACCCGCGCCTGGTATGACGCGAATCCGGATCTGTTCACGCGGTACGCCGGCGACAGCTTCCCCTATGAGGAAGTAAAGCAAATCATCGAAAAGCGGATGCGGGAGGAGGTGTATGACAGCCTTGTGCAAGACCTATTACGTGGACCCGCAGACAGGCCGTGACACCAACGACGGCCTGACGCCGGAAAAACCGCTGGCCACACTGTTTGCCGTCAACCAGCTGGCCCTGGCCCCCGGTGACACGGTGCTGCTGAAATGCGGCAGCGTGTTTGAAAAGCAGTTCCTGCACCTGCGCTGCTGCGGCAAAAAAGACAGCCCCATCACGATTGCTGCCTATGGCGAGGGGCCCGCGCCGCGCATTGACGCCGACGGGCAGGGGCTAGAAACTCGATCAGAAGCAGGTCGACCGCATCGTCGCCAAGGCCTCCGTCGCCGCCTTGAACAAGCATCTGGTGCTCGCCAAGATGGCCGTTGAGGAAACCGGCCGTGGTCTGGTCGAAGACAAGGC
>ENA-OQIJ01000433-OQIJ01000433.1-human-gut-metagenome-genome-assembly--contig:-NODE-433-length-9949-cov-2.189371_pt1 | contig 9949 bp, 11 predicted proteins | sample MGYA00242582_ERZ504747 | MGnify/ENA primary metagenome ERZ504747 (study PRJEB26092, sample SAMD00036435) | human gut metagenome | host: Homo sapiens | study: EMG produced TPA metagenomics assembly of the...
TCCAGCGTTTTTACAAGGGCAGCGCGCATTCCCTCACGACAGCCCGCCCTCATACACGGCCTCACTTACCGAGACCTGGCGGCGAATGGCGGCAGGGTGTTCGGCTTCGAGCACGAGCACTTTCAATCCCGCCGACCACAGCCGATGGATGGTGCCGGTGGCGAGGTCGCCGCCGCCGCGCACCAGAATGACGTCATCACGCTTCATTGTTTTCTTCCTCCTTGAGCAGCTGCAGGAACACGTTCATCGAGCCGCCGCAGGCAGCCAGCGCCGCATCGTCCTCTTTCGCGCTGGCCGAATACTCTGCCAGCTGACAGGGCGCAGCCTCGCCTGCCTGCATTTTTGATGCAAGCTGCTGCACACGGTATTCCATAATGCCGCCGCCCACACTGCCCACGGACCTGCCGTCCGGCAGCACCAGCATCTTTGCGCCCACCTCCCGGGGGGTCGAACCGTGGCGGGAAACGATGGTCACAAGGACAGGAGCCTTCCCCTGTCCCGTGCAGGCATCCAGCGCATTCAGCAGCGCGGGCCGGAAGCCTTCCGTCTGCTGACGGCCATTTTTCACCTCAACGATCTCCGCGAGGATGGATAGTGCAATTTCCTGCGCTGTCTGCGCCTTGATGGCTAGACCAATGGGAGCGTGGAGTGACTCAGCTTTTTCCGGGGCAGTTCCGGCCTCGATGAGCTGGCGGCGGACAAGGGCCGACCGGCTTCGGCTGCCCAGCATACCAACGTAGGCAAATCGTTTCTTGTATATTCCGGTAAGGCATTCCACGTCGAAGGAGTGGGCGCGGGTGGCAACAACAAAGTAGGTCTCCGCACTGCCCTCCACCTGGGTGAGATTTTCGGCATAAGGACCGCAGAGGACCTTTTCTGCCCCGGCACGGCGAAGGGCGTCAGCGTAATCCGGCCGCTCCTCGAGACCGGTGACGGGCAGGCCCAGCATCACGGCCAGCCGGACGACGGACTCGGCCACATGGCCTCCGCCGCAGATGACGAGCCGGGGCGCGCCTCCGAATTTCTCCACGAAGATCCGCTTATTTTCCAGAGTCAGGATGCCGCTTGCACCACACCCGGCCAGCGCCGGGAGATTCCGGGCCAGCAGACCCTCCGGTCTTGCGGGCCAGACGGGTACGCCTTCACAAAGAAGAAGCCTCGCTCCGCTTTCCGGCCCTTCCAGTACGGAGGCCAGCGTATGCTGCCCCTGTGTACTGCGCAAAGCGTCCAAAAACTCACGAATCAACATAGAGTTTCTCCATTATGGTTTATTGCTCCACCGGTGTGGCAGCATCGTAGCCCGCATCGTTCAGCTGAGACTGCCACGCCTGCCAGTCCTCGGGCAGCATCCGCCAGCCGAGGCCACAGCCTGCCGTGATCTCACTGGGCAGCGGGATGAGCCGCCCCGGGATCCCCCGGGCGGCACACTCTTTCTCCCAGCCCATCGCACGGGCAGTAGAAGCAAATGAAAGAACGATGTATTGTCTTTTGCGGCGCATATCAGCCCTCCTCGGCCAGTTCACAGACCGCCTCGGCGGCTCTGAGCACCTCGGCCTCTGTGTTCTGATGGGAGAAGCTGAACCGCACCATCCCCTGCTCCACAGTGCCGAGGGCTTTGTGGATGAGGGGCGCACAATGAGCGCCCGCCCGGACACAGATGCCGTAGTCCTCCCAGAGGATGTCGGCGGCACGGGCGGCGTCCTCATCCCCGAAGTTCAGCGAGACGATGGGCGCACGGTCTGTTTCGTCGAAACTACCGTAAATTTTTACATCGGGAGCATGGACGATCTTCTCATAGAACAGGCGTGTCAGAGCTGTTTCTTTTTCGTGCAGAGCTTCGACATCCTGCAAAAGTATCCACTCCACGCCTGCCCCGAGGCCCGCGAGGCCGGGAACATTCAGCGTCCCCGCTTCCAGCGCTGTGGGCATCTGAGAGGGGTGTGTTTCATCAAAACTGTGGATACCGCTGCCGCCCACCACAAGGGGGGCCATGGTCAGCCCGGGGCGGACATACAGCCCGCCGGTCCCCTGCGGACCAAGCAGCGCCTTGTGTCCGGTGAAACAGAGAACATCCACCCCCAGCGCCTGCACGTCGATGGGCCGTGCGCCCGCAGTCTGGGCTGCATCCACGACTAGCGTAAGACCGTGCTTTTTTGCAAAAGCGGAGACGAACGCAAGGTCCGTAAGATCGCCTGTGACGTTGGAAGCGTGCGTCACCACGACAAGACGGGTATTGGGGCGGAGAAATTTTTCGAACTGCTCATACCGCAGCTGCCCGGTGTCGTCCACCTCCACAAAACTCACTTCTGCCCCCTGCTCCCGCAGGCGATAGAGCGGCCGCAGCACCGAGTTGTGCTCGCAGACCGTCGTGATAACATGGTCGCCGGGGCAGATGAGGCCGCAGAGCGCTGTGTTGAGCGCCTGGGTCACATTGGCCGTGAAAGCAATGCAGTCCGGGCTTTCCGCATGGAAAAGTGTTGCAAGTGTCTCACGGGCATGGTAGACGATCCGGGCCGCGTGAAGGGTCGGCTCATGCGCCCCGCGGCCCGGATTGCCCGCATGTTCCAGTGCATCCAGCATGGCCTGCCCCACGCAGGGCGGCTTTTGCAGGGTGGTGGCGGCGTTGTCGAGGTAGATCACGGCTTGACCACGTTCCCGGCGTTCAGCATCTTCTCGGCGATGACGTACATATTCGTCACGCCGCCCACGGCCAGCTTCTCGGTCAGGCCGTAGAAGTTCAGGCAGGTGCCGCAGGTGAGGATCTCGACGCCCTCAGCCTCCAGCGCCTTGAGGTCGTCCAGCATGGGCGAACCCTCGCAGGTGAGGTGCGCACCGCCGTTATAGAGGAGGATGGTCTTGGGCAGCTTGTCCTGCTGGGTCAGCGAGAAGATAAAAGCCTTCAGCAGGGTCTTGCCCAGTTCCTCAGCACCCTCGCCCATCTTGTCGGACGCGATGACCACCACCGTATCGGTGCGGGCGTCAGGGGCGCAGGCCGGAGCTTTCCTCTTCTTCTGCTGGCAGGCTCACCCACGGTGAACAGGACGCGGTATTCCCGCTCGGCCAGCTTTTCGGCGGCAGACTGGTAGCCCTTCTGCTGGGCCATTTTGGTGAGGTTCTGGACGGCGATCTCGTTGTCCACGAGCACTTCAACTTCGCCTGCACCATTTAGTTCAGCAATCGCTTTCTTTGCCTTCACTACAGGCAGCGGGCAGGCGTCCCCTCTGGCATCAACTTTCAGCATAGTTTTCCCTCTCTATCGTATGTTTTATTCAGGATAGGACACAACTATTTCGGTGTCCTGCTTCTCTGTGATCTCTCCCACGATTTGTGCGGGGAGGCCGGCTTTTTGCAGCTCGTCCCGGAGGCTTTCAGCCTCTTCCGGAGCCACGGCAAGCAGCAGTCCGCCCGAGGTCTGGGGGTCGAACAAAATTTCCTGCATGGCAAACGGCACATTTTCGAACCGGACGAAAGGCCCGGTGTGGTTGCGGTTGCGCTGACCGGCGGCGGTATAAAGGCAGTCGTCAGCGGCCTGCCACGCACCCGGCAGGACCGGCACAGCGCTGCCGTCGATACGGCAGGACAGCCGCCCGCCCATCATCTCGTGGAGGTGGCCGAGGAAGCTGAACCCGGTGACATCGGTGGCCGCGTGAACATCATAGCTTCGACTTATCTCGGCGGCAGACTTGTTCAGAGTCGTCATGGAGGCCACGGCAGCGTCCATGGCGCCGGGGGCAGCTTCGCCCACGCGGTTGGCCGTGCAGATGAGGCCCACACCCAGCGCCTTGGTGAGGATGAGCTTGTCGCCGGGCTTTCCCGTATCATTGGCAGTGAGGCGGCGGGGGTCCACGAGACCGGTGACGGACAGGCTGTACTTTACACCGGTGTCGGCGATGGAGTGGCCTCCCGCGAGGATGCCCCCCGCTCGGCCACTTTTTCGGCGCCGCCGCGCAGGATCTCACCGAGGATGTTCAGATCCATGCTCTCGGGGAAGCAGACGAGGTTCAGTGCAGTCTTCACCTCGCCGCCCATGGCGTAGACGTCACTGAGGGCGTTTGCCGCCGCGATCTGGCCGAAGGTGTAGGGGTCATCCACCAATCGGCGGGAAGAAGTCCACCGTCTGCACCAGCGCGATGTCGTCGGTGATGCGGTAGACAGCCGCATCGTCCCGGCTGTCGTAGCCCACGAGAAGTCGGGGCTTTCTCACCCCGGGGCAGCTTTTCCAGAATATGGCTCAGCACTCCCGCGCCGAGCTTGGCGGTACAGCCGCGCCCGTGCAGAAGACGATTTTGTCCTCTTTTGCCATCAGGCTCTCTCCCCTTCCTCAAAGTGTGTCAAATATCCTGTTACATCGTAAGTTTCTTTCAAGATGGCAAGTGTCTGTTCCCCTGCTGCACGGCGGGCCTCGTCGTCGGCCTGGTTGAGGACGGCGTAGAATTTCCGCGTGCCGACGCACTTTCTTCCACCCGCTTCACTTACCAGCAGCTTTGCCAGCAGAGCGGGCGTCAGGGGCGTCTCGGGCGGCACGGCCAGCAAGGTGCAGGCCGCTTCGAGGCGGAAGCAGGCGTCTTGCAGTGGTTTCCCCACCGCCGACAGCCCGGCTGCCGCCAGCACGATGTCACTTGACCGCAGGAGCACCGGCTCATGAGCGGCCGGGGCCTTGCAGGGGTGGTGCTTCGCGCCGTCCGCCTCGAGCAAAACAGTGTCGGCCTCGGCCATCCAGCCGGCCAGCTGGGGCGGCATGGTCAGCTTCCCGCCTTCGGCAGGCACCCCCGCCACGGCGTAAGTACCAGCCTGCCAGAGGGCGTCCCTCGCCGCCTTATCGGGGGCGTAGTTCGCGTCCGGACGCTGGATGTGGGTCGTGGTGGAGACGAGCACCCGCTGTCCCCACGCCGAATAGCAGCGGGCCAGCGCATAGAGCAATGTTGTCTTTCCTCCGCCGCCCACGAGGGAGATAACATGTCCAGTTTCTCCGAGGAATGCCAGAGCCTCGAGGCCGGTCATCCGACCTCGCCCTCTTTTTCGGCCACTGCCATTGCGATTTTTTCGGGCGTGATGGGCAGCTCGTAGAAGCGGGTGCCGATGGCGTTGTAGATGGCGTCCGAGATGGCGGGAAGCGGCGTGTTGATGACCACTTCACCGATGGATTTCGCACCAAACGGGCCGTTGGGCTCATAGCTGTTCTCGAACTCGACCCGGACCTTGCCCACGTCCACACGGGTGGGGATCTTATACTGCATGAGCGAATTCTCCATGGGCCAGCCGCGCTGGTCGTAGGTGACATTCTCGGTGAGGGTCATGCCGATGCCCTGCAAAATGCCGCCCTCGGCCTGCACCCGGGTGAGGTTCGGGTTGATGGGGGTGCCGCAGTCCACGCAGGCGTCAAATTCCAGCAGTTTCACTTCGCCGGTCTCGGTGTCCACCTCCACCTCGGCAGCGCCCACCATGTAGGGCGGAGGCGACAGGGGCGACATGTGGGTCTCGGTAACTTCCAGCGGGATGTCGTGGCCGAACATGGAGGCCGTGGCAATATCACCCAGCGAGACAGATTTAGACGGGTCAGCCGAGGTAAATACCGTTTTACCGTCAAATTCTACGTCATTTTCGCTGCAATCGAGCAGCTGTGCGCCCAGCTTGCAGATCTGGCTCCGCAGCTTCAGCGCGCACTTCTCGACGGCTTTGCCGGTGATGTAGGTAGTGCTGGACGCGTAGGAGCCGGAGTCGTAGGGCGAGGTGTCGGTGTCCGCGCCGAAGACCGTGATATTGTCGAGGTCACATTCCATCACCTCGGCAGCAATTTGGGCCAGCGTGGTGTCGCAGCCGGTACCCATATCAGCGGCACCGATGAGCAGGGTGTAGAAGCCCTCGTCGTTGACTTTCAGGGTCGCGCTGCCCACGTCCATGCCCGAGATGCCGGAGCCCTGCATCGCCATGCCCATGCCGACGGCACGAATTTTCCCGTTGCCCATGTCGCGGCGGGGGTACTTTTCGTCCCAGTTTATCATCTCGCGGACCTTTGCAAGGCACCGGTCGAGGGTGCAGCTGGTGTTCACCGCACCGTAGTAGGCGGGCATGACGTCACCCTCGTGAACAATGTTCATTTCCCTGATCTTGAAGGGGTCCATATGGAGCTTCGCGGCCAGCTCGTTGACGGCAGATTCCACCGCGAACAGGCCCTGGGTCGCGCCGTAGCCGCGGTATGCGCCCGCCGACATATGGTTGGTATAAACCACATCATAGGTAAAGCGGAAAGCCTCAGCGTTGCTATAGAGCGGGATGGATTTATGTCCCGAAAGGCCCACCGTCGTGGGGCCGTGCTCGCCATAAGCGCCGGTGTTGGAGAGGGTGTAGAGGTCGAGGCCCCGGATGCGGCCATCCTTGTTGGCGCCGAGGCGAAGATGGATCTCCATCTCATGGCGGGGCGTGGAGGCGGTCTGGCTCTCCTCGCGGGTGAAGATGAGCTTCGAAGGCTTTTTGGTCTTCCAGGTCACGAAGGCCGGGTAGACCTCGCAGACAGCCGTCTGCTTCGCGCCGAAGCCGCCGCCGATGCGGGGCTTCGTCACACGCACCATGGATTTCGGGATGTGAAGCGCGTTTGCAATGATGCGGCGGGCGTGGAAGACGATTTGAGTCGAGCTCAGGACATTCAGCCGGCCATAGAGGTCGATGCTGCAATAGGTGCGGAAGGTCTCCATCATGGCCTGCTGGCAAGCTTTGGTATGGTAGACATGGTCGATGACCACATCGCAGTCGGCCAGCACGGCATCGATGTCGCCGCTGCCGCACTCGTCGTGGGCGCAGAGATTGCGCTTGTTATCGCCCCCCACAGGGCAGAGGCTCTCCCAGTTATCTTCCGGATGGACGAGGATGGGGTTATCCTTGGCGGTGTGGTAGTCGAGCACAGGTTCCAGCACCTCATACTCGACCTTTATCATTTTCAGCGCCTTATCGACGCATTTATCGTCTTTGCCTGCCACGATGGCCACCACGTCGCCCACAAAGCGGACGTGGCGGTCGATGAGAAGGCGGTCATAGGGGCTGGCCTCGGGGTAAGTCTGGCCCGCTTGGGTATAGCGGCGGGCATCCTGCGGCACATCCTCCCAGGTGAAGATGGCCTCAATGCCCGGCACCTTCTTCGCCGCAGCAGTGTTGATGCTCTTCACGATGGCGTTGGCGTGGGGAGAGCGCAGGAGCTTCACGATGAGGCAGTCGGCGGGGACGAGGTCGTCCATATAGACGGGCTGGCCCGTCACCAGCTGCATAGCATCCTTCTTGCGGAAGGGTTTGTTGACTGTGTTCATTCTGCCGCCTCCTTTTTCGCCTTTTTCCACGCGAGGAAGTTCTGGATGCCCCGCAGCTGACCCTCATAACCAGAGCAGCGGCAGAGATTGCCGGAAAGATACTCTTTTATTTCCTCGTCGGTGGGGTACTCCTTTTCCCGGAAGAGGGCGAGGGCATTCATGATGAAGCCCGGGTTGCAGAAGCCGCACTGCTCCGCACCCTGATCCGCGATGAAAGCCCCGAACTCGGCGGCTTCGTCCTGCAGGCCCTCCAGCGTGGTCACTTTATGGCCATCCGCGCGGGCCGCGAGAACAGAGCAGGACAGCACCGGCTTATCGTCGAGGAAGACCGTGCAGAGGCCGCAGTTGGACGTCTCACAGCCCCGCTTGACGCTCAGGCAGCCGTGGCTGCGCACGAAGTCGATGAGCAGAGTGTCGGGGGCCACGTCGGCGGTAAGCTTTTTATCGTTCAATGTAAGTGTTATCTGCATGGTGTCCTCCTCAGCCTTCCAGACGACAGACGGCGCGTTTCGTCAGCACGCCGGCCAGATGGCGGCGGTATTCGGCGCTGCCGCGAAGATTGCTTTCGGTCTTGATGTCGGCCTTTACCTCGGCGGCAAAGCGGGCAGCAAATTCCTCGGCGGTCTCCCCCGCCTCAGGCGCTGCGGTGTAGAGCACAGCCTTGCCCGGACGCGCACCGATGGCGGCGCGGATGCTGCCGTCCGCCAATTTTGCGGCGGCGCAGGTCAGCACCGGGAAGTCCGTCTGGCTGTTGCGCACCGACTGGTAGACAAAGCGGGCATTTTCCTTCGGCACAAGGACACGCACGAGGATGTCCCGGTCGTAGGGGCGCTGGGCGTACTCAGCAAGCGGCACGACGCCGCCCTTATAAAGCTCTACGGAAGCGTTCAGCGCGAGGAACATGGTGAGTACGTCGGAGAAACCGAAGCGGCTGTAAATGCTGCCGCCCACGGTGGCGAGGTTGCGCAGCTGGACGCCCACGATGTGGCGCACCGACTCCCGCACGGCACCGTCCGTATAGGCAGCGAGGCCGGGGTGCAGCTCGAGCTGGCGCAGCGTCACCATCGCTCCGATGGAAAAGCCCTCGTCCGTCTCCTCGATGGTGTCGAGGCCGAGGCCCGACAGGTCGATGGCCGTGCCGACATTGATCTTTTCCATCTTGAGCCATATCATGCCGCCGAGGACACGGTTGGGGCGCTTCTGGTTGAGCTGCCAAGCCTCCTCGAGGCTTTCAGCCCGCTTGTATTCCCGAATGGTCATCATATGCAGTATCCTCTCTTTTTCCTGTGACCTTTTTCTTTATTTTATCATAAAATCCGCTATAATACTACCGTCAGAAAGCATCAATTCGGCAACGAACAACAACGGAAATTTCGGGAGGTCTGTGGGATGGAGTACACAGAAAACGCGGCGGTGGGCTGCGTCATCATGGCGTCGGGGCGGCGGTGCGGTTCGGCTCCAATAAGCTGCTGGCTGACTTCGGCGGCGCGCCCCTCATCGTCCGGGCGCTGGACGCAGCAGAGACGCCCGCCCTCGCGTCCCGGGTGGTGGTGACCCGCTCACCGGAAGTGGCTGAACTCGCTTGTAAGGCGGGCGTGAAAACCATCCTTCACAGCCTGCCGGGCCGGAACGACACAGTGCGGCTCGGCCTCGAAGCGCTGCTTTCGGAGCTGCCCGGCCTTGCGGGATGCATCTTCCTGCCCGGGGATCAGCCGCTCTTGCGGAAAGAAAGCCTCGAGGCGATGGTGCGCGATTTCTCAGCGCTGGACGAAAAAGAACGGGCCATTCTCCGGCTGGGCTTTCGTGCCGAGGACGGCACGGAGCGGCTGGGAAGTCCCGTTCTGTTCGGAAGCAGTTATTTCGACGCCCTGTGTTCCCTGCCCGAGGGCAAGGGCGGCGGCGTGGTCATCCGCCGGCATCCGGAGTCTGTGCGGGCGGTATATGCGGCACGGCAGGAAGAGCTGGAAGATGCAGATACCGCAGAAGAGCTGGAGCGGCTGCGAAGACTTTTGTAAATACTTTCCCACAAAAAAGCCGCCCCGGCAGCAGCTGCAAACTGCACGCCGGGGCGGCGTATTACAATGACTGGAGTACCCTTGCTCAGACTTCCGTGTTGAAGTAGCGCTTCAGCAGGCCCTCGAAGCCGCGGCCATGACGGGCCTCATCCTTTGCCATCTCGTGGACGGTGTCGTGGATAGCGTCGAGGTTCAGAGCCTTAGCCTTCTTGGCCAGGTCCATCTTGCCGGAGCAGGCGCCGCACTCAGCCTCTGCACGCATCATCAGGTTCTTCTTGGTGCTGTCGGTGACGACCTCGCCCAGCAGCTCGGCGAAACGGGAAGCATGGTCTGCCTCCTCGTAGGCATAGCGCTTGTAAGCCTCGGCGATCTCGGGGTAGCCCTCACGCTCGGCCACGCGAGCCATTGCCAAGTACGTACCGACCTCGCTGCACTCGCCCTCGAAGTTGGCGCGCAGACCATCGACGATCTCCTGAGGAACGCCCTCAGCCTTGCCGATGTCCACAACGTGCTCGGTGACGTAGGTGTTGTCCTTCTTCTCAATGAACTTGGATGCCGGGGCCTTGCAGACCGGGCAGAACTCGGGGATGGAACCCTCTGCGATATAACCACAAACGGTGCAAACATACTTAGTCA
>ENA-OQIJ01000434-OQIJ01000434.1-human-gut-metagenome-genome-assembly--contig:-NODE-434-length-9942-cov-3.591951_pt1 | contig 9942 bp, 10 predicted proteins | sample MGYA00242582_ERZ504747 | MGnify/ENA primary metagenome ERZ504747 (study PRJEB26092, sample SAMD00036435) | human gut metagenome | host: Homo sapiens | study: EMG produced TPA metagenomics assembly of the...
CTGGAGCTGGACATCATCGAGCCGATGCTGACCGACGCCGAGGCCGCCGTGCTGCGCCGCGGCAAAAACGCCAGCAAGGCCACTGTCGCCAAGCACGCCACCGTGCAGGAGTACCGCGCCTCCACCGGCTTTGAGTGCCTGCTGGGCTGGCTGTACCTGCAAGGCAGGAACGACCGCATTGAGGAATTGTTCAACGCGATGTGGGACGGGTATAAGCCGGAGTAAAAAGGTGCGGGCGGATATGGAATCCGCCCCTACAATGTCGGGACCGTAGGGGCGCATTCTATATGCGCCCGTGGCCGTTTTCCGTTACAGATTATGTACCGCACCCCGCCCGGGGCGCGGTGCCGCCTCACTTGTAGTTCTTGCTGTCGGTGGTGTTGGTGGTGCGGTTGGTGGTTTTCTGCTGGGTACGGTTCGTGGTTTTCTGGGTCGTGTCCGTCGTGCGATTGGTCGTGCGGTTCGTCGAATTGTTAGTCTGATTCTTAGCCATAGGTGGTAAGCTCCTTTCGCAAGTAAAAACGATCTACAGTCGTTTTCGGACTGCAAAGGTAGTTTGCCCGCCCATGGCTTTTTTATGCAGAGGGGGCTGCTATGGAATTTCCACAGGATTTTACCGCGCGGGAGCGGGCACTGCTGGGGGCGCGCTTTGACGAGCTGTACGCCTACGCCACGCCGCAGCCTGCCCGCGGCGTAACGGTCAACGCGCTGCGCTGCACGCCGGAATGGTTCGCGCAACATGCGGACTTTGACGCGCAGCCGTCCAAATTTTGCCCCACGGCCTTTACGACGGCGGCGGACTTCCGCCCGGGGCGGCACGCCTGGCACCACGCGGGCGTGCTCTATGCACAGGAGCCGAGTGCCTCGGCCCCCGCTGCGCTGCTGGACGTGCAGCCCGGTATGCGGGTGGCCGACCTCTGCGCCGCGCCGGGAGGCAAGACCAGCCAGCTGGCGGCGGCTCTGCAGGGGCAGGGCCTGCTGCTGGCCAATGAATTCGTCGCCGCCCGCGCTGAAATTCTGCGCCAGAATCTCGAGCGCATGGGCGTGACGAACGCCGTCATCACGAACGAGGACACCGCCCGCCTGGCCGCGGCGATGCCCGGGCAGTTTGACCGGGTGCTCGTCGACGCGCCCTGCTCGGGCGAGGGTATGTTCCGCAAGGAGGCCGTCGCCGCCGCCCAGCACAATAACGCCTTAGTGGCGCACTGTGCGGAGCTGGGGGCCGAAATTCTCGAAAACGCGGCGACGCTGCTGGCTCCGGGCGGCGTGCTCGTCTACTCGACCTGCACATTTGCCCCGGCGGAGGACGAGGGACAGATCGCGGCCTTCCTCGCAAAGCACCCCGCGTTCACGCTCTGCGACCTGTCCGGCTGCGGCTTTGGCCGCCCGGGCGAGGCCAACCGCGCCCCTGACTACCCGGATTTCCGCGCCGGATACACCCGCCGCATCTGGCCCGCCGACGGCGGCGAGGGCCACTTTATGGCGGAGCTGCAAAAGGCAGCCGACGCCGACGCGCCCACCCCGCCGAAGGGCAAGCCGCCCAAGGTGCCGAAAGCCCCGGCGGAGTGGCTCGATTTTGCCAAAACCTATTTCCCGGCGCTGGCTTCCCGCCCGCTGGCCGGGGCGGGGGAGTGGCTGCTGCTGCCCGCGCCGGGCAGCGAGACGCTGAACACCGCGAAGCTGCGCGTCATGCGCGGCGGCGTTCTGGCGGGCAGCGTGCTGAAAAAGCGGTTCCAGCCCGCCCACGCGCTTTTCATGGCCTACGGCGCACAGTGCACGAACCGCGAGGAGCTGACGCTGACCGACCCGCGCACCGCCGCCTGGCTGCGGGGCGAGGAGATCGACGCCGCCACCGCGCAAAACGGCTGGTGCGCCGTGCTCGTAGACGGGTTCCCGCTCGGCGGCGGCAAGGTCAACGGCGGACGCATCAAAAACCATTACCCGAAGGGTCTGCGCAATCTGCAATAAAGCGGGCGGCCCCTCTTGAAAAGAACGATTTGTTGTGCTATAATAATTTACTGGTAATTATCGGCTGCAATGCCGCTGCCTGTGTGAATACAAATTAGGGGGATTTTTCCATGTCCGGACATAGCAAATGGAATAACATCAAGCGTAAAAAGGAAAAGACCGACGGCGCCCGCGCCAAGGTTTTCACTAAGATCGGCCGCGAGATCGCCGTGGCCGTTAAGGAGGGCGGCGGCAACCCCGCTTCCAACTCCAAGCTGGCGGCTCTGATTGCCAAGGCCAAGGCCAACAGCGTGCCCAACGATAACATCCAGCGCATTATCAAGCGCGCCGAGGGCGGCGACAAGACCGAGTATGAGGCAATCACCTATGAGGGTTACGGCCCCGGCGGCATCGCCGTCATGGTCGAGACCCTGACCGACAACCGCAACCGCACCGCGGCCAATATGCGCCATTACTTTGACAAGTTCGGCGGCAACCTGGGCCAGATGGGCTGTGTCGGCTTCATGTTCACCCAGAAGGGCGTCATCGTCGTCGATCTCGAGGACAAGGACCCCGATGAGCTGATGATGGATGCGCTGGACGCCGGTGCCGATGACTTCGATGCAGGCGAGGACGCTGCCGAGGTCACCACCAGCCCTGAGAACTTCACCGCCGTCTGCGACGCGCTGGAAAAGAAGGGCTACAAGTTCATCTCCGCCGACGTGGCGCAGGTGCCTTCCACCACCACCGCGCTGACCGACCCCGATCAGCTCGTCCAGATGGGCAAGCTGCTGGACGCCCTGGACGACGATGATGATGTCCAGAACGCCTGGCACACCCTCGAGAACGAGGAAGACCTGGATCGCTAAACCACAAGAATGCCAAAAGAGAGTGAAGGGCGACTTTTGCTCTCTTTTTTTTGTACGGCAGAACGGTAGGGGCCGGGCATGCCCGGCCCGCAGCGTAGAAATGACCCGAGATTTTTGGGCTGCCGCAAAGTTCAGGGGCGGACATGCCCGGCCTCTACAAGCATGTTTTTAATTGAAAAGGAGCGTTACTATGCCAAAACTCCTTTGCCCGCACTGCCTGCAGCCGCTGGATGGCGGGTACCGCGGCGAGTGCCCCCACTGCGGGCGCTCGCTGGAAAACCGCAACCCCGAGGGCGCGCTGCCTCTGGGCACCCAGCTGGGCGGCAGGTACACGGTGGGCACCTATTTGAGCGCCGACGGTGACGGTCTTGCCTACCGCGGCGTGCTGAACGCCGAAAAGAAATTCGTCCTCATCAAGGAATATTTCCCGGTCACACTCTGCAACGGCCGCAGCGCCGACGGTGCGCTGATGCCCAAGGAGGAGAAGGAGGTCCTGTTCAAGACGAGCCGGATGGACTTCAAGGACCTGTACGACGACCTGAAAAACCTGACCCCGGCCACCGGCCTGTCCACGATTCTGGACGTCATGGAGGAAAACAACACGGTCTACGCCGTGGAGGAGAGCGAGAAGGGCATGACCCTGTCGCATTACCTGCACCTGCGCAGCCGCACGCTGACCCCCGCCGAGGCCCGCACGCTGCTGCAGCCCATCATGGAGGGCGTGGCCCTGCTGCACAAGTCGGGGCTGATCCACCGCGGCATCTGCCCGGACAACATCGTGCTGCCCATCGACGGCACGGCCCGCCTGACCGGTTACGGCACGCTGGCGCTGCGCACCGGCGGCAGCGAGCTGAAGAGCCAGCTCTACCCGGGCTACGCCGCGCCGGAGCAGTACTCTGCCGCTGAGTTCAGCGGGCGCTACACAGATGTTTACGCGCTGGCCGCGGTCTGCTACAGGATGGTCACAGGGCAGACGCCCGTCGCCGCGCCCCAGCGCAAGGTGCGGGACAGCCTCGAGTCGGCGCACAGCCTCGAGGCGGGTGTGCCTACATGGTTCTCGCAGGTGCTGGCCTGCGCGCTGCGGCTGGACCCCGCCAAGCGGATGCAGACCGTGCCCGAGCTGATGAGTGCCCTGACCGACCCGAATGTCGCAAACGCGATGTTTGAGAAGGGCGACAACCAGATCAGCACCCGCAAGATCATGGCCGTGTCGCTCGTCGTCATCTTTGTGCTGGTCGTGCTGCTGCTCTGGAGCCTGATAGGCGGCAGCAAGGCTGACAACACCCCTGCCGCAACGCCGCAGCCGACAGCAGCCGGCACGGTGGGGGAAACCACCGCCGAGACTGTGCCGAACCTGGTCGGCCTGCGCTACACAACTGACATCAAGGGCAACAGCGCCTACGACGACTACCGCATCGTGATGGTGGAGCAAAGCTCCGACACCGTGGCGCAGGGCGTGGTCATCAGCCAAGACCCGCCTGCAGGCACAGAGAAGCTGATGGACGACCAAATCATCCAGATCACGGTCAGCAGCGGCCCGAGCCTTGTGGAGATGCCGGACATCATCGGCTTTACCCAGGCCAATGCCAGCAAAAAGCTGGACGCGCTGGGCATCCAGTACAAGATGGTCATGGTGGATAACGACGGTACGATGGCCGCGGGCTGTGTGGCGAGCACCGACTACAAGGCCGGAACGAAGATAAACACCGAGAATGTGACTGTCATCGTCAGCATCGCCGGGGAACGGGATGACACGCTGGTGGCGCAGACGGGGAATGCGGCAGAAAGCAATTCGGCTTCCCCTGAGGGGGAAGCTGTCACCGAAGGTGACTGATGAGGGGCAGGTTTTCCGTGATACCCCGCTAACGGGTGACCACAGGAACGCCGCCCCTCATCCGGCCCTGCGGGGCCACCTTTCAGTCTACGCGCTAAGAACCGCCTTCGGCGGTTGCGCTCCGACACGCGCCTGCGGGCGCAGCCCCAAGGGGGAAGGCGAAGCAAACAAAAAAGAGCAGTCTCGCAAGAGACTGCTCTTTTTCAGTGCATTTCAGGCAATGCCGACGCGGCGAGATTAGTCGCTGACGTAGGGCATCAGAGCCATGTAGCGGGCACGCTTGATGGCAACCGTCAGCTCACGCTGATGGAAAGCGCAGGTACCGGTAACACGGCGGGGAATGATCTTGGCGCGCTCGCTCACGTACTTGCGCAGGCGGGGCAGATCCTTGTAATCAATGTGCTCGACGCGGTCAACGCAGAAGGAGCAAACCTTCTTGCGGCCACGATGCATCGGACGAGAAGAACGATCCATAGCCATTGTGGAAACCTCCTTGTTAGAATGATACTTTCGATTTTAGAACGGCAGGTCGCCCTCATCCTCGATCAGTGCAAAGTCGTCATTGCTGCCGGCAGAATAGCTCGGCGCAGGGGCGGCCTGTGCGGCGGGACGGGGAGCGGGGGCTGCCGTGGGTGCGCCGTAACCGGCATCACCCATCGGTGCGGCGTTTGCGGATTTGGGAGCGGCAAAGTTGACGTTGTTGGCCACGATCTCAATCGCGGTGCGGTTGTTGCCGTTCTTGTCCTGATAGTTGCGGCTCTGCAGACGGCCGTCAATGGCGATCAGAGAACCCTTCTGGAAATACTTGCAGACAAACTCTGCCGTGCGGTCCCAGGCGACAACATCCAGCCAGTCAGCCTGACTCTGGCCGTTGGCGTCACGGCGTCCGCGATCACAGGCGATGCGGAACGACGCAACGTTCTTGCCCGTCGTAGTCTGGCGCAGCTGCGGGTCCGCGGCAAGGCGGCCCATGATTGCAACAACATTCAGCATTGGTTTACTCCTTACTCCTCAACAGCAAGAGTCATGCTGCGAAGAACGCCCTCGGTGATCTTGAAAACGCGGTCCAGCTCAGCCGGGAAATCGGGCTCGCTGGTGAAGCTGATCACCGTGTACACACCCTCGGTCTCATCGTTGATGGGGTAAGCAAGACGCTTCTTGCCCCAATCATCAACAGAATCGATCGTACCATTCGCTGCGATCAGGTTCTTGAACTTGTTGATCAGAGCGTTGGAAGCCTCTTCGTCGAGGTTCGCGGTGGTAACCATCATGGTTTCGTACTTAGCCATATTCTGTGCACCTCCTTTTGGACATTAGGCCTTCTCTTTTAACGGAAAAGACAAGGATAACCGTGTGATTTCACACAGCGTCTAATTATAACAAATAAATCCGCGTTTGTCAATGCAAAATTTGCCCTGCACAGCACAAAATTGCGGATTTTTTAAAAAAATACTGGACAATCCGTAAAAGTGTCCTATTGCTTTTTCTGCCCGCTTTGCTATAATGGGCTTAATAATATACAAGTCTTGCTTGCATAGCCGGACGCGGCGCTAGTAGGGGTGAGCATTGCTCGCCCGCTGCCTGCTTGCCATGCAGGAAACGATGGGGGAACGCAGGGCAGCAATAAGGCTGCGCGGGCGACCAATGGTCGCCCCTACATGTGTTCCCGCTTTGAAAAAGAGAAATGGAGCGTTCGTATGAGAATCGTGGTCGTCGGCCTCGGCAAGGTTGGCCGTGCCCTGACCGCCCAGCTTACGGCGGAAAATAACGACATCGTCGTCATCGACCAAAACCCTGACCTGATCGAGGACATTGTCAATATCTATGACGTGCGCGGTCTGGTCGGCAACGGCGGCTGCTATGACGTGCAGAAGGAGGCGTTTGAGGACGGCGCAGACCTGCTGATTGCCACAACGTCCAGTGATGAGATCAACATCCTGGCCTGCCTCGTCGCCAAAAAGCTGGGCACGCAGCACACGATTGCGCGTATCCGCAACCCGGAGTATGAAAAGCAGCTGCGCTTTATGCGCGATGACCTTGGTCTGTCGATGTTCGTCAACCCGGAAAAAGCCACGGCGCGTGAGATCGCCCGCGTGCTGCGTTTCCCGTCTGCCATCAAGCGTGAGCAGTTCTGCCGCCAGCGGTTTGAGCTGATCGAGTACCGCCTGGCCGACGACAACCCGCTGGTGGGCTTGCAGCTGTCGGACCTGTACCGCAACATCCGGGTCAAAATTCTGATCTGCGCCGTCGCCCGCGGCAGCGAGACGATCATCCCCACGGGTATGTTTACGCTGCGGGCCGGGGACAAGATCTACCTGACGGCCTCGGCCCGGGATCTGGAATCCTTCTTCCGCAAGCTGAACCTGTTCAAGGCCAAGGCCAGCAACGTCATGATCGTCGGTGCAAGCCGGATGACCTACTATCTGGTCAAGGAGCTGCAGGACATCCAGAAGCGGGTGACCGTCATCGACAGCGATGCGGCCCGCTGCCAGGAGATGAGCGAGAAGTTCCCCGGCGTGCTGGTCATCCACGGCGACGGTGCGGATGCCGAGCTGCTGAGCGAGGAGCGCATCACCGATATGGACGCCTTTGTGGCGCTGACCGGCCTGGACGAAACAAACATCATTCTGGCGATGTACGCCTCCCAGATGAACTCCTGCAAGGTCGTAGCCAAGATCAACCGCGAGTCCTTCGCCGAACTGGCCGCTGCCAAGGGGATGGTGGACAGCGTCGTCTCCACGGCGTCGGTCACGTCGAGTCCATTGCCATGTACGTCCGCGCCATGCAGAACAGCTTTGAGTCGGAGAACATCAAGACGCTGCACCGGTCTGGTGGCGGGCGCGTGGAGGCGCTGGAATTCAACGTTGCGCCGGGTTTGCCGTTCATCGGCGTACCGCTGAAGGATCTGACCCTGCGCAAGGGGCTGCTGGTGCGGGCATCGTGCGCCGCAATGGCCAGACGGTCATCCCGTCCGGCAACGATGCCCTGCAGGAGGGCGACGATGTCGTCATTGTCACCACCGACACAACGCTGCACTCGCTGCGCGACATTGTAAAGTGAGGGCGCAGCCATGAACTATAAAATGGTAGGGTTTGTGCTGGGGCGCATCTTCCTGATCGAAGCAGCCCTCATGCTCTTTCCCATGGGCTGCGCCGCCATCTACGGTGAGTGGAGCGTTGTGCTTTCCTTCCTGTGGCCGACGCTGATCGTGCTGGCGCTGGGCCTGATAACCAGCCTGCGCACCCCCCAAAACACGATAATCTACGCCCGCGACGGCCTGGCCATCGTGGCGCTTGTCTGGGTGCTGATGTCGGTTTTCGGCGCACTGCCGTTTGTCATCTCCGGCGAGATACCGTCCTTTGTCGATGCTTTTTTTGAGACGGTCTCGGGCTTTACGACGACAGGCTCGACAATTCTGACCGACGTCGAGGCGTTGAGCCACGGCACGCTGTTCTGGCGCAGCTTTTCCCACTGGATCGGCGGCATGGGCGTGCTGGTCTTTGCCATGGCCGTGCTGCCCATGACCGATGGCCGTGCCATGCACCTGATGCGCGCCGAGGTCCCCGGCCCGACCTGCGGCAAAATTTCCAGCAAATTGAGCGACAGCGCGAAGATTTTGTACGCGATCTACTTCGTGATGACCGTCATCGAGACGATTCTGCTCTGCGCGGGCGGTATGCCGCTGTTTGACGCGCTCATTCATGCGTTCGGCACGGCGGGCACGGGCGGCTTCAGCAACAAGGCGCTGAGCGTCGGCGCGTACAACAGCCCGTATTTTGAGATCGTCATCGGCGTGTTCATGCTGCTGTTCGGCATTAACTTTAACCTGTATTATTTCCTGCTGCTGTGTCATTTCCGTGAGGCGTTCGCCTCCGAGGAGATGCACGTCTACTTAGGCATCGTCGCGTTCTCGACGCTGACGATCACGGCGAACATCGCGAGTATGTACGACAGTGTCGGCACGGCGCTGCGCACGGCGTTCTTCCAGGTGTCGTCCATCGTCACGACCACCGGCTACGCCACGGCGGACTTCAACCTCTGGCCGACCTACTCCCGCACCGTGATCGTGATCCTGACGTTTGTGGGCGCATGCGCTGGCTCGACGGCGGGCGGCTTGAAAGTATCGCGCGTCATCATCCTTTTCAAGGCGGCACGGCAGGACCTGAACAAAATGCTGCACAGCCATGCCGTGACGACGGTCCGCTTTGAGGGCAAACCGCTGGACGAAAAGACGCTGCGCGGTGTGCACAACTATTTCAACATTTATATGCTGCTGCTGATGCTGTCGGTGCTGCTGCTCTCGCTGGACGGGTTCGATCTGGTGACGACCGTTTACATCCGTCGCGACCTGCCTGAACAACGTCGGTCCCGGCCTTGAGATGGTCGGCCCGATGGGCAGCTTTGCGGATTTCTCCGCTCCGGCCAAGCTGCTGCTGGCCTTTGACATGCTGGCGGGCCGTCTGGAGCTCTACCCGATGCTGGCCCTTTTTGCCCCGCGCCTCTGGCGCAAGCGCATCAACGCGATGCACGAGGCAAGAGCGAAGTAAGGGGAAGGCGGGTGTTCTTTCTTTAAAAAGAAAGAACCAAAGAAATTCCAAACCAATACAATCATAGAACCGGGCAGCTGCCATCTTTACGGCAGCTGCCCGGTTTTGGTTTATGTATGGACGTTTCGGGGATAGGGTGTAGGGCGGCCAGCCCTCTGGCCGCCGCAAGGGGCGTACTGCCTTGCGGTGCCAATCTGTTTTTAAAGGGAGCTATAGGCGGGAAAAAATGTGAGTACCCCCACAAACTGGAATTTGTAGTTATCTATACTCATTTGGAATTTCGATATGAAATGTCTCACACAATAACTTCACATCATGCACATCATTCTCATCAAATTCGTATCCCAGATGGAACATTACTTGACTATATAGGTTCAATACAGGAAACCTCTATCTCCTCAATTTTTCCTTTGCCCGAAAAAGTTTCTATCGGAAAACAATCCCCTCAATAAAAGAATTTCACCTTCGCCCGTATATTCAAAACAATGCAAATCAACAATTCTGTTTTTCGCATCTTCCCATACAGTATGGTTCAATGTTGTATATTCCATCTTAATCTCATAAAAGTCATTAGCTTTCATCATCTCTATAAAGTTCTGATAATCTTTCTTTTCTACAAAAATATCAATATCGTTATGGGCTCTTGACTGATATCCAAGAAGAGCATCTACACCCCAGCCGCCATCAAGAAAGACTTTAATCTCCGCATCTATTGCAAATTGAAGAATCTGTTTTACATCTGTTA
>ENA-OQIJ01000435-OQIJ01000435.1-human-gut-metagenome-genome-assembly--contig:-NODE-435-length-9935-cov-2.480526_pt1 | contig 9935 bp, 13 predicted proteins | sample MGYA00242582_ERZ504747 | MGnify/ENA primary metagenome ERZ504747 (study PRJEB26092, sample SAMD00036435) | human gut metagenome | host: Homo sapiens | study: EMG produced TPA metagenomics assembly of the...
GAAGCCGGCGATGCGGCTGCACGCGCTGGAGAAGAAGCCAGCGATACGGCTGCCGAGGCCGCTGAAGAACCCGCCTATCGCATTCCAGATGCCCTTGACCGCGTTGCCGGCGCTTCCCAGTCGCCTCGGATGACGGCGGTCGCGACGTCGAAGATGCCCTTGATGACGTTGACGATCGTTTCGATCGCGCTGCACACGGTGTCCCACACGAGTTTGATGGCGTCGCCGCAGATCTGCCATTGCGTCATGATCCAGTCGATGACCGGCTGGAGTATCGGCTGGATCGCGGCCCATATCTCCGCGAGCCGTGTGCTGAACGCCTCCCACAGCGCGCCGGCGAACTCGCACGCGGACTGCCACAACGCGCCTATCGCGTCGATGACCGGCTGGAGCGTCGCCACAAGCCCGTTCCATGCGGCGCCGAGCCAGTCCATGAACGAGGCCCACGCCTTCCGGCCGGTCTCGGTCTGTGTGAAGAAGTACGTCAGGGCGGCGACGACCAGTCCGATCGCGGTCACGACCAGCATGATCGGGTTCGCGTTCATGACCGCGTTGAACGCGGCCTGCGCGATCGTGGAGGCTTCCTGAGCCTTCTTGAAAGTGTCAAGCGCGGCCTTGCCGGTCTTGAACGCGTCGAACGCCTTCTTCGCGGCCTCGGCTGCCTTGAACGCGCCGAACGCGCCAGCGATGCCGGCCACGGCCGAGATGATCGCGCCCGAATGGTTCGCGGCCCAATCGGCGATGCCCTTGAGCACGTCCAGCGCTTTGTCAATCACGCCGGCGGCGCCGTTGAAGGTGTCGCCCAAGCGGCGGGCGACGTCAGCGCCCGAACCGATGCCGGGCAGTTCGCCTATGATCGCCTTGATCGCGTCCACTACCGAATTGAACACGTCGCGCACACTGTTGAACACGCCGATGGCGGTCTGTGCCGCGCCCGAATCCTTGAGGCCGGCGGCGAGGTCTTTGAGCCATGCGGCCGCGTCCTGTACCTTGAGTGATGCGGCGCCGACGTATTCGGTGAGCGTGTTGAACATCTCGCCTGCCAGACTGCCGGCGTCGGTCGCGTCCTTGATCTGACCGCTGAACGGGTTGATCGCGTCGATCAGCGCGCCGAAGGCGTCGCCGAGGGCGCGGCCGGCGTTGCCGATGTCCTCCAGCATGGCGCGGCCGGTCTCCAGTGTGCCGGAATCGGTGAACGCGGTCATGAACTTGCCCAAGTTGTCCGTCGCGGTCTTGCTGAACGTTGAGATGGCGTCGGCTGCGGTGCTCATGGCCCCGGTCACGGCGGGCTTGAACAGGTTGAAGGCGTCGGTCAGGCCTCCCGTGACTGCGGCCTCAAGGTTGCCCATAGCGCCTTCGATGGTCTGCGTCGAGGTCGCGGCCTCGCGGGCTACGTCGGTCATGCCGAGGTCTGCCAGCGCCTTGTTGAACTCTTCGGCGGTGATCTCGCCCTTGGCCATGGCGTCGCGGAAGTTGCCTGTGTAGGCTCCGTTCTTCTTCATGGCCTCTTGCAGCTTGCCGGACGCGCCGGGGATCGCGTCGGCGAGCTGGTTCCAGTTCTCCGTGGTGAGCTTGCCCGCGCCTGCGGTCTGGGTGAGCATCATGGCGACGGACTTGAACGTGTCCTTGTTGCCGCCGGCGACGGCGTTGAGGTTGCCGGCCGCCTGCGTCAGCTCGGTGTAGTTGCCGATGCCGTTCGCGGCGAGCTGGGCCATGGTGTTCTGCACGTCGTCGAGGCCATACACGGTTTCGTCGGCGTACTTGCGGGCGGCCTGCGCGGCCTTATCCACGGCGGACGTGTCGAGGCCGGCGAACTTCATCGTGTTCTTGAACTTGTCCACGCTGTCGGACATGTTCACGACGTCGGCGCCGAAGCCGGTGAGCTTGTCCCACAGCTTCTCCACGCCCTTCGCGGCGACGGTGCCCATGAAGCTGCCGAACGCGGCCGCCTTCTTCGTGGCCTTCTCGAACGCTTTCACGGCGTCGTTCGCGTTGCCCGTGATGCGCACGCTCAGGATCGCACTGTGTCCCATGCTCCCTCCTTCGTCATCGTGTCGTCTCGTTGATGCGTTCGGCCTGCTCGGCCAGCAGCCTTAGCGCGGTCGCCCAATCCTGTTCCGTGGCCTTGTCCCGCCAGTCCCACGGCGTGCCGCCCGCGTGGATCGCGAGCAGCACGCTTGTTTCGCCCAAAGAGCCGGCGGGCCACGGCGTCAGGCCAAAGGGTCGGCCTCCGTGTCCGCGTTCGTGCCGGCCGGTTCGATGTCGTCCACGCTTTCCAGCCAATCGGCATAGGTCTGCTTCGTCTTGCCGGTGAACCGCAGTGCGCAGTGCAGGGCGCGCGCGGTCGCGTTGATGCTTTCGTTCGTCGCGTTCATGCCCTCGCGGGCCATGACCTCTTCTGCCTTGCACATGGCGCGCATGGTCATGGCGACTTCATCCGGTTCGCGGCCGTCCGTGTAGGTGACGATGAACTTCTTTGCCATGATTACTGTCCTTTCACTTGGCTCATGGTTTTCTTCACGAATTGTTCGTAGAGTTTCGCCCATGTGGGTTCCGTCCGGGCGACGCCATTGTTCGCGAACAGGCGGCCCGTGATATGGCGGGCCGGCCACCCGTAATTGATGACGCCGGCATACGGCACGCTTTTGCGGCCGGCGCGCACGACGCCGGCGCGTTTGGTCGCGCCCGCGCGTATGCTGCCGGCCAGCGTGCCGGTGCGGCGTGGCACCAGCGCCCGGACTGCGGGCAAGGCGACGCGCGCGGCCTGCGCGTTGACGTCCTTCAGTTCGTCCATGTCAGCGCCCGCCTTGCGCATGGTCGCGACGAACCGCCGTTGCCCGACGACGTACAGGGCCTTGCTCGCCATGTCAGTTAATCGTGTTGTTCGGCACGCTCTGGAGGTTTGAGACAGGCCACGAAATATCCTGCGTGTTCTTCGCCTTCACGTCGCCACCGATGCCGATGGGCTGGATCGTCGCGTCGAACTCGTAGGCCATCGCGTTCGTCTCCTTGGATGGGACGAACTGCATACGAACCTTCTTGCCGGCGTTCGTCATACACCAGTTGTTGATGCCGCCCACGGTGTAATCGTCCATGACGGTAGCCTCAAGATTCCACGTCGAAGTGACGTTGATCTCCTGAGAGCCGTCGAGGAAGTTCACGGGATCGTCCGAGGAATTGGACGGGTTGAGCATGACCTTGGTCACGTCGGCGCTGAAATCACGCACCAACGTGCTATCGGTGCTCTTGAGCACGCCGGGGCCGAGTGTGCGAATCTTCGCGGCAGTAGTGGTTGTGGTTGCCATGGTTGCTCCTTAATTATTATTGGTCGAGTAGTTCGAGTGGGTTGAGTTTGACCTGATAGGCGGCGAGGTTGCCGGCGCCGGCCAGGTTGAACGTGATGGGGTGGCGCGCTCGATGTTCAGGCCGTGTTCGGCGAGCAGTTCGATCGCGTCGGTGAGCAGGTCGAGGCTTGCGGCCTGTGTGGTCTGCGTGCCGGCGAGCAGGTCGAGTGTCCAGTGGATCTCGATCGCGCGCCATGTGGGGTAGGTGACCTCGGGCGGTTCGATGACGATGGCGACGTGCCCGGTGGTGGGCCGTGCCTCGGCGGGGTCGATGCCCACCGATTGCACGATGCCGCCGAGCATGTCGGTCAGGGTGGCCGTGAGCGCGTCGCGTTCGGCGGTGATGCGGTTCATGCGATCACGTTCCCTCCGGTGAGCACGCCGGCGGCGTTGAGTTTGGGCCATACGCCGCGCAGTGGGTCAAGCGGGATGCGGTAGGGTTGCACGCCGTCCATGCCGGTGTCCATGACGCCCAGTTGCGCGGCCTTGCTGTTGTACAGGTCGGCCGCGCATGTCACCGTGCAGTCGTCGCGTACATCGTCGGGTACGCTCGCGTTGCCGATGGCGGCCGTCACGTATTGTTCGGCGGTGCGTAGGCAGTCCGCGATGCGTTCGTCGTCGCCGGCGGGAACGTTGAGTTGTGAGCGCAGGCGTCGTTCGGTGTCGCCCATGGTCACTTGCTCTCGAACGTGACGGGGATGATGCCGTTGGGTTCGGTCACGCCGACGGCCATGTAGCCGTAGACCGAGTACGAGTCGGTCAGGTGGGTGGCGTCCGAGTCGGAAAGCTGCATGGGGCCGCCGGACTCCCAGACGGTCAGCGCGGCGGGGTCGAGGAAGACGGCCGTGTTCTGCTGCGTGGTGCCGGGCCACAGGTGCACGGGCACGCGCAGCAGTTCGCCGACGATGCCGGTCAGGTCGAACGATCCGAGTGTGGTCGCGCCGCGTCCCGAGATGTCGAGGAACCGGTCGCCGGTGTCGGTCAGCGAGATCAGGGACAATGCGATGTCCTTCGTCACCAGAAGCGTGCCCAGAGCGGTGTTGTGGTCGTCGGCGAACGCGGCGGCGTCCATGATGACGCCGGCCCAGTCGTTGGGCGTCATGGCCGCGTACGTCTTCATCTGGTGGATCTCGTTCGCGCTGGCGGCGGCCACGGCGGTGCCCACCGCGTCGCGCACCGCGGTCTCGGTGGCCTTCGCGTACGCGTTCGTGAGCGCCCTGAGCGCGGTCGAGAGCATGGGCGTGGTGGCCCGGTCGATGACCTGCTTGCTCAGGGACGTGTAGCCGCCGTAGGTGTTGATGGGCACGCTCTTGGTGCCGAAGGTGAGCTTGCCGAACGCGAGCTGGTCGCCTTCCGTGGCCTGCTTGCCCACGGTGGTGGTGTCGGCGGTGGCGACGTTGTATTCCATGCTCATGCCGGTCGGCGGCAGCGCCTCGTGGCTGAGCAGGTTGGTGATCTTGCGGCGCTGCTCGATGAGCTTGTACTGGTCGCGGATCCATGTGACGGTGTTGCCGGTGTCGGCCACGGCGATCATGTCGCGGGTCGCAGCCATGAGGTCGCGTGCGGCCGGGTCGCCGTCGGCGAGGGCCTTGAGGTATTCGCCGGCAGAGCGGTAGGCGGCGCCCATGGGGGCCGCCTCCTGCGGGGTGTCGGCGGTGGCGAGCTGCGCCTTGATGTCGCGCATGTCGGCTTCGAGCTCGCTCATGCGGGTGTCGTCGATGTCCTGTGCCATTGGAGTTCCTTCCTTGTCGTGGTCGTTGATGGCGCGTTTTCCGGTGATGTGCGCGTCGGGGTAGGCGGGGATGCCGGTCACCGACACTTCGTACAGTTCGATCTCGGCGCGGTGCACGAGGGTGGTGCCGTCGTCGCGATCCTCGATGATGTTGCGTTTGGGGCGAATCCGATGCTGAACGCGTCGTATACGCCGTCGTCGATCAGCTGCGCGGCTTCCCTGGCGGCCTGCGTGTCGGACAGGCGGGCCGTGATGTGCAGGCCGTCCGCCTGCCGGTCGAGGCCGGTGACCTTGCCGATCAGTTCGCCGTGCTCGCGGGCCAGTTTCACGTCGCGGCCGCCGAAGTCGCAGTCGGGGTCGATGGTCTCGGCATAGCCGTCGAACAGTTCGTATTCCTTGCCGAACGGCACGGCGATGCCGTCGATAGTGCGACCGTCGCCGTCGCCCGTGGTGCGCAGGCTGAGGCCGGTGACGTTCAGCGTGCGCACGCTCATGAGGTCATGCGTCATGGTGTCCTTCTTTCAGTGGTTGCATTCCTTCGCGTTCGCGCACTTCGTCCACGGTCAGCCATCCCGCCTCGATCGCGGTGCGGTATGCGCTGAACCGGCTGGACATGTCCGCGCGCCGGCTCGAATCCCAGTCGAACCGCACCGTGTGGCCGGCCGGCAGCATCTGGTTGAACGCCTCTTCGATCTCGCCCGTGTAGGCCTGCAAGGTGTAGTCCGCGAACTCGATCCACGACTGCTCGATGTTGCTGTAGGTGAGGTTGCTGCCCTCGACGGCGGCGAGCATGATGGACGCCGGGATGCCCAAGAGCCTCGCGATCTGGGTGGTGTCGAATTGCTGGGTCTCAAGGAATTGCATGTCGGCGGGTTTGAGTTCGAGCGGCACATAGGACAGGTTCTTGCCCAGCACGCGGATGCCCATGGGGTCGTCCTCGTTCGCCCATACCGCCTTGGCCTTGTCGGCGCTTTCCTTGGTCATGGCCTGTTCGGTCTTCAGATAGCCCTTGATGTTCGAGCCGTCGGTGTAGAAGCGCGCCTTGTAGTCGCGCGCCATCTTGGCGCCCTCGACCTCCTCGCGCGCCGCGCTGATGGGCCCGAGCCCGCGCAACTGGCCGGGCACGTTCAAGAACTTCAGGTGCACGATCTGGGTCGCGTCGTAGATCGCCCGGCATACCCGTAGGCGAGGCGTGGCGAGGCGATGTCGGCGACCCGGTTGGTGACGGTCACGAGCGAGGGCGGCAGGATGCGCGCGTCCACGACCTCGCCCTTGTAGCGCTGCACATGGATGAACGCGTTGCCGTCCATGACCATGCTCGCCACGAGGTCGGCGATGAAATCACGGCGGCTGCGTGCCCTGTCCGGCCGGTCGAGCAGCGGCGACGGCGCGCCGGCGGTCTTCACGCCGTGCACGTATTCGTCCAACGGTAGCCCGGTGATGGCCGTCTGGAGCACCTGCACGCCCCTGAACACGGTCGAGAGCTGCAACGGTTCGATGTCACCGCCGCGCGTGGTGCGGCGCACGATGTCGGGCATGGCGGTCTCGCCGCGTGTGATCATGCGCCACGCCGCGCCGATTCTGTCCATGATGCTCATGCCCACAAGGATGCGTGCCCGGCCGTGGCGTCGTCAAAAAACACCGCCCATACGCGCTCATGGACGCTCATAGGCGCTCATACGTGCCCATAGCGCTCATGGGTGCTCGTTTAGAAGATCTGTAGGGTGTCGTCCTCGCGGTGGGTGGCGCCCCATGCGGCCATCATGCATGATTCCAGCGGGCTCGTGAGCCCGGTCGAGCCGCGACGGGTGATGCGCCACGAGTCGCCCGCCCATTTGCGCGCGCAGTTGGCGGCGCTCAGATCCAGTTCGGCGTCCACCGCGTGCACGATGGCGCGTTGCCCCAGTCCGGTGACGAACGCCTGCCCGACGCCCATGTAGTCGGTCGCGCTCACCGGCACCATGTCGATGCCCTCGTTCGCCTCGATCTGCTCGTACAGCACTTGATTGGGGCCCTTCGAGTCCATGCACACGGCCGCGTGGTACCGGCGGCACAGCCGTTCGAGCTCGCCGGCGACGCCGCCGGTGCCGTCGAACACGCGCACGAGCTGCACGAGGGTGGTGCCGTCGTCGCGTGTGACGCCGGCGGCGACGCTGGTGTGCGTGGCGTCCACGTCCACCGCGACGCCCATGACCACCGGGCCGCCGTCGAGCGTGGCCGGGTCGATGGGCGCGGCCGCGCTCGATTCCCACAGGTCGAGCGGTATGACGCGGTCGGCCACGCCCACGTCGCGCCGGTTGCCGTAGGCGCGCGCCCACCCGGCGCGGTTCGCGCCGAACTGGGCGCGGAAATCGACCAGCTGGGACTTGTCCCACAGGATGCCGGCGGCCGGGTGCCATTGCATGACCACGTCCAGATCGTCCACGTCCGCGTCGTCGGGCACGCCGAAATCGAACCAGCACGTGCGCTGCGCCTGCCCGCCGGCGCGGCACTCGTCCAACCGGGCGTTGAAGAACGTGCTTTCGGCGGTGCCCTCGGTCGAGGTGATCCACAGTTGCGGGCGCACGCCCGTGGCCTGCATACGGGTCGCCGTGGTCGGTAGGAAGCCGTCCACGATTGCGTTGCCGGTTTCCATGCTCAGCGAGAAGGCCTCGTCCATTGTGATCATGTCGCCCTGCACGCCGTGGCCCGACACCTTCGTGACGCTCATGGGCATGATGACCGAATTGTTGAAGAACGGCTGGCGCAGCGAGCCCGCGCCCAGATACGGCCGGCCCAGTATCGCGGCCATGGGCGACTCGCCCAGACGGGCCAGATACTTCTTGAAGTGCTCGCCGGCGTCCTTGCCGGTCTGCGCCAAGTAATACACGTACCGGTTGGCCCCCACAGCACGTTACGCGTGTCTTTCGCGTCCACCAGCGTGGACTTGCCGCACTGGCGAGGCGTAGACAGCACCACCGTGTCGTACCAGTACGTGCCCGTGGCCGGGTCGATCTCGCCGGCCACGTCCGCGACGTACCGCTGCCACGGCAGCAGGGGCGTGCCCAGCATCTTCGCCACGGCCGCCACCGTCGCCCCGTCGCTCGCGCGTGACCCGTCGCGGGCGGTGCCGCCGCGCATCCTCATGCGGCGGCCGCCTTCAGCAGGTCGGCCAGGTCGCCGGATATCTCCTGCGTCTCCGGGTACAGCTCGCGCAGCGCCGCCATCGTCGCGTTGTACGAGTCCATGAGCGTCGAGATGTTCTTCGGCGTGGCCGACGCGTTGTAGCGGTCGATGTTGAACGCGATGCACAGCAGCGAGTTCGCGTAGTCGAGCGCCTGCGGCGTCGGCTTATGGGCGTCGAAGAAGTCCTTGATGAACTCACGCGTGCTGTTCTCCTTGAATTTCGAGTACTGCGTGATCTCCTCGAAACCATCGAAAACCGGCTGCTCCACTTGGCTCACCTCCATTTCGGAACTTTTTTATTTTGGTGGAGAGAAGAAAAAACTGGGCGCGGGGTCTTCCCGCAGCCACGACGTTTAAAAAAACGAGTGCGCATTATAGCCACGTCGCGCCGCCAAGTCAATGTGCTAGTGTCCGCGCATGGAATGAGACATCTCGGAATGTGGATACGATGGGCGCTCACCATGTGTACCTCGCGTCGGCCGTGGCCTGCGTGCGCAGCCCGAGCTCGACCAGCCGGCGGTGGCGCTCGGCCAAGCGCGCGTCCACGATCTGCTGCGTGACATGCAGCCCGTACCATCTACGCGCCACGGCCTCGGCCGCCGGGTCGCCGGCCACCGCGTCGAACACACTGGCCGCGCCCGGATCCACCACATGGATGTCGTAGTCAAGCGCGATCCACTCGTCGAGCATGTGCGGGTGCGCGTGCGAGACCGGCAGCGCGCGGAACAGCCACACGTCCACCGGCTCGCGTTCACGGCTCAGACGCCGGTATGCGGCATCCCACGCCGTGGCCGCCGCCGAACGCACGGCCGCCGTCTGCTCCTCCTCCGGCACCTCGGGGCGCAATGCGTGCATGAAGTCCGCGTGCACCACCGTCACCGCGTCACGGCCTATCAGAGGTTCGACCGCGCCGTACAGGTCGGCCGACGGCGGCCCGATCACCGCGTGCATCACGGCGCCATACCCGCTCAGCACACGATCCTGCCGGCTCGCGTTGCACCGCTTGCACGCCCGCCGCAGATTCTGCACGCTGTCGCGTCCACGATGGCTCCACGGCACGATGTGGTCGTCCTCCTCACCGGCGCCCGTACACCCCGGCAGCCCTAGCCAGCACCGGTTGCCCCACCGTTCGATGACCTCGGCGCGCGTGGCCGCGCCCACCGTCTGCCTACGCGCCATGCCCGCTCCTTCCCGCGGCCTTGAACCGCTCCAGCTCATACAGCTCATAGCGCACAATCCGCCCCGGCTCGTACGTGATCGCCACCGGCCCACGCCCGGACGCACGCCACCGGTTCAACGTGGACACGCTCACACCCAGATACCTCGCCGCCTGCGCCGTCGTCAACGGCGGCACCGCCCGCACGCCCACGCCTCACGCCCCCACATACAGATGCAGAGCCAACACCGTGTCGTCTCGGTCGAACACCTTCGGGCCGCCCTCGAAACGACGCTTCGGCGGCAGGATCACACCGTCATGAATGAGCTTCTGCAGCACATGATCACCGGCGGTGCGGTACGCGGCCACCGAATCCAGCTCCAGCAGATTGATCAACTGGTCACGGCTCAACGTGCTCGTTGACATCGTGTCATGCTCCAGCCTCGCCAGATTCCTGCGCACCGCCGCCTTGACTGTCCCTTGCGTAGCCTTCTTGCTGCGAGTCTGCGTGGCTTGGCCTTGCTCCTGCGCTTGTAGT
>ENA-OQIJ01000436-OQIJ01000436.1-human-gut-metagenome-genome-assembly--contig:-NODE-436-length-9913-cov-3.627938_pt1 | contig 9913 bp, 10 predicted proteins | sample MGYA00242582_ERZ504747 | MGnify/ENA primary metagenome ERZ504747 (study PRJEB26092, sample SAMD00036435) | human gut metagenome | host: Homo sapiens | study: EMG produced TPA metagenomics assembly of the...
TGTTCTTAGTGTAAGCGCTAAGGCTTTTCTTTTTTCTCGAATGATTTCATTGATCTTCATTCTGCACCTCCGTTTCTTCTGTAAATTCATAATAGCAAAGATAATTTCACGAAACAATGGAGGAAATGTTAAAATTCAAGTTCATAAAATTAACCTATGGTTAATGATTGAAATAGTGGACTGCTGTCTATCAAATTTTATTGTGTTACTTTATGGCACATGAGCATTAGGAAAAGGAATTGTACAAGTTGCATTTCTTTTTTGTGTATATTATAATAAATTTCATAGCACGCCAGGAAAATATTGCGGCAAAGACTATGTGACTTGATACAATATTTTCCTGACGTGCTATAAATTCGGGCGCAATCGTTCATCTGCCTGAATTGTTATATTTCCGGCTGTAGATTCACACAATTATGCATTGAATAAAACGGACGGATAAGATAAAATGATGAACGAACCCATTTTTCAGCAACGAGTGGATGACACGGGCTCTCTGCGGTGCGGAGGAAATGCAGATGGCTGCTGAAGAACATGGGAAAAAGAAAAGCGGAAAATTGCAGATGATTATAAACAGAACTGGACGGAAGTATGTGCGGAATTCTGTCCAAAGAGGAGCAGACATGGAAAAAGGAACATTATATGGCGTTGGGATCGGACCGGGCGATCCGGAGCTTTTGACACTGAAAGCAGTCCGGCTGATCCGTGAGGCGCAGGTGATCGCGCTGCCGGGAAAAGAAGCGAAAGAGACCGTCGCATACCGGATAGCGGTACAGGCAGTTCCGGAACTGGAGGAGAAGCACCTTCTCCCGGTGGCGATGCCGATGACCAAAGCAAAAAAGAACTGGAAGAAAATCACCGTCTGGCGGCAGAAGCGGTAGAGAGAGAGCTGGATGCGGGAAAGGATGTGGCGTTTCTGACCCTGGGAGATCCAACGGTTTATTCCACATATCTGTATGTACACAAGCGGGTGCAGGCGGACGGTTATCCGACGAAGATCGTAAGCGGCGTCACTTCTTTCTGCGCCGCGTCGGCGGAACTGGATACCGGGCTGGTGGAAAATTCTCAGCAGCTCCATGTGATCCCGGCGTCCTATCAGGTGGAAGATGCCCTGAAACTTCCGGGCACCAAGGTGCTGATGAAGGCGGGACGGAAGATGGGACAGGTAAAAGAGAAGTTACAGGCCATGGACGCAGAGGTTCTGATGGTTGAAAACTGCGGAATGGAAGGGCAGAAGATCTTCCGGGGAGCGGATGAGATCCCGGAGTCCGCCGGTTATTACTCACTGATCGTGGTAAAGGAGAAATAAACAATGGTACATTTTGTCGGAGCAGGTCCGGGAGCGCCGGATCTTATCACGTTGCGCGGAAAAAAACTGCTGGAACAGGCAGACGTGATCATCTATGCCGGATCTTTGGTAAATCCGGCGCTTTTGGAAGAGAAAAAAGAAGGATGCCAGGTCTATAACAGCGCGGTCATGACCCTGGAGCAGGTGCTTGCGGTGATGGAACAGGCGTGGAAAGACGGACTGGACGTGGTGCGTCTCCATACGGGAGATCCCTGTCTGTACGGAGCCATCCGGGAACAGATGGATGCCCTGGATGAACTTGGCATCCCTTATGATGACTGTCCGGGAGTCAGCTCCTTCTCCGGAGCCGCTGCCGCCCTGAATATGGAATATACCCTGCCGGATGTTTCCCAGAGTGTGATCATTACACGAATGGCGGGAAGGACGCCGGTGCCGGAGCGGGAGAGTATCGCATCATTTGCGGCACATCAGGCGACCATGGTTGTCTTTCTGAGCACAGGTCTTCTGGAGGAACTGTCTGGAGAGCTGATCGCCGGCGGCTATCAGGAAGATACCCCCGCGGCAATCGTTTACAAGGCAAGCTGGCCGGAGGAAAAAACCTTCCGCTGTACTGTCGGTACACTGGCGCAGACAGCGAAGGAGAACGGAATCACCAAGACAGCGCTGATGATCATCGGAAATGCTGTAACTCAGGGAAATTACCGGAGAAGCGATCTGTATCATCCGGCATTTTCCACGGAGTACCGGCAGGCAGAAGTGCAGAGTGCAGACGAAACACAGGAATAGATCATGAAGTGCGCAGTGATAAGTTTTACCAGAAACGGCGGAAATTAAATCAGATCCTGTGCAGGAAGCTTTCGGAAGCGGGATATCCGTCCGTGGGCTGTTCGATTCCCAAATATGCGCAGCCGCCGGAGCTTCTGTCTCTGCCGGAGCCTCTGAAAGACTGGACCGGCAGGATGTTCCGGGAGGCGGACGCATTGATTTTCATCGGCGCCTGTGGGATCGCAGTGCGCAGCATCGCGCCGTTTGTGCAGGATAAGAAGACGGACCCGGCGGTTCTTGTCATCGATGAACAGGGGAAATTTGTGATTTCTCTTCTGTCAGGGCATCTTGGAGGAGCCAATGCGCTGGCGGAGGAAGCAGCCAGGATTCTGGGTGCAGAGCCTGTCATCACCACAGCGACAGACCGGCAGGGAAAATTTGCCGTGGACGTGTTCGCGAAAGAGAACGGGCTGGCGATCCTGGAGATGGATCTGGCAAAGGAAGTGTCCGCACGGATTGTGGACGGACGGAAGGTCGGAATCTTTTCAGAGTTTTCGATGGACGGTGAACTTCCCGGTGAGCTGGAACCGCAGGAACCGGTATCGGTCGGCATTTGTATTTCCTTATCGGATACGGTTCAGCCGTTTCCAAAAACCCTGCATCTGGTTCCGCGGATCGTGACGGCAGGGATCGGCTGCCGGAAAGGTGTGCCGAAGGAGCAGATCCGGACCCGTCTGGAACAGGCGCTGGGACAGGCGGGAGTTTCGGAAAAAGCGCTGTGCCGCATTGCCAGTATTGATCTGAAAGCCGGGGAACCGGGGATTCTGGAGTTATGCCGGGAATACGGGATTCCTTTTGAGACTTTTACCGCCGAAGAGCTGAAGGCTGTGCCTGGAATGTTTACAACCTCCGCCTTTGTGAAGGATACCACAGGGGTGGACAATGTCTGTGAGCGCAGCGCAGTCCTTGCCGGCGGACGACTGATAGAAAAGAAACATGCCGGGGCAGGGGTGACGATCGCACTCGCTGCCGGAGAATGGAGGGCAAAATTTTGAATACAGTTTATGTGGTTGGCATCGGACCGGGTGCCTATGAGAAGATGACCATCGAGGCCGCGGAGGTTCTGCGGAACAGTGATGTGATCATCGGATATACCGTTTATGTGGATCTTGTGAGGGATCATTTTCCGGGGAAGGAATTTCTGACGACTCCGATGAAAAAGGAAGTGGACCGCTGCCGCATGGCGTTTGAGGAAGCGGAAAAAGGGAGAAAGTGGCAATGATCTGCAGCGGTGACGCAGGCGTTTACGGCATGGCGGGTCTGATGTATGAGATCGGCAGGGAATTCCCATCCTGTGAGGTTCAGGTGATCCCGGGTGTTACGGCGGCGACCGGCGGCGCGGCGGTACTTGGCGCACCGCTGATCCATGATTTCGCGCTGATCAGCCTCAGCGATCTTCTGACTCCCTGGGAGAAGATTGAAAAACGTCTGCGGCTGGCGGCAGAGGCGGATTTCGCCATCTGTCTTTACAATCCCAGCAGCAAAAAACGGGCAGATTACCTGAGAAAAGCCTGTGAGATCATGCTGGAAGCAAAAGGAGAAGATACGGTCTGCGGCATTGTCAGCCAGATCGGCCGGGAAGGAGAGTCCATGCAGGTGCTTACGCTGCGGGAACTGAAAGATACCCAGGTGGATATGTTTACCACCGTTTTCATCGGAAACAGCCAGACGATGGAGATCAACGGCAGAATGGTGACGCCGAGGGGATATCGCTATGAATAAGATCCTTTTGTTTGCGGGAACGACGGAGGGCCGTCATATGGCTGAGTTCCTGAATCGCCACAGACTTTCGGCAGTTGTATGCGCTGCGACAGAATACGGGAAATGCCAGATCCTTCCGGGAGAATATCTGGATGTGCGCAGTGAACGGCTGAACGCGGATGAGATGGTACGGCTGATTCAGGAAGAACAGATCTGCCTTGTGATCGACGCAACCCATCCCTATGCGGTGCTGGTTTCGGAAAACATCCGAAACGCCTGTGAACAGACGGAAACAGAATATCTGCGCCTGCTTCGTCCTTCCGGGGAGATCGGAGAGGACTGTATCCTCGTTGATTCTGTGGCGGATGCGGTGGAATGGCTGAAAGCTTCCGGCGAACGCGCCCTTGTGACGACGGGGAGCAAGGAACTGGCGGCTTTTACGGAAATCCCAAATTACCGGGAACGGATCTTTGCAAGGGTGCTTCCGACGCCGTCAGTGGTAGCTCACTGTGCGGAACTTGGATTTGACGCAGGGCATCTGATCGCCATGCAGGGTCCGTTTTCGCTGGAAATGAATCTTGCCATGCTCCGGCAGACCGGGGCGAAAGTCCTCGTGACCAAGGAATCTGGTAAGAACGGCGGTTTTGATGAAAAAGTGCAGGCGGCAAGAGAGGCGGGTGCGCGTATTCTTGTCATCGGAAGGCCGTCCGCAGAGACAGGAAAAAGTGAAACGGAACTGTGTGCACTGCTGGCAGAGCGTTATGGACTGGAGATCCGGCAGGAGGTTACGATTGCCGGGATCGGTATGGGAAATCCAGAGAATATGACTGTGGAAGTGCAGAAAGCTATCCGTGAGGCGGATGTGCTGATCGGCGCTGGAAGAATGCTGGAAGCTACCAGGAAACAGCTTGGGACTGCGGCTGACAAACCGTGTTTTGACGCGTATCAGCCGGAAGCGATCCGGGAGTTTCTGGACCGGCATCCGGAATACGGCCGGGCGGTGCTGCTGCAGTCCGGAGACACGGGATTTTTCAGCGGTGCGAAACGCCTGTTTCAGGTACTGAAAGACCGAAGCATCCGCGTGCTTTCCGGAATTTCCTCCGTGGTATATCTCTGCGGAAAACTCCAGACTTCCTGGGAGGATGTCTGCCTGCTCAGCCTTCACGGGCGAAAGGCAAACGGGGTGGATGCGGTCCGCCACCATAAAAAAACGTTCCTGCTGTCCGGCAGCAAGGGCGGAGCGTCCGCTTTCTGTGAAGAGTTGTGCCGGTATGGGCTGGATCAGGTGAAAGTGACGGTGGGAGAAAATCTTTCCTATCCGGAAGAACGGATCGTCACCGGAACAGCGTCAGAGTTGGCGGGACAGTCTTTTGAGGCTTTGTGCGTGCTTTTTTTGGAAAATCCGGCTCCGGTCTCCCGGGAAACCATCGGGCTTCCGGACGAAGCGTTTGTCCGTGGGAAGGTACCGATGACCAAGCGGGAAGTCCGCGCGGTTTCCATGTCCTATCTGGGACTGAAAGAGGATTCGGTGGCGTGGGATGTGGGCGCCGGCACCGGGTTCTGTATCGGTGGAAATGGCGCTCCAGGCGTGGAACGGAGAGGTTTATGCCGTGGAACAGAAAGAAGAGGGCATCGATTTGATCCGCGCCAATGCACTGCGGAACGGCTGTGCCAACCTTACAGCAATTCCAGGGAAAGCTCCGGAAGCTCTGATGCAGCTGCCGGCTCCGACCCATGTGTTTGTCGGCGGTTCCGGGGGTAAATTGAGAGAAATTCTGGAGACGGCGCTGGCGAAAAATCCGGGCGTCCGTGTGGTGATCAATGCCATCTCCCTGGAGACCATTGCGGAAGCGGCGAGATGCCTGGAGGAACTGCCTTTCGCAGAGCCTGAAATTGTATGCCTGCGGGCGGATCGGGCAAAATTGCTGGGCAAAAGCCATCTGATGATGGGAATGAATCCCATTTATATTTTTGCGGCGACAGGAGGCGGACATCATGGAACAGAGTGGGAGAATTAACGGCAAAATGGCTGCGCCGCGGTTTATGATCGCTGCGCCGAAAAGCGGAAGCGGAAAGACGATGATTACCTGCGGTCTGCTCCGCGCGCTTCTTCTCCGCGGTAAGAAGACAGCCGCTTTCAAGTGCGGTCCCGATTACATCGACCCACAGTTCCATGAGACCGTAGTGGGAGCGCCGTCACGCAATCTGGACCCGTTCTTTACCGATGGTCCAATGACCAGATATCTGTTTGGCTGTCATGCCCGTTCGGCGGACGTTTCTGTGATCGAAGGAGTGATGGGATACTATGACGGCCTTGGCGGAACTTCCGTGGAAGCCAGCGCTTATCATCTGGCGCAGATGACGGAAACGCCTGTGGTGCTGGTGATGGATGCCAGAGGAATGAGCCTGTCTGTTCTGGCGGAGCTGAAAGGGTTCCTGGAATTTCGAAAGGACAGCAGGATCCGGGGCGTGATCTTTAACCGGATGTCCAGGGGGATTTATCAGCTTCTTGCTCCGATGGTTCAGGAAACGCTTGACATCTGTCCCCTTGGCTATGTGCCGGAAAGTGAGGAATGCAGACTGGAAAGCCGCCATCTGGGACTGGTTCTTCCGGGAGAGGTGGAAAATCTCACCGGACGGCTGGACCGGCTGGCGGAGATCCTGGAAGAGACGGTGGATCTGGACGGGCTTCTGGAACTGGCGGGGACGGCTCCGGAGCTTTCGATTGAAATGCCAGCGGAACTGAGACAGACGCTGGACAGTTTGGAGGCGAAGGAGATCCGCCGGGCTGCTCCGGTGATCGGTGTGGCAAGGGATGAGGCGTTTCAGTTTATTTATGCGGACAATCTCAGGCTCCTGGAAGAACTGGGAGCGAAGATCGTCTTCTTTTCTCCGCTCCATGACAGTCATCTGCAGGAGGGGCTGCAGGGCGTGCTGCTCTATGGGGGCTATCCGGAACTGTATGCTGAAAAGCTTTCGGCGAATGTTTCCATGCGGAAGGAACTGAAGACGGTGCTGGAAGCGGGAATGCCCTGTATGGCTGAATGCGGCGGTTATATGTATCTGTCTCAGCAGATGGAAGATATGGATCAGAAAACCTGGCCGATGGTCGGAGCGGTTCCGGGTGAGATCTACCGGACGAAGAAACTTGGAAGATTCGGTTATATCCGGCTGGAAACCGGACAGGACCAGGTGCTCGGCGGCGGATGCGGGCCTCTGCGCGGCCACGAATTCCATTATTTTGACAGTACGGACTGCGGCACGGTCTTCCACGCGCAGAAGCCGAACCGGAAGCGCGGCTGGGAATGTATGCATGGAAGCCGTACGATGCTGGCAGGATTTCCGCATCTGTATTACTATGCCTGCCCTGGTCTTGCTTTGGAATATCTGAAAAAATGCTGTGAATTTGGAGGAACAAAATCATGTGGCTGACATTGGCGGCACTGCTGACCGGGTATGTGCTGGATCTTATCTTCGGCGATCCCCGTCAGATCTATCATCCGATCCGGATCATCGGAAATCTGATCGCTGTTCTGGAAAAAGGGATCCGGAAAGTATTTCCGAAAACCTCAAAAGGTGAACTTGCCGGGGGCACAGTGCTTGTTGTGCTGGTGGTGCTGATCTGTACGGCGGTGCCGGCAGCACTGCTTGGGCTGGCAGCATGGATCCATCCGGTGGTTTACTGGCTGCTGGCTTCTTTCTGGTGCTGGCAGATCCTGGCGACGAAATCTCTGAAAACAGAGAGTATGAAAGTCTACGCGCCGCTGAAGGAAGGAGATCTTCCGGCAGCGCGCCGTGCGGTTGCAATGATCGTAGGACGGGACACTGAGCGCCTGACGGAAGAAGGCGTGGCAAAGGCCGCTGTGGAGACCGTCGCGGAGAATACTTCCGACGGGATCGTCGCGCCGCTGATCTTTCTTGCGCTAGGCGGTCCTGCGCTGGGCTTTTTCTATAAAGCGGTCAACACGATGGATTCCATGGTCGGTTATAAAAACGAACGATATCTCTATTTTGGAAGGACGGCGGCCCGTCTGGACGATATGCTGAACTTTCTTCCGTCCCGGATCAGCGCATGGCTGATGATCCTTGCGGCGACGATTCTTGGTATGGACGGAAAGAACGCGAAAAGGATCTATCTCAGAGACAGGAAAAATCACGCAAGCCCGAATTCCGCCCAGACTGAGGCGGTGATGGCAGGAGCTCTGCGGGTGCAGCTGGCGGGGGATGCCTGGTATTTTGGGGAATTGTACAAAAAGCCCACCATCGGGGATCCGTTCCGCGCTGTGGAACCTGAGGATATTGTGCGGGCGAACCGGCTGATGTACCTGACATCCGCGCTCGCGCTGGCAGTGTGCGTGATCCTGCGTGCAGTCATCTGCCTGCTGGTATAAGCTACGATAAATACTTTATTGTTTCGCTGGTCTGAACATAAAACAATACGTAACTGTTCAGCTGGCTGAATCGTTACGAAAATACATACTGGGAAGGATACTGATAAGATGAAGGAAAATCCACATGGAGGAGATATTTATTCCGGCAGGTACGACTATGATTTTTCCGTGAATGTCAATCCCTTCGGACCGCCGGAATCTGTCCGTCAGGCGGTGCGGGAATCTGTGGAATGTCTGACCAATTATCCGGACAGTTCCTGTCAGGCGCTCCGGAAGGCTTTGTCAGAGAAACTTGCCGTCCGTCCGGATCATCTGATTTTCGGAAACGGTGCGGCGGAGCTGATCTTTGCGCTGGTACAGGCAGTACGGCCGAAAAAGGCGCTGCTCGCCGCACCGGGGTTCGCCGAGTACGAGGCGGCGCTGAAGGCGGCGGACTGTGAGATTGTCTTTTATCCGCTGTCACCGGAGCGGAACTTTCAGCCCGGGGAAGATTTTATGGAATGGATCACGGATGAGACGGATCTGATCTTTCTTTGCAATCCCAATAATCCGACCGGTGTGGAGACGCCTCGGGAATTCCTGCTGCAGGCTGCAGAACGTGCGGAGAAATGCCGGGCAGTGCTGGCGGTGGATGAATGCTTCTGGCAGTTTGTTCCGGCAAAGGAGCGTGTGACTCTGATGGATGCGGTGGAAAGATATCCTTCGCTGTTTCTGCTCCATGCGTTCACCAAAACGTATGCGATGCCGGGACTGCGGCTGGGATATGGTGTTTCGTCAGATCATGCGCTCCTGGAACGGATGGAACGGCAGGTGCAGGCGTGGAACGTATCCATACCGGCGCAGATGGCAGGACTGGCTGCCCTGCAGGAAGATGCTTACGTGGAACGGACTGCAAAGGCGGTTGCCCTGGAACGGGAATATCTGAGCGGGGAAATGAAGCGGCTGGGTCTTACCGTCTATCCGTCTTCGGCAAATTTTCTACTGTTCCAGGGACCGGAGGATCTTAAGGAACGGTGCAAAGAGAAAAAGATCCTGATCCGTGACTGCCGGAATTATCACGGGCTTTGTCCGGGATGGTTCCGGGTGGCGGTGAAGCTTCACGAGGAAAACGAGGTTCTGATTCGGTCATTGGAAGAAATGTTGAAAAATAAATAACCATTCATTCAGCTCTGCGCATTGACTGCGCAGTCTGTAGGAAGGCTTAGTGCAAAAACGATGGAAGACAGAGGAAACTAGATATGGCAAAAGTGATTATGATACAGGGAACGATGTCCAACGCCGGAAAGAGCCTGCTTGCCGCAGGTCTTTGCCGGATCTTTCATCAGGACGGCTATCGGGTGGCACCGTTCAAATCTCAGAATATGGCGCTGAATTCCTTTATCACCCGTGAAGGCCTGGAGATGGGAAGGGCGCAGGTCATGCAGGCGGAAGCGGCGGGGATTGAGCCTTCCGTTCTGATGAACCCGATCCTGCTCAAACCCACCAACGATACGGGCAGCCAGGTGATCGTGGAAGGCGAGGTTCTGGGAAATATGAGTGCGAGGGATTATTTCGCATTCAAAAAGAAACTGATCCCGAAGGTAAAGAGCGCCTTTGACCGCCTTGCGTCACAGTATGATATCATCGTGATCGAAGGCGCAGGCTCTCCGGCGGAGATCAACCTGAAGGCAGACGATATCGTAAATAT
>ENA-OQIJ01000437-OQIJ01000437.1-human-gut-metagenome-genome-assembly--contig:-NODE-437-length-9905-cov-2.309163_pt1 | contig 9905 bp, 13 predicted proteins | sample MGYA00242582_ERZ504747 | MGnify/ENA primary metagenome ERZ504747 (study PRJEB26092, sample SAMD00036435) | human gut metagenome | host: Homo sapiens | study: EMG produced TPA metagenomics assembly of the...
GTCGGTGAGGGTGACGCCGGTCTTTTCCCGCAGCAGGGCGTAGAGCTCCGCTGTGGTCTTTCCCTCCAGCTTCGCCCGGAGGGCCGGGTCGGGCCGGGCGTCGGTGAAGGTGAAGCCCTCGGTCACCGCCCGGACGTACAGCCCGGTTCCCCCCACCAGGAAGGGGGTGTTTCCCCGGGACAGGATGCCGTCGATGGCGGCATAGGCCCCGGCCTGGAACTCGGCCACCGAATAGGGCTGGTTGGGCTCCACCACGTCCAGCATGTGGTGGGGCACCCCCTCCATCTCCTCCTCCGTCACCTTGCCGGTGCCCAGATCCAGGCCCCGGTACACCTGCCGGGAGTCGGCGGAGACGATCTCCCCGCCGAAGCGCTTGGCCAGCTCCACCCCCAGCCCGCTCTTGCCGCAGGCGGTGGTACCCAGCACCACAATCAGCTTGGGCAGCGCCATGGGCGTCACATCCTTTCTTCACTCGTGTCCCTGTCATTGTAACAGAAAAGTTCCCCGGCGGCAATGCCGCCGGGGAACTTGGGGAGGAACAGGATCAGGCGGCCTTCTCCTGGATGGTGGCGTTGGTGCCCAGCAGGGCGTTCATGCCGTCCACGGTCAGGTAGTAGTGGCCGTCAAAGAGAATGGCGGGCACGGTGATGTCCGTACCGTCCACAGATACGGTGATGTCCGCAGGGATTTGCTCCTGAACCGCAGCGGGGATGCGCACGGGCAGGGGGAACAGCTCTCCGTCATAGGCCGTGCTGGTGGTAATGGCCACCTTACCATCGGCCCAGGATACGTTGAACTGGTTCTTGGAGCCATTAAAGGTGTATGCCAGATCCCGCATACGGAATAGGGGGGCTCCGTCGGCGCCCACAAAGGAGGCGGCGGTACCGGTCTTGTCCAGATCGCTGACCTTTACATTGTCCACCATGCCAAGCACCTCGGAGTAGGTGTCCAGGTTGAGACTCTGGCTATAGGGGGACTCCAGGCGGCCGGTATTGACCAGCTCAATTAGGGTGGCCCGTCCGGGTTGTCCTTCTGGAGATCCACGCCGGTGATCTTCCAGTTGTGGTCCACCGCGGGCTCCAGGGGGTCGTGCTCGGCCAGATAGGCCACCAGCATGTCGCGGACGGAGGCGGAGGACTCCCACTCCTTCTCGCCGGAGATGATGCCCTCGTTCTTCAGGCCGGTGTAGCGGTAGTCGTTGACACAGAGGGTGAGGGTCATGTCGTCGGTGAGGGGCTTGCCCTGGAAAGTCACATTCTCGATGCGCTCCCCGGCGGGCTTGGACAGGTTGACCTCATAGTTCAGGCCGATGAAGTGGTCGTGGAGATAGCCAGGCTTCTGCGGGTTAAAGGAGATGGATACATCCCCTTCTTTCCACTGGTTCCAGCACGCGGCGGCCCACTCCATGTAAGCCTTCATCTCCGCGCCGGACACCTTGACGGTGTAGAGCACATTGGGGTACTTGTAGATGTCGAACAGGTTAGGTTCTTTACAAAGGCATAATCATAAATCACAACAAAAACCGAGCCAACCTACACTAAAACGTCGCTGTTTCTTTGTGAAAAGCGACGTTTTTTTATGGCCTGGTTTTGGAAAGGAGTGGTGCTGATTTCAAATTGAAAATGAAAGGGGGAGTTGTTTTTGCTGGCCAGGCCGGGAGGTCTGGCCCTTTTTCATTCCATCAAAAAGGAGGTTAGCAAATGGCCGATGAAAAAGTGAACATGGGCCCGGAGGAGAATAAGCCCCCGGAAACCCTATCCCCGCCCGGCCAGGGTAATCTGCCACCGCTGGAGGAAAATAATGCTCCTGCTGTTTCTGGTGAAGATAAAGCGGCTCCCGATCATGTGGAGCCCGATCCACCGTCTGCCGACAAGCACACACAGCGGACTGTCTTCCCGGCATGGGCGAAGATACACCGGCTCCGGCTGGAAAGGTGATCAATCTGTCAGAGCTCCAGTTTGCCGACAATGGCAAAAAGGACGTACCTGCCCATGCTGCGGAGGGAAAAGCGCCGGAGGCGGATAAGCCGAAAAAGCGCCGGGGCCGTCCCACGAAAGAGCAGGCTGCGGTGTCTGCGGGGAAAAAGGAGAAAGCGGCGGAGCCCCGCACAGGCCGCCCGTCTAAGGTTGACAAGGCGGCCCGTGAGGAGGCTCCGCCCTCTGTTCGGGACAAAGTGTCCAGAGGTAAGAAAGCCGACAAGGGCAAGGAAACGGGCTCCGGCAGTGCGCCTGCGTCTAAATCCGCTAAGACGGTAAAGCCGGGCAAGGCCGCTCCCGTCAAGGAGGCGGCAGTCCCGCCGCCGGAAATCAAGCTGCCGCCCACGCCAGAAGTCCCGCCCCGCCCGGTGGAAGAGGGAAAAATCGTCTATTTGAAGATGTCGGAGCTCCACCCGTTCCACACGTTCCGGGAACACCCCTACAAGGTGCAGGACGATAAGGCGATGGACGATTTGGTGGGGACGATCAAGGAACACGGCATTATGACCCCCGCCACCGTCCGCCCGGAAAAGGACGGCAAGGGCTATGAGATTATCGCGGGCCACCGCCGCCATCATGGTGGTGCGCGGGCCGGGCTGGAGGAAATGCCCTGTATTGTCCGGGAGATGACTGATCTTGAAGCCGTCCGGGAAATGCGGAACAGCAACAAGCAGCGGGGCGATCCTCTCCCCAGTGAACTGGCAAAGCTGCTGGATTTGGAGGTGGAGGCTATCAAACGCCAGGGGGCCCGCCCGAAAAATGAGAAAGAGGCGGAGGCCCTGGGTAAGCTCTCGGTGGAGATTGTGGGCAAGGAACACGACATGAACTATAAAAAGGTCATGCGGTATATCCGGCTCAACTCCCTGGTGCCGGAGCTTCTGGACAAGGTGGACACAAAGCAGATGGGCTTTATGCCTGCGGTGGAGATCTCGTATATCAGGCCGGAAAACCAGCGGCTGATTGCCGTTTCCATTGACGGGGAGCAGTCCTCCCCCTCGGTGGCCCAGGCGAAGCGGCTCCACGAGCTGGACAAGGAGGGCAAGCTCAACGGCGATGTGATCGACGGCATTTTAAGTGAAGAAAAAAAGGAGGATCGCGGTGTGATTATTTCGACTGCTGAACTGTCTAAGTATTTCGGCAAGGAGGTCACTCCTGCCAAAATGAAAGAGCAGATCATGGCGCTGCTGGACGAGTGGAAAGAGAAACAGCCGCCCGAACTGGCGCAGCCGGACAAGAAAAAGGACTTGGAGAAGTAACCGGGCCCCGCTTCTGGACACTTTGTCCAGAGGTGAACGCCCCGCGCCGGGGATGGGCTCTGTGGTGATATATCCCCCGTCGCCGGATATTTTGCAGCGCAGCCGGGAACGGGCAGTCAAGGGGCGGAACGCCCGCCGTTTGCGGCGGCTTGCCCTTGACGGCCTGGCCCGGCTGTGCTATTTCCGGCAAGGCGGCGGGGGTATATCCTCCAGAGCCGCCCCTTTCCCATGAATGGGAAAGGGCGGGGGGATAGGGTTGAACGTACCTATATAAATATCGGAGGTGTTGACAATGAAACGATCCCTTGCTTATATCACCGCTGCGTGGCGCGGTGATCCTGCGGTGGATATGGAGCAGGCGGCGCATTACTGCCGTGTGGTCTACGATGCGGGCTATTCCCCCATCTGCCCCATGCTCTATCTGCCGCTGTTCCTCAATGACGCGGTACCGGAGGAGCACAAGAACGGCATCGACATGGGCCGCGATCTGCTCCGGCGCTCCCGTGTGCTGGTGGTATGCGGCCATTCCGTGACCGAGGCCATGAAAAATGATATTGCGGTTGCCCAGCGCCTGGGGATCACCGCGACTACCCTTGAGGGCATCCTCACCGTCAAGGGTCAGGGCCGCCGCTGATGGCGTCCCTGTTTGAAGCCTACATCACCAACCTGGGAAAGTACAACGAGGGCGAGCTGGTTGGCGAAACGCTGAAATTCCCCACGACTACCGAAGAAGTACAGGCCCTTTTGAAGAGGATCGGTGTGGACGGGGTACGTTATGAGGAATTTTTCATAACCAGCTTTGACGGTGATGTGCTGGGGCTCTACGACTACCTCACAGAATATGAAAACCTGGACGAGCTCAATCATCTGGCCTGCCTGCTCTCCGAGCTGGATCAAGGTGAGTTAGAGAAATTTGAGGCCGTCATTGATAGCGGTGATCATACGTCCAGCGTGGCCGATCTTATCAATCTGGCGCAAAACCTGGATTGCTACGAGTTTTATCCCGGCGTTGAGGACGATGAAACCCTGGGCCGCATCTATGTGGAGGACATGGAGGCCATTGACGTGCCGGAGCACCTGCTGAATTATTTTGACTATGAGGCATACGGGCGGGACATTCGGCTTGAAGAGGACGGCCACTTTGCCCCTGGCGGCTATGTGCTGAACAACGGCGGTCAATTTATCGAGCACTATCACGGGCTCGAGGACATTCCCGACGAGCACAAAGTCTTTGCCTTTCCCCAGCTCACGGTGCGGGAGCAGATGGCGGCCTACAAAGAAATTATTGACGGTTCCTCCCTGGAGGGCTATCGGAAGATTGCCGCAAAGGAGCACGAGGGACGATAGCGGCACTTCTGGACGTTTTGTCCAGAAGTTACCCGATCCCGGAAAGAAGGTACTATGGCAAAAAGCGTGATCAGGATTTTGCCGATCAGGAAGTAACGCGCCTTTGTGGAGTATTCGGTACGCCAATCCCCGCGCTGCCCCTGGAGCGTGGCAAGGTGATGGACAAGGTAAAGGAGCCGCCCCGCACCAGCCGGAGCCTGGAACGGGAGGAGCGATGACAAAGAAACGCCGCCGCCCCATCCATCTTCATGTGATGGTGTCCGAGGAGGAGCTGGCGCTGATCCAGGAGCGCATGGCCGAGGCGGGCATCCGCAATATGGGGGCCTATATGCGGAAAATGGCCCTCAATGGCTATGTGCTCCATGTTGACCTGTCACCCGTCCAGGAGCTGGTGTCGCTCCAGCGGCGGTGCTCCAACAACTTAAACCAGGTGGCGATCCAGGCAAATACCTACGGCGGCATTTACCTGGAGGAGATCACGGCTCTGCAACGGGACTATGAAAAGCTGTGGCAGCCCCTGTCCGATCTTCTGGAAAAGCTCTCCGCCATCGTGCGGCTCTGACCTACCGGAAGTGGCCCTGCGCTGTTCCCCGTTTTTTTACTACTTCAAACACTTTGTACCAATAGTAATGAATAGACAAACGGTTGCTCCTGTGCTATGCTATTAAGAAAAATAAAACCTGTAAATTTACTCCAATGAAAGAAGATAAAAATGAAAATATTAGAAAAACTATTGGATATATCTTTTGTTATTTCACTAGTTTTGTTGGGCAAATTTAATTTAGAGAGTCTTGAATTAAGTAAGTATCAGATTGTAGTAACTGTATTTTGGGCAACTGGGATATTAAAATTCAAGAACCCCAATAATAATATAAAAGAGTCTGTGCTCGATTCTATAAAGGATTTGATAATTTCTATTTCTGTAATTCCCTTATGGTATTGGATTAGTGGTAGAATAGAAAATGAACTTTTTGAGCCAGTAACTATTGTGGCTCATTTTACTTCATTGATGGTCATATTATATTTAACCCAGAAGAGTGCGAAATTGAGTGGTGCAATTGCTTACTATACACATGCGGTCATTCCTATAATTGCATTCATTTGTATTCGAGTAGGTATGCCAATAGAGCTTTCAGTTATTATTGCAGTAATTGTTCCAGAGCCGATAAATTATTGTTACTATAAGAAGCAAAGAGCAAACCGTGCTCAAGAAAAATAAATCCTCATTTATTATTTAGTCACAAGTATTATGGTGGATAGCTTTACTTCTAATATCAATTTGAATTTTGGGGAAATTTGTCCCCAAGTTCCTTGCGGCGGCTGTGCTCCAGTCGCCGCTTTCTTTTTGGAAGAAGGTGAGGTTATCGCTACAACCTACATCCGGCCCTATAAGGTAGCGGCTGGGAAAACGGCCATCCAAACGATGGAAGAGCGGTTTGCCTATGGGCTCAATCCGAAAAAGCTGGGGGCCGTGTCTGCCTATCTCTGTGATCCTGCATCCGCTCCCGCCGAGTTTCTGCTGCTGAAAAGCCAGTACCAGGCGGAAACGGGCCGGGCGGTGAGCCGAGGCCCCATAAGGAAGTAATATCGTCTTAGTGAAACGGCATAGTCTCTCGGGGCTATGCCGTTTTGCTGTCCATCGTGCCCGGTATCGTTATCTCGCCCACCAGATTATAGACTATCTGGACGGGCTGAAACCGCTTGCCGTTGACCTTGCTGGGGGCTGGACTATCACCATCTTGATAAACTCGTTGACGATGGTGGGCGTCAGCTCCCGGACCTCCGTGTACTTCCGCACCAGCTCCACGAAGTGGGACACGTTTTACGGCCTCCTCCTGGCCCTTTTCCAGCTCCCGCCGTAGTTCCGCCACCCTGGCCTCTAACTCCCTTTGCTCGGCCTCGTAGGACCCGGAGAGGCGGTTATAACGCTCCTCTGTCAGCTTGCCCGTGGCGTGGTCCTCGTACACCCGTTGAAACAGGCTGTCAAGCTCCGTGACCCGCTTCTCCGCCTTGGTCAGCTCCGCCTTCTTCCGGGCCAGCTCCCGCCGCTGTTCCTGGGCGTCCTTGTCCATCACCAGCCGGATAAATCCATCCTCGTCCGCCTGGACATAGGCTATCGTGGCTTGCAGATGGGCCAGCACCAGGGCCGTCAGCACCTTCTCCCGGATATAGTGGATGGTACAGCTCCCCGTGTTGCTCTTGTAGTTGGAGCATACATAGTGGTCCTGGTCCTCCGTGGAACCCTTGTGTGTGGCGAAATACAGCTTGCTCATGCAGTCGGCGCAGTAGGCCAGCCCGGAGAACAGCCCCCGCTTGCCCGCCTTGGTGGGGCGGCGCTTGTGCTTCCGCAGCTCCTGCACCCGCTCCCAGGTCTCACGGTCTATGATGGCCGGGTGGGTGTCGGGAAACACCTTCCATTCCTCCGGGGGGAGATACAGCATCTTTTTGGACTTGTACGACTTCTTGCGGGTCTTGAAGTTCACCGTACAGCCCAGGTACTCCATGCGCTCCAGGATTTTTACCACTGCCCGGTGGTCCCAGCCGCAGGGGTCCGCTGTCGGCTTATGGGTGACGGACAGGCCCTTTTCCAGCTTGTACGCCGTGGGCGTCAGCACCCCCGCCGCTTTCAGCCGCTTGGAGATCTGCATAGGCCCCAGGCCAGCCATGCAAAGGCTGAATATCTCCCGCACCACCTGGGCCGCTTCCTCGTCCACTTCCCATTTGTACTTGTCTCCTTTGTAGCCATAGGGGACCTGGGTACACAACCGCTGTCCGCTGTTGCCCTTGCTGGTGAACACCGCCCGTATCTTCTTGGAGGTATCACGGGGGTAAAACTCGTTGAACAGTTCCCGCACCGCCGTCATATCGTCCAGGCCCTTGGCGCTGTCGATGTTGTCCGTAACGGCGATATACCGCACCCCGTAGTCCTCTGTGAACCGCTCCATGAGAGCGCCCACCAAAAGGCGGTTGCGGCCCAGTCGGGAATGGTCCTTGACGATGATGGCCGTTACCCGTCCCCGTTCCACAAGGTCCATCATCTCCCGGAAGCCGGGGCGGTCAAAGTCCGTCCCGGTGTAGCCGTCATCGGAGAAGTGCCGCACATTCGGGAAATGGTGTTCCTCGCAGTATTTCCGCAGGAAATCCCGCTGATTGACCACCGAACCGCTGTCACCCTCCAACTCGTCCTCCTGGCTCAGACGGTCATAGCAAGCCGTGATATTCCCCTCGGCGGGGAGTGTGCCGGGAATAAATTTACCGTTGATTGTATCGTACTGCCACATAGCTTTAACCTCCTTTGATGTGGCAGAACGGGCTTGTGGTTTACAGGATTATTATACCACAAACCCGTCTGAAAGTCCAACAAAACCCTGTATTTTCAAGGCTTCCGGGTATTTTTCTCCTCTGCCGACCTGGTAAGCAGACGCCCGATTTTCTCCCCCGCCGTCTCCCTGGCCTCGGGGGAGAAGTACCCATACACCGGGTAGACCGTCCCGCCGATTTCCCGGACGATGATGGGAGCCACAACCAGGCTCCGCTCCTGTTCTTGTCTGTCGCTCATGCTTCTGCCTCCTGTTTCAAACTCTGCTTGATGTTGTTGGAAATACGCCCTTTTCAGCGGGTGCCGTTGCGACGGCCATCTACATGGGGTCAGCGGTGGCGGCTGGGGCCGCTGATTTTATTCTTGCGACCTGTTCCCGGAACCCTCTGCGCCTGCCTCACCCGGTTTTTCAACGGCGGCCCTCGCCTTGTTGTACTGCCGGTAATTGATGACGTTCACCGTCCTGCCCTCGCCGTTTTTCACCGCTATCGTCTTTTCATAGGTCAGCGGGGCCCCGCCGATCAGCTCTTGCGCTTCCCCCTCTGTCATTTCCTCCACCTCCGGCCGCTTCACCCCTCGGGAACAGCGGTACAGATTGAACCCGCTGGGGTATAGGTGCAGCCTTGCGCCCTTTACAATCGCTTTTTTCTGCTTCACTCCACGCTCGTCCTCTGTCTCCACCTCCGTCAGCCGTCCTCGGGCCGCTCCGCTCATAGCCGCCTCTGGCAACTCCATGTCTCCAAGGTAGGCCGTCAGGTACATGCCGGGGTTGTCCACCCCCTTCATGCTCTTGGTCTTGGTGAACCCCTGGCCCCACAGCCGGGCCATTTCGCTGTTGGGGATGAAGGGGGCTTTGCCAGGGAACAGGAGCAATAGATGGAGGTGCCAGGCCCCACGGCCCTGTGGCTCTGCCGCCGCTATGTACTCCGCCTGTTCTTGTCCCGCTTTCGCCTGCCAGCGAAGAAACCGTTTCCAAAAGGCGTGAAAATCCCGGTACAGTCGCTCCTGGTCAGTCATTATTTCCCGGTAGGTCAGTGTGACCCATAATGCCCGCTCCGGGTCCGTCAGATTGGCATTTATGAGGTCTCTGAGGTTGCGAAGGGTCTGCGCCACGCTTGCCGTGTTCTCCGCCGGTTTTCCGTGTGTTGGAACTCTTTGATTTCTCCCGTCCGTTTGTCCAGGTATTCGTCCGCCGACAATTTCTCTATGGTGATTTCCGGCGCTCCCTGTCCGCTGTGCCGCACCTCTATCACGTTGCCGCATACCTTCACTGTCACCGGCGCTTTCGGGGTAGGCCGTTCATTTTCTATCCGCTGTATCCGCATCCTGCCTCCTATCCTTGCGGCCTAATGTTTATAAATAATCAAGTTAAGGAGCGGCCCCGTTGGGGCCGCTCCGGGGCGGGCGGCTATGCCTCCGGCCCGCCGCCTCGCCCCTGGTGTTCCTTACCTGTCACCCTTTGTTCAACGCTTCATAGCAGACCTGGCGCATACGGCTTTCATTCTGGATCACGGGAACTTTGATGTAGCGGAGGGTGGAACCTTGCAGCAGGACCACCCCCTCGCCCCGTCCGAATTGTCGGCCCTTGGTTTGCTCCATGTGGTCCGGCAGCAGCATTTCATAGATGGAACGCACCGCCGCACCGATGACACAGACGATACCGTAATTCAGTCTGGAGCCCGCCGGGAATGCCAGAGCGTCAGGCCGTTGGCAGGATATGGCGAGCCTGATACCCAGGGACCGGCCCAGCATCAACACCTCGCCCACCTTGTTCATGGCGGCGGCAGCCGCTTTCTTATCCTGGGCCAGCAGGTTCAGCATTTGCGCCATGTACTCGTCCCAAACCAGGGTGACAGGATTGCGGGCCGGGTCCGCCCCGGATTGACGGGCCAGCAGACGGGCGTGTACCAGGTCCAGGGCCGTCAGCGTGTCCATGTAGGTGAAGGACCGGGGGCAGCCCTTCAAGTAGGAAAAGGTATCGTCTCCCTTGTAGTCCGCAAAGTAGTA
>ENA-OQIJ01000438-OQIJ01000438.1-human-gut-metagenome-genome-assembly--contig:-NODE-438-length-9903-cov-2.061477_pt1 | contig 9903 bp, 12 predicted proteins | sample MGYA00242582_ERZ504747 | MGnify/ENA primary metagenome ERZ504747 (study PRJEB26092, sample SAMD00036435) | human gut metagenome | host: Homo sapiens | study: EMG produced TPA metagenomics assembly of the...
CGAGGTTCTGGCCCAGCTGGCTGTTGGGCAGCGGAGCGGCGTTCAGGCAGGCGTCAGCGCAAGCCTGGTCGAGGGCCACCGGGTCGAAGGAGGCGAACATGCCGATGTCCGGCAGGATGGGCGCGTCGTTCTCGCCGTGGCAGTCGCAGTTGGGGCTGATGTCCTGCACAAGGCTGATGTGGAAGTGGGACGGTCATGGCAGACGGCGGCAGCGTACTCGGCCATCTTGCGGTCCAGCATCTCGTTGGCGCTGTCGCACAGGGCATAGATGGCGTCGAAGTTGCAGGCACCGATGCAGCGGCCACAGCCCTTGCACTTGTCCTGGTCGATGACGGCCTTGTTCTTCTCGTTGTAGTAGATGGCGTCGGAGCCGCACTCCCTGGCGCAGCGATGACAGCCGCGGCAGAGGTCTTCCTGCACCGCCGGGTGGCCGGAGGCGTGCTGCTCCATCTTGCCGGCGCGGGAGCCGCAGCCCATGCCGATGTTCTTGATGGCACCGCCGAAGCCGGTGGACTCGTGGCCCTTGAAATGGCTCAGGCTGATGAAGATGTCGGCGTCCATGATGGCGCGGCCGATCTTTGCGGTCTTGCAGTATTCGCCGTTCGGCACAGGCACTTCGACTTCATCGGTGCCGCGCAGACCGTCGGCGATGATGACCTGACAGCCGGTGGTCATGGGCCAGAAGCCGTTCAGCTGGGCGCAGGTCAGGTGCTCGAGGGCGTTCTTTCGGCTGCCCGGATACAGGGTATTGCAGTCGGTCAGGAAGGGCATACCGCCCTGCTCCTTGCACAGGTCGGCCACGACCTTGGCGTAGTTGGGGCGCAGATAGGCCAGGTTGCCCAGCTCGCCGAAATGCATCTTGATGGCGACGAACTTGCCCTCCATGTCGATGTTCTTGATGCCTGCCGCGATGCACAGGCGGCGCAGCTTTTCGGTGAGGCTGGTACCCACGGGACAGCGGAAATCGGTATAGTAGACGGTCGATGCTTCCATCGGTTTTTCCTCCTGTTTTCTTTGACAATTTCAGGTGCGCAGCTCCTGTTTGCCGCGCTCATACTCTCTGAAAGCATTATAGCACGACGCAGGGGCAGACGCAAGAAAAGCCCCTCGCCGGGGCGAGGGGCTTTGAAGACCCGAGTTCGATTTTACACCATTGCAGACACCACTGCCACGGCCAGCACCACAAGGCCGAGGGCGATGCGGTAGATGCCGAAGAAGGTGAAATTGTGGCGCTTGACGTAATCCATCAGGAAGCGGATAGCCGCCAGGCTGACCACGAAGGCCACCACGCAGCCCACCGCCAGCACAGCCACCTCAGTGCCGGTGATGGTGACACCGGAGACGGCGAATTTGAGCGCCTTGAGCAGGGATGCACCCGCCATGACCGGGATGGCGAGGTAGAAGGTGAACTCCGCCACGCAGGCGCGGGAGAGGCCCAGCAGCAGGCCGCCCACGATGGTCGCGCCGGAACGGGAGGTGCCGGGGATGATGGCCAGCATCTGCCAGACGCCGATGATGAGGGCGTCACGGTAAGTGATCTGTTCCAGATGGGTGACGTGGGGCGCAGTGCGGCGGCTCTCCACCACGAGGAACAGCACACCGTAGAGGATGAGCATTGCGGCCACGGTGATGTAGTTGTAGAAGTGAGCCTCCATCCAGTCGTCCAGCGGGCTGATGACCAGCACCGGCAGGGTGGCAGCGACCACCTTGAACCAGAGCTGCCAGACGCTGGGCTTGGAGATGACGCGGCCATGCCGCAGGCCGAAGGGCCACAGCTTGCCCCAGAACAGCACCACCACTGCAAGGATGGCACCCAGCTGGATGACCACGCGGAACATGGACATGAACTCTTCGCTGGCGTTGAACTTTACCACCTGTTCCAGCAAGATCATATGGCCTGTGGACGAGATGGGCAGCCACTCGGTGATGCCCTCCACGATGCCCATCAAAATCGCTTTGATGATCTCAAGAAACATATAAGCACTCCTCCTGCCGTACGCCGGGCGCACGGGCTTTTGTGATCCTTATCATCATACTGTTTCAGTATACCATATTCCGACTCTCTGCGCACCAGGAATTCAAAAATTTTATCTCTGGAATCCCCTACAGCTTTTCTATTTATCTGCGGGGGAAAATATGCTATACTGGGATGTAGATTTATCGGAGACGAAGTTCAATATATATTTTACAGCGAGGTAATTTCATGAACATTCTTGTAATCGGCTGCGACCAGGTGGGCGCATCGCTGGTGCGGGACTTGGAGCGCATCGGCCACGACATCTCCATCATCGAAAAGGACTCCGAACAGCTCAAACGTCTGGACGCCTTCGACGACTACACCTTCAGCGGAAACGCTCTTGTGGGCGACCCCACCGACCCCGACGTACTGCGTCAGGGCGGCATCGAGAACTGCGATGCCGTGGCCGCCGTCAGCGAGGACGACTCCCTCAACCTGATGGCCGCGCAGATCGCCAAGAGCCTCTTTCAGCGCGAAAAGGTCATCTGCCGCGTCTCCGACCCCCACCTGCAGGTGCTCTACCACAAGGCTTACGAACTGGACACCATCTGCCCTACCGTCCTCACCGAGCAGGCCGTGTTCCGTTCTCTCGCCAAATAACCGATACCATTTGTATAATGAGGTAGCATTATGAAAGTTTGTATTGCCGGCGGCGGGCGTGTGGGCCGGTATCTGGCCCAGAGCCTGCTGGCCAACCGCCACGAAATCGTCATCATTGAGCCAGTGGAGAGCCAGTGCCGGATGCTGGCCGATATGCTGGACATCCCGGTCATCTGCGGCGACTCCATCAGCGTGGACACTCTGCGCACCGCCGACGTCGCCAGCTGCGATGCCTTTGTGGCTGTGACCGGCTCTGACGAAGACAACCTTGTGGCCTGTCAGATCGCCAAGCGGGAGTTTGGCGTAGACCGCACCGTGGCCCGGGCCTCCAACCCCAAGAACCGCGAACTGCTCCACACTCTCGGCGTGGACACCGTGGTCTGCGGCACCGACAACCTGAGCCACATTCTCGAGCGGGAGATCGAGACGGATACCATCCGCCAGCTCCTCTCTCTGGGCGCGGCACGGCCAGCCTGAATGAAATTTTGCTGCCCGAGAATTTCCTCTACGCGGGCAAGGCCATCATGGACATCCCCATCCCGGGCGACACCATCCTGGTCAGCATCACCCGCGACACCGAGTTCATCATCCCCCACGGCAGCACGATCCTGCTGCCCTGGGACCACATCCTCTGCCTGACCCGTGACGACAGCCTGCACAAGCTGACAGAGGCCTGGGGCCTCAGCGATAAGTGACGGAGCAGGAGCTGCGGCGCACCGCCGTCATCATCCCGCCCACTGGCCGGGCCGTCCTCTGCGTCTGGGCGGCGGTGCCGGGGCTGTTCGCTGCGCCCTTCGTGCTCTGGCAGAGCATTGTCGCTGGGGCGGGTTTCTGCCTGCTCTGGGGCTTTCTGGTCTACTGCCTCTGGGCGCGGGCCTGCAGCTTCGCTGCTGTGCTGGGGGAACGGACCGTGACGGTCTACTCCGGCGTTGCGCTGCCGGTGCGTCAGGTGCTTCCCCGCCGGGCCGTTACCAGCGTCCGGCTGCTCCGGACACCCCTGCTGCGGCTGGGCGGCGTCTCGCTGCTCATCGTGGCGGCCCCGGGTGCGAAGCTCCTTCTGCCCGCCATCCCGGCCCCGCAGGCCGGGCTTCTGGCCCACATTCTGGCGGAGGATGCACCATGACCCGACAACGGCATTACCACCCCCTCGCCGCCCTCCGCTTCCTGCGCAAGGCGGTCGTCGTCTGCCTGCTGCCGCTGGCGAACGCCCTGCTGGAATTCAGCCTGAACGCTCTGCTCACAGCTCTGCGGCAGGACGCCGCGCTTCTGCTCTTCCTCTGCGGGGCCAGCTCCATCCTGCTGGGAGCCAGCAGCTGGGCGCTGGATGAGACCGGTGTGCTCCGGCTGCGGTGGGCGTTCCTCTCCAAGCGGGAGCGCATCATCCGGGGCAAAGCTCTGGCCGCACTGACCATTGAGCGGCCGCTTTTCTTTCGGCTGCTCGGGGCCAGCCGGGTAGTGCTCTACCCGGTGGGCCAGCCTGCCAAGCGAGCCGTTACCCTTTATTTGCACAAAGAAGACGCGCAGGAGCTTGCCGACCGCCTGATGCCTGTCCGGGACCCGGTCTGCCACCGCCCTGCCGGGGGCGAGCGGGCCGCGCTGGTGGTTTTGGGTGCCAACGGTCTGTCCACGCTGGCGCTGACCTATTTGGCCGTCCGGCAGAGCCGACCATTTCCCCTCACCGCCGAGGCCGTGGCCCTCTCCCGGCTGAACGTCCTCGTCCGGTTCGCGGCCCACTGGCTGCCCGCCGGTGCGGCGTGGATGCTGGTGCTGGCCGGGTCGCTCTTCGGCATCAGTCTGGCCCGCAGTTTTGTCCAGACCGTCCATTATACGGTCTGGCACACTGCCGACCAGCTGGGCAGCCGGGGCGGCTGGCTGTCCCGGTTCGAGTTCCGGGTGCGGAGCAGTGAGATAAGCTACGCGGACGTCCGCTTCTCCCCCATCGCCCGGCTCATGAAGCGCCGGCCGGTGTTCGTGGTGGCAGGCAGCTGCCGCCCGGAGCTGCCGCTTTTCGTCTACCGCTCCGGGCAGGAAGAGCTGTTCCGGGAGCTGCTGCCCGAATTCCGGATGCCGCCCGACACCCGGCACGACCTCACCCACCGCAGCGCCGTTTTCTTTGCGCCTGCCGGCATCCCATTCGGGCTGTGCCTGCTGCTGGTGCTGGTCTCCCGCAGCGTTCTGCCTGCCCTCACGGGGACATTGCTCATCCCGACAGCGGTATTTGCCGTCTTTCTGGCGGGCGGGCTGATGGGCTGGCTGAAAGAGGGCATCTGGCTCCGGGAGGGCCGGTTCACCCTGCGGCGGCAGAAGGGTGTTTATCTCCACTGCATCTGTGTGTTCCACCCGGATGTCTGCCTGCGCACCTTCCAATCGCCCTGGGCGGCACGTTATCAGCGCATGACGCTGACGCTGGCTCTGCCCGGGCAGGTGCGGCTCAAGGTGCGCAGCATCCCCGTGCGGGACGCTGCGCCCTGTCTCAACGCTTTGGAGCAGGAAACATAAAACAAAAGGAAGTCTGATTCTCATGATAAAAACCATTCTCTTCGATTTGGACGGCACCTTACTGAACACCATCGACGACCTGGCCGACGCGGCCAACTGGGTCTGCACCCAGCACGGCTGGCCGACCTTTCCAGTAGAGACCTACAAGCACTTCGTGGGCAACGGCATCCCGAAGCTGGTGGAGCGCTTTTCCCCGGAAAACGCCCGGACGCCCGAACAGCTTGCCGCCACGCTGGCCGAGTTCTCGGCCCGGTATGACGCCCACAAGGAAGACAAAACGGCCCCCTATCCCGGCATCCTGGAACTGCTGGCCGCGCTGAAGGCCGAGGGCGTCCAGACCGCCGTCTTTTCCAACAAAGCGGACGCTTTTTGTGGAAAGATCATCGAGCACTACTTCGGCCCGGACAGCTTTTCGCTGGTGCGGGGCAGCCGCCCCGGTGTACCCACTAAGCCCGACCCGGCTGGCGTCTACTCTCTGATGGCTGACCTCGGCGCAGACCCGCAGAGCACCCTTTTCGTGGGCGACAGCGATGTGGACATCCTTACGGGACACAATGCCGGTCTGCCCGCTCTGGGCGTTCTCTGGGGCTTCCGGGGCGAAGCAGAGCTGACCGCCGCCGGGGCCGATGCTCTGGCCGCAAAGCCGGAAGATATTCTGACGTATCTCCACCAGCACTGAAAACAAAAGCACGGCCCAGCCGGGACGCTGAAATGCATCCTGGCAGGGCCGTATTTTTTGCAAAAGGAGGGGAATTTTTGCTCTGATTCCCGTTTGGGTCAAACAAAGCGGCAGCAACCACGGTAGACATTCCTGAAGATTGGGACCCGAACACTAAAAAAGCTCCTCAATCTCAGGATTGAGGAGCTTTTTTATGACCCGTACGGGAATCGAACCCATGTTACAGCCGTGAAAGGGCCGTGTCTTAACCGCTTGACCAACGGGCCTTAGAAATACAGAGCTTCGCTAAAACCTCCGACTTTCATCATCCACTATTGCGGACGACCGTCCCCCTTATCTTAGCGAAACTCTGTAATGTGGTAGCGGTAACTGGATTTGAACCGGTGACACTTCGGGTATGAACCGAATGCTCTAGCCAACTGAGCTATACCGCCATATTTATTTGTTGCACTTGAACAGTGCTCTATTATTATATCCAACAACCTCCGTTTTGTCAACAACTTTTTACAAAAAAATCTTCAATTTTTTCATTCTTTCTGATTTTATACGTCTGTACGCAAAAGTCCCCGCCATCCTGTATGAATGGCGGGGACTTTCAACATTTTATTGGAGAATGGTGGAAAGCAGGCTTACTTCTTGTGGACAGGCACCATGACCTCGAGGCCGCCCATGTAGGGCTGCAGGACCTTGGGGATGGTGACGCTGCCGTCGGCCTGCAGATGGTTCTCGAGGAATGCGATGAGCATACGCGGAGGAGCCACGCAGGTGTTGTTCAGAGTGTGGGCCAGATAGGTCTTGCCATCCTTGCCCTTGACGCGGATGTGCAGGCGGCGGGCCTGTGCATCGCCCAGGTTGGAGCAGGAGCAGACTTCGAAGTATTTCTGCTGGCGGGGGCTCCAAGCCTCGATATCGCAGGACTTGACCTTGAGGTCAGCCAGGTCACCGGAGCAGCACTCGAGCTGACGCACCGGAACTTCCAGGCTGCGGAACAGCTCAACCGAGTAGCGCCACATCTTCTCGTACCAGTCCATGGACTCCTCAGGACGGCAGACAACGACCATTTCCTGCTTCTCAAACTGGTGGATACGGTAAACGCCGCGCTCCTCGATGCCGTGAGCACCCTTCTCCTTACGGAAGCAGGGCGAGTAAGAGGTCAGGGTCTGGGGCAGGCTGGACTCGGGCACGATCTGGTCGATGAACTTACCGATCATAGAGTGCTCGGAAGTACCGATCAGGTACAGGTCCTCGCCCTCGATCTTGTACATCATGTTCTCCATTTCCTTAAAGGACATAACGCCCTTAACGACATCACCGTGGATCATGAACGGCGGAATATAGTAGGTGAAGCCGCGGTCGATCATGAAGTCGCGTGCGTAGGACAGGATGGAGGAATGCAGACGGGCAATATCACCCTTCAGGTAGTAGAAGCCGTTGCCGGAGGTGCGGCGTGCAGCATCGAGGTCGATGCCGTCGAAGGACTCCATAATATCAACGTGATACGGAACCTCGAAATCCGGAACGACCGGATCGCCAAACTTCTCAATCTCAACGTTCTCGGAATCGTCCTTGCCGATCGGAACGGACGGGTCAATGATGTTCGGGATGACCATCATACGGTTCTTGACTTCCTCAGCGAAGGCCTTTTCGTCCTCCTCGAGCTTGGTCATCTCGTCGGCCATAGCCTTTACCTCGGCCTTGATCTTCTCAGCCTCTTCCTTCTGACCCTTGGCCATCAGACCGCCGATTTCCTTGGCTTCTTGTTGCGCTGTCGCACGCAGCTCGTCACAGCGGGTCTTGGCTGCACGGTCTTCGCGTCAAACTCGATGACCTCGTCAACCATCGGGATCTTCTCGTCCTGGAACTTCTTCTTGATGTTTCCTTTACGCATCCGGATTGGTGCGGACAAATTTGATATCCAGCATTGTGTCTATATCTCCTTTTACATTATATACGTGTTATTCTTCCGTGTCGTTCGGCTCTGCATCCTGCGCTTGCTCAGCCTGCTCCAGTGCAGCTTTGACCGACTGGAACAACTTGCTGATGTTCTCATCAAAGCCATCCTCGCTGCTGCCCATCAAACGCTCCTCGCTGTATTTCGTCAGCATTTCGTCGCAGGTCTTGCGGGCATCCGCGGTCTGCTTTGCCGCCAGGGAAACGCCGATCTGCGCAAGGTACTGATACACCTCACGCTCCTCCATACGCTGCTCGGTCGCACCGACTACATCGGTTGCCGCCTGCTCGCTGTCCAGCGTCTTGCGGACCTTATCCAGTGCAGTGTTCTGTATGTCATACTGCTTCTGCAAATCTTCCACTTTCTGGGTTGCGCCCTGTGCCACGGTCTGCTGCTGTGTCAGCTGTGAGCTCAGGTTTTCGACCTGCTTGTCCGCACGCGACTGCGCCACATAGCTGATCAGAATCAGCGCAATCGCTACAGAAAACAGTCCGACGATATAAAAGGTCAGCGTGGTGCGGCTGAGCTTTTTCTCCGGCTTGTTCTGTTCCGGCTGCTTATTCTGCTCGTCCATTGCTTGCCTCCTTTATACACGCAGGTTTCGGAGTGCTTCACTGAGCCGCTCCAAATCTTCTGCGCCGTAATATTCCAGCGTCAGCTGGCCGCTGTGCTTGCCCTGCTGGATGCTGATCTTGCGTCCGAGGGCACTCTCCAGCTCCTTCTCCAGCTCGGCAATGTAGTCCACGGAAACCTCGGGCGACTGCTCAGGCTTTTCGACCGGCTTTTTGTTCATGCGCTTGGCCAGTGCCTCCGACTGACGGACCGACAGGCCGACCATTTGTCTGGCTGCCTCTACGCGCTTATCCGCTTCGTTTACTGCAAGGACTGCCCGCGCGTGACCGCCGGAGATTTCGCCTTCGCTGACCATCGTACGCACCTCGGTCGGCAAAGCCAGCAGACGCAGTGCGTTCGCCACCGCGAACGGGCTTGACCACGCGCTTGGCCACCTGCTCCTGCGTCAGTCCGAACTGCTTCATCAGACGCTCATAACCTTCGGCTTCTTCGATCGGGTTCAGGTCCTGCCGCTGCAGATTTTCGATCAGTGCCAGCTCCATGACCTCGTCTTCCTCAGCCTCAAGCACCATCGCAGGAATGTCTTCCAAACCTGCCTGACGTGCTGCACGCCAGCGGCGCTCACCTGCAATGATCTGGTAGTAGCCGTCCTTTTCCCCCTTGCGTACCGTGATTGGTGTGATGACGCCGTGCAGGCGAATGCTCTCTGCCAGCTCGTCCAGAGATACCTGATCAAAGACCTTCCTCGGCTGATCGGGATTCGGCTCGATTTTGCCAAAGGCAGGTTTTTTGTGCCGTTATCCAGACTTTCTTCCATTAAATCGCTGGTATCACTGCCGAAAAGGTTGGACAAGCCGCCGCCCAGACCCATTTTGCGCCTGCCATCAGCTTCTCCCCTTTGGTCCATTTTTCTTCAGAATCTCGTCCGCGAGAGCCAGATAAGCCCTCTGCGCCGCGGCACATTCTGTCGTATGCCGTTATGGGCTTGCCGTGGCTCGGCGCTTCACTCAGACGCACGTTGCGCGGCACAACAGCCGAAAAATCCTCGCCCGGGAAGTGCTTTTTCACTTCCTCAACCACTTGAATCGACAGATTGGTGCGTCCGTCAAACATGGTCAGCAGCACGCCTTCCAGTTCCAGCTTGGGGTTGAGGGACCGGCGGACAATCCGCACGGTGTTCATCAGGTCACTGAGTCCCTCCAGGGCAAAGTATTCCCCCTGGACCGGTACCAAAATCGCATCGGCAGCGCACAGCGCGTTGAGCGTCAGCAGTTCCAGGGAGGGAGGGCAGTCGATAAAGATGTAATCATAGCGGTCTGCGATCTGGTTCAGGGCGTCCTGCAGGAGGAATTCCCGCCGGTCCATGGTAATCAGCTCGATTCCCGCGCCTGCCAAAGACTTGTTGGAGGGGAGCACATCGCCGAAGCGGGTGTGGACCACCGTGTCCTCCGCAGGGGATTCGCCGATCAGAACCTGATAAATTCCACGGGAGAGGGTTTTGTCAACCCCCATGCCGGACGTGGAGTTGGCCTGGGGATCAAAGTCACACAGCAAAACCCGCTGACCGGCCTCCGAGAGCGCGGC
>ENA-OQIJ01000440-OQIJ01000440.1-human-gut-metagenome-genome-assembly--contig:-NODE-440-length-9898-cov-2.419302_pt1 | contig 9898 bp, 8 predicted proteins | sample MGYA00242582_ERZ504747 | MGnify/ENA primary metagenome ERZ504747 (study PRJEB26092, sample SAMD00036435) | human gut metagenome | host: Homo sapiens | study: EMG produced TPA metagenomics assembly of the...
TCGAAGTTGAAGTCGGACACGCCGCGCATGAAGCCGTTGCCCTCTTTGCCGAAGATGTCGGATTCCTCAAGCTCCACGTTGTCCATGTAGACCTCGCAGCAGCTGTCCATGCGCAGGCCCAGCTTGGTGAGCGGGGACAGCTTCACGCCGGCTTGGACATGTCGAGGAAGAACTCGGTGAACACGGTGGGGTCGTCGGCGTTCTTCGCCATGATGACGAGGTACTTCACGCCAGCGAGGAGGTGATGAACGTCTTGGTGCCGTTGAGGTAGATCTTGCCGTTCTCGCGCTTGTAGTTCGTGGCGAGCGAGCTCACGTCGGAGCCGGCGCCCGGCTCGGTGCAGGCGGAGTTCCAGATCTGCTCGCCGGAGCCCAGCGTGGACAGCACGGCCTCGATCTGCTCTTCGCTGCCCTCGCGGATGACGGTCTCGAAGCCCGGGAGCTGGTAGAGCACGTAGGTGGGGGCGCCGTAGCGGCCGAGCACCTCGTAGACGGCCATGAGCGTCACGCAGGGCTGCTCGAGGCCCAGGCCACCATGGCTCTCGGGGAGCATGATCTGGTCGAAGCCGAGCTCGCAGAGGCCCTTGACCCAGCGCAGCGGGTACTCGTGCTTCTCGTCGCACTCGTGGAAGTAGGTCTCCCAGTTCTCGCTCTCCATGTACTCGCGGTAGCTATCGACGATAAGCTCCTGCTCGTCCGTCAACTTGAAATCCATGACGATCCTCCTTTTGTTTGTGTCGGCATCTTCGTGATGCCGCGAAACCCGATGGTTGGTGCGGGGATTACAGCCCCAGCTGCTGGCGATAGAAGGTTGCACCGTGCTCGAGGGCGTCGTTCGCCGCATCGAGCATCTTGGTGTAGTGCAGAAACGCGTGGATGACGCCCTCGAACACCTCGTGGCGGACGGGGGTCCCGTACTGCTCGCAGATGGCCGCCAGCGTGGCCGAGTCGTCGCGCAGCGGGTCGTACTCCGCCGCCGCGATGTAGCAGGCCGGCATGTCGTGCTCCATGTCGTTCAGGAACAGGTTCGCGTACGGGCTGGCCATGAGCTCGGCGGGGTCGTTCGCGTACAGTCTCCATGTACCACTGCCACTCGGCCTCGGTCAGACCGTCCAACGGGCGCCCAGCAGGCGCATCGAGGACAGGTCCGTCAGGCCGAACCAGCCGTAGTACAGAAGGCAGCACTTGACGAAGTCGCTGCCGCCGCGCTCCTCGCGCAGGTACATCGTGGCCGCAAGACCCAGGTGCGCCCCGCCCGAATCGCCCGCGAACGACAGGCGCTCGCCGTCGATGCCGTGCTTCGCGCCCTGCTCGTGCAGGTAGGCGGCCACGGCGGCCACTTCCTCCACGGCGCTCGGGAACTTGGCCTCGGGCGACAGGCGGTAGTCGACGGCCACCACGGGCACGCCCGCATGGTCGGCGAGCACGCGGCAGACGCGGTCGTGCGTGTCGAGGTTGCCCAGGACGAAGCCGCCGCCGTGCACGTACACGATGGCCGGCTGCGCGGGCGCGGCGCCGCCGAGCGCCGCCGCGGCAGCCTCGGTGGGATAGTAGTACCGAACCGGGATGTCGCCGTAAGGGCCGGCCACCGCGGCGTCGAGATGCTCGGCCATGACCGGGCCGCCCTCGGCCCAGAACGCACGGCCGGCGACGTAGTTCTTGCGCATCTGCTCGAACCCCACGCTTGTGTCGTTCGCGTCGCCCGCCAGCTCGTCCTCTTTGGCGAGGACCGCTTTCATCTGCGGGTTGATCTTGGACAGGACGTCGAGTTTGTTCATGATGCCTTCTTTCCCGATTCGTTTCCGATAGTGAACGCAGGACGTGCGGGTGATACCGGTTTGAGATGAGGGGACGCGGCTTGCAGCAGCGCGCCCCCGCACTCGTGAGAGGAACTTACGCCTGAGTGGTCTCGGCGTCTTCGATGGCCGGAGCGGCAGCCTCGGCACCGAAGTGCTTCTTGATGCTGCGGAGCAACATGACCAGAGCCGCGCAGCCGATGACGCCGAACATGATCTCGAAGCCGAAGATGCTCGAGAACGCTGCCGTGCCCTGGGCGTCGATCATGCCGCCGTACCAGGTGTGGATGAACACGTCGGGCAGGAAGCCGATGACGGAGAGCAGGCCGGAAGCGGTGCCGAAGATGGCCATGGGGATCTTGACCTCGGACAGGGGCGAGGAGCCGATGGAGAAGGCGCCGTAGGTGGTGAAGCCGAACACGACCACGAGGATGGAGGCGATCATCGCACCGGAAGCGTCCTGCGGGAACAGGATGAAGCCGATGAGCACTGCGATGGACAGGATGAACGCGCCCAGGATGGTCTTCGAGGGGCTCTTGATCTTCGTGGCGATGAAGCCCACGACCGGACCGGCAACGAGGCCGATGCCGTAGGTGCGGATGAGGCCGACGATGTTCACGATGTTGCCGTCGGCGTTGAAGCACTGCGAGAGGTACGGCGTGGTGTAGGTAGCGCCCTGGTACACGGCGTAGCAGGCGAAGTAGGCAATGCAGGCCCAGATGACGCCGGGGTGCTTGATGGACTGGATGGCCTCTTTGACGCTGAACAGCTTAGCGTCCTTGTTGATCTCGCCCTTGAAGTCGGGGATGAGGAAGAAGGAGACCACGCCCAGGATGGCGATGACGACGCCCAGGAAGATGAGCATGGCCTGCACGCCCGCCGCGCCGGAGATGGCGGCGATGATGCCGGCGTTGATAAGGCCGATGACGAGGCCGGTGACGCCGTAGATGGAGTAGCTGATGCCGATCTTGGAGGCGTACTCGTTCTCCTCGCAGCACAGGCGGATGACCTTGAAGCGCGTGCCCCACCATACCAGGATGGACGTGACGCCCATGAGGACGAAGAGGATCAGGCAGATCTGCACGGAGGGCAGCATCGCGTACACGAACACGAGCACGGCGGTGGCGATGAAGCCGACCCATGCCAGCGTGCGCATGCGGAACTTATCGGCCACGATGCCGGAAGGCAGGTAGCAGATCATGGCGGCGATGCCGTAGGCCGATACCATGAGGCCGAGGTCGGCGTTCGTGGCGCCGAGGGCCTGCATCAGCGGATCGTAGAACACGTTCTTCAGATACATCGGCGCGTAGATGATCGACGAGCCCATCGAGATGAGTACGACGAGAGCCCATTTATGGAGCGTGGTGAGCTCCTTGTAGGTGACCTCGCCCTTGCTCTTGGCAAGCAGTGACATCTTGTCTTCCTTTCTCCTTGTCTTCGCCCGGTCTCTCAGTCGGTCGCCGGCACGTTCATGGCGGCGACCGGCGGTGAACCGAGCCGTTGGGTGCATTCTGTTCGCCTCCCGTCGATTTGCCATCGCAAAATCTCCACTAATTACCTCAATACTTACTTTCTTGCGAGGTGTTCATGATGAATTGGTGATAGATTTTCGCAATGGTGAACACGGACCCGCTTTGTGAGGTTTAATGGAGTCCGGGCAGTTCAGCAGCATCATCATCCATCGCAAACGCATGTTAGGAAGGATGGTCCGCTCATGGCGCACCAATCAGGGGAACCTGCGGGACCACATGACGGAGCGGCAACGTCGCTCACCGAATTTGCGACGCGCCCTGCCCTCAAGTACGTGGGATTCGCGCTTCTGTTGGCGTGGCATTACGCGTTGTGGTTCGTGCCGCACATGTTCGTGCAGACCGAGCTGCTCGACAACCGCGTGACCATCGCCTGGCTCGTGAACCTGGGCGCCGCCGTGGTCACCCTGCTGCTCATCGCGCTCGCGTTGGGACGCACGCGCCACCTTTCGACGCATCGCTGGCTCTATGCGGCCGCACCCATCCTCACCTGTCTCGCCACCTTGGCCATGTGCCTGCCCCCGCAGGTGTTCACCGTGCCCGGTCTGCTGTACGCGCTGGCCTTCTTCACCGGCATCGCCGAATCCGTCATGTGGATTCTCTGGGGCGAGCGCTACGCCTGCGTGAAGGCGAACTTCTCGTTGCGCCACATCGGCACGACGTTCGGCCTGGCGCTGTTCGTGACCATCGTGCTGGCGTGGACGCTGCCCGCGTACGTGACAACGGTGTTCGTCTCGCTGCTGCCCATCGCCTCCGGCGTGCTGCTCGTGGCCGCCCGCCGCGACGGCTCGCGGGCGTTTCCCGTGCTGCTGCCCAAAAGCGCGGCGCAGGGCGGCCTCAAGAACATGGTGACGGTGAGCGGCATCACCTTCGTGGCCAGCGTGGCGTGCTACTTCCTCGTGGCCATCATTCCGTGGCAGGTGCTGCCCACCGGCGACGTCACCTTCACGCTGGGCATCCTCGGCGGCGCCATCATCATGCTGGCCATCGCCGGCATCAGCATCGTGTCGAAGGACAAGGCCAGCATCTTCAAGATGTTCCCCTGGCTCCTCGTGCTGCTGATCGCGGCGTTCGCGCTCTTCCTGGCCGATCAAGTAGCCTTCCTGCCGGCCTTCATCATGGCCACGGGCATCTCGTCGCTTCTGGAGATCCTCCTCATCATGTACTTCGGCATCCTCACGTCGAAGGGCTACGTGACCCCGGCGGTGGCCTTCGCGTTCTCCGGCGCGTTCGTGCGCGCCGGCATCGCGGTGGGCAACACCTGGGCCGTGGGCTACGAGCTGGCGCCCGACCTGGCGTTCGCCATCACGCCCGAAACCTGCCTGGCGCTCATGTGCGTGCTGGCCGCGCTGCTCGTGCCGCTCGTGCGCCAGGAGTTCAACATCGCCGCGCTGACGGCGGCCCCGCCGTCGAAGGCCGAGATCGACGAGATCTGCGCCGAAGTGGCCGAAGGAGTTCGGCCTGTCGGGGCGCGAAGCGGAGATCCTCGTGCTCATCGCGCGCGGCTACACCACGAACAACATGGCCGACAAGCTGGTGATCTCGCCCTACACGGTGAACACCCACATCCGCCACATCTACGAGAAGATGCAGATCCACAAGCGCAGCGAGCTGCTGAACTACCTGAACATGCAGCGAAGCGATTTCTAGGGGGCATCGCGGGGTGGCCACCTGCATCCTTTTTGGCGCCCCGCCCTTTGGCGGGGGGACGATCACCCACCTATCGGCCCGCATGATCACCCACCCCTTGGCGCGGGGGCGATCATGCGGGCTGATGGGCGCGTTCCGCGCCGATTCGGGAGGGGCGCGGCGTGCGATCGGCGCGGCGTCAGGCGCACTCATCCCGGAGCATATGCCGCGCCATAAAAGGGTCAGGCGCGCTCATCCCGGAGCGTATGCCGCGCCATGAGAGACCGCGCCATGGACGAGTCACGGGCGCTTCGTGCGCTTCCCCGCTCTTCTCCATGCGAGCACGGCTCCTCCGACGAGCAGCGCTCCTGCAACGACGAACGGGAGCACCAGCGGGCGGGCGCCCTGCTCGTCGTCTTCGACGGTGGGAACGCCCGTGATGAGCAGGCGCTGGGAGTTGATGCCGTAAGGGGTGCACGTGAGCAGCGTGAGGCGGTCCTCCCCTTCGACGGGCTGCAGCAGCGCCGTGTCGTCGGGCTCGACGACGTCGACGGACGCCACCCGGTACGAGAACGTGCGGTCGAGGATCTTCACGCGGAACACGTCGCCCTCCTGCACGAACATGAGGTTCGTGAACAGCAGCTTGTCGGGCAGGCCCGTGTGCCCCGTGACGACGGGGTGGATGGACTCCCCGTCGATGGGCAGCGCCGTCGTGGCGATGGACGAGATGTCGGAGCCGGCGTTCGGCTCGGTGAGCGCGAAGCATATCTTCGCCTCGCCGGCCGCCAGCGCGGGCAGGATGGCCTCCTTCTGCGCCGGCGTTCCCGAGAACACGAGCGCGTCGGAGCCGATGGCCGAGATGAGGATCATGAGCGCCACGGCCGGCGACTCGCGCGCGATGCGCTCGATCACCTGCACCCAGCAGTGCATGGACACGTCCACCCCGCCGAATTCCTCGCCGTAAGCCAGGGCGAACAGCCCTTGCTCCACGAACAGGTCGTAGATGTCGTGCGGGAACGCGTCCTCCTCGTCGATCTCGGCGGCCCGCTGCGCCACCACGTCCACGCACACGTCGTCCACCATCGCGAGGATCATGCGCTCTTCTTGCGTCAGCTCGTACATGGAACCCCTTCCCCGTAGCCGTGATTCATTTCCTTTGCCTATTGATTCCCCTTAAAATAATAGGCTGTGTCTATTGATTGACCATGGTCAAAAGAACGGTCGTGAGCATACGAACTGGTCAAACGCTCGCGTTTGTTGGCACGATCATCGTGCGCCCACCGCGCGGCGGGGCCGGCATCGACGGTGCGGCACCGTCCTGCGACAAAACCGCACATTCGGGTCAAAATAGCCGGTTCACGAGGGCATCCGCTGTTCTATGATCTCTGTAGAAGGAATCACGTTTCGAAGGAGTACCAACCATGCCCGCACCGCTCCGGCCGATCATCGAAGTACCCTGCACCGTCGACGCCATCCCGCGATTCGAGGTGCTGCGGCAGCTCGACGCGCCCGTCCTGCGCGCGCTCGGCCTCGACCCGGACGCCCTGAGCGCGGCCGAGCCCGAGTCCGCGCCCGAGCTGAGCGACGAGGCCGCGCGGCGCATCGACGCCGCGAGCGCGGCGTGCCTGGCGGCCTACGAGCCGCGCGGGGCGTACAAGGTGTTCAACCCCGCCATCTGCACGCTGCCGCCCGAGTACGTCGAGCCGGCAATCAAGCTCGTGGGCACCATGATGATGTTCCACGGCCAGAGCGTGTACGAGCGCCTGCGCCGCGCGGCGCACTGCGCGCTCATGGCGGTGACCATCGGCCCCGACAACCCCGAGGCGCTGCCCGCCGACGCCGACGAGCTCGACCGCGCGCTGGCCGACGCCTGCGCGAAGGCGCTCGTGGAGTGCGCGGCCGACCACGTGAACGCCGCCATCGTGAGCGCGGCGCTCGAGAAGGACCTCTACACCGACGACCGCCTGAGCCCCGGCATGGGCGACTTCCCGCTCGACACGCGCTCGCAGTTCGTGTTCTACACCCAGTCGGAGAAGCGCCTCGGCCTCAAGCTGGGCGCCGACGGCGCGTTCTCCCCCCGCTACAGCACGGTGGGCGTCGTGGGCCTCTACGACCCATCGCAGAAGAACCGCAAGCGCGCCTGCGGTCGCTGCAAGTACCGCTCCTACTGCTCCATCCGCGCCATCGGCATGACCTGCCACGGCGCCAAAGGCACCTTCGCGAAGTAGCCAAGGCGGCGTCGCCCTCGCCGCTTTGGCCGCCTTCGCCGCCCGCATCGGAAGGCGGCGCCTCCCTTTTCGGCGGATGCACGGGCCGCGAGCGGGAGCCGGGGCGCGAAGCGGGCTTCCCGGCACCCTTCTATGCGCGGAGGCCTGCCGAATGGCAAGTTTTTTCGCGATTGCGGGATTTCGGCCCTGATTTCGCCTGCTTTCGACTCCTGCCGCACTCGGGTACGAAAGAAACCCCAGGTCGCGATTTTCTCCCGCGCGTCGAACGCTCGCAATCCATCGCAATCGCGAAAAAACTTGCCACGCAAGCTCAAACCCTACAGAAAAGCGCCCCGACCATCCGGTCGGGGCGCTGGGGCGAGGCGGGCGAAGCGCCTCGGGGTGCGACGATGGGTTAGATCGTGTACAGGTAATCGGGATCCTCAGCAACCTTGGCGTACTCTTTGAGGATGCCGCGACCGGAGATGTGCACCATGATCTCCACGGTGCCGCCGCCGATCTGGAAACCGCGGCAGTCGAGCATGAGGCGGGACACGCGGGTCTCGTCGGTGAAGCCGAGGCCGCCCATGAGCTGCAGGGCGCGCGAGCAGCAGTCGGTGAGCGCCGGGGCGCCGTAGCGCTTGAGCATGGCGGCGTCGTTGTTCACCGGGATGCCGTTGTCCATCTTCCAGCAGGTGCGATACAGGAAGTTACGCGTGTTCGAGAGCTCGATCTGCATCTCGACGATGTGCTCCTGCACGAGCTGGTAGGTCTTGATGCCCTTGCCGAACTGCATGCGCTCGTTGGTCCAGGCGCACGCGTCTTCCATGGCGGCCTGCGCCTCGCCGAGCAGCTCGGCCAGAAGCACGCAGCGCTCCCACTCGAAGTTCTTCATGAGCTGGTAGAAGCCCTTGCCCTGGATGCCCAAGAGGTCGCTCTCGTCGATGACCACGTCGTCGAAGTGGATCATCGCGAACGGCATGATCTGCATGCCGATCTTGTTGAGCGGCTCGATGGTGACGCCCTTGGCGTTGGCCGGCACGAGGTACATGGACATGTTCTTGTTCTCGCGGGACGGGTCCTCGTCCTTGCACACCACGATGAAGCCGTCGACGTGCTCGCCCTGGGTCACCCAGGTCTTCACGCCGTTGATGTGCACCTTGCCGTCGCCCGTGCGGGTGGCCAGGCATTCCATGCCCTGGTTGTCGGAGCCGGCCTCGGGCTCGGAGATGGCCAGGCAGTACGGGGGGTAGCCGTTCTCAACGTAGTAGTCCATCGCGTACTTGATCTGCTCCGGCGTGCCGAACTCGCACACGTCGAACATGATGAGCAGGTTGGGAGCCATGGGGATGTTGCCGCCGGCATGGTTGAGCTCTTCGATGATCATGGCCATCGTCTGATGGTCGACCGGCTTTCCGCCGTATTCCTCGGGCAGGCCGTACATGCCCCAACCCGAATCGACCCAGGCCTTCGCCACTTCGGGAGCGATGCCGCGGTTCTTGTAGCCCGCCGCGATAACCTCTTCCGTCAGGTTCTCCTTGGCCCACTCGCGGATGCCCCTCTTGATGCGGAGCTGTTCCTCACTGTATGCGAAATCCATGCTTCCTCCTTAACGATTTTCCCTATATTCAAAACACGTGCGTGTTTGAACCGAAGTTCTGCGGCGCCCGCCCCCTCGTGCAGCGGACGAGGCGGGCGCCGGTCGTGCCGGGCAGCGCCTAGAACGCCATAGCCTCTTTGTAGCCCGCGTTCACGGCCTCGAGCGTGCGGTACACCTTGCCGGCGGGCGTGGTGGCGTCGCCGATGAGCTTGGCGTTCGGGAACGCCTTGACCACCTCGTCGTACAGCTTCGTGTTGGCCTCGACGCCCAGGGACAGCAGCACGGTATCGCACTCGAGCAGCTGCTCCTCGCCCGTCTCGACGTTCTGGACCTTCGCGCCCTTCTTCGTCACCTCGACGAGCTTGGTGAGGGGCATGAGCTTGACGCCCTTCTGCTTCACGAGGTTGATGGTGGGGTTCTTGTCGATGATACCGATGCCGTTGCCCATCTTCTTGGCCTCTTCGATGACCGTGATCTCGCGACCGTCGCTCATGGATTCGGCAACCTCGAGGCCGGCGAAGCCGCCGCCCACCACCACGACGCGCTTGCCCACGATAGCGGTGGGGCCGCTCGCCATGTTGAGGCCCATGCGCATGAAGCCCACGGTGCCGCCCTGCGCCTTGATAGCCGCCACGGCCGCCTTCCAGATGAGGCCCTTGCCCTCGGGCACGATGCCGGCAACCATGTCCTTGATGTCCTGCGAGCTCACGACGTTCTTGCCGTCGATGCCCGGCACGTCCACGCCGATGACCTCGCCGCCGGGCGCGACGATGACCTCGTCGGGGTTGAGCGCCTTGATGGTGTCGGCGTTCACGTACGTGCTCAGCTTGAGCTCGATGTTGGGATGGAGCTTCATCTCCTCTTTCCAGTAGGTCACGAGGGGCTCGATCTTCTCGTTGAGCACCTGCGCCATGTTGAGCAGGCCGCCCACGCGGTCGGACTTGTCGAGCACGGTCACCTTGTGGCCGCGCACGGCCGCCACGGCGCGCCGTCTCGAGGCCGCCGGGGCCGGCGCCCACGACGACGATGTGCTTCTTCTCGTCGCGGGCTTGTCCTCGGGATGCCCGATGGCGATCGTGTCGATGTTGCCGTTCACCGAGCACCAGGACTGGGCTGGCCGAGGAACGTGTGGTCGAGG
>ENA-OQIJ01000441-OQIJ01000441.1-human-gut-metagenome-genome-assembly--contig:-NODE-441-length-9867-cov-2.642094_pt1 | contig 9867 bp, 8 predicted proteins | sample MGYA00242582_ERZ504747 | MGnify/ENA primary metagenome ERZ504747 (study PRJEB26092, sample SAMD00036435) | human gut metagenome | host: Homo sapiens | study: EMG produced TPA metagenomics assembly of the...
CGCGCGACAGCTCGGCCAGCTCCTGGTTCACCCGCTCGGCCCGTGGTGGTGCCCATCTCATCGGTGACGTAGCTCATGATGCGTTGATGGCCTTGCGGATGGTCTGCGGCTCGATGCCGTGCTCCTTGTTGTACTGCATCTGGATCTCACGGCGGCGCTTCGTCTCGTCGATGGCGAGCGCCATGGAGTCCGTGATCTTGTCGGCGTACATGATCACCTGGCCCGACACGTTACGGGCCGCACGGCCGATGGTCTGGATGAGCGAACGGTGGTTGCGCAGGAAGCCCTCTTTGTCGGCGTCGAGGATGGCCACGAGCGACACCTCCGGCAGGTCGAGGCCCTCGCGCAGCAGGTTGATGCCCACGAGCACGTCGAACTCGCCGCGACGCAGGTCGCGCAGGATTTCCACACGCTCGAGCGTGGCGATGTCGGAGTGCATGTAGCGCGCCTTCACGCCCTGGTCGAGCAGGTGGTCGGTGAGGTCTTCGGCCATCTTCTTCGTGAGCGTGGTGATGAGCACGCGCTCGTTGCGCGCGGCGCGCTCCTTCGACTCGTCGATGATGTCGTCGATCTGCGAGGCCGACCCGCGCACGATGATCTCGGGGTCGAGCAGGCCGGTCGGGCGAATGATCTGCTCAACCTGCTGCTGCGACACCTTCTGCTCGTAGTCGCCCGGCGTGGCCGACACGTACACGAACTGCGGGATGCGGTCCTCGAACTCGTCGAAGCGCAGCGGGCGGTTGTCCAGGCAGCTGGGCAGGCGGAACCCGTGCTCGGCGAGTGTGATCTTGCGCGAACGGTCGCCCTCGTGCATGCCGCGGATCTGCGGCACCGTCACATGGCTCTCGTCGATGATGCAGAAGAAGTCCTTCGGGAAGTAGTCGATGAGCGTGTAGGGCGGCTCGCCCGGCTCGCGCCCGTCCATGTGACGCGAGTAGTTCTCGATGCCCGAGCAGAAGTTCATCGTCTCGATCATTTCCAGATCGTAGTTCACGCGCATCTCGAGGCGCTGCGCCTCGAGCAGCTTGCCCTCCTCCTTGAACTGCTGCAAGCGTTCGCGCAGCTCATCGCGGATGGTTCCCAGGGCGCGGTCCATCTTCGGGCGCGCCGTCACGTAGTGCGAAGCCGGCCAGATAGGCAGCGCCTCGAACTCGTTGAGCACTTCGCCCGTCACGTTGTCGATCTCGGTGATGGACTCGATCTCGTCGCCCCAGAACTCAAGCCGTATAGGGTTGTCGGCATAGGGAGGGAAGACGTCGAGCGCGTCGCCGCGCACACGGAACGTGCCGCGCTTCTGCTCGTAGTCGTTGCGGTCGTACTGGATGTCGATGAGCTCGTGGATGACCTGGTCGCGATCCATTTCCTTCTGCTTGTCCACGAACACGGCCATACCGGCGTAATCCATCGGCGAGCCGATGCCGTAAATGCACGACACCGATGCCACCACGATGCAGTCGCGCCGCGACAGCAACGCCGACGTGGCCGCATGACGCAGCTTCTCCACTTCCTCGTTGATGGACGCGTCCTTCTCGATGAACGTGTCGGACGAGGGCACGTAGGCTTCCGGCTGGTAGTAGTCGTAGTACGACACGAAGTACACGACGGAATTGTCGGGGAAGAACTCTTTGAGCTCGCTGGCAAGCTGCGCCGCAAGCGTCTTGTTCGGCGCCATGACCAGCGTAGGCTTCTGCACCGCCTCGATGGTTTTCGCCATGGTGAACGTCTTGCCCGAGCCCGTGACGCCCAACAGCGTCTGATAGCGCAAGCCCTCTTCAATGCCTTGGGTCAGCTTCTCGATGGCCTGAGGCTGGTCGCCGGACGGCTCGAAGGGCGACACCAGCTTGAACGGCGTGTCCGCAAGCCGTACCTCGGGCAGTTTGCCCTCCATTTCAATGCCGTCGATATTAGAAAGATGCGCCATACTGCTCCTCCCGCAAACGTAGAAGAATCAGTGTAGCACAGCCCAATCAATATGAACATATGTTCGTAAAGAAACGGTAACGAAGCGCACATTTCCCTCCAAACCACCACCAGCTCGCGCCGGCCGGCCGCGAAACGCTCCTTCGCCAATTTCCTGCACGTTCGGTGCGCAGTGGTATACTCTGTCGCCGTTGTCGCCCAATGGAAACGAAGGATCGAACGTGAGCACCGTGATGAAATACCTGCCCGGATTGGTCGTCTGCCTGGCCATCGCCCTGCCCTGCTGGTTCATCGGACAGGCGTTCCCCCTGGTGGGAGGCCCGGTATTCGCCATCTTGGCAGGCATGGCCATTGCGGCGTTCTGGAAGCAGCCCACGCGCGGATGCACCCAACCGGGCATCGCGTTCACCGGTAAGAAAGTGCTGCAGGCCGCCGTCGTGCTGTTGGGATTCGGCCTGAACCTCGCGCAGATCGCCGAGGTGGGGCTCATGTCGCTGCCCATCATCCTGTCCACCATCGCCACCGCGCTCATCGTGGCGTTCGTGCTGCACAAGGTGCTGCACATGCCGTCGGAAATCTCCACGCTTATCGGCGTGGGCTCGTCCATCTGCGGCGGCTCGGCCATCGCGGCCACCGCGCCCGTCATCAAGGCGCACACGGGAAGACGGTGCTCAGCATCTCGGTCATCTTCCTGTTCAACGTGCTGGCCGCGCTCATCTTTCCCTCGCTCGGCAGCGCGCTCGGCCTGTCCAACGAGGGCTTCGGCCTGTTCGCCGGCACGGCCGTGAACGACACGTCGTCGGTCACGGCCGCCGCGGCCGCCTGGGACGGCATGCACCCCGGCTCGAACGCGCTCGACCAGGCCACCATCGTGAAGCTCACGCGCACCCTGGCCATCATCCCCATCACGCTCGTGCTGGGCATCCTGGTGGCGCGCCGCGACAGCCACGACCCCGCCGCGCTCGAGGCGCAGCAGCGCAGCGTGGTGAGGCCCGCCGGCCCCCTCGGGGGCTTCAGCCTGCGCCGTGCGCTGCCCGTGTTCATCCTGTTGTTCATCGCAGCGTCCATCGTCACCACCATCGCCATGGCGGCCGGTGCCGATGCCGCCGTGTTCGACCCGCTCAAAACCCTGTCGAAGTTCTTCATCGTCATGGCCATGGCCGCCATCGGCCTCAACACCGACATCGTGCACCTCGTGAAGTCGGGCGGCAAGCCCATCCTCATGGGCCTCTGCTGCTGGGTGGCCATCGCCGCCGTCAGCCTCGCCATGCAGCACCTGCTGGGCCTCTGGTAAACGAAAGAGCCCCGGCATTGCCGGGGCTTTTACGTTGCGCGATCGCGACTTACAGGTCCTTGGAATACTCGCCCCACCAGGCGAGCACTTTGTTGTGCATCTCTTCGGGGGTGCCGTCGTTGTTGAACACGACGTCGGCGGCCTCGATGCGGTCCGCGTCGGTGATCTGCTGCGCGATGCGGCGACGCACGTCCGTCTCGTCCCAGCCGCTCTTCACCGCGCGCTCGATGCGCATGTCGATGGGCGCCAGCACGGCAATCACCACGTCGGCGTCGTAGGCGAGCGACGTCTGGCGGTTCTTGAACACCGAGTACTCCACCACGACGGCCTTGTTGCCCGCACGCTCGAGCTCGGCCACGCGGTCGGTGAACGCCTCCTCGATGCGCGGCAGCGTGATGCGGTTGAGCTTGCGCGTCTCCGCGGGGCTCACGAACGCCTTCGCCGCCAGGGCCGGACGCTCGATTTCGCCGTCGGCACCCAAAATGTCCTCGCCGAACGTCTCGACGAGTTCGGCCTTCACCGTGTCCCACTTGAGAACGTCGTGACCGACCTGGTCAAGATCGATGTTCGGCAAGCCCTGATCGACGAGCGCCTTGCGGGCAGTCGACTTGCCGGCTCCCATGCCGCCGATGATGAACAGCTTCTTCATGCTTGCACTACCTCCTCAATCATGCCGCTCCCAATACGGTGTCGCCGTCGTAGAGGACGGCGTATTGGCCCGGCGCCGTGGTTGGCTGCGGACTCCTCAGCGCGATGCGAACACGCTGGTTGTCTTCCGGCTCTATGATACACGCACAGGGACGGCTTCGGTAGCGCAGTTTCACCATCGCGCCGTACGGCTCGCCGAGCGACGCGAACGCCTGCCAGTTCATCGCGCCCACCACCACGGCGTCGATGAGCGCGTCCTGCGCGAATCCCACCACGAGCTCGCCCGTCGCGGGGCGCTTCTCCACCACATAATAAGGTTCGGGACCCGCCACGCCGATGCCCTTGCGCTGCCCCACCGTGTAGTTCGCCAGACCCTCGTGCCGCCCGAGCACCGCGCCCGCGCCGTCCACGATGGGGCCCGGCTCGTCCTGCACGCCGTGCGCGTGGAGAAACGGCCGATAGTCGCCGTCGATGAAGCAGTTGTCCTGGCTTTCCGCCTTCTCGGCCACCGCGAGCCCCAGGTCGGCGGCGATGATGCGCACCTCGGCCTTCGTCATGGCGCCAAGCGGCAGCACGAGGCGCGCCAGCTGCTCCTGCGACAGCAGCGACAGCATGTAGCTTTGGTCTTTGCGCGCGTCGAGGGCCGTCAACACTCCGAAGCGACCCGTGTCGGACAGCCGCGCGATACGCGCGTAATGCCCGGTGGCAACGCGGTCGCAGCCCTGTTCGTCCGCCACGGCCAGCAGCGTGGGAACCTTGCAGCGCGCGTTGCAGCCCACGCACGGGCTGGGCGTGAGGCCCGCGGCGTACGAGGCCACGAACGGCTCCACCACGCACTCCTCGAACGTCTCCACGCATCCGGCAACCACGTGCGGAATGCCCAGCTGCGCGCACACGGCCGCAGCATCGGCCACCGCCTGCTCGGTGGCGGCGTTGTCGCGGAAACGACAGGTGACGCCCACCACCTCGTATCCGGCGCGTTGCAGCAGCGCCGCCGACACCGCGCTGTCCACCCCGCCGCTCATGCCGAGCGCAATGCGCCCAACCGCTTCCGCTCCTTCGTTCGCCACGCTTCCATCCTTTCCGCTCGTCTGTTCGCCCCCAGTATAGCGAACGCGGCCGACGCGGCGGCAAGGCGCGGCGGCTTCCTTGAAATATGCGCGCGGGCATCCGTTTCAACATTTGATGGAAAGAGGGGCTCGCGTCACCTGTTACCGCTGTCGAGGGGGTAGAGTGTGCGAACATTGCTATACTGGCAACTTGCGCCTTCGGGGCGCTTGAGGGACATCAAAGCAGGAGGGGTCGCACCACACATGTCGGGAACGAAATCACGCTACATTCCCGCGCTTGACGGACTGCGCGCGTTCGCCGTGCTCGCCGTCATCGCATATCACCTGGGCATGCAGTGGGCTCCCGGCGGCCTGCTGGGCGTCACCGTGTTCTTCGTGCTGTCGGGCTACCTCATCACCAGCCTGCTGCTCATCGAATGGGACAACACGAGCACCATCAACCTGCCCCAATTCTGGCTGCGGCGCGTGCGGCGCCTCATGCCCGCCATCATCTTGGTTATCGTGTGCACGGCCGCGCTGTGCACCCTGCTCGACCACAGCCTGCTCACGAAGCTGCGCGAGGACATGTGGGCCGCACTGCTGTGGGTGACGAACTGGTGGTACATCCTGCACGACGTGTCGTACTTCGACGCGCTCGGCGCGCCGTCGCCGCTCACGCACTTCTGGTCGCTCGCCATCGAGGAGCAGTTCTACCTCATCTGGCCCGTCGTGCTGCTCATCGCCCACAAGGCGGGCGTGAAGCGCACCACCATGCGCAACGCCACCCTCGTGGTTGCCCTGCTGTCGGCGCTCGAGATGGCGCTGCTCTACAACCCGCTCGACGATCCGAGCCGCGTGTACTACGGCACCGACACGCGCGCGTTCTCGCTGCTCATCGGCGCATGGCTGGCGTTCGTCTGGCCCTCGCACATGCTGGGCGCCCAAAAGAGCGTGCACCTCACGAAGCAGGTGCGCTCCATCCTCGACGGCGTGGGCCTCGTCGCGCTCCTCGCGTTGCTCGGCCTCATCGTGTTCGTGGACGGGTTCGCGCCGTTCCTCTACCGCGGCGGCATCCTGCTCGCCTCCATCCTCACGGCCATCGTCATCGCCGTCATGGTGCACCCCGCCAGCTTGCTCGGGCGCATCGCAGGGGCGAAGCCGCTCGTGTGGGTGGGTCTGCGCTCGTACGGCATCTACCTGTGGCACTTCCCCCTGCTGCTGCTCATGAACCCACGCAACTTCACGGGCGAGACGCCCTGGTGGATGTACCTCGTGCAGGTGGCCGTCGTGTTCGCCTGCGCCGCGTTCTCGTACCGCTTCGTGGAGAATCCCCTGCGCAAGGGCGCGCTCGGCACGTTCGTGAAGGGCGTGAAGAACAAGGAAATCGACGTGCCCGACTGGCTCAAGCACCATGCGGTAGGCGTCGTGGCGGGTTCCGCCGTGGTCATCGTGGCCGTGGGCGGCCTCATCGCCGTGCCGGCAACCGCGGCCATCGGCGGTGCCGACCTCCTCAAAGAGCAGGGGCCGCAAACGTCGCAGCCTACGGAGCCGCCTATCAACGACACGCCGGGAGCCGAAGCCGAGAAGCCGAAACTCGACGTGCTCATGATTGGCGACTCCGTATCGGTGCGCACCATCCCGAACTTCGAGGAGACCTTCCCGTACGGCATGATCGACGCCGCGGTGAACCGGCAGCTCTACATGGGCCGCGAGGTGTACGACTTCTACAACGATCAGGACGTCGTGGGCGGCATCGTGGTGTACGCGCTCGGCACGAACGGCCCCGTGGACGACGCGACGCTCGACGACCTCGTTGCCGCCGCCGGCCCCGACCGGCAGGTGTTCTTCGTCAACACGCGCAGCCCGCAGTCGTGGGTCGAGGGCACGAACGCCTCGCTTGCCGCCGCAGCCGAGCGCTTCGACAACGTGCACCTCATCGACTGGAACGGCGCGAGCGCCGGCCACGACGAGTACTTCGACGGCGACGGCACGCACCTCACCGAAGAGGGCGCGCAGGTGTACATCGACCTCGTGTACGGCGCGGTGGAAGCGCTGCTGCCCTCGCACGAGGAGAACGCCGAAGCGGCCGTGGTGAAGTCGCCGCTCGAGCTGGCCACCGACGGGGCGCAGGATGCGACCGAGCAAGCCGTGCGCGCCATCGCGCGCTCGGCCGCCGCCTCGCTCGCGCCCGAGCAGACCGCCTCCTAGAACGTGCGAGGGCGCACGGCTCCGGCATAAAGTTCCTCGTCCTGGCCATATTGGTCGAAAACCTCCTCGCCAGACCTTCCCACTGCGAAACTGGCTCGTTACAATGCGAACGTGGTATTGCAGTTCCGCAGTATCGCGCTACAGCAAACGAGAAGGGGGTTGATCAAGGGTGGACAAATTCTTCAAGATCTCAGCGCGCGGGAGCACCGTGCCCACTGAGATCATCGGCGGCCTGACCACGTTCTTGGCCATGTCGTACATCATCGCGGTGAACCCGGCGATGATGCAGGCGGCGGGCATGCCGTTCAACGCAGCGCTCACGGCTACCTGCGTCGGCGCAGCCATCATGACGATCGCGATGGGCGTGTTTGCGAACCGGCCCATCGCGCTCGCATCAGGAATGGGCATCAACGCCGTCGTGGCCTACTCGCTGTGCCTCGGTTTGGGCGTGGATTGGCGCGTGGCCATGGGCGTCATCTTCCTCGAGGGCATCGTCATCCTGCTGCTGGTGCTGTGCGGCCTGCGCAAGGCCGTCATGGACGCCATCCCCGTCGCTCTCCGGCGCGCTATCGGCATCGGCATCGGCCTGTTCATTGCGTTCATCGGCCTCAAGGGCGGCGGCTTCATCGCGGCCGACGAGTCCACGCTCATCGCGCTCGGCGACCTGACGAGCCCCGCCGCCATCGTCGCGGCTATCTCCATCGTTATCGCGGTGGTGCTGACGGCGCTCAACTTCAAGGGCGGCCTGCTCATCTCCATCGTGGCGGCCACCATCGTGGGCATCCCGCTTGGCGTGACGCCCGCCATCACCGACTTCAGCTTCGCGCCGGACTTCTCGGCCTTCGCCGCCCCGTTCCAGATGACGCCCGACGGCGCGCTGGCCATCGCGGAAGTGCTCGTGCAGCCCGTGCTGCTGCTGTTCGTGTTCAGCCTGCTCATGAGTGACTTCTTCGACACCATGGGCACCGTGGTGGCCGTGGGCAGCCGCGCCGACTTCGTGGACGAGAAGGGCGACGTCGAAGACGTGCAGCCCATCCTCATCGTGGACTCCGCCGCCGCGGCGTTCGGCGGCTTCGTGGGCGCAAGCTCCATCACGTCGTTCGTGGAATCGGTTTCGGGTGCCGCCGCCGGCGCGCGCACGGGCCTGTCGAACATCGTCATCGGCATCGCGTTCATCGTCTGCGCGTTTCTAGCGCCCGTCATCGGCATGGTGACGAGCTCGGCCACCTGCGGCGCGCTCGTCGTGGTGGGCTACCTCATGATGACGGAAATCGGTGCCATCGACTGGAGCGACATCACGTCGGCCTTCCCCGCGTTCATGACCATCGCGGGCATTCCCATGACGTACTCCATCGCGAACGGCATCGGCCTCGGCTTCATCTCCTACTGCATCATCAAGGCCGTGAAGGGCGAGGCGCGCGACGTGAAGCCGCTCATGTGGGTGGCCTCCCTCGCCTTCCTCGCGTCGTTCATCTTCTCGTAGCGCATCGGGCGCACCCAGCGCATGACACGAAAAAGGGGCCGGTCACATGACCGGCCCCTTTTAGTATCACCTGGTGCGGGAGGTTATTCCGCAGCCTCTTCGGTCGCGGCTTCTTCAGCGACCTCAGCGGCAGCCTCGGGCTTGTCGGCCTTCTTCTTGGCCGGCTTCTCCTCAACCTGGATGGACTCGTCCACTTCGATCTCGAAGCCCAGGTCGGCCGCAGCGGCCTTCATGGACAGGGAGATGCGACGACGCTCGGGGTTGATCTCCATGACCTTCACCTTCACCTCGTCGCCGGCCTTGACGACCTGAGCCGGGGTGTCGATGTGGCGCATGGCCATCTCAGAGATGTGCACGAGGCCCTCGATGGACTGGCCGAGCTCAATGAACGCGCCGAACGGCACGATCTTCGTCACCTTGCCGTCGACGATGGTGCCCACCGGGTAGCTCTCGACGAGCTTGACCCACGGATCTTCCGTCGTCTGCTTGAGGCCGAGCGAGATGCGCTCGCGCTGCAGATCGACATCCAGAACCTGACCCTGACCTCGTCGCCCACCTTGACGACCTCGGACGGATGGTTGACGTGGTTCCAGGGAGAGCTCGGAGATGTGCACGAGGCCATCGATGCCGCCAAGGTCGACGAAGGCGCCGAAGTCGACGATCGAGGAAACCGTGCCCTTGAGGCGCATGCCCTTCGACAGCTTCGCGAGGATCTCGGCACGCTCGTTCTTGCGGCCTTCCTCAAGCAGCACCTGGGGTCCGGTGCCCGCCCAAGCGCCGTTGACCTCGTTGCCGACCTCCCACACCTCGACCTGCCCGGCGTAGCGCTCCACGAAGGCGCGCGCCCTCGACCGGGCCTCTTCGACTCCCAGGCCGGCCATGGCGGTGGAATCGACCAGTTGCACGACCAGGCGCGCCCGGGAGGACAGCGCGGTGATCGCCTCCTGGTAGTCGTCGGGGCCGCGCTCCGGGTCGGTGACCAGGCGGACCGTGGCGGTGAAGGGGAGCGCGTCGATAGCCCGCTCCGCCGCGCCGAGGTCATCGACGCTGTCGAGGGTGACCCCGCGCATCACGTCCGCGGTGGCGTCCCCCTGCCGGGCCGACTGCCCGTCGTCCGTCCCCGCAGCGTCCGAGGCGGACGCCACCCCCGTCGTCGGTGGCACGGTCGGTGCTCCTTCGTGCGGCGAGACGGGCGCGCACCCGACCAGCAGCAGGGCGGCGAGGACCACGCCCCATGTCCGGCGCGCGCTCACTGGTCCTCCCCC
>ENA-OQIJ01000442-OQIJ01000442.1-human-gut-metagenome-genome-assembly--contig:-NODE-442-length-9857-cov-3.368345_pt1 | contig 9857 bp, 9 predicted proteins | sample MGYA00242582_ERZ504747 | MGnify/ENA primary metagenome ERZ504747 (study PRJEB26092, sample SAMD00036435) | human gut metagenome | host: Homo sapiens | study: EMG produced TPA metagenomics assembly of the...
ACGTGCGGTTGGCTACATAGGCAGCCTTCTCCGCGCCGGCGCGGTACACGCTCTCCAGATACGCCTTGTCCGCCAGCAGGCGCTCCGTTTCCTCCCGGATGGGGCGCAGCAGTTCCACCACGGACTCGCCCACGGCCTTCTTAAAGTCACCGTAGCCCCGGCCGTCGAACTCCCGCTCGATCTCGTCAAAGCTTGCGCCGGTGGCCACGGAGTAAATCTGCATCAGGTTGGATACGCCGGGCTTGTTCTCCTTGTCGTAGCGCACGCAGGCATCGGAATCCGTCACGGCTTTTTTGAACTTGCGCAGAATATCCTCCGGCTTTTCCAGCATGTACACACAGCCGTTTTGGTCCTTGTCGGACTTGGACATCTATTTTCCGGGCTGGTCAGGCTCATCACCCGGGCGCCCACCTGGGGAATATAGGGCTCCGGAATCTTGAAGGTCTCACCATAAATGCCGTTGAAGCGGTTGGCGATATCCCGGCAGATCTCCACGTGCTGCTTCTGATCGCCGCCCACCGGCACCAGGTCCGCCTGGTAGAGCAGAATATCCGCCGCCATCAGGGCCGGATAGGTAAACAGGCCCGCATTGATGTTGTCTGCATTTTTTGCGGACTTATCCTTGAACTGGGTCATCCGGGAGAGCTCACCGAACATGGTGTAGCAGTCCAGCACCCAGCCCAGCTGGGCATGGGCGGGAACGTGAGACTGCACGAACAGCACATTCTTCTCCGGGTCCAATCCGCTGGCGATGTAGGCCGCCAGCTGGGTCAGGGTATGACGGCGCAGCTCCGCAGGCACCTGCCGCACGGTAATGGTGTGCATATCCGCCAGCATATAATAGCAGTCGTACTCATCCGCCAGAGCGGCCCAGTTCTTGATGGCGCCCAGATAAGAGCCCAGCGTCAGATCGCCGGAGGGCTGAATACCGCTGAGAATCCGCTTTTTCTGCACTTCGTTTTCCATAAGTTGGAACACCTCAAATCTTTCTATTGAAAGCGCCCCTCGTACAGGCGCAATTTAACTTGTATAGTGTATCACAACGGGACGGAAAGTGCAACGGAGAAAAAACGCCTCCGCCCAAAGGCGGAGGCATCGATTACGGTTCGGGTTTCACCAGTTCCGCCACCAGGGAGATCAGGCAGGCCACGCTTGCACACCACGCAAGAGCGAACAGCCCCATGCTGACGGAATTATGGATGGACCAAATGTCCGCCAGGACGCCCATCCGATTGGCAAACACACAGCGGAACAGAAAGAAAAATCCGGCCAGCATCCAAAGCACATGGCCCAGCAGCTTGCTCCGGGTATGGGGTTTTCCCCGAGGAGTACCCCGCCCACGCCCAGTTCCGCAGCACTGACCATCAAGACACCGAACACCATCAAAGGGAATACCTCTTCTTCAAACGCCATGAAGCCAACCTCCCCATTCCAAAGATGTAAAAATTGTATCATTGTCCCGGAAAAAACACAACCCCAGCCTTGACAATCCCCATCCAAAAAGAGATAATGTAGACTGTTATATTGTGTAAAATTCCGTCACGGAGGTACGTTTTCATGACACTCGACAAGACGTTTTTTGAAGAGATGGAAGCGCGGATTCCGAAGGGAACGGTCCGCACCCGTTTCGCCCCCTCTCCCACCGGCTACATGCACGTGGGCAATCTGCGCACCGCTTTGTATACCTGGCTCATCGCCCGCCACAACCACGGCACCTTCATCCTGCGCATCGAGGACACCGATCAGGGCCGCCTGGTGGAAGGCGCCACGGACGTGATCTACCGCACCATGGCCGAGTGCGGCCTGACCCATGACGAAGGCCCCGATGTGGGCGGCCCCGTGGGCCCCTATATCCAGTCTGAACGCGGGATCTGTACGGCAAGTACGCCCATCTCCTGGTGAAAAGGGCGCAGCCTATTACTGCTTCTGCGAAAAAGCGGAATCCGAAGAGGATTCCGGCGACTTCCAGCGGGGTGACGATCCCTGCCGGAACCTGAGCCCGGAGGAAATCCAGGCCAATCTGGATGCCGGCAAGCCCTATGTCATCCGCCAGCGCATCCCCCACGAGGGTACCACCACCTTCCACGATGTCTCCTTCGGCGACATCACCGTGGAAAACAGCACCCTGGACGATCAGGTCCTGCTCAAGCGGGACAGCCTGCCCACCTACAACTTTGCGAACGTCGTGGACGACCACCTGATGGGCATTACCCATGTCATCCGCGGCAGCGAGTACCTGTCCTCGACGCCGAAGTACAACCTGCTGTACGATGCGTTCGGCTGGGAGAAGCCCGTCTACATCCACTGCCCGCCCGTCATGAAGGACGCGCAGAACAAGCTGTCGAAGCGCAACGGCGATGCCAGCTATCAGGACCTCGTGGCAAAGGGCTATCTGCCCGCCGCCGTGCTGAACTATCTGCTGCTGCTGGGCTGGGCACCCGAGGGCGAGCAGGAGATTTTCTCTCTGGACGAGATGATCAAGATCTGGGATCCGTCCCGCATTTCCAAATCTCCGGCTATCTTTGACCCGCTGAAGCTGCGTGCCATCAACGCTGCCTACATCCGTGCCCTGCCCGCTGAGGAGTTCCGCCGCCTGGCCGACCCGTTCATCGACAGCGCCGTGCACTGCAGCATTGACCGTGACCTGCTCTGCGCTAACCTGCAGCCCCGCTGTGAGGTGCTGGAGGACATCCCGCCGCAGCTCGACTTCTTTGACGCCGTGCTACCCATTGACGCTGAGATGTACCGCAACAAGAAGCAGAAAACGACCCCCGAGTCCGCGAAGGAGGCCCTGACCGCCCTGCTGCCCGTGCTGGAGGCGCAGACCGATTGGACCCGCGACGCGATCTTTGAGGCGTGCAAGACGCTGGCCGAGAGCATGGAGAAGAAGAATGGCTGGCTGCTGTTCCCGCTGGGCATCGCCCTCTCCGGCAAGTCCCGCACCCCGGGCGGCGGCACCGACCTGGCCGCGATGATGGGGAAAGAGGAGACCGTTAAGCGCGTGAAGGCGGCGCTGGAGAAGCTGTAAGTAACGGTAAGCCGCGTTTTGTAGGGGCGGGCGCTGCTCACCCGCGGACGTTGCCACAGCCACAGAGTTTTCGGGCGGATATGGAATCCGCCCCTACGATGTAGGGGTCGATGCCCGCCATCGACCCGCGTGTATGGCGGTTGCCGCTATGTACCGCGGGCGAACCATGTCCGCCCCTGCATCCTTTATACAAAACAACGGTGCAGCTGCAAAATCGCAGCTGCACCATATTTATTATTTATTATTTTTTATCTATTATTTATAGTATCGTTCCCCCGCCGACGACCACGTCGCCGTCATACAGCACCACGGCCTGGCCGCGGGTGATGGCGCGCTGGGGCTCGTCAAAAACGACCTTCACAAGGCCGTTTTCCAGCGGGTAGGCCGTCGCGGGCTGCTCGACCTGGCGGTAGCGGGCCTTGGCTTTGACGCGCATCGGGGCGGTCAGCTCGGGAACCGAAATCCAGTTGAAGTCCCCGGCGATCAGCGTCGTCTTGAACAGCTCGCTCTCGGGGCCGACGGTGACGGTGTTCTTCTCCATATCCTTGCCGCAGACGTAGACCGGCGCGCCCAACGCCAGCCCCAGCCCCTTGCGCTGGCCGCAGGTGTAGCGCACCGCGCCGTGGTGGCGGCCCACAACGTTGCCGTTCACGTCCAAAAAGTCGCCGTCCGGGTAATATTTGCCGGTGTAGCGTTCCATAAAGCCGACGTAGTCGCCGTCGGGCACAAAGCAGATGTCTTGGCTGTCGTGCTTGCGCGCGTTGCAGAAGCCCTGCTCCTCGGCGATCTTGCGGATGGACGGTTTGTCCATGCCGCCCAGCGGGAACTTCGTGTGCGCCAGCTGGTCCTGGGTCAGAACGTAGAGCACATAGCTCTGGTCTTTATCGGTGTACAGTGCTTTTTTCAGCAGCCAGCGGCCCGTGGCGGGGTCCTGCTCGATGCGGGCGTAGTGGCCTGTGACCACATAGTCCAGGCCGTGCTCCCGGGCAAAGTCCAGCATTTTGTCAAATTTCATCGTGCGGTTGCAGTCGATGCAGGGGTTCGGCGTGCCGCCCGCCTCGTAAGTCTCGATGAACTTGGCAATGACCTTTTCACGGAATTCCTCGGTGTAGTTCACGACCTCAAACGGGATGTCGAGCTGGAACGCGACCTCGGCGGCGTCCTCGACGTCCTTCGCCGAGCAGCAGGTGTGGAACCCGCTCTGGCCCAGATCCTCATTCTGGTACAGGCGCATGGTCGCGCCCATGCAGCGGCAGCCCGCCTGCTTCATCAGGTAGGCGGCGACGGTGCTGTCCACGCCGCCGCTCATGGCGATCAACGCGCCGGGGGTATTTGACATAGGGGCCTCCTTGGTTAAAAAATGTGCAGCACGGTTCTTTCGTGCTGCACATTTTTGCTTTTGAGTTGTAGGGGCGAGGCATGCCTCGCCCGCGGCCTCGCCTTATCAGGGCATTGCCGGGAAAGCTGCGGGCCGGACATGTCCGGCCCCTACGGCCTTCACTTCGTATGCAACAGTACCTTTATTATAGCAAAGGTTTCCTGTTATTGCAATCAGTCCGCGAACAGCGGGGTGGACAGATAGCGGTCACCGGTGTCGGGCAGCAGGGCCACGATGGTCTTGCCCTTGTTCTCGGGGCGCTTGGCCAGCTGGATGGCGGCCCAGATCGCAGCGCCGGAGGAGATGCCGACCAGCACGCCCTCCTTGTGGCCGACCTGCTTGCCGGTGACAAAGGCGTCCTCGTTGGTGACGGGGATAATCTCATCGTAGACCTTGGTGTTCAGCACGTCGGGCACAAAGCCGGCACCGATGCCCTGAATCTTGTGCGCGCCCGCAGTGCCCTTGCTCAGCACGGGGGAGGAAGCCGGCTCAACGGCCACGACCTTGACGTTGGGGTTCTGGCTCTTCAGGTACTCGCCGACACCGGTCACGGTGCCGCCCGTACCGACACCGGCCACGAAGATGTCGACCTTGCCGTCTGTGTCCTCCCAGATTTCGGGGCCGGTGGTGCGCTTGTGGGCATCGGGGTTGGCCGGGTTTACAAACTGGCCGGGCACAAAGCTGTTGGGGATCTCCTTCGCCAGCTCGTCGGCCTTGGCAATGGCGCCCTTCATGCCCTTGGCACCGTCGGTCAGCACCAGCTCGGCGCCGTAGGCCTTCATCAGCTGGCGGCGCTCGACGCTCATTGTCTCGGGCATGACGATGATGATGCGGTAGCCGCGGGCGGCGGCGACGGACGCCAGACCGATACCGGTGTTGCCGGAGGTCGGCTCGATGATGACGGAGCCGGGCTTCAGCTTGCCGGTGGCCTCGGCGTCGTCGATCATGGCCCTGGCGATACGGTCCTTGACGGAGCCGGCGGGGTTGAAATATTCCAGTTTAGCGAGAATTTTTGCCTCAAGGTTCTCGGCGTTTTCAATATGGGTGAGTTCCAGCAGCGGGGTGTGGCCGATCAGCTGGTCTGCGGAAGTATAAATCTTGCTCATGGTAGTTTCCTCCATCGTCATTTCTGTTTATTTGTAAATCGGTTGCGGTTTTACAGCTCGTGACGGCGACATCGCGCGTATGGCACAAATCCCTTTCGCATATCAATTCATACCTTTCTTGTAGGTTGATAGGATTGTACAACATATTTCCCCGTTTGTCAATAGGGTAATAGGGAATTTTCCAAAATTATTTTGCAAAAAGGTGTTGCCATCCTATTTACCAACCTGTATAATAGGTTGTAAGAACAGTAAGGAGCATACCACTATGATGATTTCAACGAAGGGCCGTTATGCGCTGCGTGTTATGATCGATATTGCCGAGCACCAGCACGACGGCTATATCCCCCTGAAGGAGATCGCCGCACGGCAGGAAATTTCCGAAAAGTATCTGGAGGCCATCGTGAAGAGCCTTGTCAAGGAGCGCTACCTGACCGGTCTGCGCGGCAAGTCCGGCGGCTACCGCCTGACCAAAACGCCCGAGGAGTACACCGTCGGCAGCATCCTGCGCCTGAGCGAGGGCAGCCTGGCCCCGGTGGCCTGCCTGGAGCAGAACCCCGTGGAGTGCCGCCGCATGGCCGAGTGCCGCACCCTGCCGATGTGGCGCAAGCTGAATACGATGATCAACGACTATTTCGACGGCATCACTCTGGCGGACCTGGTGAACACCAGCCAGCCGGGGAATGATTATGTGATTTGAAATCAAACGCCTTCCCCTGTGGGGGAAGCCTTATAATAAAAGGAGCTATGCCCGTGGGCATAGCTCTCTTTATTGCTGTCAGACGATCTCGACCTTTTCCATGACAACCGGCGTGCGGGGCTTGTCGTTCCAGTCGGTGGCAACGTTGGCGATCTCATCGACGACCTCAATGCCGTTCACAACATGGCCAAAGGCGGCGTAGCTGCCGTCCAGATGCGGGGCATCCTGGTGCATGATGAAGAACTGGCTGCCGGCGGAGTTCGGGTCCATCGAGCGGGCCATGCTGATGACACCGCGGGTGTGCTTGATGGGGTTGGCAACGCCGTTCTGCAGGAACTCGCCCTTGATGTGCCAGCCGGGGCCGCCCATGCCGGTGCCCTGCGGGTCACCGCCCTGGATCATGAAGCCGGGAATAATGCGGTGGAAGGTCAGGCCGTTGTAAAAGCCGTCCTTGACGAGCTTCTCAAAGTTCTCGCAGGTGATGGGGGCTGCGCTGTGGTCCAGCTCAATGTCGATGGTCTTGCCGTTCTGCATGGTAATGCGAATCATACGGTGTTCTCCTTTTCGGTTTGATTTGTTGTGTCAGGGTCGCTCTCGGGGGTGGCGATACCCTGCAGATAGCTCATACTGCCGAGCTTTTCGGCAAATTCTGCGGGGGGCAGCCGGTTCATCCAGTACAGCAGCGCCGCCCCCATGAACTGCTCACTGCGAAAGACTGCCTTTGGCAGCAGCGCAAACAGGCCGCCGTCGTGATGCTCGCCGGTAAACGGGTCGGTCCAGTCGTCGGGCAGGCGCTTGTCCAGCTGCCGCGGCGAGACGTGGCCCGTGATGAAGCCGCGCCCGCCGAACAGCGGCTCCACGAGCCAGAAAAACACCCGGCGCAAGCCGTGCTTACTGGGGAACAGCCCGCGCAGCCTGTAGGTGTGCCAGAACGCATCGGCCAGGTACTCCACGGGGATGTCCTCGCCGTAGGTTTCCAGCAGACAGGTGTGCAGCAGCGCCGTGATGTCGGCCAGCTCCTCCCCTGTGGGCAGGGGGCTGACGTCATCGACGGGAACCAGCGCAGAGCCGGTGTCCTCGGCGTGGAGCGTCGAGTCGAGCGCGATCTCCAGATAGCCGTGCCCGCCCTTGCCCGCGTAGGGCTGGCCGGGCGCGCACATGGCACAGATGAACGGGTGCACGACGGTATCCGCGGCGTAGTGGCTCAAAAAGCCGAGCGTGTACTCGACCTGCGGGCGGGTCTTGACGTTGGCGCAAAGACTGCGCAGGAATGCGCCGGTCTTTTCCTCGTGCATGCGGCTGCCGAGGCCGGGCAGGTCATAGCGGCGCTTGGCGCGCTTTTTCCAGATTTCAAAGCAGAAAAAGCTGTCCGGGCCGTTGGCACCCGCCGCAAACGCCGCCGGGCACTGAATTTTGTAGTGGATGGTTTCCGCCGCTTTTCTTGCGGTGCGCACATGGGTATAGCCTTCCGGCATGTGGGGTCCCCTTTCGTATCAGCGTAGGTATAATTGTACTGCGTAACGGGGGAAATGTCAATTTTGCAAAGTGTAAATAATAAATAAAAATAATAAAGAATAAAGAAGGTTGCGTTTGCGCCTTTGGCGCAAACAAAAACGCAGGGGCGGATTCCATATCTGCCCGCAAGTCGGCTGCCGACTGACGGGCGCATATAGAATGCGCCCCTACGGTAACGCAAACGGGTGCATTTTTGAGCGGAGCGCAGCGACACGGTCCACCATTTCTTTTATCTATTATTTCTTATCTTTTATCTCTATTCAAATCTTCCTTTCGTCATTCGTCATAACTTTCGGCAGCACGCCAAAGTACAGCACGGCACCGACAATGATGATGAGGATGACGGACAAAATGCCGAACGGTCCGGCGGCGGCATTGATGGCATCGACCTGCTCGGCGGTGGCTGTGGCGGCGGTCAGACCCTGGTCGGCCAGCATTTTGTTGGCGGTAAAGGCACTGACAAAGCCGACAAGCGCCGGGCCCATGATGGACGAGAACTTGCCGAAGATGTCAAAGAAGCCGAAGAACTCGCCGCTGCGGGCCTTGTCGGGAATGAGCTTGCCGAACATCGAGCGGGACAGCGCCTGAATGCCGCCCTGGCTGGTGGCGCAGAGCACGGCCAGCATCCAGAACTGCCACAGGCTGTTCATAAAGAACGCAAATACGCAGATAAACATGTAGACGCAGATGCCGACGCCGACCATCGTGCGCGCACCGAACTTTTCGGCCAGCTTCATGTAGAGCAGGCAGAACGGCAGGCCCAGCACCTGCACCAGCAGCAGCGCCAGCAGCATACCGGCGGAGTCCAGCCCCAGGTTGGTGCCGTAGCTTGTAGACATGCTGATGATGGTATGCACACCGTCAATGTAGAAAAAGTACGATATAATGTAGATCAGCATGGGCTTATCCGCGCCGATCTCCTTTATGGTCGTGAACACGTTTTTAATGCTGGCCCCCATGTCGCCCTTCTTATAGGGCTTGCCGGAAGTCTGCTCACAGTTTTTGAGCAGCGGGACACTGAACACGAGCCACCACACGGCGGTCAGGCCAAAGATGAACCCGAGGCAGGTCAGCATCGGCACGCCGACGGCGTTCATGATGAGGAAGATCAGCAAGGGGATCGTCGAGCCGCCGATGTAGCCGAGGCCGTAGCCCAGCGTCGAGACCGAGTCCATGCGGTCCTCCGTCGTGACGTCGGTCAGGAAAGCGTCGTAGTAGATGCAGGACGCATCAAAGCCGATGGTGCTTGTGATGTAGAGCACCAGCACCATCGCCGCGACCCTGCCCGCCGCATCCGGCGAGGCGGTGAAGTCCATGAACGGCGTGAAGGAAAGCCCTGCTACCGAGACAACACCGATGAGCATAAATGCCGTGAACAGCTTTTTGCGCATACCGCGGATGTCGCCGAACACGCCCAGGAACGGCGCGCTGAGGGCGACGATGGCCATAGCCAGGCTGGTGGCAAAGCCCCAGGTGGACATGCTGGACACGCTGTCGGCGGTGTAGCCCGCAACGGTGTCAAAGAAGATGGGCAGGATAGTCACGACGATGACCGAGTGGGCGCTGTTGGCCCAGTCGTACATCATCCAGCTGATCTCCTGTTTGGTGAATTTTTTCAGGAAGCCCATGGAAGAAAACCTCCGCCTTTGTTATTGCACGCATTTTGCGTGCTTGTATAATTATTGTAACATTTTGCTCCGTCAAAAACAACAAGCCCCGCCGACGTTTCGGTCAGCAGGGCGTAAAAGTTTTGTAATGTTTTTGTGGCAGATTGACGGAGGAAGTTTGCGGTGCAGCACACTGCCGGGAAATACCCGTAGGGGCGCATTCCATATGCGCCCGTGGAATTGTGCCAAAGGCAGCGCGGCACGGGCGGATATAGAATCCGCCCCTACGGTGTTCGCTATTTTTTACCTTGCCCGCAGTTCCCAGAACGCCACGGCGCCTGCCGCGGCCACGTTCAGTGAGTCTACGCCGTGCTGCATGGGGGATCATGACGGTGTAGTCACAGTGGCAATCGTGGTGCGGCCAGGCCGTCGCCCTCTGTCGCCCAGCACGATGGCAAGGCGAGGCTCGGCGCGCAGCGGCGGGGTCATCGATGCTGACGGCGCGGCTGTCCAGCGCCATGGCGGC